>Ga0315338_1003198_pt1 | contig 14678 bp, 12 predicted proteins | sample ASW8metaG_FD_204518 | JGI IMG/M metagenome (GOLD analysis project Ga0315338, IMG submission 204518) | Ammonia-oxidizing marine archaeal communities from Monterey Bay, California, United States - ASW #8 | ecosystem: Environmental > Aquatic > Marine > Coastal | place: USA: California | collected... | reverse complement strand
AGGTGAGAAGCATGGCCTGCGCAATGGCGGTTTTTTTGCAATCAATTCAATGCGTATGGAAAAGGGTTACCGCCATTGGGGGCACGACATTGGCATTGAAGATACGCCTCTTCAGGCTGGGTTGGGGTTTGCAGTTGCGCTTGACAAACCTGATGGATTCATTGGGCGTGATGCGCTCCTACGGGCCAAGGACGATGGTCCGCCCCGGCGTAGGTTGATTCAAATCAGGCTCGAAGGCGAAGGGCCTCTGCCTATGCTCTATCATGAAGAGCCTATTTTGCGGGATGGACAGATCATTGGCACGGTGACGTCCGGTGGATACGGACACCGTATCGGTGCTTCGCTAGGCATGGGATATGTGTCGTCACCTGAATGTGTTGATGCCGAATTCCTGAGCGGCGCCCGCTTCGAAATCGAAGTTGCTTGTGAACGTTATCCAGCGATCATGCAGTTTGGCGCATTCTATGATCCCAAGAGCCAAAAGGTAAAGTCGTGATCAGTAGATTGGGATGGATCTGTCGCCATGTTGCCAATTCTTTGATGGCAATTGCTGGGATATTTCTTGTTCTCATGATGTTGCAGACCGTGGCAGATGTCATTTCTGCCAATCTTTTTGGCAGACCTATCGAAGGTAATATCGAGATCGTCTCTGTCTACTACATGGTGATGGTTGTCTTTCTGCCGCTTGCCTGGGTTGAGATGAAGGATGAACATATCTATGCCGATCTGTTTACAAATCGGCTTGGTCGGCTGCCTCGTCGATGGGTACTAGGCTTTAGCTATGTGGTTGCGGCGCTTTTCTGCGCTATTCTAGCTTATCAGACAGCAATGGATGCCAAAGAGGCCTTCGACAAATCCGAGGTCATGATGGGGTCAACCCTGATTACCATCTGGCCTGCGCGATTTGGACTTCCGATCGGGTTTTCAGCGATTACCCTGGTTCTGGTTCTGAAATTCTGTGAAGTGATTATCGGAAAGCCCGAAGCAAGTGACTACAAATCAACTTATGAGGATGTTGAATGAGCAATATCGCAATTGGTTATCTGGCCGTTAGTATCGGTCTGCTCCTCATTTTCTGCCGCATACATATCGGCATTGCGCTTGGCGTCGTGTCTTTTTTTGGCATTGCGTTTATCCTTAATCTTAAGGGCGCCTGGGGCATATTGACTGCAGTTCCTTTTCACTTTGTTGGTGATTGGAATCTGACAGCGATTCCGATGTTCCTGTTAATGGGCTATATCTCATCCTCCAGTGGGCTCACACGAGAGCTATTCATGGCCATGCGGCTTTTACTCGTGAGACTTCCCGGGGGATTGGCAATCGCCAGTGTTGGTGCATGTTCGCTGTTGTCTGCTGCGTCAGGCTCCAGTGTTGCGACATCCTCGGCGATGGCGCGGATCGCGACGCCAGAAATGTTGCGGTATGGATATGACAAGGGGCTTGCAACAGGAGTTGTCGCGTCAGCCGGTACGCTTGGATCCTTGATCCCGCCGAGCATCCTGATGATTCTGTATGGCTACATCGCAGAAGTTTCCATCGCCGAGCTTTTTATGGCAGGATTTATTCCTGGTATCCTGTCTGCCCTCATGTTCTCTGCGATGATCATTACGAGGGTTTATCGCAACCCATCGCTTGCCCCATCGCAGGTCGATGATGTGTCCGTCACCGAGAGGCGGCACATAATTCGTCATTCCTGGCCTTTGCCGGTTCTGGTCGCCTTGATCCTTACGGGTATCTTTGCAGGTATCTTCACCCCAACCGAGGCCGGAGCGATCGGAGCTATGGTTTCGACACTGATTGCAATTTCGCGTAAGGCAATTACGTTCAATGCATTCTGGCTCGCAGTTCAGCGAACTCTCTCAAGCACGGCGTCAATTTTTCTGGTTGTCATCGGGACAGTTTTGCTTTCCAAGTTTCTGGCACTGAGCGGTGTTCCACGGCACCTCACTGGGATGATCGTTGATTTGGAGCTCAGCACATTGGCATTTTTGGCACTCATTTGCGTGCTGATGATCTTTCTGGGCATGTTCGTCGATTCCATCGGGACGATGTTGCTGACGTTGCCGATCTTACTTCCGGTGGTTCGCGATGTAGGTATTGATTTGATCTACTTCGGGATCGTTCTCATTAAACTTCTTGAGATCGGGCTTGTGACGCCTCCGGTCGGGCTGAACGTCTATGTCATCAAAAGTGCTCTGGGTAAACTTGTAGACCTACCGACTATCTTTCGTGGGGTGGCGTGGTTCATTGTGGCGGATCTGGTCACTCTTTGCCTTCTGGTCCTCTTTCCGAAGATATCGCTGTTCCTGCCAAGTATTCTCGTGCAGTGAGCCGGGCGTGGACATTTTTCGTTGAAAATATCATCAGATTTATGCAAAAAAATGACGATATTCTCATGTAATAACACAAATAGTGAATTTTATTGACAATAATATCACTTTTACAGTAACCTTTATCGGAAGGATGGCTTTAACCGGTCAACGATGATGATAAATATATTCAGATGGAGAACTTCAATGAGAAGACTTGTATTTTCGATCATTTCCGCAGTTGTAATTGTTATGTCAGCAGCTGTTGCAAACGCTAAAGAAATTACGGCATCCATCTGGTTGCCGGACACTCATCCTCTGACCAAGGTCGGATATGTGGAGTGGGCCAATACCGTAAACAAGAAATCCGGGGGAGAGATAAAGGTAAATGTGTTCACAGGGTCCTCGCTTTTGCCGCCAGCAGGCCACCTGACTGGAGTACGTGATGGTGTGGCTCAGTTGGGTTATCATGCGGGCACCTACACGCCTTCGGATATGCCCGAAGACAACGTCATTGCGATGCTGGGTATCGGTATGACGAATTCGCTTGTCACCGCACTTGCAACCACGGATTTCTTTATCAACGACACGGAAATGCAGTCGCTCTATAAGCGCAACGGCATCGTTTATTTGGGTGGCTACTCTACCCCCTCGTACATCCTGATTTGTAACAAGGAGGTCAAATCTCTGGCCGATATGGAGGGTGTCAAGGTTCGTATGCCGGGTTCTGTTCACTCGTCTTGGGCGAAGTCTGTTGGTGCAGTTCCTGTAAGTGTTCCGTCAAGTGAGATGTTCACCGGCCTTGAGAAAGGACAATTGGACTGCGCAGCCAATGCGGCCAACGATCTTAAGAACCGGTCGCTTTGGGATGTTGCAAAATACGTGACAACAGTGGATCTTGGCCGGTATTCCGCCGGTTGGCAATATGGCATGAATGCGGATTCTTGGGCAGGTCTTTCGCCAAAAGAACGCCGCCTTCTACTTGATACCTTTGCGGAGAGCATTGTTAAGACGACAAATGCTTACGATGCCGCTGCCGCACAAGGCCTGAGTGAAGCACCAGGTCAAGGCGTCAATATTATTACTCCGGATGAAGACCTGCGTACCGCTATCTCCGATTTTGCAACAATCACGGCGCCTGCCGAGGCCATTGAGCAAGGCAAAGATAAGTTGGGAGTTGACGATCCGCAGGGATTGATCAATAGGTTTAGGAAATCCGTAGAAAAGTGGAACGGACTGCTTGCGGGTATTGATCCCTCCGATGAAGCTGCTCTGATCGAAATTGTTCAGAACGAAGTCTATGGCTCTGTGGATGAAACCAAATATGGCCTTTGAGGATAATTATCTTACGATCTGTTGGCCCGATATCGGGCCAACCTCACCACAGTGGAAGAAGAGGGTACTACAATGATACATTCATCTGAAATTCCGGCTGATATCCGTGCTCGGGTGGAAAGTCGTCGCGATGGTCGACTGGAGACAATGGACACGATTGATCCCAGTCGTACTGCACTTCTGGTTATTGATGCGCAGAACTATTTCTGGATGGAGGATTTACCCGTCCTTTATACGCCGGAAATGGACGGAATAGTCGGCAACATGAACTCTCTTGTGGACAGTTCACGTGATAATGGCGTGCCTGTATATTGGGTACAACATACGTTTAATGAACAATGGAAGAGCTGGTATCAGAAAACTACCAAAGGAGATGTAGCCCGGGCAATGATTGAGCATACAGCCCCAGGTTCCTATGGCTTCGAAATTAATGAAGCGCTGAACGTCCGCGATGATGAAACTAGAGTCCCTAAGACTCGGTATAGCACTATGCTGCCGAATTCCTCTGATATCGATGAACAGCTACGTCAGAAAGACATTGATACACTCATAATTACTGGTGGCTTGACCAACTGCTGTTGTGAATCGACTGCAAGGGACGCAATGATGATGGACTATGATGTCGTTTTCGTCTCGGATGCGAATGCAACAAGGAGCCAGGAGCAACATCAATCAACGCTTGTCAGTATGGCTCAACTGTTTGCAGATGTAAGGGACACAAAATCGACGATAGATATGATGGAGGAGAGCGCTAGGTTAGCGAGAGTATGATCCCAAACATGACCTTCTTATACTGAAAATCCGGCATTGTCATGTGTGGACGGCTCCCTTTTTGCAAGAGATAAATTGAGGTAATCCTGATCAAAGCAGGCTGCGGTCATTTTACAAAGACCGTTTCGCGATTGAGATTATGGGTTTTTCGTCTATTGAGGTGATGTTCGTGATTGAACTGGTTATGAGCAGAATAATGAATTGAGGCAAGTTTTGTATTGATTTGCGCTTCGGAACCTGAACGTCGCTCGCCCTCTTCGTAGGAACGGTTGATACGGATTTCTTCCGGTTCGGTTGTTAAGCCATCATTCAGTCTCCTATTGATATTTATACAATAGCCAACTGTAGTCGCGGAGAATCCTCAGTAAAATTATTTAGGCAGTGCTACTTCCAGATTTACATAGGCCAATTGCTTCAGTCTGGTATTTATTGAAGTATGTTTACATAACTAAGTGACGTGGAAGATAAAGCTATTGTAAGCGGCTGAGTGAATATTGATGAATTTCAGAGCGGACCCTGGTGATTTAAACTTTTGCGTTCTTCGTTTTTTTCGTTGTACAGGGGGATGTGAATTTTCTGCCCAATTGTTCGATCGGTTGTTGTCAATATGCTCGTTGTTCAAGCGCAAAGCTCGAAACACGTTGTGATATGATTTCAATTTTTATTATACTACTTAGTTGGCGTATAGCCTTGTTTCTTGATTAGCTTGCGCATCAGATTCAATGTAGCTTTGGCGTTCCGCCTAGGCTGCACTAGGAAATCCAGAACTTTTCCTTCCCTATCGACAGCCCGCCACAGAAAATGGCGTTTTCCTCGGATAACGATGATCATTTCGTCCAGATGTCAGATATCGTTGGTAGTAGGGCGATTGGATCTCAGGTTTCGCGCAATAGGTGCACCGAACTTCTGAAGCCAGCGCCTTACCGTTTCATAAGAGATATCCAATCCGCGTTCTGCTAAAAGATCTTCAACATCCCGATAACTCAAAGTAAATCGAGCATAAAGCCAAACTGCATGCTGGATGATATGAGGTGGAAAACGATGCCGGGAATAGGAGATTTTTTGCATCGACCGAGACTACCTCCGCATTGAATTTCTCACCACAAAATTAATGTGACAACACCGGAAAATGATCTATTGATGTTTGCAAAGGACATGCGTCCGAAACTCATAGAAGCTGTTGCGCCATAATTGCTTTTGTATGTATTGGTATATAAAGGCATCTCCTAAGCTAAAGCTTCTAAAAAAAAGCCGCGTAGCGGGTCAACAGGCTTGAGCTGTATAAATGACGAGTTTTAGGATTTGTTATACTAGCTATTTGGACACGCAATCTAGATAATAGTTCGAGTATGGGTTGTTGTTTTTCAATGATCGAGGAGTTTTTTTTATTTCCTTTTACAGGACAATATTGATCGAATTTTGCGTCAATAAAACAAGATCGACAATGCCATCTAACGTAGTTGTCCATGAAAAAAATTATCAGACCGTCTCAATATGCCTTGCCTTCTCAACAAGTATCTCGGCTTGTCGTATGGAAGCGTAATCAATCAACCGTCCATCGAGGGAAACGGCGCCCTTTCCTTGTTTGGCAGCTTCTTCCATAGCTTTGAGAATGCCATGAGCGCGATCAACATCCACTTTTCTAGGGCTCATCACTTCGTTTGCGAGGTCAATTTGATCGGGATGGATTGCCCATTTGCCCTCACAGCCAAGCACCACGGCTCTGTTCGCGGCGGCCAGATAGCCCTTAGGATCAGAAAAATCCCCAAAAGGACCGTCGATCGGCCGCAATCCATTTGCCCGCGCTGCAATAACTATCTTCGATAACGCGTGATGCCACATGTCACCCCAATGTGTGTCGCGTTCACCATTTTGCTCATCTGGATCCGTAAGAACTGAATAATCTTTATTCACTCCGCCGATGGTAGTCGACCGCGCCCGTGTCGACGCTGCATAATCTGCGACGCCGAAATGAAGTGATTCATTACGGGAACTTGCCGCCGCGATCTCGTTGACATTTTGCATCCCCAAAGCAGTCTCGATGATGTGTTCGAAACCGATCCGGTTTTTAATGCCCGTTGCGGTTTCAATTTGCGTGACCAGCATATCGAGCGCATACACATCTGAAGCTGTGCCGACTTTTGGAATCATGATTAGGTCCAGTTTGGATCCTGCTTGCTCTATAACATCAACAACATCCCGATACATATAATGTGTATCTAGCCCATTGATCCGCACGGACATTGTTTTCTTGTTCCAGTCAATATCATTTAGCGCTTCGATAATGTTTTTTCGCGCTTGATTTTTATCGCCTGGGGCAACCGCATCTTCCAAGTCTAGAAAGACCACATCTGCGGAAGATTGCGCAGCTTTTTCAAACATTTGAGGCTGACTTCCGGGAACGGCCAACTCGCTTCGGTTGAGACGGGCGGGTGCTTGTCTTGTTGTATGAAAACTCATGATTGTTGCTCCATAAATAGAAGGTGTTGTTCGAGAAAAAGAGCATTTCTCAATTTATGTCAACAAAAAAATATATACATTTACAAAATTTACAAAAAAAATAAAAGTAAATTACCTTTCCTACTTATTGACTCGGTATTTCTTTCTTTTTGCATTAACCGCAAATAACTTTCGCCTGATGAAGACCATCTCAAATACTGAAATGTGAAGGGCAATCTCGATGCAGGATGTGACGCAGAAAAAAAACACCAACGGATATAACGGACTTTTCATACCGGGACCGACCAACATTCCAGATCGCGTGCGCCAGGCATTGAATGTACCTATGGAAGATATGCGGGCACCAGATTTCGGTGACTTAACACTCCCCTTATTCACGGATTTGAAAAAAATATTGCGGACAAATTCAGCAGAAGTATTCATTTTCCCCTCAAGCGGGACAGGTGGCTGGGAATCCTGCATAGCGAATCTTTTTTCGACGGGGGATCAGGTGCTGATTAGCTGCTTTGGTCAATTTTCCATGCTTTGGGCTGATATGTGCATTCGCTTTGGCCTTGATGTGGAGCGTTGCGAAGTCCAATGGGGGTTGGGTGTGCCTCATGAGGACTACCGCAAAATATTAAGCGCCGACAAGGATCATAAAATCAAAGGTGTATTCGCATGCCACAACGAGACGGCAACTGGGGTTGTGTCTGACATCTCCCAGATTCGCGATATTCTGGATGACCTCGGTCACCCTGCGCTTTTGTGCGTGGATGGCGTAAGTTCCGTTGGTAGTCTCGATTTTCGAATGGATGACTGGGGCGTGGACGTTATCGTATCGGGATCACAAAAAGGATTTATGTTACCCGCAGGGCTTGCAATTGTTGGCGTAGGCCAGAGGGCGCTGAAAGAGCGTATGGTTTCAAATCTTCCACGAACATTCCTGTCGTTCGATGACATGCTAAAAGCAAATGCTACTGGTCATTTCCCTTATACCCCTGCAACACACCTACTCCACGGCCTTCGTGTTTCGCTCGATATGCTTTTGGAAGAAAAGTTGGACAATGTCATTACCAGGCATAATCGTCTGGCCAGTGCCGTTCGGGCAGGAGTTTTCGCGTGGGGTCTTGAGGTTTGCGCCAAACAGCCTGACCTCTATTCGGACACGGTTACAGCAATTGTAGTTCCCGAAGGCGTTGACAGCGCGGATGTGCTGAAGATGGCTTATTACCGGTACAACCTTTCGCTTGGTGCTGGCTTGTCGAAGTTGGCTGGTAAGGTATTTCGAATTGGCCATATTGGAAATCTCAATGAGATTATGGTGCTTCAGGCTTTAGCCGGGAGTGAAATGGCAATGTACGATTGCGGCATAAGCATTGATTTAGGCTCGGGCGTGGCCGCCGCGCAGGAATTGCTCGTTCAAAATACGACAAAGAGAGTCACCAAAGCTGCCTAAAAGCGGGGCAATTAAAGATATTCCAACAATTGCTCTGTGGATACAATCATTAAACTGGAAGGTTGTTCAACAATGGATATTCACGAATATCAGGCGAAGGAAATTTTGCAAAGGTTTGGTTTGAAAATCCCACCTGGAGGACTTGCCTACAGCCCGGAACAGGCTGCATATCGCGCTCACGAAATTGGCGGTGATAAATGGGTGGTAAAGGCACAAGTCCATACCGGTGGCCGTGGAAAAGCAGGCGGCGTAGTAATTTGTGATGATGAGCACGCTGTGTTTGAGGCGGCCAACGAAATGTTTGGAAAAAAGCTAGTCACTCAACAATCCGGACCGGCAGGAAAAGTCGTTTACCGTGTCTACATAGAGGGTGGGGTCGAAATTGAAAGCGAACTTTATCTAGGATTTGTCCTTGATCGAACGACAGAACGGATCATGGTTGTCGCATCTTCCTCTGGCGGTATAGAAATTGAAGAGATTGCGAATGATCGACCCGACACAATTATCCGTAGTGTTGTCGATCCCGCCGTCGGTCTCACCGAATTTCAAGCTCGTGAAATTGCATTTGATCTGGGTTTCAATGCTCGGCAGATTCCAACGGCGGTGGTTACGATTAAAGCCTGCTATCGCGCGTTTCGCGATCTAGATGCTACCATGGTTGAGATTAACCCTCTGGTTGTCACGAAAGATGGTTCTATCATGGCTCTGGATGCCAAGATGGCTTTCGATGACAACGCAATGTTTCGCAGACCGGAAATCTCTGAATTACGGGATAAAAGCCAGGAAGATCCGCGCGAAGCCCGTGCGACAGATCGCGGTCTTAGTTATGTAAGCCTAGCCGGAAATATTGGATGTATCGTAAACGGAGCCGGTTTAGCGATGGCCACGATGGATATGATTAAACTTGCAGGCGGCGAACCAGCCAATTTTCTAGACATTGGTGGTGGAGCTTCACCAGAACGGGTTGCCAAAGCCTTTCGTCTTGTTCGCTCTGATGAAAATGTTGATGCAATTCTCGTTAATATTTTTGCTGGTATCAATCGATGCGACTGGATTGCGGAAGGTGTGGTTCAGGCACTTCAGTCTAACCCGGTAGATGTGCCTGTAATTGTTCGCCTTTCCGGGACCAACGTTGATGAAGGCCGAAAAATCCTTGTAGATAGCAAGCTTCCCGTAATAATGGCTTCCACGCTAGCAGAAGCTGCTGAAAAAGCTGTGGGGTCTTGTGAAGATAATCTGCAAAACTCGAGGATAGCGATGTCATGAGCATATTGATCAATAAGCAAACGCCTGTGATTGTCCAAGGTATTACAGGCCGTACGGGCCTTTACCATACGGAAGAAATGATTAGCTACGGCACTAATGTAGTTGGCGGTGTTGTTCCGGGGCGAGGCGGAGAAACCGTACTTGGGCTTCCTGTTTTCGATACTGCTAAAGACGCGGTGATCGCAACTGGCGCGACAACTAGCTTTGTAGTCGTTCCGCCTCCTTTTGCCGCGGATTCAATCATGGAAGCGGCTGATGCCGGCATTGAGCTTGCAGTTTCCATAACGGATGGCATTCCCGCGCAAGATATGATGCGCGTGAAGCGATTTATGCGCCGTTATCAGAAACATAAACGTATGCGGCTGCTGGGCCCCAATTGTGCAGGTATAATCACGCCTGGTGAAGCTTTCGCAGGCATTATGCCAGGCCATATTTATTTGCCGGGCTCCGTAGGTATTGTTGGGCGATCAGGAACACTTGGTTATGAAGCTGCGTCGCAGATGAAGGAGCTTGGCATTGGTGTTTCAACGAGCGTTGGTATCGGGGGTGATCCTATCAACGGCTGTTCTTTTAAAGATATTCTTGAGCTGTTTGAAGAAGATGATGATACCACTGCAGTTGTAATGATCGGAGAAATCGGTGGCCCGCAAGAAGCGGAAGCCGCGGATTTTATCCGTGATCATATGAGTAAACCGGTTATCGCTTACGTGGCGGGTCTAAGCGCTCCAAAAGGCAAGCGGATGGGACATGCCGGTGCGATAATTTCGGCGTTTGGTGAAAGCGCTCCTGAAAAAGTAGAGATTTTGCGAGATGTGGGCGCGCATATTGCCCCAACCCCATCAGCTATCGGCTCCATTGTAACTCAAGCCCTAAGTTGGCTGGATAAGAGGCCAACATGATGTGCAAACCGAAAATATTGGTGACCAGAAAATGGCCAGAAGCGGTTGAGGGTAAATTGAGCGAATTGTTCGAGCCAGTTTTTAATAAGAACGATCGACCGCTTGATGAAGTCACTATGCGATCCGCGTTAATTGAATGTGATGCGTTGCTTCCGACAGTAACGGATCGGATCGGATCATCGGTTTTTGAGGTCAGCAGGCCAAAGGCGAAGATTATCGGAAACTATGGGACTGGCTATAGCCATATCAATATTGAAGCTGCCAGAGACAAAGGTATTGTTGTTACCAACACGCCAGATGTACTGAGCGAATGCACCGCTGATATCGCGATGACTCTAATGCTGATGCTCGCGCGTCGCGCGGGCGAAGGAGAGCGAGAGCTGCGCTCAGGCAATTGGGACGGTTGGCGACCGACACATATGTTAGGCCGGAAATTGTCAGGAAAAGTACTCGGGATAATTGGATTCGGTCGCATTGGCCGGGAAACTGCACGCCGCGCGCATTTCGGGTTTGGTATGAAAATCGTTGTTCAAAACCGGTCACCGGTTGAAAAAGAGGTGCTTAAATTTTTTGAGGCGCAACAGGTCGACCACATTGATGACGTTTTGACTCAGGCAGATTTTGTGTCGCTACATTGTCCTGGTGGAGAGGAGAACCGTCACCTCATCAACGCAAGTCGCCTCAATAAAATGAAACCGGATGCATATTTGATCAATACAGCACGCGGAGAAGTTGTGGATGAAGAAGCTTTAGCGCAAGCACTTTGGTTTGAAACTATTGGCGGCGCAGGCCTTGATGTATTTGAAGGTGAACCTAAAGTTCGTGACAGCTTGCTTGCGTGCGAAAATGCGGTGTTGCTGCCACATCTTGGCAGCGCAACCAGAGAAGCACGCGAAGCTATGGGTTTTCGGGTAATTGATAACCTGGTAGCTTTTTTTGAAGGTCGTGAGCCTAATGATCGTGTGATTTGATCAAGGGATTAGGGGTTTCACTTATCTTGAAGCATTTCCGAAATATCAACTTTATTGATCAATTTGGGTCAAGGGCTAATGGAGACTTTGCTGCTTTTTTAAGCAATCCCTCTAAGAGCGTATTTTTTTGGTAAATTTGTCGTCTAATGATATAACAAAATTGACTTTTGGTGTGTTCCTCGGGATTTGTAGCATATGGCAGGCGAAAAGATATTTATAGGACCCAAATTGCGTGAACTGCGCCATAAACGCAACATGACGCAAGCCGAAATGGCAAATGCACTAGGAGTAAGTACAAGTTACGTCAATTTGGTTGAGCGCAATCAGCGAAGTGCCTCTTTAAAATTTCTCATCAATCTTTCAGATAGCTTCGGTTTGAATTGGAGAGAATTGACAAACACTAATACAGGTCTGTTATTGTCGGATCTGCGTCAGATCACCAAGGACCCTGCCTTCGGCAATAAGATACCGGATATTGAAGAGCTAAGAAGTGCCTTGGATAGCTCTCCTAATCTCATCAGCGGTCTGTTCAATATTTATAACACCTATCTTACTTACGGCGAAAGGCTGGCCGAGCAAAGTGAAGTAATTTCCTCGGCATCTGAGACCACGCTTAGTATTGAGCAGAATGTTCATGATTTTTTCCGTAACAACAGTAATTATTTTCCAGTCCTGGAAGCCTGCGCGGAGCAATGTCATGTTCAAGATTTTCCAGATCGACAAGATTTGTTCGGAACACTTAGAGCACATATTAACAACCAGCTTGGGATAGACATATTACAGGTGCGGGACGAAACCCTTGGTTCGTCGTTACGTCGTTACGATCCGGAGAAAAAGCAAATCTTGTTGTCTGACGGACTTGATCACAATAACAAGATTTTTCAATTGGCGCATATGATAGCGCTAATCGAGTTTCCTGACATGCTCACTAATCAACTACCGGAAACCCTTCGGTCGAATGAAAAGGCAGCAGCTCGCTGCCGTGTGGAGCTGGCCAATTACTTTGCTGCGGCAATGATGATGCCGTATGACGATTTTCATCAAAGCTCGGTTGATGAAAAATATGATATAGACCGATTGGCCGCCCGTTTTTCAGTATCATACGAACAGATCTGCCATCGCCTCACTACTTTACAGAAGCCCGGTAAGAGAGGTATCCCGTTCTTCTTTTTGCGTGTCGACCGTGGCGGGAATGTTTCCAAGCGATTTAATGTCACACCAATTCAATTAGCGCAACATGGTGGGGCATGTCCGCGATTGGATGTGCATTATTGTTTGCGTGTGCCAGGCCGTATTATGACCCAGATAGTCGAAATGCCGGATCATAGCCGCTATATGACAGTTAATCGAACTGTTGACAGGCCCACTGTACGTTTCTCAACGGAAGACAAGAGACTGGCCGTGTCTCTGGGGTGCGCCGTTGAATATGCACAAGAAACGGTTTATGGACTTAACCTTGATCCGTATGCGACACGTCTCGTAACAGAAGTTGGAGTCAGTTGTCGCCTTTGTCCACGCCAAGGGTGCGAACAGCGTGCTCATGAGCCCTTTTACTCAGATCTTGAGCTTGATGAAAATCGTCGGGGAGTTACGCATCTTGAAAGTTGAGTTCACGAGGATCCCAAATATGTACCCCGGTTAGATAGGATACATAAGACTTGTGACCGTAGCTTGCGACAGACGCAGGATTTCGGCTAATATGCGGCGATCTGCGCTGGCCCGAAGCCCAGATTTCTCAATAATTTACGTATCAATGCCAAGGTAATATTTGTGGTTCGCTGTGATTGTACTAAGAAATCCAGGGCCTTCCTTCGCTATCAACAGCGCGACAGCGCCAGCGCAGTTTTCCTCGAATAACGATGATCATTTCATACAAGTGCCAGTTATCATTGGGAGTAGGGTGAGAGATACACAGATTCTTGGCAATTGATTTTTCTGGCTTTAGAAGCTGTCGTCGAACTGTTCATGTGAAATGTCCAACTCGCTCTCGGCAGGAAGGTCCTTGGTTTCCCGATAGCTCAATGTAAATGTAGCATAAAGCTAGGCCGAAAGCTGAACTATGTTGAGTGAAAAGAGATGGCGGGAGTGAGAAATACTTGGCAACGAATGTAACAAGATGAACCCCGCGTTCATTATTGCGAAGTTAATTTGACAACACCGATTGCCTATTGGAAAGCAGAATATTCCTATCTGATTAATGATCAAAGCTGGAACTCCTACGAAATAGTAGGTAGTATAGGGATAATTCTAAATCGTAAATTTTTTTCAGGCCATTGCGTAAGATACGTACCTTTAGGAAAAGTCGAGTATGATAAATCAATTGAGAAAAAGTAATGTTGAATTGGGTAGTGAAACTTTAGGCCCAATTGAAAAAAATAGTATAAAGGAGCGCGTCTATCAGAAATTGCGCGGTGCCTTGATGCTGGGCCAGCTTTTACCAGGCAAAGCGATCACTATTCAAGATCTTGCAGATACGTTTGGTACGAGTCACATGCCAGTACGAGAAGCGCTCCGTCGTTTGGTATCGGAACAAGCATTAGTCGTTCTTCCGAACCGTTCTTTAGCGGTGCCTGAGCTTACTTTAGCTCGATATAACGATCTATTAAGTATGCGAAAAGTTGTGGAAGGTGCAGCAGTAGAATGGGCAGCGAATTCGATATCAGACGAAGAGCTAGAGCGTATTTCCCTACTTGGGATGGAAATGCAGCAACGTCTTGATGCAGTGAACTCCACCGACTTCCTGGAGTTGCATCAAGATTTCCATTTCTCTATCTATCGAGCGTCGCGAAACGCCTCAGTTTTGCCGATCATAGAAATACTCTGGCTGCAAATTGGTCCTTATCATAATCTGATGGTTGGGGCGGATCACATAAATGTTGAAAATGATCACCACGATTCCTTAGTGAATGCTCTTAGAGATCGCAATTGTGCTGCGGCGAAGCGGGCTGTCGAATCGGATTTAGAGATGTTTGCAAAAATAATTCGACCCCAACTCAACGGCACCCCAATACCAAATGAAAGTTAGTTAGCCACTTTGCCATATCCTCCACCGCCGGAAGTCTCCATCACAATGCGATCGTCCTTTTCGAGCTTGATGTTTGACTTTCCAGGCAAGATTTTGACGTCACCATTTTTGCGATAGAGTGTTGCAACGTAAGTGGCGCCAGGACTGCCGCCACATAGACCATAAGGTGGAATTACCCGACGTTCAAACATTGTCGTCAGCCAA
>Ga0315338_1003197_pt1 | contig 14678 bp, 13 predicted proteins | sample ASW8metaG_FD_204518 | JGI IMG/M metagenome (GOLD analysis project Ga0315338, IMG submission 204518) | Ammonia-oxidizing marine archaeal communities from Monterey Bay, California, United States - ASW #8 | ecosystem: Environmental > Aquatic > Marine > Coastal | place: USA: California | collected... | reverse complement strand
TCAACTCAGACAATATCCATCTATCCAATTCGTTCTCGGGTTTCCAATCATCCGGAACATCATCGGGAGTGAAATTATCGATAGTAGCGTAGTTGGTAAAAAATGAATAAACATTCCATAAAGTAAGTAGCACTCTCCGCAATGTCTCACTTACCAATTTATCGGAAAATCTGCGTGGTTCCCCTGGATGTGACGCTGTGAATAAATACCACCTAAGTGCATCTGCTCCAGTGACATCCAGAACGGAACTAGGTTCTACGACGTTTCCGACCCGTTTGCTCATTTTACGACCCCGGCCGTCTAATATAAGCCCTAAACAAATAACATTTTTGTATGCAGGCTGATCATGAAGCAAAGTCCCTAGAGCATGAAGGCTATAAAACCATCCTCTGGTCTGGTCTACTGCTTCGCAAATGTAATCGGCTGGAAATTTGCCTTCACGTACTATATTCTCGTTCTCAAAAGGGTAATGCCACTGGGCATAAGGCATTGCTCCCGAATCGAACCAAGCATCCATGACCTCGGGAATCCGATTCATCGTACCGGTGCAACTCTCGCTGGAACAATGTAAAGATATTTTATCGACATACGGGCGGTGCAAATCCAAATTATCGAATGAAATTTCGGTGTTGCTAAGCGCCCTAGATCTCAATTCTTCTACACTTCCAATGCAATCCTGATGGTTACACGTAGTACACTCCCAGATTGGTATCGGAGTTCCCCAGTAACGCTCTCTCGATATCGCCCAATCGATATTGTTTCTGAGCCACTCCCCAAACCGGCCATCCCGTATATAGTCGGGATGCCAATGTATGCCGTTATTACCGCTAACCATAGAGTCTTTAACAGAGGTAGTCCTAATGTACCATGAGGACTTAGCATAATATAAAAGTGGAGTATCGCACCTCCAGCAGAATGGGTACGTGTGTTTATAAACATCCTTCTTAAAAAGCAGGCCTCTATCTGACAAATCGTCCATTATTAATGGATCACAATCTTTGAAGAACTTTCCAGCAAAGAAATAACTACCAGTCACTAACCCTTGCAAGTCAACAGGTTGCACGAAACAGAGCTCTTTCTCCCGACCCAATTCAAGGTCTTCGTCTCCAAATGCAGGGGCTATATGGACTATACCTGTACCATCTTCCATTGACACAAAATCAGCTGCAACAACCCTCGGGACAAATTCAGCCACACTATCCAACGACATGAAACTGGTACCATCTTCGTTCTGTTTACGAGTGAATTGACGAATGTCACATTCATATTCGTTAGGCGAGTACAAGGAACGGTAAGCGATACCTACTAGGTCTTGCCCGTTAACAGATGCAATTAGTTTATATTCCTGATCGACATTATCGGCCAAGAGATCAGATGCCAATATCAATCTTTCAACATTCTCTTCATGTTGTATTTCTATAACTGAATATTGAGCCGATCCATCTACAGCAAGAGCCGTATTACCTGGTAGGGTCCACGGTGTTGTGGTCCATGCGACTAAATAAGTGGGAACATCAGAAAAGATTACCTCGGTAGTGTTGGGAAGTACCCCTATATTCTTGTCGGCGGATTCCACCAAGAATTTTGGGAATACTGAAGGATCAGGAGTATTTTCCCGATATCCCAACGCTACTTCATGGGAACTCAAACTTGTCCCGCACCGAGGACAATGGGGAGTACCTCTAAGCCCTTCATACAGAAGGCCTCTATCCCACATCTGTCTGAGTATCCACCAGCCGCTCTCAATGTAGTTATTATGTAAAGTTACGTAGGGGTCTTCCATGTCTACCCAGAACCCAATGCGATCGGTCAAAGTCTCCCATTCTTTAACGTATCGGAACACACTGTCTTTACATTTCTGATTAAATTTTTCTATACCATAATTTTCTATGTCTCTTTTGGAACTAAGCCCAAGTTCTTTCTCAATTTCCAGTTCTACCGGTAAACCATGAGTATCCCAGCCTCCTTTCCGGACGCACCTGAATCCTTTCATAGTGCGGTGACGACATATTACGTCTTTGAAAACCCTCGCCAGAACATGATGAATGCCCGGGCTACCATTAGCTGTAGGGGGCCCTTCGTATAACATGAACACCGGAGCTTCAGGGCGATCTTCATAAGATCTGCGGAAAACGTCATTGTCTTTCCAATACTGGAGAATACTTACATCCATTTCTGGAAAACTAACACGACTAGAAACCGTTTTGAACATCTGGGTTTACCTCGAACATTTTGGGGATTAGATGAAATTATTATATAGCATAGACTATACGCATTCTGTTTACATCAACGTTTCCGGACCTGTATTTCTCGGCGTCGTGATATTACACTCAATAAACGTGCTCCTACAATCCACATTACGTGGCAACGACCACGATTTCATGTTATATTTGTGGCTAATATGTAAGCAAATATACGAGAGTGAGTAGGAATAGTGATGCTTCTCACCTATTCATCTCAAATATCGTAATAAACCACGGAGCCAACTAAGTTATAGCGGTAGGCGTTAGTAATATATGCAGGAGAACGTGATGAGCACTGACATAGCATTGATGGCCCATTTAATGAGACGGGCGGGATTCGGAGCAAATCGTGAGGAAATAGAACGAAGAGCGGCAGTAGGATACGACGCAACAGTGGAAGAACTTCTGAATCCTGAAACTACGTCTCCTTCAGACCGTCTAGAATTTTTAAGGTATCATCCACACTTCTGGAAACCTATCACGTCATCTGGTATGGGCGGCGCTGGTTGGTTACACGATATGGTTAGTACCGACCGCGTTCTCCAAGAAAAAATGGTGTTATTTTGGCATCAGGTATTCGCCACAGGGTACTCAAAAATAGATCATTATCATGAAGTTATCCATCAAATAGACATGTTCAGAGATATTGGCATGGGTGACTACAAAGAACTACTCAATAAATTGGCCAAAAATCCCGCAATGATTTACTGGCTTGATAATTGTGATAATCATTCTTACGCGGTCAACGAAAATTGGGGAAGAGAACTACTCGAATTATTCAGCATGGGTGTTGGAAACTACACCGAAGATGATGTCAGAGAATGTTCAAGAGCCTTTACCGGCTGGACACTTTCCCCAATGATTCCAAGAGGAAGCGGAACCGGAAGGTTCGACTGGGGATTCGACTATCAAGAAGAAGATCATGACGACGGTGAAAAGACCTTTTTAGGTAAAACGGGGAATTTTAATGGTGAGGACATCATAGAAATAATCTGTGAACACCCTGCCACAGCTGGATTTATAGCAAGACACTTATACAATTTCTTCGTAGCTGACGAACCCCAAGTACCGGCTTGGTCCGTGACTCCTCCCAGAGACGTGGCCGCCGTTGAGCTTCTAGCAAAGACTTTCACTGACTCAAAATACGACATAAAATCAGTTCTTAGGGTGCTGTTCCATTCGGATTTCTTCAAAGAGGCTCGTTTCGAGAAAATTAAGAGTCCGGTTGAAGTGGTAGTCGGTACAATGAGACTAGTTGGGGGATATGAATTCCCCGGTCCGGGCATCGGCAACTTAGCAAAAGAACCTGGATACATGGGACAAGACCTTCTAGGCCCACCAAGCGTTGAAGGCTGGCACACAGGTTCTGAATGGATCAACAGTGGGACCTTGATGAAACGCATCAATTTCACTGCAGATATGGTGGGAGATACTAACAAACCAGGCATCAGGTCAATAATTGATCGAATACGGGCACAAGGCGATCTAAACAGTAGTCAGTTCGTCGAAAGCTGCCTCGATATATTAGGTCCTATAGAAATTCAAGAGGAAACCAAAGAACAACTCGTCGGACATGCTACCGAATCGGGAGATTTGACATGGAAAGACACTGTCGAAACTTCTGATCGTATAGCGGAAATGTTACAACTGATAGTTGCTACCAGAGAATACCAATACCAATAAAAACCTTTTGAGTAGAGAGGGAACAAGAATGACATCCACTAAGAAAGACCCAGTAATAGTCGTACTACAATTGTCTGGGGGCAATGATTACCTCAACACAGTGATACCATACGATAATCCCCTGTATCGCGATGCTAGGCAGGCAGTCGGTATTCCAGACAACGAAATTCTGAAGCTAGATAAAAGTTTAGGATTTCATCCGAGTATGGGGGTAGTTCAAGGCCTATTCCAGCAAGGTAACGTCGCAGTCGTACACGGCGTTGGATACCCTGACTCACCAAGATCACATTTCCGGTCTATGGATATCTGGCATACATGCGAACCTGACAAAATGGGGACAGAAGGATGGCTCGGTATGGCTGCCAGGGATCTCGACCCTCACAAAGAAAATGTCGTAACTACAGTAAGCATCGGCCCCAGCATGTTTAGAGCAGTATCGTTACCCGGTGTTCCAGTTGCAGCAGTAGACAATCTTGAAAGCTACGGCCTTCTAACGGGGATTTCTAGTGAATTACAACGCAGCAAGATCATAGATCGTTTCAGCAGAATGTACAGCCCTACAATTGGTACAGATTTCGTTATGGACTACCTTGGCGATACCGGATTAGAGGCTATGGAGGGCGCTGATATATTGAAAGTAGCTCCCGAAATGTATTCGTCCAGCGTAGAATACGCAGACTCCACGATTGCGCGAAGATTAAAAAATATTGCGCAAATCCATTTAGCCAATGTAGGAACTAGAATTTTCTACTGCGACTATGGCAGTTTTGATTCTCATGCCAATCAAACTGGCATGTTATCCCAGTTGTGGACTGACGTATCACAAGCAATTGGAGACTTTTTTGATGACTTGCGAGAACACGATGCCGCAGACAATGTAATCATGGTATTGTTTTCTGAATTCGGCCGAAGAGTAAAAGATAACGGGTCTGGCACAGATCATGGTGCCGCAGGGGCAGCTTTCGTCATCGGGGATCCAGTTAAGGGTGGATTTTACGGTGAATATCCTTCTTTGAAGGCCGAAGACCTCCAGCAAGGAGACCTCGTCCCTAATCTAGATTTTAGAGGTTTCTACTCCACTCTTCTGGAAAATTGGTTGGGGTTAGATGCAAACCCAATAGTGAAGGGTGTATTTGAAAAACCCCTATTCATTTAGATGAACTGTCTCTATACGTACGCATTATAGCCAGCAATATTATATCGCTGGCTATATAGTGGAGGATATATATGGTAACGCAAATCACAGCAGGTAGAGTCTACGACTATAGTCATTGCATTGGGCGAGGAGGCATCACCGGCATAGGCTTTCAAGACATTAACGGCATTGCGGTAAGCTCAGAAGACAAAGTTTATGTTTTAAATAGGGGTGGAGAAAATATAGCATCAGTACCATGGAATAAAACAGGCCGTGGTACTAGAGTGGGAGTATTCTCTCTCGGTGAAAATCCAGGGGACGAAGAATTCATTACAGAGTTTGGAAAATATGGTGATTCTGACGGCGAGTTTATATGGCCAGCAGGCATAGCTTTAGATGACCAGCAACGAGTGTACATTTCGGATGAATTTCTAAATCTCATTCTTGTGTTTGACAGCGAAGGAAACCATATACAATCTTGGAATGGATTAAAACCAGACGGTTCCACTCTGCAGGGACCTTGTGGAATAGCCATTAACAATTCTCAGCAAATATTCGTGGTAGAAAGCACCGGTGATAAAGTTTCAAAATTTACCTTGACCGGAGACTTTATTCAAGAATGGGGATCTCATGGTTCGGGCGAAGGTGAATTAAACAGACCATGGGGTGCGGCCATTGATCCCGAGGGTAACGTATATGTGGCGGACCATAAAAATAATCGAGTCCAAAAATTCACGGATTCCGGAAAATATTTATTATCTTTTGGAACTTTCGGTGACGGTCGGGGTGAACTGAACAGACCGTCAGATGTATGTGTGGACGATGAAGGGGACGTATATGTGTGTGATTGGGCCAATAGTCGCGTACAAATCTACTCTCCAGAAGGAAGGTTCATAACTTCCTTAACCGGCGATGCGAGAGAGCTCAGCAAATGGTGCCAAATGATGACAGATGCCAATCCAGCGGTCATACAGCGTAGAAGAGAAATTAAAGATCCTGAAACTGAATGGCGTTTAGCGCTTCCAGTCAGTGTCATATTTGATACCAATAATAGTAGAGTACTCATTGGAGATACTCAACGAAACCGGATACAGATCTATAACAAAGTAAAATCCTATAGCCAACCTCAGAGAAATCTATAGCAAAAACTTTGCTGTAAGGTAGAGCACTATGGATAGCGCAGAAGAAGAAGCGTATATCGCTTTTGCTGAGGATAACCCTAACATGCTTTGTATAGATACTCCCTTTGAGATCTTACAAGCTAGCTCATATGCAGACAACGAACCTACTGCTTTTCTAAAGAGGTTTTTTCGGGCAGGTCACATATCCTGGCTCACTAAGTTAATCGGACGGCAAACTGAGTTTGACCCAGAACTCATAGAGAGAGCTATCTTTGTCCTGTGGATTAGAGCTTCGTCACTCTATACTAGTAAAATTACAGGCAGAGAAGATTCCGATTGGAACAAGGAATTGTTTTCAGACGAAGGTTTATACGACTAAAACTATCATCCTAAAATAACCTTCACCGCCAGAACTTATGGAAATGATTCAATGGACCATGGCCCGAGCCAACAGCAAAAGACTTTCTAATAGACTCTGTAATATACAGTTTGGCCTCCGCGACAGAGTCGCGCATACCGTATCCTTTCGCCAAACCCGCGGCTACGGCAGATGCAAATGTGCACCCAGTTCCATGAGTATTTACCGTGTCTATCCTCTCCACAGTAAATACCTCATAAATGGACCCATCATAAAATAAGTCCGAGGCAGGTCCTTCTAGGTGACCTCCTTTTACTACAGCCGACTTGGCCCCCATCTGCACCAACATACTGGCGGCTGTCTTCATGTCCTGTTCTGACGTGATCGTCATACCGGTTAGAACTTCTGCTTCTGGAATATTAGGAGTCACTACTGCGGCTAATGGAATCATTAAGTTTCTAACTGCCTCTACAGCTTCTTCCTGTAGCAGAGAATCACCACTTTTAGCTACCATAACAGGATCAACAACCAAGTTTTGCACATTATATTTGTCTAACTCTCGCGATACAGTTTGCACTATAGAACTGGTAGACAACATACCAGTTTTTATAGCATCCGCACCTATATCGTCCAAAACACATCTAATTTGCTCACCTATAAGATCCGATGGTATTTCATGAATTCCTGTTACGCCAACAGTATTCTGAGCAGTTATCGCAGTCACTACTGACGTACCGTACACCTCATAGGCCGCAAACGTCTTTAGGTCGGCCTGTATTCCCGCTCCTCCACCTGAGTCAGATCCAGCAATGGTCATAGCGCTAACCACAGTACGTTTCATCTTACGGGCCATGATTCCTCTTCATATGCCATATCAAAAAACATAACTTCGTAACGCAATACATCATGGAAAATTTGTTTGACGTTAAGAATTTCTTTCTGTGTAATATCCGCGTTATCCAAAGTGGCTATCATCCAATTCACGAAGCCCAACATTTCATCACTTGCATGGATATCTATCCATGTCTGGTAATAATAATTCTCTGGATGTTTCCCTTCATTAATGAGCCTTTTAGCCCAAATCAAATACGGCCATTCAACAGCCAGTAATACGGCAATTACTTCCAAAAATGAACCTTCGTAAGCCCATTTACGCAAATAACCGCTGTATGCCAAGGAGGTTTGATTGTACTGAATTCGTAGGACATCCGCATCAGTCAATCCTCGTTCGATAAAAGCCTTACGGAATAATCCTTCTTCGCCTCCGAGTCCTAAATGTAGAAATCCTACCGTCTGCCTAGCAGAATCAAAACTTTGAGACTTGGCTGACGCCATGCTCAGCAAAATCACCCAATCACGCAAAAATAAATAATCTTGATCAAAATAAGTGTTAAAGGCGCGGGCGTCTAAAGTACCTTCACCCAGTTCCGAAACAAACCTGTGATTAACAACTTTATCCCATAGCGCTGAGGAGTTTTCCTTACTTTCGTTAGATAATTCCATATTAAAGTAGATGACTACGCTTCATTAGGCGGAAGTCTCCATTCTTCCCCGGTTAGTCCCGCGGATTCCACGCCCAATTCCTCTATTAGGGAATCTCCGTCCGACATGTCACCAATTGCCATAGCTGGAAGAGTTTCTGTATGCAATCCCGCTTTAACTCCAATTTCTATTGCAAGTCGACCTACGGCCTCATTATCATCAGCCTCGACTAGCATGACGTAATCACATTGACCCAATACGAAATATTTCCCTAGTATTTGGGCATCATCGCAATCACAATCTTTGAGCGCATCAATCACTAGATCAGGGTTGCTTAGCAGCATTCTCTGGCCATTTTCGTGTAAGGTACCAAGAAGGAAATAGAGCGGCATTAAAGCACCCCTTTAAGATGATTCCGAGTTAGCTTATACGGGCTAAAGTATAGCACCACACAACTTCATATACCCCAACTAGTTGTTCGCTTCTACAAACTGATTAGTATAGGCATCCCTACTCACCGTCGCGTCCGACAATCTACCTGTAGTTTTCATCCATTCGGCAAATTCTTCCCAACGACCATCTTCTTGAGATCCAAAAATACCCTCATCTGTAGTCCACAATGGCGCTAACAATTCAACTCCAGGATTTTCGATAGCAAGATCTGTCTCCGGTTTTAGCTTTTTTAGCAAAGCGACCGCATCAATTGGGTCCTCTATAGCATCTCGATAACCCCTAGTAACTCCATTTACAAATTTTTGTACTATCTCAGGTTCCTCAGCAATCTTGTCGTCGCTAGCTACTATTACCAGTTCATAATAGTCTGGAACCCCATGCTCTTCCATCTTCATTATATTGAGTTCAAATCCCTGATTCGTAGCAGATATAGACTCGTGTACCCAATAAGCTCCAACTATCGCGTCTACACTTCCACTAAGTAACGCCGGAACCAAATCATATCCGACATTTACCATTTCTACGTCTTGTATCGTTAAACCATCATTTCTGAGCATAGTATCAATTAGCGCGTCGTCAGAGGGAACTCCAGGGGAACCTACTTTCTGACCTTTAAGATCTTTTGGCGTATTTATTCCTGAATCCTTCAAAGTCATAATCGAGTTCAATGGATGTTGGACCATGGCCATTATAGAAACCACTTGTATGCCTTGCTCCCTCGCGATCAACACCTCCGGCTGGTAACTGATACCAAAGTCGTCCCTACCAGCAGCTACGGTCTGTAACACAATTGATGGATCTCCTGGAACATAGATATTCACATCTAAACCCTGATCCTCAAAATATCCTCTTTCCTTCGCAACGAACAGCCCAGAATGGTTCGCCCAAGGAAACCAGTCCAGTGCAATAGATACGGTGGTTAATTCACCTTCGGCTTCCCGAGAGTCACCGGAACACGCTATTCCAGCCATAGATAAACAACCAACTAAAATCAGGACTATCAATCCCTTATTTACAAATCGTGACATATGTTTTGTTTACACCTTTCTCCCAAGATAAACTTTGTGAACTATAACCGATCAACTGCAGATGAACGCTTTTCATTAAAATACCAAGGCATCATAATCCTCTCTACTAATACTGCTGTCACAAACAGGCTAATCCCCATAATGGCCAAGAAAAATATCGCCGCAAACACCCTCGAAGTTAAGAAGAGTGGTTGAGAATATATTATTAAATATCCTAGTCCAGAACTGGCACCGACCCACTCTCCTATCACGGCAGCTATAACACTTACTGAAATACCGATCTTGACTCCAGAAAAAACAAACGGCAAAGCAGTAGGTATCTGCAATTTAACGAACACTTGCCATTTCGAAGCTCCTACCGATCGCAACATATTTACCATATCTGGATCAATCGCTTTTAAACCATCTACACTATTCACAACGATGGGGTAGAAGCAAATTAATGCAACTATAATCACTTTTGGAGTCAACCCATAACCAACCCAAATCAGGAGTAGCGGGGCTATGGCTATAATCGGCACAGTCTGAGAAGTGATTACTATTGGATATATCGAGCGTTGGAATAATTGAGAATATGCAATACAGCCAGCTAGTAACAATCCAATCAGTAATGATACACAAAACCCTATTAATATTTCCCACAACGTGACTAAAGTGTGTTCCCATAAGAGCCCAAAACTTTGCCAAATCTCGATAATGATCGCCGACGGAGGAGGAAGTTGCCACGAGGGAACGTCAGTAACCCAAACGCAAAACTCCCACAGAAGCATTAGGACAACCAATATACCTATAGGAATGAGCCATTGAATCGATTTATTAAGTTTCATAGTTATTTTCAGCAAAACGTAGGACCATTACTCCATATACGCCCATAATCTCGACAACAAGAACTGTTTAATTTCACTAAACTCCACTGTCGATAAAACACTATGATCTCTAGGCCGCGGCAGTTCCACTCTCAATAAATCAGAATTCGTACCTGGCCGAGCCGATAGAAGGCATATACGGTCTGAGAGGAAAAGGGCCTCATCGACATCATGAGTAACAAGAACTATAGTCTTTTCCATAAGTTGCCATACTTCTAACAACCAACTTTGCATCTGAACCCGAGTTAAAGAATCCAATGCTCCAAATGGTTCATCCAATAGCACAATAGGTTGATCCATTATCATGGTTCTTAAAAATGAAACCCGCTGTCGCATTCCGCCAGAAAGAGCATATGGATAAAGAGCTTCAAATCCGGACAGCCCGAACCTATCTATGCCCTCCATAACCTTTTCCCGTGCCTCTTTTTTCGAAAGCCCTTGAACTTCCAAACCGATAGCAGCGTTGTCAAGCACCGACCGCCACGGTAATAACAAATCCTTCTGCTGCATATAACCGATTTTCCCTAACCGTTCACCGTCGACGCCCCGAACATTAATTTTCCCACAATCGGCTTGATCTAACCCAGCGATAATATTTAGCAGAGTGCTCTTACCGCATCCGCTGGGGCCAATTATGCTAACAAACTCTCCTTGATTTACAGTCAAATTAATATCTGACAATATCAATTCACGAGCATCGGCTATAGCATAGGACTTACTCAATGAAGAAACTTCTATACAGGGATATCCGGACATGTCATTAGGCATAAATCACAGGTAAACCAATAGTACTGAATCACAAAAAAACCGTTATCTCTCTGGGAGATAACAGCTATACAGGATCGACTATTAAGCCCGTTTCCCTTCGCTGGAATTACCCAGATCAGGTTCGCAAGGGTCGGCGAATTAACGTTCGCCCTCTCAGCCTGACTATACCAAGCTCCCCTACTTGCCTCAAGAACAATGATTTCCTAAGCAAAATTCTAGCTCTCGATATTTAGCGTGTCAAATCGTTGACATTCAAGCGCACAATTGTTAAAGTTTACCTTTGTGTCCACAGTAATATTAGGTCAGAAAAGGTTAGAATATGCCTACAGTAAATCAGTTAGTCAGGAAGGGCAGGCGCCCACAAAAAACGAAGACAAAGGCACCCGCGCTCCATTGGGTTCAAAACTCGCTTAAGAATCGGGTTAAATGGGGTAACGGATGCCCTCAGAGAAGGGGTGTCTGTGTCCAGGTTAGGACTATGACTCCAAAAAAACCGAACTCGGCTCTCCGTAAGATATGCCGGGTGCGATTAACCAACGGAGTAGAGGTCACTGCCTACATAGGCGGAGAGGGACACAACCTGCAAGAACACTCCGTGGTCCTCATTAGAGGTGGAAGAGTAAAAGACTTACCCGGAGTTCGGTACCATGTAGTTCGCGCTGCCTTAGACACCGAAGGAGTCGATGGCCGTCGTCGAGGTCGTAGTAAATACGGCACTGCAAAACAATAGTAAATAATAATAACTATCCAATAACTACTTCTGTAGTATCCACTTGTAGTATTTATTCTTGAAAAGCTGGCCAGTAAGGCCTAATAATAAGGTGCGGTTAACGTATGTCACGAAGAAGACGAGCTGAGCCACGGATTATATCTCCCGATCCGAGATACAATAATTTAGTATTGGCGCGATTTATAAACAGAGTAATGCTTAGTGGGAAAAAATCCACTGCCCAGCGTGTCGTATACGGCGCATTGGAAATGGTTCAAGAAGAATCTCACAGAGACCCTATCGAAATATTCGATCAGGCAATGAGAAATGCCACTCCAGTAGTAGAAGTAAAGCCACGTAGAATCGGCGGAGCGACTTATCAAGTGCCTACCGAACTAGAGCCCAAGCGCAGCGAAGCTTTGGCCATGCGAGCCATCATACGGGGAGCCAGAGGGACTAAAGGCACTTCTATGAGAAGACGATTGGCCAATGAATTCATGGCTGCCTCTCGAGGCGAGGGGACCGCTGTTAGAAGAAAAGAGGAATTGCATCGTATGGCTGAAGCCAACCGGGCATTCGTGAATTACAGGCGCTAATCACAAAAACCCCCAGCTATTTATTAAAGTCAGTCTTTAAGAGGTATCAAGAGACAAAACGTGGAAATTACTTATCCGATAGAAAAAATCCGTAATATTGGTTTCATAGCGCATATCGATGCCGGTAAAACTACAGTGACTGAACGAACTCTATTCCTAACTGGACGTATACGTAAGGTCGGGGGAGTAGACGAAGGTACCACCGCAATGGACTGGATGCCCCAAGAGAAAGAGCGGGGTATCACCATCACAGCGGCTGCGACCACCACCTACTGGAATGATCACAGAATTAACATCATCGATACCCCAGGTCACGTTGACTTCACAGCTGAAGTTGAGAGAAGCTTAAGAGTCCTTGATGGTGGCATAATTGTTCTGGATGCAGTAGCTGGGGTACAACCACAGTCTGAGACCGTATGGCGACAAGCAGATACTTACGGGGTACCCAGGCTGGCTTTTGTTAACAAAATGGACAGGGTCGGTGCCAGTTATGACAGAGCCATGGAAACTATGGTATCTCGTCTAAGAGCAAATCCCGTTCCTATTCAGTTACCAATGGGGGCAGAAGACAAGTTCCAGGGAATAATTGATCTTATAGGCGGGCAAGCATATACATACACCACTCCGACAACTATCGGAAATGACACCGGATTCGATCATCCTGAAATAGGCCCTGTGCCGGATAATTACGCAGAAGAATTCGAGAAATATCGTCAAACTATGATAGAGAAAATAGTAGAGACCGACGAGACGCTGATGATACGGTACTTGGAGGGCGAGGATATCGAGGCCGACGACCTCAAGGCCGCTCTACGAGAAGCTACAATACAACAACAGATCGTCCCTGTATTGTGCGGTACAGCACTGAGAGGAAAGGGAGTACAACCCCTACTCGACGCAGTACTAGAATATTTACCCTCGCCACTTGATGTCCCGCCAGTAGAAGGAACGAACCCTAAGACGGAAGAGATCGAATTACGGTATCCCGACGAAAAACAACCTCTTTCCGCTTTAGCTTTCAAGGTTATGACTGACCCATTCGTCGGCAGAGTAGTTTTTCTCCGCATCTATTCTGGTCAAGTAAAAGCAGGCCAGTCAGTTATGAACGTCAGCAAAGGCAAACGCGAACGCATGGGAAGGCTGCTTCATATGCACGCCAATAGGCGAGAAGAACTAGAAGATATAACAGCGGGCAATATATGTGCTGCTGTCGGACTAAAGGACACGTTCACAGGTGATACGATTTGTATGGATGACAATCCTCTTATCTTAGAACCTCCACAATTCCCGCAACCAGTGATATCTGTAGCTATCGAGCCTGAAACAAGAGCAGATCAAGATAAACTATCGGATGCGTTAAGAAAGCTATCGGATGAAGATCCTACGTTCGTGATCAACTTCAATGACGAAACTGGCCAAACCATTATGTCAGGTATGGGAGAACTTCATCTTGAAGTACTGGTAGACCGTATGCGCAGGGAATTCGGTGTAGAAGCACAAGTCGGAAACCCAAGAGTTTCGTATAGGGAAACTCTCACACAACCCATACGTGTTGAAGGGAGATTTGTCCGGCAAAGTGGCGGACACGGTCAATTTGGTCACGTATGGCTCGAGATAGAGCCCCAAGAGCAAGGGGCAGGTATATCGTTCGAGAATAAAATAACAGGCGGATCCATACCCAGAGAATTCATAAATCCTGTCGAAGCAGGAGTCCGTCAAGCACTGGACAACGGTCCATTATCGGGGTATCCTCTTGTAGATTTAAAAATAACCTTAGTCGACGGTAGTTTCCACCCTGTAGATTCTTCTGAAATGGCCTTCCGCAACGCGGGCATGTTAGCTATAAGAGAGGGAGCTCCAAAAGGAAAACCAGTACTAATGGAGCCAATAGCCGAAATGGAAGTGGTAACACCAGGAGAATTTCTCAGTGAGATTCTCGGGGATTTCGGTACTCGCAGGGCCCAGATCCGTAGTATCGAGGCCCGAGATGACTTGCAAACGGTAAAGGTAACAATACCGCTGGGGGAGACCTTCTCCTACACAACTAGTCTGCGATCATTATCGAGCGGTAGAGCCAACTACACGATGCAATTCAAAGATTATCAACCGGTTCCAGCAGGTGTCTTAAATGACATCGTAAAGCGCACTTAGAGAGATTCATAAGATATGGTTACACGTCAAAAAGTAAGAATTATATTGAAGGCATTCGATCACAAGATGTTAGATACGTCAGGTG
>Ga0315338_1003196_pt1 | contig 14689 bp, 13 predicted proteins | sample ASW8metaG_FD_204518 | JGI IMG/M metagenome (GOLD analysis project Ga0315338, IMG submission 204518) | Ammonia-oxidizing marine archaeal communities from Monterey Bay, California, United States - ASW #8 | ecosystem: Environmental > Aquatic > Marine > Coastal | place: USA: California | collected... | reverse complement strand
GGATGCGTGCACGTTGATGGCGCCCAGACGAGGCCACTCCAGGACCCAGGTTGGGAGCAGTAGGCCGTACGCAACCACTACCAGCAAGTCCGGTTTCAGCGCACCATGATCGCCGAGGGCTCCCGACTCCAGGGAGCTGGGCTGGCAAACCTCGAGCCCCTGCGCAAGCGCTTCTTGTTTAACGGGGCTTTGAGTCAGCCTACGGCCTCGCCCCGCAGGGCGGTCCGGTTGGGTAAGCACGACTGGGACCTCCACGCCTTTGGACAACAGGGAGAGCAGTGACGGCACCGCAAAAACGGGCGTGCCTGCAAAAACGATATTTGGAGCTGCGCTCATTCCCTGACAGGGAATCGTCGTGGGTCTCAGATAACCGGGGCCGAGATCGTCGCGGCGTCTTCCTGCCCGGACCCACGCTTGGCCGTTTTCGTTAGCTTCTTTTTCAAACGGTCGCGCTTCAGGTCGGAGAGATAGTCCACAAAGAGCTTACCCTCCAAGTGGTCCATCTCGTGCTGAATACAGATGGCGAGCAGTCCCTCCGCGTTCAATTCGGCCAGCTTACCGGTTTGGTCCAGCGCCTTGACCTTGATGTGCTCTGACCGGTTTACCGCCTCAAAGACACCGGGCACCGAAAGGCACCCCTCCTCGTAGCTTACATCCCCTTCGGCGCTCAGGATCTCGGGATTGATCAAGCACAACGGCTGGTCACGATCTTCGGAAATGTCGATAACCAGGACCCGTTTATGAACATTGACCTGAGTCGCGGCTAGGCCGATCCCCGGAGCGTCGTACATTGTTTCCAACATGTCCGTGATCAACGCCTGGATTTCAGCATTCACCTCTGTGACGGGTTCCGCACGAATTCGCAGTCGTGTGTCCGGATACTTGAGAACTGGGAGAAGTGCCATGGTGGTTTGTCGGAAGTTTCGTGAATAACCCGCTGAGTTAACTTAACTCTCTGACTTTACGGGGATACCAGTGGTTCCTCAGGCGCATTATCGGGGGGGTTTCGGCTCCTGCGAACACCACCAATTATAGCAGTTACGCTTGAGGAGCAAGCGAACAGCCGCTCCCCGGCGGAACGGACTGTCGAAAAACTGTTTGACCCCCGTCACAAACGGCTTCAGCATCGGCGACCATGAGCCTCGACTCATGGTTAATTGTGCTGCAGGCTGCCGCACCCGGTAGCCGCTGGCCCGCACTGATAAGGGGTCAGGATTCCATCGAGCACATTCTCGAACTTTCCCGTCAGGAGTTCCTACATGCGGGACTCGGGGAGGCTGACTTCGGGAAGCTGCAGGCTCCTGATCGCGAACGCCAGAACACTTGGCGTGAATGGCTGGGCGCTGCACCCGATCGGCAGTTGATCACCCTCGGCTCAACGGCCTATCCCAGACTACTGGCGGAGTTGCCCGACGCACCGTTGGCACTTTGGACCCAAGGTTCGCGTACAGACCTGCTGAATAGCCCGCAGTTGGCGATGATAGGGAGTCGTTTGCCCACGGCCAATGGCCGCGAAACTGCAGAACGCTTTGCGCACTACTTCAGTGTTCGTGGTCTGACGATTACCAGCGGTCTGGCCACAGGTATCGACGGCGCGAGCCACCGAGGCGCACTTGCCGGAACAGCCGGCACCATAGCGGTACTGGGCTCCGGCCCAGACCAACTCTATTCCGGATCAGAAGAGGATCTGGCAACAGAAATCATCGCCGACGGCCTTATCGTCTCGGAATACCCGCCGGGGACATCTACCCACCGCTGCCATCTTCCTCAACGGAACCGGATCATTGCCGGAATGACCACAGGTACACTCGTAGTCGAAGCGGCAAGACGAAGCAGCTCTTTGATTACTGCACGGCTGGCTGGTGAGTATGGCCGTGAGATCTTCGCCATACCGGGTTCCATACACAATCCCATGACTAAGGGATGCCATCGTCTCATCCGGGATGGCGCCAAGCTCGTCGAGGACGCCGCCGATGTACTTGTAGAGCTCGCACCACTTTTGCAGATCACCCTCGACACCGACGAACTCTGTCTACAATCAACTGAGGAGAACTCCCACGCTCTCACGAACGAGCCGGGTTACGAGAAACTGCTGGCCGCCCTTAGATTCGACCCCTGCAGTATCAACGTCTTAGCTGCGCGCACTGAATTGACGGCAGCAGAGCTTTCCTCCATGCTCCTGCTCCTGGAAATGGAGGGGTTAGTAGAGGCACTGCCCGGCGGCCGTTATTCTCTCGCATCAAAGAGGGCTCCGTGAAAGAGACTGTTCTTGACGTTCTCATGTATCTGTTCGAGTCTTTCGTTGACAGCGAAGACGAGCCCGAACCCGATCGTAATGAACTGAAGGAAGAGCTGGAGTGGGCCGGTTTTCGGGCGCGCGAGATCGACCGTGCACTGGATTGGCTAGATGGCCTCAACGCTATCGACATCGATACCGATGCAGGTGGCCCGTGCCCAACAGCTGTCAGAGTTTACGACCGAATTGAACAGGAGCGTCTGGATCCTCAATGTCGAGGCTATCTTCTTCATCTGGAGCAGGTCGGTATTCTGACGCCCGCTCAGCGTGAGCTCGTCATTGACCGACTACTCGCGCTAGGAACGGATGACATCGACATAGAGCAGATTAAGTGGGTCGTTATGATGGTCTTGTTCAGTCAGCCCGGCCAGGAACAAGCCTATGCGCGAATGGAGGATCTGGTTTTCGCGGACGACCCCGGCTGGCTTCACTGATTTCCTTATCCACCGGTCAGACCGACTGAGGCGCGCGTCCGTGGTTGTGACGTTACCATGAGCAAGAATCTCGTCATAGTCGAATCCCCCGCCAAGGCGAAAACCATCGAGAGGTATCTCGGCAAGGACTTTCAAGTGCTTGCGTCATACGGACACGTTCGCGACCTCATTCCAAAAGAAGGCGCAGTTGATCCAGAGCATAACTTCGCAATGACGTATCAGCTCATTGAGAAGAACCGGACGCACCTCGAGAAAATCGCGAAGGCCGTAAAAAAAGCCTCTGCGCTCTATCTTGCGACCGACCCCGACCGCGAAGGTGAGGCCATCTCCTGGCATGTTCACAGCGTTCTAAAAGAGAGAGGACTCCTTGATGATAAAGAGGTAAGGAGGGTCGTCTTCCATGAAATTACGAAGAGAGCAATTCAGGACGCGCTCAATAATCCACGGGAACTTTCTGAAGATTTGATCAATGCTCAACAAGCTCGTCGTGCGCTAGATAATCTGTACGGCTTTAACCTGTCTCCTCTGCTATGGAAGTTAGTACCGGGGGCGAAGTCTGCCGGACGGGTGCAGAGCCCTGCGCTTCGTCTCATCGTCGAGCGCGAAGACGAAATTTCTGCCTTCAAGTCCAGAGAATACTGGACCATCGGGGCCACCGCCGAGCATGAGAAAGAATCCATCAACGCAAGGCTTGCGAAGTACGGCGGTGAAAGAACCGAGCAGTTTTCGTTCACCGACGAAAAAACCGTGCGTGAAGTCGAGCGGATTATTGAAGAGACCGCCGACGGCATCCTAACGGTCGCCAAGGTGGAGAAGAAGCAACGGCGCCGCAACCCAGCGGCACCGTTCACGACCTCTACCCTGCAACAGGAAGCTTCACGCAAGCTCGGCTTCAGTGCACAGAAGACCATGATGACGGCTCAACGTCTCTATCAGGGAATAGATGTTGGCGATGAATCGGTGGGTCTCATTACCTATATGAGAACCGACTCGGTAACACTAGCAGGAGAGGCAATAGCCGAACTCCGCACGCTGATCGAGGAGCGCTATGGGCAGGAGTCTCTGCCGGATAAACCAAGAACGTATACGACGAAGGCAAGAAACGCTCAAGAAGCACACGAGGCCGTGCGGCCCACGTCAGCAGCGAGAATTCCAGCCGAGCTCAAGAGCCGGTTGGACTCAGATCAGTACCGCCTTTATGAGCTGATATGGAAACGCACTGTCGCGTGCCAGATGAGCCCAGCGGTCTTCGACACTGTCAGACTGGACCTCATAGCGGGGAAGGCACGCGAGGGGGATATCAGTTTCCGCGCTACTGGATCCGTGCTCGTCAAACCCGGTTACATGATCCTCTACCAGGAAGGTACGGATGACACACCGCAGAACGACCAGGATCGCGTGCTTCCACCTCTCAAGGAAAACGACCGACTCGCATTAAAGGAGCTCGCAAGCGAGCAACATTTCACAGAACCGCCTCCACGCTACTCAGAGGCAACACTGGTCAAGGCCTTGGAGGAATACGGCATAGGTCGCCCTTCAACCTACGCCAACATCATATCCACGCTTCGTAACCGCGAGTACGTTGAAATTGAAAGCCGACGATTTATACCGACCGATGTCGGCAAAGTCCTCAACCGATTTCTTACGGAATATTTCTCACAATACGTTGACTATGAGTTCACAGCACGGATGGAGGATTCCCTTGATGCAGTTTCCAGAGGTGAGGGTGAATGGATACCAGTCTTGCAAGATTTCTGGAAGCCATTTAATGGTCTGATAGAACACACTGAAACCTCGGTTACCCGCGAACAGGCCTCGCAGGCCCGGTCGTTGGGTGATGATCCGAAGACGGGCCGCCCGATGACCGTGAGAATGGCCCGCTACGGTCCGGTCATTCAGATTGGAACAAAAGATGACGAAGAAAAACCTCTATTTGCAGGTCTTCGTCCAGGTCAGAAAATGGACACTATCACCCGTGAAGAGGCTCTAGAGCTATTCAAATTGCCCAGACAATTGGGTTCAACGCCTGACGGAGATCTTGTGTCAGCCAATATCGGACGGTTTGGGCCGTACGTGCGATACGGAGACAAATTCGTATCGATTAAAGAAGACGACCCTTATACGATTGCTTTGCCACGCGCGCTGGAAGTTATTGAAGAAAAAAAGATTCTAGATGCTAAACGCCTTATCCAAGATTTTCCCGACGCGGGAATTCGGGTTTTAGATGGGCGCTATGGACCTTACGTAACTGACGGGAACAAGAATGCGAGGGTACCCAAAGAAAAAGGAGAGGAAGCCGAAGCAATACGAGCAAGAGCGGAGAAGCTGACTCTTGACGAATGTAAGGCAATGATTGACGCCGCACCTGAACGTAAAGGGCGGCGCGGTTTTAAGAAAGCTCGCGGGAAGAAAAAAACCACCGCCTCGAAGCGCACGACCACCAGCAAAAAGACACCTGCCAGGAAGGCCTCTCGCAAGAAGGCTAAGAAGGCCAGCCGCAAAAAGACCGCCGCAAAGAAATCAGCGCCGGAGAGTTCACAGACCAGCCCCGCCAAGGTCGGTGGGATCGACCCCGTCGAGGGTCCCGTCGAAGACAGTTAGACTCAGCTATTCGATTGCAATGGCAGGACACCTCCACGTGTCACCGATTCTCCTGGACAAAGCCGCCCGAATACTTTCGGCCGGCGGCCTCATCGCCTATCCGACCGAAGCTGTTTACGGCCTGGGCTGCCTTCCGGCGCGGCAGGACACCGTGGAGCGACTGCTGGCGCTGAAATATCGTTCCTGGCGAAAAGGACTGGCGCTCGTCGCAGCGGATCTCGAGCAACTTGATCCGCTCGTCGTGTGGCCAAAGGGCGCCATACGCCAAGAGATCTTAGACAGCTGGCCCGGCCCCTTTACCTGGGTGCTCGAAGCTCAGCCGGGTACTCCTCAGTGGTTGAACGGTGGTCGCGAGACCCTCGCGGTCAGAATCACCGACCACCCTGTGGTACGCCAACTCTGTGAACGCGCAAACGGCCCCCTAGTCTCAACGAGCGCGAACCGCGCTGGACGGCCGCCGCTCCGGCGCGCGTTGCACATCAGGCGGGAATTTGGGTCGGAGCTTGATTTCATTCTGTCGGGGCCACTGGGAGGGCTTCAACAGCCCACGACCATCAGGGACGGGAGAACCGGAGCTACCCTGCGAGCCGCTTGACATTGCAACCACACTGAACGTCGGACAATTCGAGGTTGGAAAGGCAGGATAAACGGGCGAAAATCCCAGTATTCCCTTAACTTGCGTGGCGGCAGATGGAAAATGCTCAGACGCCGATGGACCAGTATGCGGTCGTCGGATACCCAGTAGAACACAGCCGTTCCCCTATGATCCATGGGCTTTTCGCACGCCAGACTGGGGAGAAAATCACCTATGAACTCCTCCCGGCCGAGCCTGATAATTTCGAAAGAGCAGTCAGAGAGTTCGCCGCTGCGGGCGGGAAAGGCCTCAACGTGACGGTCCCCCACAAGGAAGCCGCCTGGAAGCTAGCCCACGAGCTGGGACCAGAGGCCGAACGAGCGCGTGCCGTCAATACGCTGTCGCTGCGTGCCACGAACCGAATACGCGGCGATAACACTGACGGAATCGGGTTCTTGCGTGACTTGACTCAGAATCACAAGGTTAACCTTAGCGGCAAACGGGTCCTCGTCCTTGGTGCGGGCGGGGCCGCGCGAGGGATACTGCCGCAGATGTTGGATGCGGACCTCGGGGAACTCGTATTAGCCAACCGTACGATGGCTCGGGCGAATAGACTCGTCGAACTATTTGAAGCAGCCGAGAAGGTATCTGTCTGTTCGTTTACCGCCCTAAATGACCACGCATCGTTCAACGTTGTCATCAACGCCACATCCACGGGTCTCAAGGGCGAACTCCCACCGTTTCCAGCGAGCTGCCTGGACTCCAGCAGCTTTTGCTATGACTTGACCTACAGTTCGAAGCAGACTCCGTTCGTTCAGTGGGCACAAGATCGCGGTGCCGGACAGGCCGTACAGGGCTGGGGGATGTTGATCGAACAGGCCGCAGAGTCATTCGCAATTTGGCGAGGAGTCCGACCGGACACGGCTCCGTTACTTCAACAACTCGCGACTCGTTAGAGCCACAGGAACTAGCGCATAGTCACCAGTTCCTCTGCACTCGTCGGATGGATTGCAACAGTATCGTCAAGATCCGATTTCGCAGCCCCCATGGATACTGCAACAGCGAAGCCCTGAAGCATCTCATCGGCGCCGTCACCAATTACATGACAACCCACGACCCGTTCGTCGTCGCCCACGGTGACGAGCTTCATCGCAGATTTCGGCTTGGCTTCTGTCAGCGCATGGTACATGGGCACGAATTCTGAGGAGTAAACCCGCACGGCCTCATACCCGTAACGCTCTCGAGCCTCGGCCTCGGACAGCCCGACTGTACCAACCGGCGGGTGTGAAAAGACCACCGTGGGAATATTCTCATAGCTCAGGCGGCGTTCATGCTGATCGTTGAACACCCTGTCAGCAAGCCTGCGCCCGGCGGCGATTGCTACGGGGGTGAGCTGCGCCTGGCCAGTGACGTCCCCGACGGCGTAGATGCCATCAATGCTAGTGTTCTGATAACCATCCACGACGACGTAACCACCCGAGTCTGTCTGAACCCCAGCCAACGACAGTTCTAGTCCGCTCGTTGTTGGAGACCGGCCGATTGCCCACAACAGGCAATCAAACCCTTCAAATGTTCGCTCATCCTTGGTAGTGAGAATCAGTCCATTTTTCGACTCAACGCGGCTCGGGACAGCGCCGGTGACCATCTCGATCCCCGATTCCAGCATGTGCTCCATAAGGTGCCGCCCGAGCGTTTCTTCGAACGCTCGTAGCACACCATCGTAACGGATGAACTGTGCGACCTCGCTACCCAACGCGCGTAAGACCCCCGCCAGCTCCACGGCAATGTACCCGCTGCCGATTACTGCCACGCGGTTGGGCTGGGCGTCCAGCTCGAAAAACCCGTCGGAAGTGATGCCCAGTTCCGCCCCTGGGACTTCCGGAACTGTCGGAAACCCGCCTGTTGCGATCAGTATGTGCGCTGCCTTTAGTGTCTCACCGCTACTAATCACGATCTCATTTGGGCCCCCGAAGCGGCCCTGCGAGCGGATCCACTCGATCGATTTCTTTTCGAGATTGCGCCGATAGATGTCGTTCAATCTGGCGACGTAGGCGTCGCGGCCTTTCTTGAGCACTGACCAGTCGTGCCCCTGCCGGGTGAGTTCGAAGCCGTAGTAACCGGCATCGTCGAAGGCACGGCCCAACTGGGCAGCATTCCACATCACTTTCTTTGGCACACACCCAACATTGACACATGTCCCGCCAAGACGAGCGGGCTCGATAACAGCAACACGAGCGCCGTACTCAGCCGCACGCTGCGCGGCCGCGAGACCACCACTACCGCCTCCCAGCACGATGAAATCGTAATCACTCACGGAAAACTTCCTGACTGATCCGGACGCGGAGCTTACCAGGAAAAATCCCGGTCACTGGAATTCCTGAGCTTTGCCGTACTGGTCAACGAAGCCGCCACACTGTGCTAGATTGCGCTCCTTTGGTTTGGACTCCCTTTGAAGAACCCTCTGCTAAAAAATGACGGACTGCCGGCCTTCAACTCTATACGGTCGGAGCACATAGAGACTGCCGTTCGCCACACACTTGAACAACAGCGGTCCGAATTGCGGCGCGCCGAGGGTGTCACCAAGCCCACGTTCGAGTGCGCCGAGGAGCTAGAGCTCATTCAAAACGCGATCCATAGAATGTGGGGTCCGGTCGCCCATCTGAACGCCGTTCTATCCACCCCGGAAATGCGAGAAGCGTATAACGCCTGTCTACCACTGATTACCGAGTTCGGCACAGAGGTGGCCCAGAGCGAGGCCCTGTACGCCCTGTTCTCTCAGTTAGAACGAGAGGTTGACCCAACGGAGAAGACGAAACTGAAACTTCTCTCTCACACACTCAGAGAATTCAGGCTGGCCGGCGTATCTCTTCCGACGCGGGCAAGGGCGCGATTCAAGACGCTAGTGAAAACGCTTGCCCAGCACCAGGCCAGTTTCGAGCAAAACTTAATGGACGCCACTGATGCCTTCCAGCACCACGAGGCCGACGACACCAAGCTGAGTGGTGTACCCGAAACAGTGCTCCGTCGCGCGCGGGATCTTGCCGAGGCTCACGGCCAGCCCGGCTGGATGCTGACTTTGGATCCACCAACTTACCTAGCGATCATGTCGCACGCTGACAGCGAGGAGCTTCGCTCGCGGTACTACGAAGCATGGGTAACTCGCGCATCGGACCAGGGGCCCTTAGCCGGTCGCTGGGATAACCGTAGTCTGATTGAGGACATCACTCGGCTACGTCATGAGTCTGCCGCTCTGCTCGGTTTCGACAACTACGCAGAGCTTTCTCTTGCGACGAAAATGGCGGATTCGCCCAAAGAGGTCATGGAGTTCCTGCAAGATCTGGCCCAGAAAAGCAGGCCCCAAGCACAAGCTGAGCTCGAGGAGCTAACCGACTTTGCCGGAAGGCCCATCCTAGCCTGGGACGTCTCCTATTTTTCAGAGCAACTACGTGAGACGCAGCTTGGATTGTCTGAAGACGAGTTGCGTCCTTATTTTCCGTTACCGCGGGTGCTCGAGGGGTTATTCCGTGTGGTGGAGAAGCTCTTTGATCTCAAGATTCAACCTCGAGATAGTGTCGAGGCCTGGCACTCTGATGTCACGTACTACGAAGTCATTAGCGGCGACGAAACACTCATCGGCGGAGTTTTCACTGACCTGTTCACGCGACCGAACAAGCGCGGCGGCGCGTGGATGGACGAATGTCTAGTCAGAAGTAAGCTAAAAAGTCTAAGTCAGCGCCCAGTCGCCTATCTCGTTTGCAACTTCAGCCCACCGCTCGGCTCAGATCCGTCGCTACTCACCCACGATGAAGTGGTCACGCTCTTTCACGAATTCGGGCACACGCTCCACCACCTTCTAACCGAGGTTGACTACCCTTCCCTGGCCGGGATTAACGGCGTCCCTTGGGATGCGGTTGAGCTGCCGAGCCAGTTTCTCGAGAACTATGCCTGGCAGCCCGACGTGCTACCTTGGATATCCGGACATTATCGGACCGGGGACACTCTGCCCCAAGAAAAACTCGACAAACTCAGCGCCTCACGAAAGTTCCAATCTGGCCTAGCGATGATCCGTCAGATCGAGTTCGCCTTGTTTGATTTCCGACTCCACATGGAATACGACCCTTCTACAGGCTCGCGTGTGGAGGAGGTACTTGAGCGAACAAGGCGAGAGGTTGCTGTCATAGACGTACCACCGTTCAATCGCTTCGCCAATACTTTCTCCCACGTCTTTGGTGGTGGCTATGCTGCCGGCTATTACAGCTACAAGTGGGCCGAGGTACTTGCGGCCGATGCCTTCTCGGCTTTCGAAGCCTCAGGGACCTTCGACCGAGCGACTGCCCAACGTTTCCGAGCCAGCATCCTCGCGACCGGCGGAAGCAGGGACGGCCTGGATACCTTCAAGGAATTTCGTGGCCGGAGTCCAAGCTTAGAGCCTCTTTTGCGGCAGAGCGGCATTGAGCCTACCTGATGACAACAATTGCGTCATGGAATGTGAACAGCCTCCGGGTCCGACTCGAGCAGGTAAGCGAATGGCTGCAGCGTGTCGAGCCCGACGTGCTCGGGCTGCAGGAAACAAAAGTGACGAACGAAAACTTCCCACTAAACGCCTTCGACGACCTCGGTTTCAAGGCAGTTTTCAGTGGCCAACCTACCTACAACGGCGTCGCATTAATATCACGGCAGCCAGCGCAGGATGTAGCCACCGAGTTAGATGGCTTTCCGGATGAGCAAAAAAGGGTCTTAGTCGCCACTTTCGGCGAAGTACGTATCTTAAATCTGTACGTACCCAACGGCCGAAGCGTCGACTCTGAGGCATACGAATACAAACTGGAATGGCTCCAGGCGCTTTGTGCCCAACTTCGAAAAGAGGCCCAAAATCACAAACATGTCGTGGCGATGGGGGACTTCAATATTGCGCCTGAGGATCGTGACGTACACGACCCGTCAGCATGGGAAGGAAGCGTTCTTTGTAGCGCCAAAGAGAGGCTGGCTCTAGCCGAGATACTGTCGGTAGGTTACAAGGATACCTTCCGGCTGTTCGATCACCAGGACAAAAGCTACAGCTGGTGGGATTATCGCGCCGCAGCGTTTCGCAGAAATATGGGACTGCGAATAGACCTGATCCTAGCTTCCGATGCCATGAGCGCACGCTGCACTGCAAGTCTCGTCGACATCGAGCCGCGAAAACTAGAGCGCCCCTCAGACCATACACCGGTACTGGCTAAGTTCCGTGACGGCTGACGTTCACTTAGATGGCGGGATTCACAAAGCCATATACATTTTTTGGCATTAATGAGGAATCCTTCTTTACTGGAGCACGTCACGGAACTGTCTTAGCTGTAGATTCAGGACGAGCGAGGTATGTGAATAGCATCGCGACAATCACGAGCAACACTAACGCGCTCAGCGCTAATGACCAATGAATACCGATATATCCTCCCATTACGCCAATCGTGACGCCAGAGAATGTGCGCATGCCTAGAGATGACATGTTATAGAGGCCAATGACGCGTCCGCGTATCTCCCGGGGTGCTCGTATTTGAACCAATGTTTGCGCCATTGAGTTAAAGGATAGCTCGACAAAGCCGACCGCGAACAGCAGCGCTAGCGCAATTAAATAATTTGTTGATGCTGAGAATGCTGCAAGAAAAAAGCACCAGAGCATGGCCAAAATTAGGGCAGTTCTGGCTTTGGGTCGCAGTAGGCCTAGAGACTCTAGAACCAAACCTGCGAACAGCGCACCGCAGGCATCTGCTGCTAGTAGGAGTCCGTAGGTTAAACCTCCATTCCCGTGCCCTAGGTCATAAGCAAACTCTGGCATCTGAGGGTGGTAGCCGTTACCAATAAAAAAAGCCGCGCTGCCTCCAAGTAAAACCATAGTAACTACAGTGCGGTTTCCAGCTATAGCGCGCGCCGTTGAAAAAATATCTTTAAAACCACGTACGGTGCGCGCAGGCATCGGCTTAGTCTTTCTGAACTTGGGTCCATACGGCGCCTTCCAGAGCCAGATGACAAGTGGCAAATAGATTAAGGCATTCACAAGAATGCCATTTGCAGGACCTAGCACTAGCATGATTGCGCTACCAACGGCAGGACCCATCAGTAATCCCAGATAACGCCCCATGGAATTCAACCGAATAGCACTTTGAAGTTGTTCTCGACCGACGATTTCATGGACCAATAACTGAGTCGGTGGCCCCCAGAGCACCCCACCTAGGCCGTGCAAAATCAGCAACACCACCGCATGCCAAATTTCAAGGACATCGAATGTAAATAGCAGGCCCCATGCGACCGAGACACCCATGAACAGCACCATGCCGATTTGAATCATGCGCCTCGGATCAAACCGATCAGCCAGCGCACCAGACCATACTGAGAACAAGAGGAAGGGCAGCCAGTGTGAAATGATCGCAAACCCACCCAAAGCGGGAGATTGAAACTTTTCAAAGAGAACCCAGTAGCTAATGACATGTTCGATGGAGTCGGCCATCATTGCCATTGATGCAAGAATAAAATAGGCCCGATAACCAGGGTGCCGTAATGCAGCGAATGATCGTTGTGAGTCGGCTTGGGTCATTTAGGGCACATCACCGATTACCGGCTATCGCTGGGTTCGTCGAAGCCCGAATTTTGTGCGGTGGCTTAGGTAACGTAACGAATGAAAAGCTCTTGAACGCTTACGTGTCTTTGACTGTCTGAAAAACTCTAATCTAAATCGATAACAGGTACTCTTTGCTCTGTTAGGCAATACTGATGGGTAACCCCGACATGTCTGGGCCAAGTTAAGAAGCTCGTTTTATAATGTTTTCTTATTTGAAGTCATTCCCAGTAGTTCCCCCTCACCAGCTAGTATTCTCCACACAGTAAAGAACCTGCTGTGTATCCCGGACACAGTTCTGATATGGGGAAATAGCCCGATAAAGCAACACGATCCCAACAACGGTGGCAACTGCGAGAACCAGATAGTTTCTTAATTGTCTGTTCTCCATCCGTCCTCCTCCGTTCCCCCTAATACCGGCGCTCTAACTGCCTCTTAGAACTCCGAAGCCGAAAATCCCGTTCCTCAGTTTCACCCCTCTTGACCTGTTCTAGAGTATTTCCATAATAGAAACGACGCTCAATCTGCTCATCCCTTACCTAAAGGGCTTAAGGGAGAGAAGTATGCGTCACTTAATCCAATAACAACTCATGAAGGGTGAAGGCAATTATGACACCGAAAGAAATCGTTTTAGGTGGATATCAGTCATTTTCTATAGGAGACCTTGAAAGTCTCGGGAAAATCTTTCACGAAAATGCGGTGATTAGAGTTAATGGTAATCACAAACGATCTGGAGAATATAAAGGTTTCGATGATTGGAAAGGTAATTTTCTCTCACACCTGCCCAATGATTATCCAAATTTTGACCTGGAAATCTTACATGTCGTCGCAGAGGGGGATCGAGTACACGTTTTTGTTAGATACACCGCAGACAACCTAGATGCTAACGGGGTCCACATGTTTGTAGTGGAAAACGGTCTGGAAACCGAATTTCTGATTTTTGACGACACCCAAAAAATGGCAGCAGCGTTAGGAGATTGAAGAAAGCAGCGCAAACCTTTCGCAAGCCTACAGCCCTACGCTTAAGTGCCAGCACCTAATCGTGCTCAATAAATGCGTCCTCGATAGTCGAGCTGAGCTCCTAACTTGATTTCAACCGTTTATTTCTCAACCGTGATTTCTTGGATATCGAAAAAACGCGGGATCTCTGGAACTTTTCCCTTTGGTGAATCTCTAAAACTACATAAATGCCTACATTGTTATCGAAAATATTTTTTCTTCTCCTTTTTGTCATGCTGACGGGGTGTGCCTCTATAGCGTCTATAGGCGAACCTCACTCAGTTCTTACAATAGATCGGATTCAAGCGGAAAGACAAAACTGCGTTTACCTATATGCCACAAGCAAACAAGAAAGTGGCTGGGGCACCTCAATGGCAACAGCTAACGCACTGACTGTATTAAAGAATCAGGCGATGATTGCCAATGGAAACGCAGTGGTAATTACAGGTATATCCTCTTGGGAGGGAAGCTATAGTTATTACTCTTCAGATTTGGTGAACGACTATTATGCAACTGATACGGTTAACGTATCTGTGGATGTTTACAAATGCGCAAAAAAATAAAAATTATTAAGTAAGAGAGAATTCTTACGCGATATGAAAAAGAATTTTTATTTATCGCTAATAACTATTTCGACTGGCTGCGTAACAGTAGAACATAAAGAATTAGACCTAAACACTCACTCTGTCAAAACAATCGATGAAATACAGGCAAGCAACTGTGTTTATTTGTTCTCAACATCAATAGAAGTAGAAGCATACGACTCAACCACTGCGGCAGCATATGCAATGGTTCAATTGAAGAATCAGGCTCTTATAACAAATGGAAATGCAATACGAGTTACTGATGTCCGTAATTCAAAAGAATGGGAATATGGATATGGCTATTCTTCTTACTCAATGGATATGAGGTAGATGCCTCCCAGATTTCTGTCGAGGTCTATAACTGTCCAGAAAAATTTAAGGGAGATGACAAAGGGGAATTGGAAACATCCACACTAGAACCTGGATCGGATGAATCGCACGGACGGTCCCTAGGGCCGCCGGTGCGATGGTGAAAAACATTTTGGCTACAGCCTCCCCGTGTTTCTGCAGTCCGGGACCTTCGGTGGTGTGGGGAGTATCGTTAACAACTGGGTTCTCCAAAATCATTCAACTGTAGCGGAGCGATGAATACCTGTTCGGGATTTA
>Ga0315338_1003194_pt1 | contig 14690 bp, 19 predicted proteins | sample ASW8metaG_FD_204518 | JGI IMG/M metagenome (GOLD analysis project Ga0315338, IMG submission 204518) | Ammonia-oxidizing marine archaeal communities from Monterey Bay, California, United States - ASW #8 | ecosystem: Environmental > Aquatic > Marine > Coastal | place: USA: California | collected... | reverse complement strand
ACCACAACCTAAGACAAGAGCGCTCATCAATCGTCTTTCCCATACATTTTGGTGCTGCCTTGCTTATACAGCTTTTGTAGTTTGCCTGTTTCTGCCATATAATTTAATGATTCATCAATTTCTTGAATTAGATCATTTCGTTGTGAATTGGCGACATTTGTGACTCTGCATGCATCTGCTATCTCTTTATCGGTGCCATTCTTCTTGCGCTTGATATCTTCTGCCATCCAAATTCGAATGTTGACGATGGTAAGCTTATCTATTAAATTTCCTATTGTATCAGCCATTATAAGGTCTCCTTGAAATAGGTGGTATTGTAATGTTCTTTTTCTGGTTCTTTGCCTGGAAAGTCTGTCGCGGTGAGTTCAACGTATTTTTTGTACCAAGGATCGTCAATCATTTTATAGCCGTTGAGTTGCATGAATTTATCTAGATGCGCCTTTTGCGATGATGGGGTGGGCGCGCAGGTGTCTGGGAATATTTGGCAGGTTTCGCCTTCGAGGCAGTTTATGTTTTCCATGTGAATTGTCTCTATTCTAATGTACCTGGGGCGTACTTTGCTAAGATCGGTAGTAATCATAACATTATAGTCACTATTCTCAATGTCTACCTGCAATAGTTCAAATGGTTTTCCGGTCATGTTGTATTTCTCAACTAGCGTATCAAGGGTCATGTTTGGAACTTGTATATATCGTTCGGGATTGCTAATGTGTTTGTTTCGCTCTTGATGTCGGGCGCGGTGAGAAGTTTCATGGTAGTTGTCAGGATTTCCAAGCTCCATTATAATCTTATCTACTTTTCTCTCTGTCTCCAAATCATCTTCATATAGCTTTGGTCCAATGGCAACTTTTTCAAAAAAACAATTCTCTAAATCCGCATAACATTCTATCAACTTTTCATATGCATCGGGGTTTGGTTCCACAAAAATACCAGACCAACCCTCTTGAGGCACAAGCCACCACATAATGTCGGAATAGCTTTTTCCTATATTGGCTCCAAGTTGAATAAAATCTATCATTTTCCTATGATTTCAAACTCAGGGCACGGAACAATAAACTTGCCGCCGGCGTTCAAAAAGTCTGATTCTCTCTCAACAAATTCCTTAATAAAATGCCATGGCAAAACCAGCAAATAATCTGGATTGGCGGCGCGCATTTCTTTCTCAGAAACAATTGGTATATTGGTTCCAACGACGTACTTGCCAAACTTTTGAGGACTTCGCTCGGCGATGGCCACAATATCATCCGGCGTTAATCCATAGTACTGTAGGAGAGTGTTGCCTTTTGTGGATGCGCCGTATCCGTACACCTTCTTGCCGGCGGCAACCTCTGCTCTGATAAAATCAACAGTCTGAGTCTTCATTGCTTCTAATTTTCTTCCAAACTCTGCCCACATATTGGGATCTGAGATATCTGCATGCTCGTTCTCATACGCCAGCAATGTTTTAATCCTAAAATCGCAAACATCTCGAAGTGGCTTTGTCGCAAAAGATGTTTCGCGTGCTTCTTCTTTTTGTATGTACACTCGGCAGCTGCCGCCATTCGTGTCGTTCAGTGAACAATCTACGATCTTCAAGCCGTGAGCATCCATAAGTTTCTTGATGCTGTTTAGAGAATGATAATATACATGCTCATGACAAATGTTATCAAATGCCATTTGCTTAACCATGAGAGGCGTATAGGATAGCTGAACCACCCAAATGCCGTCATCATGAAGAATTTTCTTTATGTCTTCGATGAAATCTGTTGGATCATCCAGATCGTAGAACATCGCAATCGTTGTAATGATCTTACACTTCTCGTTACCGTGACCGGTACGCTGGTATGCCTCATATGAGAAGAAATCTTGTATAACTACATCTGCTAATTGTGAGGAGAACTCAAGAAAGGAGTCCTCCACTGGGTCGATTCCAATCTTTACAAATTCCTCGGGAATAAAGTTAAACATGGTTCCGTCGTTACATGCAATATCTAACCAAACGTCCCCCTTCTTGTATTTAACTCTATTAGACGCCTCTTCGGCGATATTTCTCAGTTGATTCGTCATCGAGGCATTCGTTCCAGAGCGATACCAATAAGTTCCATACATCTTGTCTGGATCTACGACCTGAGTTAATCGTGGGGCGCCTATTTTCTCGTCCATAACCAAAGTTAAAGGCGCCAATTCTCGGCATGTATACTCTTCCGTCGGCTCTGTGAGGAAATCTGATACGTATAATTTCCCCAAATCTAATAATATTTCTGACATTTACCATCTCCTTTTGCAATAAAAATCATTTATTTTCCATCTTGCATCTTTTTGATAACCAAATTGTTGCAAATATTCTTCTATCTCTGGATCATTGAAATTGTTTTCTACGACCAAGAGCGATACGTTCCATCGATTTAAATCGAGACCTTTTAAGGCATCCAGCTCGGTGCCTTCCGTATCTATCGATATAAAGTCTATATTAACATCAAAATCGTGCTCTGTCAAGATATTATCTAATGTTCTTACTTCAACGTCGATCTGTTTAGTGTCGTTGATGATGTGTTCGTGCTGGTCGACAAGACGCTTATCTGGCTCTAAACCGCTTACAGAGGACATTATATTGCGCTCTCCAATGTCAAAGACGGTAAAGGGTACGCCAGACTCGTTGGAGGAGCCACAGGCATACTGTGCGGCTTCTTTTCGCACTTCTTTTACAAGCTTAAAATACTCGGGGTTTGGTTCGATGCATAGAGTTCTCCAGCCCATTCTTTCAAAATAAAGCGTATTGGAGCCCCTGACACCGTTAGCTGCTCCTACTTCGACGCATGAACCAACAATTTTATTCGGAAAATATAATTCTATCAGAACATCTGTACTAAACTGTCCGTAATATCCTTCTTTTGGTTCATAGCTCATTAGTATTTCCCTTTATTGTCTTCCAGGACCTGCAGCAGATACTCTATATCTTCCATGTTGGGCAGCGCTTTGCTGCTAGTTCCGTACAGGCTTCCACATTCAGGTCTGGGAAAAGGCTTACCTTTGAGAAATACATTACAATTATAATATAAGTCTTTTTCGTCGTCGAGTGATATGATTAAGTTTCCATCATTTTTTGCTTTTTCCATATTGTCTTCCTCAAAGTCCCACGGTGTCATCTCTGGTTTTAGGTATTTCATAAAATATCTCTTGGTCCAGATTGAGGGCGCAAGTGACGTCCGATATGTGGCATTGGGGTTTATTGCCAAAATACCCTCTTTCAGCGGACTAGCGCGATTATTTAAAGTCTTGTCTAGGTGTGCTTTTGAGGCTCCGTTTTCAATCTCATTCACTAAGAGAGCAACCTTGTCTGTATCTATTTTATCGATCAGCATTATATCTTCCACCGTGAACACAAAATATTTATCTTCCACTTCTTTCATATAGGGAATCAGCGGTGTGCTCCAGATCTTGCCGTACTTCGCTTGTTCGCCGAGAGACACAAAGCTGCAGTTATCTGGCAATTTTGGTACCTCACACTCATCAAAACCTAGAAATACAATCTCTTGACCGGGCCAATGTTTATTAAAAAGAACAGAGTATGGCTCCAGCAAGAAAGAGTATTTTTTAGATGTCGATACAAAAACTTTCACTTCTCACCGGTGAGCAATTTAATATCGCTGGCTACCATTCTGGAAACCATTTCATCGAAAGAAACCCTAGGCTTCCATCCCAGCACCCGGGTGGCTTTTGAACAATCTCCGATTAGAACATCTACTTCTGCTGGTCTTAAGAATCTCGGATCTTGCACAACATATCTTTCCCAGTCTGGGATCCCAACACAACTGAAAGCTTTAGTCAAAAACCTCTTGATTGAATAACTTTTCCCGGTGGCAATAATATAATCATCCGGAATATCATGCTGTAGCATCAACCACATAGCCTCTACGTAGTCTGGGGCATATCCCCAATCTCTTTTGGCATCTAGATTACCCAAAGCAATATGGTCAGCCAATCCTAAGTGAATTTTAGCTACACCATCAGTAATCTTTCGCGTAACAAACTCTTTGCCGCGGCGTTCTGATTCATGGTTGAATAAGATTCCGCTGCATGCATATATATCATATGATTCACGGTAATTCTTTGTAATCCAGTGCCCATATAGCTTGGATACGCCATATGGACTTCTGGGGTAAAAGCGAGTTGTTTCAATCTGAGGGGTCTCAGTCACTCTACCGAACATTTCGGAGGTTGAAGCCTGGTAAAATTTGATTGGCTTTCCGTACTCTCTTATTGCCTCGAGCATTCTTAAAACTCCGAGACCATCGATATTCCCGGTTGTCTCTGGTGTGTTCCAGCTTTCACCCACAAAGGACATTGCCCCGAGATTGTAAATCTCATCAGGATCGGATTCCTTGATGGTTCTAAGAAGGGAGTTCTGATCCGCCAAATCTCCATTTATAAAAGTTATTTTATCTTCTAGGTGTGAAGTGTTTACTCGGTTTTTGCGGGATGTTCGGCGTTCCATTCCGTATATCTTATAATCTTTGGTCAATAAAAAGTCAGCTAAGTAGCTGCCGTCTTGTCCGTTGATTCCTGTTATCAGTGCTGTTTTCATTTGTTTCTCACTTTAATTTTAACGATAGCAGACCATCGATACCCACCATTGGCCGATAAAACTCCTTCAAGCTATCGCCAAATTCAATAAAGCCGCGGGTCGTGGGGATCTTATTATCACTGTCATCAGCCCTCGTGTATTTAGGATGTCCGCAAAGTATGTCATCAATAAGCAGAATGGAATCTTCATGCATAAAGTGACGCGCGAGATAAGAACAGAATGTGCGCGATCTTCCATCCACAATAATCTTATCAAATTTCTTTACTCCAAGATCATATATCTTATCAACATAATCTCTATATTGCCAATAGCGCACTATAGAGGAATAATAAGGGCCCTCGTGGGCGTATGGATGCTTAGATAAAAGTTCATCGTATTCTTGAGAACTAATAACGGCGGAGCCATGAGTCGCCTTCGAAAATCTTTTATCATAAGCGGCGCCGGGATCTTTCATATCTGGTTCTGCTTTTTTATAATTGGGCTCCACGTAGTGCATCTCAAGTGCTTCAATTGACGCCATGTGGGCTCTAATATCTTCGAGCCATGACCGGTCGTGCTCGATTGAGATATATTTCTTAACCATTTGGGAGAATACAGTAGTGCTTCCTCCGGCGCCATATTCGAGCACCGTGTCGGAGGGCTCCAAAAGACCAACAATATATTTAATAGCCCGATTGGTCATCATGGGCTTTTTCGATAGCCCTAGATCAATTTTTGAAAGCTTTCGATCAGCATCATAGGTAATAATATCTAGGTCTGCTTGATGCTTCATTTTATCTCCAAATTGACAAACAGTGGGAACTCCCTTAAATCTCTATATTGAGGAAATTCTGGTAAATCTTCATTATGCTCGGGATAGTTTTGCATTAGCATTAAGCCGCGGGCAGCTTGTTCGGGGCTCATGTACGCGTTCCATCCATTTATTTCAATGTTATCTTCATGGTACATTACTTCTCCGCGCCCTTCATAGCGGGCTTTTCTAAACCACTTGGCTGCTTCTTCACTATCCGTCAAGATCATGCCGCCTTTTCCTATCTTCAAGTGTTTTTTGATATGAAATGAGAGACACATAAAAGAATCAGGAATATACATCCCACTAGTGAATCGTTTTGCTGCGTCATATATTGGATAAGGCTCCAGTTGATATACTCCTTTCCAATTATAGTCACGGAACCTCACGGTTCCGCCGGCATGCATAATTGATTGAGGTACCGATAGATAGGTGCGACACGGAATTGTCACTTCTTCGACGTTTAAATATTCACAACACAGTAACAATGCATCTGTACAGTTATCTGTGGACACTGCATACTTAGAGCCGCAGTAATCTGCGACAGTTTCTTCAAACATTTTTACAATTTTATATGGGTTGTGTCTCATGCGCCCGCTGGTTTGATCTGGATTAAATTTTCCAAAGGTTCTGACAGAGCATAGTTCAACATTTCTTGATCTAACTCAACTTGGAATTCTATTGCATTGTCTCCTAGTTCTAATGTGGCCGGGTAAGTTTTGCTGTGTGCAATATTGATCAATATATCGACACCGGGGGCATCTTGTGGGTGGAGCATGAGGTCGCCGCTTCTAGAAATTCCAGTGAAGGGGCTTGAGCCCTTATCGTATTCGGCGCCTACGCGGGCGCGGACAATCGAAGACCACAGATGGTACAATGTGGAGTGCTGGGGCAATAAAGCAAAACGCTCTTTTGCTAATTCTATCGCATCTGCATCCGTTAAGGGGTTATCGCGGGGAGTGGTCCCGATGAAGAGCCAGTGATTTCGTTGTCTGTTAAGAGCTGTGCAGTTAGCTTCAATGAAATACTTACTTATTATCGGAAGCGTCCACGGTTCGTGGGCGGCTTCTCCAAAAATTACTGTATCGCTTTTTGGCACAAAATGTTCAAGAATTTGTGCTCGATATTCTCTGGGTGTTTCAGAAATAGAAGAGAATGCAACCATCAAATCAAAATTATCATCGATGCTTAAGGCATTTTTGGTATCAACAAATCGAGACTTCATAGAGAATTTATCCAAGAATACCTTGGCAAATTTTGTCATCGACGGGTTATCAACTATAGTATATGAAGATTCTGGTACTTTTTCTTTATAATGCTTACAAAAATTTCCATAGCCGGCGCCGAATTCAATTACGTTTTTAGCTTTAATAGAATATTCTTCCAGTATGAGCCCTATTCTTTCTTCTATCATTTCGTTATTCGCAGATAGTGGGTGTAAACAGGCTTTGGTGACCGGAAATTTGTTTATAAACTCAAGATTAGGATCTGCCTCTAGCTCGTCTAAAGCTATATTATAATCCTGCCATCTTTTATCGTTTGGTTGTTTTATTGTTTTCATGATTTCCTTATTATATCACATCACGGTCGAAATTATACTTTGTGCCCAGTTTTTAGGCATAAATTTTTGCACAGTTTTGTGCCCATTGAGTCTAATTTCGTCTCTTTTTTGTTCGTTATTGAGATAGAAGTCGATCTTTTCACACAACTCTTCCGGAGATGAAAATATATCTAAATCTTTTCCTACTTCGAATAAATCTTCCATGCCTTTCCACGGAGTTGTAAGCAAGAAACCTCCGGAGGCCATAATTTTAAACACTCGCACGGAGGCTCCTGCTGTCGATGTGTGTGCAAAGTTCAAGTTTATTCTGCTTTGATTCACGGCATCGTTGTGTTTCAGCCCGTATACTCCATCTAAATGGGTAAATCCTACCTCGTTTTTGTATTTAAGGCGGTCAGCGTGTGTTCCCGTGTGGGGCGAAATGTTACCTATAAAAGTTGTATCATATTTATACTCTATATTCTCGTGCATGAAGTTCATCTCTTCGTCGGGGCACTGGGGTAGAAAGATAGTGTCAGAGTTGTGGATTTTTCCATGGTCTATTACGCCATCGATTCCACAAATAAAATAATTGACTCTTTTAACCTTTTCGATAAGTTCCGAATCAAAGTTATTTAAGGCGTCCATATACCACAAAGCGGTCCTTGATGTCTTATTACATTCGTCTACCACTCTATAGTGCATATTGTTACACTTGCTAAAGATGACCAGATCTGGGCTGTATTCTTCACATAATCTGATCAGCTCGTTGTCTCTCATTTTTACTATACCTACTTGACCTAGACGCTCTCGATAATCGTATGTCTTAACGTCCCAGCCAAGTGTCTCGAAAGCTCTTGCTTGAGACACATTCGTAGAATTGGGAGAAAAGACTCCCACATATAGTGCCTTATTGGGCATTAATCTCCCTTCAGAATGCGATAACTGTCGCTATCAAAATGCTGGGTAGAGAACTCAAATAATTCCGAATCCGCCAGTGCCACCATCTGGTGGCGTAAGCCGCGATAAACATGGAAGTTGTCGCCGGCTTTAAGAACCAACTGGCGCGCTTTTGTTATATCGTCTTCTTCAGAATAGTATATCATCATCTTGCCGGACTGCAAGTAGAATACTTCGTCTTTTAGTTTGTGGTAGTGCCAAGAGCAGCGCTTTCCTCTCTCAAAGAATAACAGTTTTCCGCAGTATTCTTCGCAGTTTACAACCCATCGTTCCCAGCCCCAGCCTTTATCGACGTGCTTCATTGGTAAAGAAGTCTTCATCTTTAATCCCCTTATCATCTATGTAAATATCACCGGCAGGTTTTCCCAAAATCAACTGATTATATCGAACGCCCCAATCTTTTAATTGTCGCTCTGTTAAAGCAAAGAATTCACTGTATGCAAAATGCAGATTATTCCCACTTCGGCCCATCCCGCGGGCCGTAAAAAGTATAACTGTATTGCCGGCATCATATAACTCATTTACTTTATTGATTCTCTCCACGAACGGAACAGCACTTTCATACTTGCCTTGTGTATTAGTACATATGGTGCCATCGATGTCAAATACATATTTCATAATATATTTTGTATATCTTCCTTTGTCAACACATAAGTTCCCATCTTGGATACGGATAAACTAGCACACTTGTTGGCTATTTCTATAGCACTCTCCAGCGAGCCTGATGTAAGATACCCATAAACTAGAGAAGATAGGAACACGTCGCCGGCGCCTACCACATCGAATACTTCGGTTTTGTTTGTTTCGTACACTTTGTTATTATAAAGGGCGCCGCCTTCTCCGAGAGTTACAACAAACTCACAATCAGGTGGCATTCTTTTGATATTTGAAAACTCCTTTTCATTTATCTTAATAACACATCCAGAAAGCATTGTCAAGTCTTCTTTTTTTGTATCTACGAAGACTGGTGTATCTTTATACTTTTCGCATATCTCGATCAGAGTGCTGGTTCTTAAAAAACCCTTGTTATAATCACTAATTACGACCGCATCTATTTTCTTAACATTGTCGATCGTATTCAAATTGAATTCTGTCAGTAAAGTATCTTCGCCTTCGTCGAAACGAATTAAGTGCTGGTTGTATCGACTGTCCACAAGTCGGTGTTTTCGAATCTTTTCTTTATTGTGATAGTGTATTACCTTAATTCCAAGACTCTGCAGATTATTCTTCACGTTTGAAGACATCCCGTCTTTGGTTACCGTCTCTAACTTCTTTAAAACGGGTACTGGCGCCTCTGGGCTGATCCTTTCACACACACCGTAATGGTATACGTCTTCGCAGTGATCACCCAGCAGCAGAACTTTCAATAATTTTTGTGGTTGAGTATCCATCTATCCTCTCAAAAAATCTTAACTCTTTGGCATGTTCGCTTCCGACAACCTCTCTATCTCGATAATCAGCGCCAACGACCATCAGATCCGGATTTATCTTTTTTATAAGATCCCGCAACTCTTTCTCAGAATTAAAAATAAATGTCTCATCAATAGCTGAAATATTCTGTAGCATATATTCTCGATCGCTTTGGTTGTTAAGAGGTCGTGATGGACCTTTTAGTTTGCCGACTCTCTCGTCAGAGTCTATTGCGACAATAAGGTGATCGCAGTCTTTTTTTATAAATTCAAAAAGACGAATATGTCCAACATGCAAAATATCAAAACATCCATTTGTAAATCCAACAATCTTATTTCTCCCAGAATTCAACATATCTTTGAATGCCCTCTTCTAGTGACAACATTGGCGCCCTGTATCTTCCCACGTGGGTTAATCTATTGAGATTTGCTTGAGTGTATTTCTGATATTTATCTTCGAGCTTCTTTGGCATTTTTATCTCTTCAATTTCAAAATTGTAATGTTTAGAGAGATGCTTTGGTATATCTGAGAAGGGTTTAGCTTCTCCGCTACCACAATTAAAAATGCCGCTGATTTTTTCGTTTTCTCCAAAATGAGTATTAACAGAAACCACATCGTCTACATAAACAAAATCCCGGAAATATTTATTACTTCTTTCAAAAATCTTGATTTTTTTATCGCTGTCGATCTGTTCTTTAAATTGATTAACCACTGAGGACATCTTTTTCTTTCGATGTTCCCATGGTCCATATACGTTAAAATAACGGAGACCCACTATTTGACTATCTGACTTGTCTATAAATGTTAGTGCATAATCGTCAAATATCTTTTTAGACTTCGCATAGATATTACGAGGGAAACATTGCATATCTTCATATAGGGGTGCCGTTCTGCCGGTGCCATATATGGCCGCGGAGGATGCATAGATCAAGTTAATTCCATTCTCCATACACCGATGTAAGAGATCGTGAGAATAATCAAAATTATGTTTCATCATATACTTCACATCATAATTCATAGTGTCAGAGCATGCTCCTTGATGATAGATGGCTGTAAATTTTGATGCGAATAACGGGCTTTTTAATTTTTCTACAAAATCAAACGGATCAATGACCCTACAGTCCGGCGTGAATTCTTTTTCAAACTTTTCTAAAAAATCTACCAACACAACTTCATGACTATCTTTCAATTTCAAATAAAGATTCCAGCCGATAAAACCGGCGGCGCCTGTGATCGCTATCATCTGTTATCCTTCCTGTCTCCAAGGTGGAAAGCGCGTGCTTTTACATTAAATCCAACGTCAAAGCCGGCTTCTTTGATTGCAAAACACCAATTTACATCTGGGGCTTTTCCGAATATTCCAAACGGATGTACACTGTTGTATGTCTTATTATGTACTACGCAGTTTGCCACATAAGAAGTGGGGGATTGCTCAACATAACCTGTCTCGATATCATATTCAAGACCGCGGTGAGCTAAATTAAATTTTGGGCTTGGAAACTGCATCCAGTCTTCGCCGAATTGGTGTCGTTCGCCCTCTTCGTTTGTTAATCTAAAACCATATTGCCCAGGATCACGATATAAAAGAAATTCATTCATGGCGTCAAGCCAGTCATCGTCTGGTAATATATCATCGTCTAGAAAAGCAACCCACTCTTCTTGTCGCGAGGGGATCGCTTCTCTAAATTTTCTAGATTTGTCTCTTTCCCAGCCGGCGAACTCTATAAAAGTTCCACCCAGCTTCTTAATATGGTCTTCCAATTGTTGGTTAGGCGGAGAAACCATGGTATATCTTCCGGAGGCTATTTCTATACACTTCGGAATGATTCTAGATAGAAGAGTCATGTACCGGTCATCACTTTTAACTTCAGAAGTGATTTGGATAATGCCCAATTCCATTTACATCAATCCAATATTTGCCGCCAAGTCTGCTGAGTCTTTAAGCGCTGCCATATCTTGATTATATATTTCTTCATCTGTGGGTGACCATACTGCATCTGCAAACTTTTTATACATCTTCTCTGGTGAAAACCTTTCTGTTAGTTTCTTGGCATACTCGCTAGCGGCGCCGGGTTTCTTATTTCCCACAATATCTTCGTAGCACTCTCTCATCTTCTCTTTGGACGAGTTTTCTCTTGGATAAGCCCACATGCTTTGTTCGACAATAACACCTGGCCAAACAACTTCCTTCTGCACTGGCTGAATATCAAACGTAACATTATAGAAATGTTCAACTGCTTCCTCGTCGTAGAGAAAGTCCAGCTGTCCGGACCAGCCGGTGGCTATTACCGGCATGCCACTATATGCCGCCTCAAAGAATGGAAGACCGAAGCCTTCACCGTGAGGGAGTCCCACGTACGCTTTCAATTGAGGGTGCACATAGAGCGCATGAATCTCTTCGTCGGTCATATCTCCGTGTAAAAGATATACCTTACACTTGCGATCTGGAAATTCTGCTAATAATTGGCGAAGATTTAGTTCGCTTTGCATCTTGTCCATTAGACAGTTTTTAGCCATATTAGTTTTAACAACCAATCCGACTTCTTCGTCTATGAATTCTTCTACAAACCATTTTATTGTATTCTGGATATTCTTCCTGGGTCCCCATTGTGCTACTGTTAAAAAGTTGAAGTCGTAGTCCAAATCAATCCCAAGGTCTGGAGTATCTTTAAAGCTTTTAACTGGGTAATTAACAGCTTCAACTTCTGTAGTCATAGCAAGGTGCATTGGTTCGCCAGTCTCTTGGTTTACTCCATCATATTCGGTATTCTCATAAATTTTCTTAGAATGGTTAGAGACAACAATGATCTTATCCATAAATTTGGAGGCTTCTATCCATTCGGGAGCCACGTGAGTTGTTTCAATACCGGCAGTATACCCGACATTTACCGGTGCTATCTTTTCCCATTCGTTGGGGATAGTGACCTGTAGTGACATATCAAAGCTTCCGCCTTCCTGAATGAACCCAATAGTCTTTTCAATGAGGTTGTCAATGAATGCTCTTTCTTCCCCGATTCCATGGAGCCACGAAGTATGACCCCATTGAAGTGGTTGAATATAAACCTCATATAAATCTGGTCGACTTAATAACGAACGAAAGGCGAATCTAGTTTGTTCCCCATATCCGCTTCTTGTTAAAATTGGTCCCTTTAATAAAATTTTCTTTTTCATGCTACTTCCTTGATGCTCCATGTTGAATATTCTTTTCTTGTCTCCCAAGAACCTTTCTCTTTCACAACTTTATCAATTAAATCAATCCATTGTTTTTCAAATGTATCAAAATTATAATTCTCTCTAACGTGCTTGATACCCTCTTCGCTCATCTTTTTATAAGCTTTGGGGCTAGCCTTCAGTGCTTTATTTAGTGTGCTTTCAAAATCCTTTTGAGATATTCTATCCTCATAAATATAAGGTACCTCAAGGGAACCAATGACTGATTTACTATGAGGCTGGATACCCCACCCAAACCAATCTTTTCCATTTGTAACTTGTTCTTGGAGTCCGCCGGTCATATTAACAATAATCGGAGTACCACAAGATAGTGATTCTAGCGTCGCTAATCCAAATCCTTCTGCGTCTGATATATTTATAGTGTAGTCGGCTGCATTATACATCAAAGCTAGATCGTGCTGGGATATCTTCTCTGTGGATAATAGAACCTGCCCCTCTTCTAAATGTAGGTGGTTTATGAGATGTGGCAAATCTTGACCATGAGGGTCTTGTGCATCTGTGTGCATTAGAAGAACGGCTTTGTCGTGGCCAACCTTGTCTAGCCACTCTTTAAACCACCATACCACTGTTCCACTCTGTTTTCGGCGCGCATTTCTATTATTCCAAAAGAAAATCTTCTTATTAGGGTTATTTCCCGCAGGTGAGGCTTCAATGATATTCTTGCGCATATCTTGCGCATCGGATTTCAAGCCCGAATCTTTAAATTTGTTGAAAATGGTTTCATTAACGGCATGTGGAACCCTTCCGTAATATGTCTCTGGTGAACATGCTTGGATTATCTCTTCAGTCACCTTTGAAATTGGAACTACCACATCCGTTGAATCATAATATGGCTTATTAAAATACGGAATTGGGAAATTGTCCCACACATGATAATATACCATGGGAACCAGCGAGCGAACCTCGTTCTCGATTTCCCATAACCACTCATAAAATCTAGGATCAGTCATAAACCAGAGAACATCTGGCTTTTCTTTTCTCAGCGCGGAGCGGACAATTTCATGGTTTCCATACCCATCGATGGGGACGATAATCCAATCTTCACCCCATGGCTCTACTTTTACTGGGTTATAGTCATTATGCTGTACGGCGCCGCCTAGGCATACAAATTGATATCTTCCAGTTTTAAGAAGAGCTTCTATAAAATATTTTGTTTGGGTACCCACTCCAGACGGTGATAAAGGGTGATCTGATAATACAAGTATCTTCTTTTTTTTCATATATTCCTCAAGGACAGTGTTCTGTCTTATAAAATTTGCAGCCATATCCACCGGTGCACGATAGACGGTTCTTAATATACCGCTTATTTTTAATATTGTATAATGCTTTGTTCAATAATTTAAGAGCATTTTCAGTTTTTTTCGGTCCGCTAGTGACTCTAAAAAATTCAACATGATTTTGTTTGGCTGTGCGTTTAAGTAGTGCGAAATGAGTTTCTACATCTTTCGGATCGACATTCATTTTCTGACAGAAGTATTTTTTATACAAAGTAAGTTGGTATGTCACCATCGGTTCGCTTCTCTTTTTTGCATTCCAGCCCCAAGAGCAGGTCTTCCAATCAAATATGTGAATTTTCCCGTCGGGGGTGGCAACTATGGCATCAATGTAACCTTTGAATTTATAATCTTCTTCGCCTATAATATCTTCCATAAGAGGCATCTCAACTGCTACCACTTCGAATTCTTCAAAATACTCATTTAGAGCATCTTCAATCTCAGGAATGATTCGCTTGCCTTGACTCATCATGTCTACAACAAGTTTTTTATTTATCTCATGGTCATCATCCAGATCGGCAATATTCTTTTTTAACTCTTGAACAAAAAATTCATCAGAGATGTCTTCTTGAAGTAACTTCTTCTCGCATACCGAGTGTATGGCAGAACCAAAAGCAGTATATTCATTACCTTTGAACCCGTCGATCTTATCGACCCGGGTGAGCTTATGGTAAAAAGCGCAGTGGACCCAATCTTTTAGCTCCGAAAACGAGATATGTGGCATAGATGCCTCCTTTGGTATATTATAACCACTTTTGGCTACAAAGTCAAGCTTCTATTTCTAACTTTTGAGGATCTTGCAAGAAATAAATCTTGTCATATAGAGCAGGAGAGAGCTTTTTCAGAAATTTATGGTTAGGATCTAAGTAAAATTCTGTAAATCCTGTTGCAAAGTACTCTCTCAAACTTGTTGCAGCATAC
>Ga0315338_1003193_pt1 | contig 14693 bp, 9 predicted proteins | sample ASW8metaG_FD_204518 | JGI IMG/M metagenome (GOLD analysis project Ga0315338, IMG submission 204518) | Ammonia-oxidizing marine archaeal communities from Monterey Bay, California, United States - ASW #8 | ecosystem: Environmental > Aquatic > Marine > Coastal | place: USA: California | collected... | reverse complement strand
CTGTTGGGGCAAGCCAAAAGATTTGAGAGGCCTCTCCGTCCGCAATCGCAACCGCTTGAATAGGGAAACCGGCAGCGTCTGTCGGAATAGCGACGGATGGATTATATCCCGACAGGGTGACTGATATACCACCGATCAGTGAGCCGACTCGAGTAACGACACCAATGCCCGGCACTAGCTGGTTCGTGTCACCTCTGGGGATAACAATTGGAAGCGAGGGAACAGATATGAGCAAGGATCCACCGGCAGGGACGTCGTCGCCACCACCCGGTGCTGCAACATCCAAGTCCAAGTCCGCAAACGCAGCATCCGTTTGTCCCTGCGAAGTGACACCCGTCTGAATATTGTATTGGACGACTCCTTTGATATGCGAAAAGAAGGGAACGCAGGTAATACGCACATAACGGCGATCGGCCGAAACCACTGCGTTTGCCTGCATGGTCACACCCACTGGGAGAACGGTAATTTGTGGTTGGTATCCTACTGCAGATCGATTGAATACTGGCCGGTTACCAATCGTTGAAGGCTGACGCAATCGACTGGCAGCTGCTTGGCTCAGAGAAACACCGGAATCCGAAACCGCATCGATCTGCTGCGCCAGGATGGTGCGATTGACTGCTAATTGATTCGTAATGTCATTGGCAATTTGCTCATCTGCTAGCGACTCATTACGGCGCCCTTCATCCAGATTGAATGCCACAATGGCCCCATTTTCGTCCAATGGAATGACTTGTCGAAAATGAATTTCTTGTTCTGTACCAAAATGATTCCAGACATCCACCGTCACACGCCCGGCGGGAATCTTTCCCCAAACCTGTCGCAGGAGGATACGGTAATCGCCCGCAAAAGCCTCCGGGCAACAATAGGCCTCAGCGTACCCCGCCCCGGCCGATCGTTCCAAAGTATCGTTGGGATTTAACATAAGAACACCCCCGCCAGCGGTCCGAGGCTGGCGGTAGGAACAGATGCTTCCGGTCGGATCCTCGACCATCAAATCGACATCAGCATCCCCACTCCAGGACACCTTCACAACCACATCCCGCTGCAAAGATTCTTTGAGCTGTTTTGCAAACTGGTCGGCCTCCTCATTTTTATTTTCCTCACGAAGACGAGCGAGCAATGCCTCAGCATTTCTACGGGCCTTGGCAATAATATCCGATTCATCTTTTTGCCATTCCTGTCCAAGAATGCCTAGTGAGGCCCATTTAATGGCATCGTCATCTTGTAAGTAAACGGCCAAAGCGAGGGCTTTGGCATAGGCTTCGGGAAGACCGCGTGTGCGCAAAGCTGCCTGGTGCAACAAATCAAGAGCACGGGTATGGCTGCCAAGGCGTTCCATATAGTTGGCCAGAAAAACCAATTGGTGGGGGGTGGTGGCAAAATCAGCAGAAGACATTAGAACCCGTTCAACGTCAGATGCCGGCATATTATTCATTTTCATTGCCAGTGCCAGTGCTTCATACATCCAGGGCTGTACCTGACCTGCCCGCAGCGAAGCGCGGATGAGCGAAATAGCCTGCTCCAGATCTTGCGGGTCTCCCTGAACGAGTTGACGTACCTTTGCACGGATCAGCTTGGGACGAACACGATGCTCCTGTAGAAAACGATAGTACGCGGCCTCCCAGCCATCGCCTGCTTTGCGCTTTACAGCCAATTTTTCTGTGGAGTATGTGTCTGTGGACGATTCTGTGGGTCTGGACAAATTGCCAGAAACGCCCCCCTTTGTTTGTATTGGCGAGTTCTGTACATCCGTGGAAACTTTTTGGTTTACATCCGGCGCAAAAAGGCTTTTCCCATCACTGGTTGCAACTGGTGGGTTAGCATCTGCTGTGTAGATGACTAAAAAACCGATCAACGCCAGGGCTACCAGCAATAAACGGCTGCTTGGCTGATTGGCACATGGTTTGAATTGTTTCAGCATAGGTTCGTTCTCCACAAAGCAAAGCTCTCGGACACTTGGTTCAGATAACTTTCCTGCCGTGCTTAAATATGTTTTCTCAAACGTTCTTAAGGCCCAGTAAGGATGGGCTGCACGCCCGATAATTCAACAAAATCAACGTCAATCTGGTCGTATAAAACTGCATAAAACCCGCTCGGCATCAAGACAACAGCTTCCGGGTGGGTCTCGAGTAATTCCTGAGCCATAACACCTTGGTAGAGACGGCCGTCGCCCCAATAGCGAAACCGATAGATGCTAATCCCGGAAGGGCTCAATCCAATCGGCTCGATATCGGTCTTCAGGCGTTGGTCACTAAACATACCGCCACCACCGCCACCGCCGCCCATGCCGCCACCCATGCCGCCACCCATGCCGCCGCCGCCACCACCACCCATGCCGCCCTGGCCGGCTGATTGCCCACCTCCCATGCCGCCAAAACCCATCATTCCACCAGAGGTATTACTCCCAAAACCGCCCGCCTGGGCGGTATCGAGCGTAATGGGCAATACAAGATCTGCGACCGGGTAGACCTTTGTCGTTAAATTCTCTGTTGCTGCTTCTTTCGTCGTAATCATCAGTACTTCATCTTGAATGGTGTACGTCAACTCCGGATCAATTTTTAGTAGTAGCAATTTTATGGCCGACCGAAGCGTAATACCTCCAACCGCCATTTGCACCGGCGTGTCGGAGGCGATGCCCAGTTCTTCGAGATTTCTTTCGTCGAGTTGGATTTGAATACCATTATTTTGTCCGAGAGTAGCAGTACTGGCTGAGATGCGCGCAAGAACGAGAACCAGAGGTGTCGGATCGGGAAAATCGATAACATCTGACCCAATAATCGTATCAAGCTCTTTGAGTATGTTTTTTTCGGCAGCACTTTTTATCTGCAAATCTACCTCTGACCATTTCTTGCGGCGCTCCGTTAAACTTTGCCACTGTTGAGCATCTGGATAGATAATAGGTGTATCCGTTGGCATAGGAATCGACGACTGTAGCACATCCAGATATTGGCGAGTCACTCCACGATTGTAGGCTTGGACTGCTACCAGATACTCCTCGTACACCATTGTATTATGTGAACTCTCACTGGCCGCAGTGATGCTGGGGTCGGGCAACAGTGCATTTTCTCTGCTCACTTGCTGCACCTCGGCCACCGTAAGCTCTGCCTGATCGTAGCGATCTTCTTTCATAAGCGACGAAAAGCGGACCATCATCGCAGTCATTGCCTGTTGCTTTCGCTCTAGGTCCGTCACTAGGCGCTGTCGCTCGATTTTCCGTGCTTCAACCTCCTGCTGTTCCCGCCGTTCCTGGTCATGCTCGATTTTTCTGGTGCCCGCTAACCGGATAGCAGACTTGAGATCATTTTCAAGCTGTAAACGAACATCAGGATCTAAATCGAGTACATCTCGAACCTTGTCCAATTGGAGTTTTAAAAGTTCTTCTCCAGTTCGTGGATCCGTAGCCATGAGACGATTGGCCTTTTCCAGTGTCTCTTTAGTATCTGTTTTGACGGCATCTGTAACCACTTGTTGCCTGTGGCGAACCGTGTCGATACCCTCACCTGAGTCATCAATAAATCCATCAAGTAAATCATGGTCGTCGCTCGATAATTGTCCGTCACGGCGGAGGAGATCATTGGCATCCGGATCCTCCGGATCGAGTTTCTGCGCGCCGCGGGCCAATCGGTCCGCAGCTTCAGGATTATTTACGGCAGATGCTGATTGTGCCAAACGATTGAGGGAATCCACATTATGCGCAATCCCCTCTCGGATTTTTCCTAGGCCAGAAGTACCTAATGTAGGCAAGGTTAGTCCACTGTTCTTTGTTGCCTCTGTTACAAGGTTTACAAGGTAGCTATTTGCAGATTCTGGCTTAGAAGCTGGCTGATCAAACTCAAATTTGTGTGTTTTGGCATCGACTAAGCCGTTCAGGATGATCTTGGAATTGGCAATATCTGCACCTTTTCCTACCACGATGTTGTCTCGATCGGTTCGTAGCGGCTGCAGCGGATTCGGATACGCGGTCACTCCTTGCGGCCACTTCACATCTTCTGGCCAGACCACCGGGGCCTTGACTGCCGCAGCCAACTGCGGTGCTGCAACATCGGGGCTGATCTGCGAACCATCCACAAGCACCCGACCACCTGTTTGGTTTGCCAAAATTACTAGAAATCCCGGATGGGCACCTGGGCCTATTGCGTAACTGTTAATTGGCAACCGCTTCTCCACACATTTATCGATGAGGGATCGGAACTTCTCCTCGGAAACCATTTTGGCAGCACTTTGGCCATCTCCAATATAAACAACAGCCCGCTGACCAGTCCCAGACTTGCTGAAACTATCGATTGCTGACTCGATCGCTTTTTCCATATCGGTAGACCCGAGCGGAACGCGGCGGTTTAGTTTTTCCAAGGCTTCATCGAGGCCTGCGCTACTGGGCGAGACAAAAGAGGCTGTCAGGGGAGTGGCGTCTAAATCGACTGCGACTAATTTGACGCGGTCATTGTTCCCTAGTTGTTTCAGGAATTTCCTCAGTGAAGCCAGCGCTGCCGTCCGGTATTCGCCAAACTGACTGGCCGAGGTATCAAGCAGAACGACAACCTCAGTATTCGCCGGAGCGATACCACTGGTATTCGGTTTGAGGCTTAAGGCAAAATACGTTTCGCCATCAGCAGATGTATAGGTATCGAGCCGAGAGGTGCCAGAAGGTGATTCGGCAGTGCCGTTGGTAGTCAAGCTGATGATCCCAACAACCAGTACCGCGCATAGAAAACCAAACCGTGAGGTCATGGCAAGACTCCGACCAGTATTATTTAAAAGAAACCCACGTGCCGGGATGCGATTCTGTTCCGAAACACTATCCAGCACGCAAAACGCCTTGTTCCGATTCTGGCAATCGCAATAGTCCGCTTAGACCTTGCGCAACCAGACTGGTCACCCGCTATGTATTCTAGGCCCGGATACCAGTTATTACTACAATAACTCGCAAAAATTGGCTGGGCCGGATAATTTACCGGATTTACCTGATAAAAAGTCAAAAACCGCACTCAAAGTCGTTATTTTTGGATTATCTGCACAACTGATTACAGACGGGCACATTCCAAAATTCGACATTTGGGCGATCCATTATCAGTGCAGCGCGCCTCGGGATAAGGGAGCCGGCAAAGCGATAGGGAAACCGGCCCCCTTTAAACCCAAGGGCCCGATACAGCAACGACTCTTCCTTCGCTGCCAAATTTCACAAATTTCAAGCCCTTAGACAAAAAGGCCGCGAATTGATTTCGGAAAGCCGGCTTTGAAGGTTCCGAGGGAAACTTGTCGGGGCACAAAGATCGAACCGGTTGTCCAGATCAGTGGACAGATACAATCTAGTCTGTGGAAAACGAATGATTACAGCGATTGGGGCAATGCCAGTATTGGTGAACAAGCTGTCCTCGATCGTGGTCGGGAGACCAAGTTTGCGCGCATTTCTGACATTGCAGCTTCACACGAACAAAATCGACGAGATCAATACCGTATTTAGCCAATTCTGGGGCCGTGCAGTTTCTGGGACCTGTGTTGCTCATTCGTTTCCTGGTTTCAAAGGAACACCCGGCGAGCGGGTGTCCGTTTTACAAAATAGTGATAATAATGGACAATGCCATCTTTAAATCACTTGAGGTGTTCATCGAGTCTGGTACTTAACAACCATACTTTATCCCTAGTTTGCTTCAGGAAGCGAATCTTCAACTAGAGCGTAGGGCTAGCGGGACGGGAAATGAATCCGCAGTTGGCTGGCAGGTAGGTATTCACTTTTACAGAATGGGATATTGTATTTGTTCTGTGGAATTACTCCAGACCAATTGAGCACCATCGGGGATGGGATTATTTTCAAAATCATCATAGGGGCCATTGCCTAGTGAGCCACTCTTGTTCATTGCTTGTACATCTGACTTAAAGGAACCTACCATGTCACGTATTTTCACAACTTTATTGGCATTTGCGGTTGTTGGTGGGGGTTTCTGTGTTGCCATGGGCGGACAAAACTTCCGTGCAGTCAACCCCGACCACCCAGTATTTTCTGCCTTGACAATCGGGCAACTCATCAATGTTAGCTGGGAACCGACCGGTTGCGTAATCTCAGATTCGGGAGGAATAAAAAAGGTCGAGGCGATTGGCGCCAACTACTTGGTGTATAGCGAAGCCGGCATGACGTACTATCTCTATATCAATCAGGTAAAGCTGGTTGTGGTTCGCCCTGGCGGTCGCATTGTGGAGCCACCACCGGCAGGAAATAGTGGTCTGGATGCCCCTGACAGTTCCGAATGATTTTTTCATCACCCAGGAACCGGGCTCAACTGCCGGGACTAGGCTAAAGTGGGTTGGGCATCTATCGCCTTGCAGGACAAAACATCCGTAATCCGCCCCGGTTCAATTGGTTGTATTGGACGATACCGGCGACGTGGCAACGCTCGCATCGGAACTAAGCAGGACCACAATCCAGTGTGCGTCGGGTTGGCTCTCTAGTGTAATTTTCACCACCATCGTCAAAGGAGCTGAGAGAACCATCCCAACGGGTCCGAGAATCCATCCCCAAAGGACCAGTCCCACAAAGATTACGAGCGGCGAAAGACCCAGCCCCCGACCAAAGACTCGCGGCTCTATGACGTTACCAATGAGCATATTGATGACGATGTAGCCCAAAATAATCCAACCAGCCCCTTCCCAGCCTAATTGAACCAGCGCCAGAATCACTGCGGGGATCGCGGCAATAAAGGAACCGATATTTGGTATAAAATTTAATAGAAAGGCCAGAGTTCCCCAGAGAAATGGATAGTCCAGCCCCATAAAAAAAAGAAATAATCCTGTGAGCAAGCCCGTCGCAAAACACATGATGGTCTTCAACACAAGGTAATGTCTTACATCGGCAACAATACGATTAAACTGCTGCCGCGTTTTTTGTGAGTCTCCGGACAGTGCGGCCAATTTGGACGGAAATCCGGCTGCTTCTAAAAGAATAAAAACTACGGTGAGGGCAACCATAAACGCACTGCCAAAGGCACCTCCCAGACTACTCACCATCCCTCCAGCAAATTGTACTGCAGCACCGACATCAAGAGACTTTCGGACGGATGTCACAAAATCCTGCCCTGAAAATTGCTCCAGCCCCTGAAGCGATTTGTATTGATCGAGCCATTTAAATACGCTGTCTACAGTCTTCTTGAGGCTCGCTTCGTACGTTGGCAAATTTTGGGAGAAGCTGTTAATCGACGAACCCATCAAAACGATGAAACCCAAGGCGATTAGCATTAAACCAGCAATAACAATTACAAGGGCCAGCACTACAGGGACACGCTTCGACTTGAGCCAAGTGAGTACCGGGGCGCAAACAATTGCAATGAAGATAGACAATAGCAGGGGCACCAACAGCGGTGCGGCAACCCGTATACCTGCCACCACAATGACAAAGGCAGCGACGGTATAGAGAGTTTTCAAGACACGGGACGGCCCCGTAGCACTGGCTTGCTGCACAATGTAGCCCTTTTCTGCAGAACGCGGTTACCGCCATGATCCGATGAGACAGCTGTGCGGTTTCTGTTTGCCTAGGAGGCGTACAAAATTCTAGACAAAACATTTCCCAAATCATAGTCGTCCATAAGCCCATCGCGTTACGATGCACCGCTTAGACTAAAATTCAGCCCTGTTTGTCCTATCAATCACAATTAGAAGAAATTCCATTGAAAACTCTTTCTCGATTGGTGTTGGACAGAACGCAAAAAACAGTTCGGTAACCGATTTTGTTGCCCCGCAGAGGGAATCCCTAAAGGGCTATAAAACACTAATACCGCATGACTTGTGTTCTTTTTGCCACAAATGAAATAGACCATTGCTTTTCAGCGCTCGCCCAATCAGGATAGAAATTGGGACTGTCGCACCGGTCTCTCGCTGCTTGTGGCTGATTTCTTGACTATGATTTCTTGACTATGAGCACCCGTATGTCGCTTCGCGAAAAAACATCAAACGTAAAGAACGACTTCCTATCGACAACGACGAGGAGATTAAACCATGGCTAAGCGCGCACCTGCGAGAACGAATGTAAAAGATACTCACGAACTTGAGCACCTGCAGGATGACTGGAAGTGGTTTACCACTCTGGGACTGGTACTTATCATCCTTGGGGTCATTGCGGTGATCTATTGTTTCTTTGCCTCTCAGGCAGCCGTGGTATTGTTTGGAATCTTAATCCTTGCGGGTGGTATTGCACAAATCATCAGTGCATTTTGGGCAGGAAAATGGAGTGGATTCCTTCTCAGTCTTCTCATCGGCATTATTTATGTTGTCGTCGGTTTATTCATGGTAGATGACCACCAACAAGCGGTCCTCGTTCTGAGTGCCCTGCTGGCTGCTTTCTTTATTGTCGGTGGGATTATTCGAATCATAGCGGCCCTATCAATGCAATTTTCCGGCTGGGGCTGGGCACTTCTAAGCGGCGTCATTGCATTGCTTTTAGGAGTTCTGATTTATAAAGGCTGGCCGTACACAGGGGCCATGATTATCGGGCTCTACATTGGTATCGAAATGATTTTCAACGGTTGGTATTGGGTGATGCTCGGTAGTGAACTCAAGGATCGCTCCGAAGCATAAAGCACTCGTTCTCGTTTCAAGACCATCTGTACGTCATGGCAAGCATGCCATGACGTACACGTAGGGTGGATTTCTCATGCTATGGTCAAGTATGGGATACTTGCCGATCACGGCGATGGTAATCTCTGGATCGACTGTGAGGGGGCCTTCCTAAAAGGTGCCAGACTTGCCACACGCGGTATCTGTTCGAGCGGCGCCGTTTGATCGGCAACTGTGGGCGATTGGTTTTGAAGCCGGATTTGCCAACCGGTACCGAGTGCTCGATAAATACCGATCAAGCTAATTACCACGTTCCCCTGGCCCTGGGCCAACTGGTCTTCTTCCTTGGTGAGGTCGCTCTGCAGGAGGAAAACCCTATTGAAGTCGATTTCGCCAGCTTTGTATTTGAGTGTTGCCAGCCGCACAGATTCCTTTAACGCCACCACACTTTCATTTAAATATTTCACCTGTTTTTGTGTCTTTATATAGCTGATCAACGAATCTTCGACTTCTTTGTTTGCCACCAAAATTCTTTCTTGATATTCAATCGCACGCTGTTGGAATACGGCATCTTGGATAGCAATTTCATTCATGAGGCGACCATAATTCAGGATCTTCCAACTGAAGCTGGGATTCATAATCCCACTGGTACTATTACCTTGGAAGAGCCTATCGAAATTGCGCGCCGAAGTGCCAATCGTGCCGTTGATTGAAAAACTCGGATAAAGCTCCGATGCCACAACACCAATGCGGGCACTTGCTATAGCAGCAGAACGCTCAATAGCGCGGATATCAGGACGCCGACGAATCAAATCGGCGGGTAAGCCTACCGAGACAATGGAGGGTGCTATGGGGATTGGCGTCTGGAGAGGAGGCACTAAATCCCCCAGTTTTTGCGGGGGGATCCCCAGCAAAACACACAGAGCATTGGACGACTGGCGAACCCCTATTTCCAATTCTGGAATAATAGCCTGGGTATTGCCCAGATTGGATTCGGCCTGCGTCACATCGAGCTTATCTGTTTCGCCCGCCTCAAAGCGAACCCGGGCAATTTTTAACGAGCCCTCCTGAGCTGCAACATTCTGATGCGCGTAAATGAGTCTCTGCTGGTAGGTCCGCAATTCGAGATAGGTGGTTGCCACTTCCGCCAGTAGGCCTACCAGCACAGCATCATAATCCTCCACTGACATTTCCAGATTTGCATTCGCTGATTCCAGATTCCTCCGGAAACGGCCCCAGACATCCAGTTCCCAGGAGAGGTTAAAGCCCTCGTTCCAGTTTTGCCAGTTATTGGGTAATTGATTGTTGACATAACCTGGCAAAGCCAACCCCTGATTGACGCTCTGTAGGACTGACAAATATTGGCCCGAAAGACGCTGTGACTGTGGAAAGATGAGCCCTACTGCTATAGCTCGCGTAGCCTGTGCTTCAAGCACCCGCATCCCAGCTATCTGCAGTGGCAAATTTTGTTCGTTGGCAAGTTCGATCAGCCTGTTGAGAGCCGGATCATTCATCACGGTCCACCAGTACACATCCTTGGGGCGGTCGCGTCGAACATGTTTGTTTTCCTCTTCAATCCAATCGTCAGCAACCATCGCCGCAGGCCGGCCATAGTTGGGGCCTACTTTCATCCCATTCTGCCACCAGTCAATCAGACTCGAACCGCCAAAACGGGTACAGCCGGTTGTGCTGACACAGATGGTGATTACCAGACAGACTAAAATAAACCGGGGAGCCGGCTTACCAGCTTGATGCGCAGGCCAACCCAGAGCGGCTAAGAGGCCGCTTGACGAACAACGGAAGGAATAACCCACCATGAATAAATGGCTCCGACGCGGAAGACGGGAAACGCTTTTTTGCACTCAGTGCCGAATAAACAACCAGAAGATGGCACAATCGGCATAACCGTCATGAGACATCTAGTGTGAAATATCGGCCGGTCCCGCCTGTAAAGTCACAGGACCCTAAAAGCCCGGCAGAATCATAACAACCGCTATTCACAACATAGACTCATCAGTTTTACCAATCCCTAAATCTTCACAGGCCCGGACAATGGAAAACCGCCCAGATGACCCACCGATATCAATGGACGACGATTCTCAGCAACGGGGCGGAAAGAGGCCGTTAGAGTCTCATGACGCGGCACAATAATGCAACAGACTGCCTCGTTCTGCTGGATGATAAAGAGGCGGATTGCGCCGCCCGCGTTTGTTACGCCTATAGAATAGGTGCAAGTTGACGGACTACATCCAATTGCCGTAGCGGATCGAATGTTTTGTCAAATATGGCGTTGCATTTTAATGCTGCGGTCTGCGCCAGCATCTCGGAGTTGGAAGATTCTGCTATCAGAATTAACGGGGGAAAGCGATTGTTCCGCTGTTTTTGGATAATCTTTTCGATTGCCACGTCGCTTAAGAGAGTGGCGTCACAGATTACCAGATCAATATGCACCTGATTGCTCTTCTCAGCGACCATCCAATGTATAGCAGGAAGAATATTTTTCATGGCATGGCAAGCAATTACCTCATAGCCAATATGCTCAAGTGCATGGATCCGTAAAGCTAAAAGTTCATGATCACTCTCGGCCACAAAGATTCGCTTCGAAATCATTTTTCCACACGGCTGACGTGCATTTTTCTTGAAGCACTCCCCCCACTTGTCAATGTCATGATCGTAAGCGTTGTCGAGCGAGATCATCGGGGACGCTCCTAGGCGGTCGCTGACACTTGTTCAAAGTTCAGAAATCCCTGCAAGCAAGTCGATTGTTCCGGTGCCTTCAGCTTATTCATGGCCCGACATTCAATTTGGCGAATTCGCTCTCGCGAGACGGAGAATATTTTTCCGATCTCATCTAATGTTTTTGAGCTTCCATCTGCCAATCCGTATCGCAACCGTAAAATCTCCCGTTCACGTACATCTAAAACGCGCATTACGATATCAAGTCGTTCCCGCAAGTGGTTATGGTGAAGAGACTCTACCTGATCAATACCTCGAGTATCCTGAATGGCCTCGCCAAACCGAACCTCATCAAACGTGCCGCTGGGATGATCGAGGGATAGGAGCGGTTGTCGCATTTTGATTAGCGATCGAACATCCCTAACATTTAGTTTTGTAACCTCTGCCATCTCTTCTATGCTGGGCTCATGCCCCAGTTGTTGAACCAGATCGGACATGCGATCCTGGATCATCAGCATTTTTCCAATCGCGTGTACTGGTATTCGAATGGTACGACTCTGATCGGCAATGGCTCGCGTAATTGCCTGCTTAATCCACCACACTGCATAGGTTGAAAACTTGTAGCCTCGCTTGTGTTCAAATTTTTCTGCGGCACGAAGCAGGCCTGAGTTTCCTTCCTGAATAAGATCCATGATGCTTAATCCTCGATTGGTGTACTTCTTGGCAACCGAAACCACCAGCCTAAGATTGCCTGCCACCAAAGTTCGCTTCGCGTGGATATACGCTTGCTGATATTGTGTAATCTTTTTCAGACGTCGCCGGAGAGTCGCGGGGGACTCAAGCGTCAGCTTCATCAGCCGACATACTTCGGCGCGACTTTCCGATACCGTACCCAAATAATGCCTTGCACGATCTTGATCGACCTGATGTTTGGCTCGCGCCATTTTCTGGCTGTTATCGATTAACTCTTTGCACAACGGCTCAAGCTGCTCAATGCGTATTTGCAACTCCTCAAGAAGCCGCATTGCCTTTGCGCGGCGTCTCGAAAGCCGTTGCCAGGCGTCCTGGCGATTTTTCTTGTGCATTTTACAATTCACTGCTGTGTTAAAATCCACCGGCATGTCGTCTACAAGTTTTCGGAGCGTTCGGAGATTCGGCGCCATATGACACTCAATATGCTCGCGTTTCGAAATATCTGAGACTGAAAAATCCAGCGTCCTGTCAATGCGCAGTGTCCCCCGCTGAATACTTTCAAGAATATTGATCGCGCCACAGATGATGTAATAATTTGCCAGCATTTCTTCACGATATTTTTTACGTGAACTTTCGATATTTCTGGCAGCTTCCAATTCCTCGGTCCGGCTAAGCATTGGAAACGCACTCATTTGCATGAGATATAACCGAACCGGATTGTCCTCTGAGGCTACTTTGGGTTGCTTTTTTTTATCGAGCTCATGATGAGATCGAGGCGGCTTGCTTTCTTCAGTAGCCATGGACATTCCGACAATCCTGGAAGCGTTTTTCATTTTCAGTCAACTCCGGTTGGAAACTCTTTTGTAAACACCTACTTACTGAACTGTTTTATGCTGCTTCGGAAAACTGCAACTCCGGCCAAGTAGTACGTAACTGCAACAAGGCGGTATGCATGCGACTTTTCAAGGTGCCAACGGGAATCGAAAGCTTCTCGGCCGCCTCACGATATTTGAGCCCCTGGAAAAACACCAACGACACAATCGTCTGCAGTTGAAGCGGTAACTTTTCTACCGCCCTACGCACCGACTCGCTCTGCTCCTTCTTCTGGAGAGTTTCTGCTGGCTGGAGTCCGCCACCACGAACTAAATCCACCAACTCGCACCGCTGGCCATCTTGCTCACTGCCAGATTGATTCAAGCTCGTAATTTCATGGCGACGGTTTCGGCGGTTACTATCGATCGCCTGATTTATCGCAATGCGGTACAGCCATGGTTTCACTTGACGACCTTCCTGGAACTGCTCGCATTTGACATGCAATTGCATGAATGTTGCCTGTAGCACGTCCTCCGCAATCGAAATATTGCCGATTTGCCGCTTGAGGAAATACATCAGAGGTTTGCGATACCGATCAACAAGCTCAGCAAACTGAGCCTCGTTACCAGTCTCCCTGTAGGAGAGCAGTAGCTGCTCATCGGTCAATCGGTTTTCCCAATCACCGCACAATTGGTCATTGCGTTCTGTCATTACTGAACAAGACATGGCACTTCATTCCCTTCTCACTAGACAAACCGTAGAAACACCCGTGCTGACCAACCGTTCAAAACGGTAGTCCCTTTTTCTGTGTGACTAAGAAGCAAGGGCTGTGCCGAAAGACAAGGATCTCTTAGAGAAGATGCAAGGCGTTTGTCTGTAAGGTGATGGGTAAAGAAGTTGCCGAAAGAAATACGGCAACGGTGCGCGGCAGAATGCCCCACCGTGGAAAGCTGCCCCGCTATGAAGTCTTTATGTGGGTAGCTTTTAGGCGTTTGTCGCCGAACTCTCAGTGTCGGGATCAACCGAACTGTTTTCGCCCGTCAACTTATCGTCCTTCAGCTTCCTGTAGAGCGTTTTTCGATCCAAACCAAGGATTCGGGCAGCCAGCGTTTTGTTACCATCCACGGACTGGAGAACGTGCAAAATATACCGCTGTTCAATTTCCTCAAGTGCCACAAGTTCGGTCGGATCCTCCCCACCAATAAAAACCTGCGAACTACGATAGTTGCAAATCTTTTCGGGTAAATCCTCCAGTCCCAGTCGATCGTACCGCGTCAAAGCAACCGCCCGCTCAATGACATTACGCAATTCCCGAACATTGCCTGGCCACGCATAGCTGAGTAATTTTTCTGCAACCGCTTTGGAAATATCGGTTACCTGTTTTTTTTCTCGAGAGGCAAATATTTCCAGAAAGTGCTGTGCCAATAACAAAATATCGGTGCCACGTGCCCGCAGCGGGGGGAGGTCGCATTGAATGACATTGATGCGGAAAAAAAGGTCTTCGCGAAATCGTCCATCTTCAACAGCTGTTTCAAGATCGCGATTCGTGGCCGTGAGGATGCGGACATCAAGAGGTACTTCCTGATCGCTTCCGACCGGTCGAATAACATTCCCTTCTAATGCACGCAACAATTTAGGCTGCATCGTCAGTGGAAGTTCCCCAACTTCATCCAATAACAATGTCCCTCCCTCAGCCTGGAGAAACAGGCCTTTACGCTCACCACGGGCGTCGGTAAATGCACCTGCTGCATGCCCAAATAATTCACTTTCCAGCAGTGTGTCGGGGATTGCAGCACAATTCACTGCAACAAAAGGCTTTTCTGCTCGACGACTCTTCCGGTGGATGGCCCGCGCTACCAATTCTTTTCCCGTACCGCTTTCGCCTGTAATCAAAACAGACGTTTCCGAGTCGGCAAAGCGGGCTAATTGATCGAACAACTCCTGTATAGGTGCGCTGCTGCCCAAAATAT
>Ga0315338_1003191_pt1 | contig 14698 bp, 15 predicted proteins | sample ASW8metaG_FD_204518 | JGI IMG/M metagenome (GOLD analysis project Ga0315338, IMG submission 204518) | Ammonia-oxidizing marine archaeal communities from Monterey Bay, California, United States - ASW #8 | ecosystem: Environmental > Aquatic > Marine > Coastal | place: USA: California | collected... | reverse complement strand
TTCGACTTCGTACTCTGGCTGATCGGCGACAATGTACCGGAACACCGGGCCGACCGCGTGATCAGCCCTCAGGACCGCGACTGGTGGAAGGCAATGGTGCCGAACGAAGTCGATCCGATGGTCGAACTGGCGATCAATCTGCTGAAATATCCAACGCTACTGATCGCTATCTATCTGCTGTACCGCCTGCTGCTCTGGGCCTACCGGGTCCACATCGCCGGTGTTAAAGCCGCCACCCTGGCCGAACGCGAATCCATCCGCGGCGAAGCCAGCGCGGCGACGGATTTGGCCAACCTCGCGCTCGGCCTGCTGCCCGACTGGATGTTCCGCGGCGGCGCCGAAGCCGGCCTGCGCGCGCCCAAGGACCGCCCCGGCATCACCGAGGCCTTCACGCTGTATTTCGATCTTCTGAAGGCGGCTCGGGACCGGGGCTACGAGATCGTCCCCTCCATGACACCGCGGGAACGACGCCCCGACCTGGAGATGACGATCCCCGGCGCTCCGGTTGGCCCAATCACGGAATGTTTCAACGCGGCGTGTTATGGGAACATCGGGGTGGATGGCGGCACAGAGGGGCGACTGCGCGGCGAGTTGGAAACGGCGGCGGCGAAACGCGCCGACTAAGGCTTACATCTGCGCCCAGGTCTGCCACGGCACGAACTCCGTGTCGCCGACCCCGATCTCTTCCGACTTCGTCAGCTCACCCGACGCCACCGACAGCATCTTGCGGAAGATCGTTTCGCCGGCTTCTTCCAGCGTTTCCGTGCCGTCCACGACGGTGCCGCAGTTGATGTCCATATCTTCGGCCATGTGGTTGAACATCGGTGTGTTGGTGGCGAGCTTCATGGAGGGGACGGGTTTGTTGCCGTAGCAGGAGCCGCGGCCTGTCGTGAAGGCGACCAGGTTGCAGCCGGATGCGACTTCGCCGGTGATCGAGCAGGGGTCGTAGCCGGGGCTGTCCATGAAGGCGAAGCCCTTGGTGGTGATCGGCTCGCCATATTTGTAGACGCCGACGAGGTTGGTCGAGCCGCCCTTGGCGACAGCGCCGAGCGATTTTTCGAGAATGGTCGTCAGGCCGCCTTCCTTGTTGCCCGGCGTCGGGTTGTTGTTCATGTGGCTGTTGTGCTTGGCGGCGTAGTCCTCCCACCAATGGATGCGCTCGATCAGTTTCTCGCCGACCTCGCGGCTGACGGCGCGGCCGGTCAGCAGGTGTTCGGCGCCGTAGACTTCCGGCGTTTCGGCCAGCACGCCGGAGCCGCCGTTGCGCACCAGATTGTCGACGGCGATGCCGAGGGCCGGGTTGGCGGTGATGCCGGAATAGCCGTCCGAGCCGCCGCATTGCAGCCCTACGGTAAGTTCGGAGGCGGGCACGGTCTCGCGGGTCATGGCGTTGGCGCGCGGCAGCACGCTTTCGAACCAGGCGACGCATTCCTCGACCGTCTTGCGGGTGCCGCCTTCGGCCTGCAGCGTCGTGTAGTGGAAAGTCTCTTCCGACGGCTGGCCCATGGTTTCGAGCATCATCGGGATCTGGTTCGCCTCGCAGCCGAGGCCGAGCATCAGCATGGAGGCGAAATTGGGGTGCCGCGCGTGGCCCCAGATGGTTCGCTGCAGCATGCGGAAGGCCTCGTCGTCGGTGCCGATGCAACAGCCGGCGCCGTGTACGATCGGCACGATGCCGTCGACATTGGGGTAGTCGTCGAGGATGCCGCGCTTCTCGACCTCCTTGACGATCAGCCGCGCCGCCGTGGCCGAGCAGTTCACCGAGGTGACGATGCCGAGATAGTTGCGCGTGCCGACCTTGCCATCCTCGCGGCGGTAGCCCTGGAAGGTGGCGCGCTCGCCCTCCGGCACCATCGCGGTTTCCATGGCCCGTTCGCCGAAGGCGTAGTCGCGCTCGAAGTTTTCGCCGATTTCGACATTGTGCGTGTGGACATGGTCGCCCGGCGCGATATGGGCCGAGGCGAAGCCGATGACTTGACCGTATTTGACGACCGCGTCGCCGGGCTTGATCGGCGCGAGGGCGAGCTTGTGGCCGCGCGGGATCGCCTCGCGTGCCGTCAGGCCGACGGCCGGCACGTCCTCGCCCTTGGCGATATTGGCCAGCAAGACGGCGACATTGTCGCTAGGGCTCAGTTGGATGGCGGTGGTCGTCGACATTGGAATTTTCCCTCTGCTGATGCTGCAGGGCGCAGCTAAGAGGGAACCTAGAAGACCGTCAAACGAATTCGACCCGCGCCGGGTTAGGACGCAGGTCGATCTCACAGGAAACGATCCGCGTCTATTCCTGCGGATAGCGCCAGGGGCTTTCCGGCTGCTCTGCGTCTTCGTCGATGGTCCATTGCGGCAGCGCGAAGCCGTCGGCGACGTTGACGAAGACCATCTTCAACCGCGTGCCGATACCGACCTGTTTGATCATCTCCGGCGGTGCGAACTCGCCGTCGGCGGTGACCAGATTGCCGGCAACACGGATCGCCTCGTCGGCGCTGGGCTCGCCCTTCTGGGTGTCCAAATCGGCCAGGATGATCATGTAGGGGACCTTTTCCTTGAAGGCCGGCTGGATCGGGTGATGGACCTCGGCATAGGAATGCACCGTGCCCTTGCCCTCGACCGAGACCCATTCGGATTCGCGGTCGCTGGTCCACGGGCAGGCGGTTGCCGGCGGATAGCGCAGCAGGCCGCTTTCCTTGCCGCGCTGCAGGCGGAAATCGCCCTCGGCGCAATAGCGGAAGAAGTCCAAATTTTCGCCATCGAGATCGTCGATGGTCAGCATCATGCCCATATAGTCGCCTTGCATTGGCATCTCTCTGTCTCCCCCTACCGTGCGTCTTTGGCCATGACCATCGCCGAGCCCGTGCCGGGCATGGCCCAGCCGAGATTGGCGGATAGCTCTGCGTCCTTCACCTGACGGCAGCCGCCTTCGGAATGGTCATAGGTGTGCTGTTTCTTGCCATCCGGCCCGACCGGGCAGGAATCGTCGACTTCGCCGCGCAGCTGGCGGGTATTCTCGATCACCATGCTCATGCCATGCGTATAGCCCTCGCACAGATGGCCGCCCGACGTGTTGTTCGGGCGTGCGCCGCCGAGTTCGATGGTGCCATTCGAGACGTAATCGCCGCCATCGCCCTTCTTGCAGAAGCCGTAATCTTCGAGCTGCAGCATCGTCGTGAAGGTAAAGGCGTCGTAGGAGCCGGTGACGTCGATATCTTCCGGTCCGACACCCGCGTTCGGCCACAGAATTTCCTTGGCGTAGTGCCCGGCCACGGTGGAAATCGGACCGTGCTGGTAGTGCATGTCGATACGCGGTTTGCAGCAGCGGCCGACGACCGACTGGATGACCGCCGGCGGGTTCGGGCAATCGCGCGCGCGGTCGAGCCGCGTGACGATGATGCAGGTGGCGTTGTCCGTCTCGACGCAGCAGTCGAGCAAATGCAGCGGCTTGCAGATGATCCGCGAATTGACCACGTCCTCGGTCGTGTAGCGCGTCTTGTAGTAGGCCTTAGGATTGTTCGAGGCGTGCTTGGAGTGCGCCACCTTTACGCCCGCGACCTGTTCCGGCGTCGTGCCGTAATCGTACATATGGCGCAGGAAGGTCGGCGCGAACATCTGCCCGGCGCTCTGCCAGCCATAGGCGCGGTGATGGATCTGGTCGCCGTTGATCGGCACGGCGGAACGCGCGCCGGTGCCGCCGATGCGGACCGCGCTGTAGCCGTTCATGGCGCGGAAGATCGCCACCGTCTTGCACATACCGGCTTCGATCACGCCGATCGCGATTCCGACCAACGCTTCCGTCGACGAACCGCCGCCATGCACGTCCATGTAGAAATTCAGCCGGATGCCGAGGTCGCCGGCGATGAAGGTCGAGAAGGTCGAGTCGTTGCCGGAATAGCTCAACATGCCGTCGATGTCGTCAGCCTTCATGCCGGCATCGTCCATCGCGTTCTTGATCGCCCAGGTGCCGAGCGCGCGCGTGGTTTCGTTGGAACCGCGGCGGTAGGTCGTTTCGCCGATGCCGCAAATCGCGTACTTCCCTCTCAGGAATTTTTCTGTCGAGGCATCCGCCTCGCTGACGCTGGATACTGTCATATTGCCGTTCCTTCCCGTCGCCGGCTTGCAGTTCGACCGCAAGCGTTGGAATATTACCGGGATAAACGGAACGATGTTTGACCGTCCGCGTCAAGAGGCGCGGTGGCATGTTTTGCAAGGAGCACGGTTATGGCCCTGGAGATCACACCGACCGGTGCGACATTGGCGGCGACGGTATGCGGCATCGACTTGAATCAGCTCGACGATGCCAGTTTCGAAGTAATAGAAGATGCCTGGCATGAGCATGGCGTACTGATTTTCCCCGAACAGCATCTCGACGACGAGGCGCATCTCGCCTTCTCGCGCCGTTTCGGCCCGTTGGAACAGAGCATCCGCCGTAAGCGGTCGACGGGAATTTCGAACCTAAGCAATGTTCAAGCCGACGGTATGGTCGCGCCGCCGTCGAGCCTGCAGGCGCGATTCCTGGTCGGGAACACCTATTGGCACAGCGACAGCTCCTACAAGCGGGTCGGCGCGAAGGCGTCCATTCTGGCGGCGCATGTGGTGCCGACCGAGGGCGGAGAGACCGAGTGGGCCGACATGCGCGCCGCTTATGACGTCCTCGATAAGGATATGAAGGAATGGCTGGCAGGCAAGATCGCCGTGCATGATTACGCGTTCAGCCACTCACCTTTCGGGGGAACGGAGATACTCGATAAGGAGGAGCTGTCACACCTTGCGTCGGTGGAGCATCCGGCGGTGCGCGTGCATCCGGCAACCGGCCGCAAGAATCTGTTTGTCGGCCGCCACGCGAGCCATATCGTGGGCGAGGATCTTGAAGAGAGTCGCAAATTGCTGGCCGACCTGACAGACCGCGGCGCCCAGCCGCCGCGCACCTATAGGCACAAATGGGCGGAGGGCGATATCGTCATTTGGGATAATCGTTGCGTCCTGCACCGCGGTCATCGCTGGCCCGAAGACCAGCCCCGCACCATGGTCCGAACCACGGTCGCCGGTGATGACCCGGCGAACGAGTGGGCGCTGGTCGAGGAGACACGCGGTCCTGCTGTCGTGCAGGGAGAATTTTAGGCTGGTTCTGAGGCACGGAGCACGCTTTCGCCCCAACGGGCGGCGCAGAATACGAGCAAACCGGCCAGGAAGAGCAGGGAGGCTGGCGTTTCGTTGACCTCGCTGAATATCGCATCGTACTGGGCCAATTCGCCAGCATCAGACAGTCCGTCCGAGACCGGTATGGCGTCTCTCAGATCGATGGAGGTCACCGAAAACACGCAGGTCGCGATGTCGTCGCAATCCGATACCGACGTATCGGACGCGATTGAACCCACGAAGCCGAAGGATAACGACAGAGCTGAAGCGCCGGACTGAAAGCCGGCGACGCAAATGGATACGGTAAAAATTTGTAAAAACCTGCGCATGAAACAATTCCCCGAACGTCAACGACAAGTGCCTGTTCCCCCGGCCCGTTGCTGCGTGGGCAGGCGAACGGACACATAGGTAGGGAATTGTTGTTTCCGTTTGATGTCTTGGGCTGTTTCTTTTGTTTCAGCCGAAATCGCGGCCTAAACGCCTTTGAAGTTTACACCGCCTTCGAGTTCCAAGGTCCCACCGGTTGAGCGGATTTGACCAACGGTCGCGCGGCGTTCCAAAACGGGCCCGAGTTGGGCAACGGCGATGCCAATCACGATAATGCCGCCGCCGATAACGACTGCCGTGTTTGGCGTTTCTCCGAGCAAAGCGATTGCGACCAGGACACCAGCGACAGGCGTAAAGGAATTTGCGAGTGAAATCTGCGCCGGGCTTGTGGTCGCGATACCCTTGAACCAGGAGACCTGGCCGGCGACGACGATGACCGCACCGTAGACCAGCATCCATTGCCATAGGAACGGTGAGAAGACGTCTTGGAAGTGCTCGGCGTCGAAAAGATAGAGGACGACGAAAAAGAAAAATACGGTGCCGATTCCGGTCCGGATAACGATGAAAACACCCAGCGGAACACGTTTGAGGAACTTTCCCCCAAGCAACGCCGCGACGACGAGGGCAATTGCAGCCAACGCCGCATAGACTTCACCTTTACCGAACGCCATCGGGTCGAAGCGCACTTGCAGCCAGAATATCGCCACGGCGCCAATCACCGTGATGGCGGTGCCGACGACTTCCCAACGACCGACTTTCACCTTGAACAGGATCGTGGACAACAGGAGGAATAGGGGTGGTTCAATCCGTCCCATCAATAGGACATTCGTTACGCTTGTCGATTCCAGCGCCATGAAAAACAGCGTCGGCGCGAATGCGCCGGAGAGTATCGAAAGGTTAATTAGGTTGATCCAGTCCACCGTGGTGAGCGTCCGCAGGACTTCGAACGACCAAGATTTGTGAAATAGGACCGCCAACGTTACGGAGGCGCACAAGTTTCCGACGAACAGAAGGTTGCAAAAACTGATCGGATTTCGGCCTTCGATCTGGTGCGCCGCGCCGGTGTCGACGAGAAGGACTACGATCGAATTAGACGCGGCAAAGATGAAAATCGATACCCAGACCAGCAATGGCCCGGGTATCGACAGAATCAGCGATGTTTTTGCATTGAGCGTCGTAAGCATAACGCGTCCCTGAGAATGAATTCGGAATTGTCGGCGCTATTGCAGTTCGGCGCGTTCGCGCAGCGGCTCGATCCGGTTTGGTGTTGCGTGGTCTTGATCGGCCGCCATGCCCAGTTTGCGCGCAAGAAGATGGTCGATGCTGACGGGACCCGGACCCGACACCATCAGCCATGCGAACAGAATGACGTACAAGACCTGCGGCAAATACAAGAAGTAGTCGAGCCAGTTCAGGAACGACAGACCAGCGGGGATCGTCTGGACTTCCACCGTGGCGATCGCGACGATCATGGCGAATGCCAATGCGATACCGCAGAAGGCCGACAGCAGCCCCACGGTGAGCAGAGAACCACCAAAGAACTCAACCGACGCCAATAAGACGGCAAAGAATTCTGGGAAGGGAATGCCAATTTCATGCATGACTTCCAGCAGCCCCGCCTTGTTCTTTTCGACGAACAGCTTGTTCCAACCCGAGACGGCGAAGAACAGTCCGAGCGACACACGGGCCAGCAATATCGGCGCCCATTCCCACTTCTTCTCGCCTTGCAGGGCAACGCCGATTAGGCGGTTCACGATTGGATGATCGAGCATTTTTGCGTCCTCCACATAGTTCCATTGCCGTGAAACCCATGTTGTTCGACCTGTATCCGATTTTGAAATATCGATTGGTTCTGGTTTCCATAGCTAGCGGCTATCGAATTTCACAACCTGCCAGGCTCAGCGCGCTTCGCCATTTTTGTTCCTGGTCCATTCACGATACTCTGACCAAAATTACGTTGGTCGCTTCGTTCAATTTTCCGAGGAGGAATACTTTCGATGAGTGATTACGAACATATTTTGACCGTAGTGGAGAACGGCGTCGGCATCGTGACGATGAACCGTCCCGAAGTGCTGAACGCGATGAACCGGCAACTGACGATCGAACTGCACGACGCGCTGCAGAAGTACGCCGATGACGATGGCGTCGGCTGCATCGTCGTTACGGGTTCCGGGGACAGAGCTTTCTCGGCGGGCGGCGATATCCACGAGCAGCGGGAGAACGACCGGAACCACACGCAGGAAGAACTCGACGCGCACAACGAAAAATATCTCCATATCAGTTACGACATCGGTGCGTGCCCGAAGCCGACGATCGGCATGATGAACGGTCTTGCCTATGGCGGCGCGGCGGTGATGGCGTCTTCTCTCGACATGCGGATCGGTTGCGAAGACACCAAATTCCGGTTTCTTGCCGCCGCATACGGGCGCATTAACAGCACCTGGACGTTGCCGAACCAGGTCGGCTGGCCGATGGCGAAAGAACTGCTGTTCTCGGCCCGGATCGTCGAGGGCGAGGAGGCGCTGCGTATCGGGTTGCTGAACCATCTCGTGCCGCGCGCGGAACTGCGCGAAAAGACGATGGAGCTGGCGGGAACCATCGCCAATAACGACCTTGCCAGTGTGGTGGGCATCAAGAAGCTGCTGCTCGACGATATGGGCGGATCGTTGAAGGAGCATTGGGATAACGAAAAACAATTCACCCGTCATGTGTTGCGCGGGGCGAAGGCCGAGGACGCTTTTCCTGATTTCATTGCGCGCAAGGGCCGCGCGGCTGAATAACCGTGAGGCGGCCGGTCGTCATTCTCGGAGGGGCGAGCGGCACAAATGTGTCGGAGGCATTGCACGATATTGGCGAAGACGGCGGCGGCTTGATTTGCGCCGGATTTCTCAACGACGTTTTGCCAGTTGGATTCGAAATCTCCGGGTACCCAGTGCTTAGCCCCTTCAATGTGTGGAACGAACTTTCCGATGACACGCTTTTCATCAGCGTGCTGCATATGGCGAAGCAGGCGCCGGAACGCATGGCGCGGATCGCCGCTTTGGGAATCCCGGCGGCCCGCTGGGCGATCGTTCGGCATCCTTTCGCGCCGATCGCGCGTGATGTTGCGGTTGGTCCGGGCAGTTATATCGGACCGCACGCGGTCGTCATGCCCGGTGCCGCTATGGGTCGCCATGCCTCTCTGAGGCCGGGATGCAGCATCGGGCACGATACGAAGCTGGACGAATTTGTGTTCGTTGGTCCGAATCCAACGCTCAACGGGAATTGCACCGTCGGCCGGAATTCAGTGAGCGCGTCCTTCTCCTGCAAAGCACCGGCGCCTTGTTTGAACAGACCGTGGGGTCGGAGCCGCCGAAACCCGACATACGGCAGTCGCCGGAAACTTTGCGAATAGCCGTATCCAGCAGCACCTTGAAGTTGAATGCGGCCTTCCTCACGATTTGCTGAGACGTCGCGTCCTCCGCGAGTCGACCGGTCGAGTTTCAATTGTTCCCGAACGAGAAAGGTATCAGGCACCGGGATTGCGCACGCCAGATTCAGCGCTTCCTTCCTGGCGCGATCGTTCACGAGCGAACGGATTATGACGGCTACCTCCGCCTGTTGAATTTGTGCGATATCCGGCTGGGCTCCTTTCCGTTCGGCGGCGCGAATACGACGATGGACGCCTATCTTCTTGGTATTCCGACAGTAACCCTGGCGGGTACGGAACCGCACGGTCTTACCGACGCCCTCCGACGAACCGTATGGGCGATCGGACGGCGGCTTGCCAAGGCTTTCGGGCAGCGTCGCGCACGGCTCCCGATGCCCCGCATCGCCGCGCCGCGCGCTTCTTGCCGAAATCCTTGGCAAGCCGTCTCAATGCGTCTTTATCAACGTTCCTTGGTATTAGTTCGCCGCCCGCCCTTTGAATGGGGCGAATCGCCCCCTATCTTGAGGGCTTAACAGACCGCCACCTGCTTTTCGTTAAGACTTTTCCGCAACGTCGCCAATTTCGGGCCCTGTATGGATATTCCTTTCCAGCTACAGTTTGATCTGACGACATTCATGCAAGTCGTGTTTATCGATTTGGTGTTGTCGGGTGACAACGCGATCATCATCGGAATGGCTGCTGCTGCTCTGCCTTCGGCTTTGCGTCAGAAGGCAATCGTCTGGGGTATTGCGTTGGCCGTTATTCTGCGGGTCGTTCTTGCGGCGTTGACGGTTTATCTCCTGACAATAATCGGGCTGAAACTTGTCGGTGGGCTGCTGCTGTTCGTTGTCTGTTACCAGCTTTGGAACGATCTGCGCGCCAGTGGGCATGACGAACAGGAAAGCGACAGCGCGTCGCAAGACGGCAAAGACGAAGAGGCGGCAAATGCCGGCATATTGTCGCCGATGTTCATTCGCGCCATGCTGACGATCATCGTTGCCGACGTGTCGATGTCGCTCGACAATGTGCTCGGCGTTGCCGGTGCGGCGAAGGACAATATTCAGATGTTGGTCTTCGGGCTCGTCTTGTCCATCGTTTTGATGGCGGCCGGTGCGAATTTGGTGGCCCGCCTGCTCAATCGCTACCAGTGGATCGGCTACATAGGCTTGGCGGTTATCGTTTGGGTCGCGGGTGAGATGACCTTTGTTGGTACGATCGAAGTCTTCGAGTATCTGCGCGCTTGATTCTTCTATATTTCGTTCGAATTGTCCGATCAGCGCTAGGGAGATTGAGATGCCGAGAATCGACATGATTGAAGTGGGCGGCAAACCGATGCGTATCTGCGTCGCCGCGCCGGCCGAACAAGGCCCGCATGCTGCGGTGATCCTGATGTGCCATATCGGAGGGCTTGACGCGTTCACCGAAGATCGCGTCGACCGTTTGGCGGCCGCCGGCTATGTCGCGGCGGCGCCGGACATTTTTCACTACACTGATTGGGTCGAAGAACGCGAAGCGCGCCGGTCCACATTGCGCGACAAGCGTATCCTGGCGGATATCGAGGCGACCTTGGCCCATATCGACGCGATGGAACAGGTCGATCAAATCCGAACGGCGATTATGGGGCATTGCATGGGTGGCCGAACCGCGATGTTGGGCGCTGGGAGCTTGCCGCGCTTTACCGCGCTTGTCGACTATTACGGCGGCAACACGATGGTGTCCTGGGGCGAAGATCAGGGGCCCTCGCCGTTCGAGCGGATCGCGAACATAAAGGCCTCGGTCATCGGTTTCTTCGGTAACGAGGATGCGAACCCGTCACCGGCGGACGTGGCGAAGATCGAAGCCGAGTTCGACAAGCACGGCAATACCGTGGAGTTCCACAGTTACGACAGCGCCGGCCATGCATTCCAGAATTTCACAAGTCCAGAGCGCTACCACGAGGCGGCTGCAACCGACTCATGGGATCGGACGCTAAAGTTTCTTGCCGACAAGCTTGGTTAGTCAGCCCGGTTTACGCGCCAGAAACGCGTAGCCGTAAACCTCGAATGCCCGTGCGTTCGGTTCCCCGCCGGCGCCGCCGAACGTATCGACAGCGGGACCGATTGTAACGTTCTCGAAGCCGGCCATCTCGATCATCCGCTTCCAGCCTGCGCACGGCAGGCCTCCGGCGATTCAAGCAGTCCAGAGATCGATGTTGCGTATCGCGGCCTCCGGAACCGGTTTGCCGTTGGCGATATCCGCGAACTGCAGGTGTCCGCCCGGCTTCAGAATCCGGTTAATTTCCGAGAAGACGTGCTTCTTGTCGGCACAGAGGTTGATCACACCGTTGCTGATGACGGCATCCGCCCAACCGTCCCCGACAGGTATCGATTCCAAAAGGCCTTCTTCGAACGAGACTTGTTCCAGCCCCATGGCTTGCGCCGTCGTGCGCGATTTCACCAGCATCTCTTCCGTCATATCGACGCCGACGACCTTCCCCTCGGAACCGACCTGTCCAGCGGCGACAAAACAGTCGAAGCCGCCGCCGGAACCGATATCGACGACCCGTTCGCCGGTACCGAGCGTCCGAAGCGAAAACGGGTTTCCCACGCCGGCGAAGGATTCGATAGCAGAGTCCGGCATCGGATCGACGATCTCGTCGTCGTAACCTAGACGCTTGGCCAGTGGGCGCCCGGTATGGAAATGATAGGTCGCGTTGGGCTCCACCGCGACCTCTCGATACTTGCTGCGCACTTCTTCGCGGAGTGCCTCGGGATCGACGGCAATGTCCGCTTCCGCTTCCACGCTCATGGCTGAACCTTTCTACTTGTCTACGGCTTCTGTGCCGCAGCGGTATCAATTTACCGCAAATACGAATATGGCGCTACGCTGTCGATACGATTGCGGTACCGTCAGCTGATAATAACGGCTTCCGCCTCTATTTCGACTTTCATTTCCGGCGCGACAAGCGCGGACACTTCGTAAAGCGTTGAAGCAGGCCGGTTGTCGCCGAAATAACGCTGGCGGATTGGGTTGATTTTCACCCGGTCATCGATGTCCGTCAGCAGGACCGTGACTTTGACGATATGTTCCGCCCGCCCGCCCGCGGCGCGCAGGCATCGATCCAGACTGTCGATCGCGATCTGGAACTGATCTGCGGTGTCCGCGGGAATCGTGCCGTCAGGACGGACACCGACCGTGCCGGAAATCCACAGCCGGTTGCCTGCGCGGACTGCGTGACAATAGTGGCTTACCGGTTCCATTTCGCCCGGCAGCAAGTATCGCTCGATCTTGGTCATCGCTGCGTTCTCCTAATTTGCCGTCATGCCGCCATCGATCACCAGTTCCGAACCGGTGATCCAGGAGGCTTCGTCGGAGGCCAGAAAAAGGCATCCCATCGCGATGTCATGCGGCGTTCCGAAGCGGCCGAGCGGTGTCGCTTCAATACGCTTTTCGGCGATTTCAGGGTTGGAATGGCCCGGCGCGGTCATCGGTGTATCGACGAAACCGGGATGAACTGAATTCACCCGGATCTTGTCGGGGGCGTACTGGATCGCCACCGATTTTGAGAAGATCCGCACGGCGCCCTTGGACGCATGGTAAGCGCCGTTCGCGTGCGACCCGACGATGCCGCAGATTGACGAGATATTCACGATAGATCCGCCGCCGGCCCTCCGCATCAGTGGGATCGCGGCCCTGGTGCCGAGGAACGTGCCGGTCGCATTGACTTCCATGATCTGATTCCACGTCTCCAAGGTCTGATCTTCCAGCAGTCCGCCGGCGGTCAGGGATGTCTGAATATTCTGCTTCGGGTCCCGGCCGGAAACGCCGGCGATATTGGTCAAGATGTTCAACTTGCCAAACGACTCTTCGGTTTCCGCGACGAGGGCCGCCCATTGATCTTCGTTTGTTACATTAAGCGGCCGGTAGATTGCGGTACCGCCAGCGGCTTCGATTTCCGCCGCGACGGCCTCGCCAGCCGCGTCGTTGACGTCGCAGATGACGACCTTTGCGCCGTGCATCCCGAATATCCGCGCGGTTTCCGCGCCGATGCCCGAAGCGCCGCCGGATACGATTGCGACTTTATCGACGAGTCTTTTCCCTGGTTCCATAATTTCTCTCCCGCGTTTTCATCCTTTCATGATGTTGGGGCGTACGCTGTCTTTGGGCAAGGGTTGCACCTGTTATTGACATTGTTAGTATCAGGGCATGACCGAAACGAACTTTGACGACGCGGCCGTGATAAACCACGACTTTACCGGCTCTATTGCCTGGCGCGGCGACGCACTTGGTGCGGAAGAGGGCGTCGTACGCCCCGACCAGGCCTGTCTCGCCGAACTCGACGCTGTCGTTAAGGAGATACGCGCCAATCCGCTGCCGACCTTGATGATGACGCCGGACCTGTTCGATTTGCCGGCCTGCCGCGCCATGATGGCGGCGGCGAACAAGGAAATTCGCGAGGGCCTTGGCTTCGTTATAATCGATCGCCTGCCGATTGACGATTACACGCGCGACGAAGCGGTGGCGTTGTACTGGCTGCTTTCATCGATGATCGCCCGACCGGTGGCGCAGAGCTGGGACGGCAAGATGATCTACGATGTCCGCGACAAGGGAAAACCGCCGGGCAACGGCGTGCGGCCCGACGTCACGAATGTCCGCCAGAACTTCCATACCGACAACAGCTACAATCTCTGTGCGCCGCATTTTCTCGGATTGCTCTGCCTGCAAACGGCGAAGTCCGGCGGGATCAGCCGGTTGATCAGCTTTGCGGCGGCACATAATGAAATGCGGCGCCGGCATCCTGATCTGTTACGACGCCTCTACAAGCCGTTCTATTTCGATCGCCAACGCGAACATGCTCCGGACGATGTGATGACGACGTATCATCCAATGTTCGAGAACCACGATGGCGAGCTGGTCGCGCGGCTGTCACACCGTCAGGTCGTCTATGGTTACGAGCTCGAGGGTAAGGAGCTCGATTCCGAAGGCAAGGCGGCGTTAGACGCGTTCGAAACGATTCTCAACGAGGCGTCGATGTGGAAGGATTTTTTCTTCGAGTCCGGCCAAATTCAATTGCTCGACAATAGACGCTGCGGGCACTGCCGCACCGGTTTCGAGGATTATCCCGAGCCCGAGCGGCGGCGCCACTTGGTCCGCCTTTGGCTGCGCGATAGTGGCCGCACCTTCTATCATGGCTAATTAGTCGTCGAAGTCGATACGGGCGATGGCGATTCCGGCTTCGCCGCCGACGGCGTAGAGTAGGTACGTTTCGTCGTTTTCTGTGTAAATTGCCGGGTCTCGCAGTTGGTTGACGATGCCATAGGCCGTGCTACGGACCGACGGTTCGTTGGGGGCGTCGGCGCCTTCCCAGGAATTTTCAGGGCGCAACACCTCGACCGGTTCGGAGTCCTTCCACTCGGTCCAATCCTTCGATAGATCGATCGTGCTCAACAATATACTTTCCGGGGCATGGCCGACCTGCGTCCAGAATACGTTCAGTGTGTTGCGCCGCTGTAGTAAGGCTGCGTGCCGCATGTCGGGATTGAAGATCAGCGGTCCGGTCTCGAAGTTCGAATATCCGTCTGTGGAGCGATATAGCTGCCCCGGCATGGCGAGGGCGTAGACCGCATCGCCGTGCCGGAAGGCGCGAAAATACGTACGGCCGAGAATCTCCGGCTTCGTTGTGAAGTCGATGCCGTTCTCCGATACGGCGACGCGCGTCGCCTGCTTCGCGAACGCTTCCAGGCCATGGAAGTACATGACGATGCGGCGCTCTTCTTCGTTTACGTGGACGTCGGGCGAGGCGATATGCGTCGTCGTCGCCTCGACGTTGAAATCGTGCGACCGCTTGCCGGG
>Ga0315338_1003190_pt1 | contig 14699 bp, 7 predicted proteins | sample ASW8metaG_FD_204518 | JGI IMG/M metagenome (GOLD analysis project Ga0315338, IMG submission 204518) | Ammonia-oxidizing marine archaeal communities from Monterey Bay, California, United States - ASW #8 | ecosystem: Environmental > Aquatic > Marine > Coastal | place: USA: California | collected... | reverse complement strand
CGCTACAGTGCGCTTGAGCAAGTGACCACGGAAAACGTGCAACGCCTGACACTGGCATGGACACGCCAGATGAACACAGGGATGCCGTCCCTCAACGGTCCCGGAAGCCCCACTTTCATTGGTGGTGAAGGAACAGGTGACTTTACGATCGGTGGGCAGCGCATCAAGGGTTCAATCCTCCAAGTCGGTGACTTACTGTATGTCACCGCCCCGGATCACGTCTGGGCTCTCGATGCCCGCGACGGTGGCGTACGGTGGCACTACTTTTGGAAAACACGAGGCGGCCCGCATATCGGCAACCGTGGTGCGGCCATCTGGCGGAACTCGCTGTTCTTCGAAACAGTAGATAACTACTTGGTGTCTCTTGACGTACAAACCGGCGAAGAAAACTGGCACGTTGAGATCGCGAGTTTCGAAGAACAGTATTTCTCAACGATGGCGCCAATCGTGGTCGGAAACCACCTACTGGTCGGCACCGGCAACGACCTCGATGCTCCTGGGTTTCTGCAATCGTTTGACCCAGAAACTGGCGCCCTGCAGTGGCGTTTCTACACAGTCCCCATGGAACCAGGTGACCCAGGCCTCGACACGTGGCCCGACCTTGATGCTGCGCGACACGGAGGCGGACAAGTGTGGGTACCCGGCGTCTATGACCCGGACACGAACTACTATATTTTTGGAACCGGTAATCCAACACCTGGGTACACGGGTATTGCTCGTCCGGGTGACAACCTGTTCACATGCACGCTGATTGCAGTCGATGTTGATACCGGTGAAATGGCTTGGTATTTCCAAACGTCGCCGCATGACACCCACGACTGGGATTCGGCCCAAACACCAATTTTGATTGATGGAATAGTCAACGGCGAACCACGGAAACTCGTTTCAACAGCAGCAAGAAACGGGTATTTCTTTACGGTCGACCGCGTTACTGGATCACACATTACCACCAGTCGCTACGGTGCCACCTCTAACTGGGCAAGCCACATCCGTGATACCGGTGAGCCAAATCCGAACCCCGACAAGGAAGCCATTATTCCGGGTGCGCTTGTATCGCCGGTCGAAGGCGGCGTCGCAAACTGGCAACCCCCAGCATTCAATCCGGACACCGGCCTCTTTTACACCCAAGAAAATAACGGCTTCAACCTGTTGTATCTGACAGACCCAGACCCAAGAGGGTCAATGGGACTCGGCGGGAAAGACCGTGTCACTGTCGGGTCTGGTGGTAATGCGCTCTCAGCAATTGACTATCGGACCGGCCGGACGGTTTGGCGTCATGCCTGGCCTCGGGGAGGCGGAGGTGGTGCCGGTGTTCTTACGACAGCGGGAGGCTTAGTGTTCACCGGTGACGGCAGTGGCAACTTCGTAGCGTTCGACGCAACAAATGGAACCTTGTTGTGGAACACTCGCATCGGAAATATTTCGAACGCGCCGGAGACGTATCTCCTTGACGGGCGGCAACATGTGCTAGTCGCCGCCGGCACTCAACTCTTTGCATTTGTCATGTACTAAGCTGACCCATCGGTACAGTGTCGCGTCGAACCTAGCGCGCCGGATAATCGTGACTCATTCCGTTTCGGCTGTTCGTCACCGTGAAGCTGCCATCTGGCTGCGCTGACAGTTTGATCCAATAGGACACCCCGGCGTGCACCAGCGGCTCACCAGCCGTTACCTCCTCACTCCCATCATTCAAATTAGCAATGAATTGATCAGGGCTATTGAGTTCCCCTGCATCAACGGCGTAGTGATTCTGCCAGAGGTGCTCCAAGCTCTCAACGGTACTGAGGATTTCAAACGTTTGGCCGGCGCCACCTTTTCGCGGGCCATTATTCATAATGGCAGCGCGGGGTTCTAACGGATAGGTCAGCGCTTCAGACCCCGATGTATGGGCACCATGGTGGGAAACGAGATACGCATCGACCGACCCGATCTTGTCGGTCGGACACATGAGCGCGTGTTCCTTATTCCACGTCAGGTCGCCCATAATGATGGTGCGAAACTGACCGTAAGTAATAACCGCGCTCACGGATAACTGGTCTTCGGCGTCACCACCTCTGCTCGTAATGTCCTCACCGTGAAACAAAAAGTTGTCGCACGCTGGATTGGGGTCTCCGGCACCAGGAAGTGGTGCGGATAAAACTTGTCCCCCTGATGCAATGATTCGGACATCAAGACCAGTAATCGGTACGGTATCACCTGGCTCAACCTCGAGATGCTCAGCGCGTGCACGCAAGGCGGCATATCGGTCGAAGGCTGACTGTCCACGCTCTCCCAGGTCCGGACTTGACCCATGGTCAACAAAATGATGAATTGGCAGTCGCTCGGCAAGTGGAAGCGACCCACCCATGTGGTCCGTGTGGAAATGGGTCACAAGTAGGTAATCAATTGCCGTTACCCCTGCCTCGTTCGCCGCCGCAACGATACGCGCAGCATCGCGTCCGCTATAGCCGGGCCAGCCGGCATCAACGAGCATTGATTCCCCCGTCGGGGAGACAAAAAGTGTCGCTTCGCCTCCCTCAACATCGATGACGTAGATCTCAAGCACCGCCGAACCGATGGATTGAGCTGGAAGCGCTACTCCTGCCGCCACGAAGAGTAGGGCAATCAGTCGGAGCTGGAAGATGAGCCCCCGTCTAGGTAAGAAGGCTGTTGATGACCTTGCCATGTACATCGGTCAACCGAAAATCTCGACCCTGAAACTGAAACGTCAGTTTCGTGTGGTCGATGCCCAGTAAATGCAGCATCGTCGCGTGCAGATCGTGGATGTGCACGGGGTCAGCGGTAACGTTGTAGCCAAAATCATCAGACTCGCCGTATGTGATGCCTGGTTTCGCCCCACCACCAGCCATCCAAATCGTGAAACATCGTGGATGGTGGTCTCGACCATAGTTGTCTTCAGTCAGAACACCCTGCGAATAGGGACCGCGACCAAACTCACCACCCCACAGGACCAACGTGTCTTCCAGCATGCCGCGTTGCTTGAGATCCTGTACCAACGCGGCCTGCGCCTGGTCCACATCCTTGGCTTGCTGTTGAATGCTCCGCGGCAACCGCGTGTGGTGGTCCCACCCGCGGTGAAATAACTGGATAAACCGTACGTCTCGTTCAGCTAATCTCCGCGCAAGTAAGCAGTTCCCAGCAAACGTCCCTGACTGCCGAGAATCCTCCCCGTATAAATCAAAGACACTGTCTGGTTCATCAGATAGGTCAGTGAGCTCAGGAACGGAAGACTGCATGCGATAGGCCATTTCGTACTGCGCAATGCGTGTATTGGTCTCCGGGTCCCCAAACTCTTCTTCTTTCTGCCGATTGAGTTTCTCAAGATCATCAAGGAACCTACGTCTTGTCCCTTCATCAACACCAGGAGGATTCGACAGATAGAGAACCGGGTCTCCTGTCGAAAGAAATTTCACGCCCTGGTATCGGCTTGGCAGAAACCCGCTGCCCCACAGTCGGTCGTATAGTGGCTGCCCGGCCTGCGCTGACCCTTTTGACACCATCGCTACAAACGTCGGAAGGTCACTATTCATGGTCCCGAGTCCGTACGATAACCACGACCCAATACTGGGTCGCCCGGCAAGCTGTGCTCCTGTTTGAAAAAAAGTAATACCAGGATCATGGTTAATCGCTTCCGTGTTCATAGACTTAATAAAACACAGGTCGTCGACAATCTTGGCGGTATGCGGCATCAGTTCACTAACCCATGCTCGCGACTCTCCATGCTGGGCAAACTTAAATAACGACGGGACGAGTGGGAAACTACTCTGCGATGCCGTCATCGCAGTCAGACGCTGGTCACCACGCACGGACGGTGGTAAGTCCGTACCCCGTAGTTCCGCAAGCTTCGGCTTGTAGTCCCACAACTCATGCTGCGACGGAGCACCAGATTGGAAGAGATAGATGATGCGTTTCGCTTTCGGCGCAAAGTGCGGTAACCCTGGCAACCCCCCAACGGTATTCGGTACTTGAGCAAGCAGGTCCTCGTTGTAGAGGGTCGCAAGCGCCGCCGCACCGATTCCAGAACTCGACAACTCAAGAAATCGGCGACGTGTAAGCAACTTTTCAAGCGGATCCATGACCTATTCCTTTGTAATCGTTCCGTCGAGATTCAAAATCAAGCTGGCCGTCATGGTGTACGACGCCAACTCCGCCACATCCAGTGTCTCGTCGCGTGGAGATTCACCCATGCTAATCAGTTCAAGCGCGGCTTGCCGATTATTCTGATAATGCGTCAGATGCTGCTGGAATCCCTCAAACAGCACCGCCTGCGCCGCTGGCTGGGGGCGATGGGCCGTAGCTGCGCGATACCCGTAGGCCAACCGCTCTTCCGGCGTAGTGCCACCACTTATAATCATGCTCTCGGCAAGTCGGCGCGAGGCTTCGATGTAGGTCACATCGTTCATAAGGTTCAACGCCTGCAAGGGAGTATTGGTCCGCCCCGTGCGAACGATACAAGTCTCGCGTGTGGACGCATCAAACGTCATCATGGTCGGAGGACCAAGCGTCCGTTTCCAAAATGTGTACAAACTACGTCGATAAAGATCATCGCCCTCGGCTTCAACATAGTCTTCGTAACCGCCCTCGACCATATCAGCCCACAAACCTTCCGGTTGGTAAGGCTTGACCGACGGCCCACCGACTTTTTCGACCAACAGACCAGCAACTGCCAGTGCTTGGTCTCGGATCATTTGCGGCTGCAAACGGAGTCGTGGCCCACGAGCGAGTCGTCGGTTTTCCGGATCCGCTTCAAATTCTTCTGACGTGACAGGCGACGCCTGCCGGTACGTAGCACTCGTCACAATCGCACGTTGAATGGCTTTCACATCCCATCCCGAATCGATAAAGGTCGTCGCCAACCAATCGAGCAGCGCAGGATGACTGGGAAATTCTCCCTGCGTCCCAAAGTTCTCGACTGTTTTGACAATGCCGGTCCCGAAGTACATCTGCCAAAAGCGATTGACTGTCACACGGGCCGTTAGCGGATGCTGCGGGTCGACAAGCCATCGCGCCAACGCCAACCGGTTGGCCGGGCCATCTTGCGGAAGCGGTGGCAGGACCGCCGGAACGCCAGGACTCACCGGCTCCGCCGGGTTGTCATACGCGCCACGATCCAACCGATACGTGGGACGACGCGGCTCCATTTCTTCCATCACCATGACCGTGGGAAAACTTTCCCAGAGCGCATCGCGCTCTCGTTCAAGCGCGGCCACGTCACGCCACGCAGTCTGGACGTCTTGCGGTGCATATTGATCCAGGAAGCAGAGATAAAGCTTGTCACGCTGGGCCGCGGTCCGATCACCCGGCGCCATCGCCGCAATTTCACTGATCGATTCCACGGTCGCGACGACCGCGGCCTGTTCGGCCGTCAACACCGTCGTATAAATACGTACATCATCAATGTGGCCTTCGAAGCGAGGTTTATCAGACCCACTGGCCCCAATCCGTAGTGGATATCTCTGAGGCAGACGATTGCCGACCAGATCGAGTAATCCGGTCAATGCCTTCGCACGACCGTCGATATAGACGCGCATGCCTTCAGGGGTTTTTGATCCGTCGTATGTTGCGACCACATGCTGCCACTGATGCAACTGGATATCTTCAACAGTTTCCGCGGCGACACCATCATCGAGAACACGCGTTGACAAACTCAAGCGGATCTTTCCATCTTCCAGATACAGCCCCCAACCGACCTCGCCCTGGTCGCCCCCATTTGCACGAGAAACAATGACGCCACTGTTCGCCGTCGGGTAGATCCATGCACCGACAGACCACTTGTCGTCGTATCCAACATTGGGATGATTGCCAGCGTTCACAAACCGCCGCCCATCAAAACTTGCGGCGGCTGCCAGCCGACCTTCTACAAATTGAGGCGATCCATCTTCCAAAATCGCCGTGACCGGTTCTGCCGGTTGCACGAGACCGGCAATGTTGCCATCAAAAGGATGGTGTGCAACCAGTTGGTCCGTAAGAGACCAGTCAATGGGAAGAGACGCCGCTAACGATGATTCCCACTCGGCTTGCGCCGCTTGTGAATCCGGCGCCATCGCGGCAAACGCTTCGCGCGCTTCGCGTAATTTATCGTCAAGTGTTACCAGTTGTGCTTCTTGATCAATCGTCGGGGCCGTAATCAGTGGTGGGGAGTTCACGTACTTAAAAGCTTTCCCACGCTCTGGAACATTATTGAAGTGGGCGTAGAACTCATAAAATTCTGTCTGGCTGAGCGGATCAAATTTGTGATCGTGGCATCGCGCACAGCCCAGTGTCAGACCAAGCCAAACTGTTGACGTCGTCTGCACGCGGTCCACGGCGTACTCGACAAGAAATTCTTCCTCAACAATGCCGCCCTCGCCATTCTGACTGTGGTTGCGATTAAACGCTGTTGCAATCTGCTGGTCGCGAGTCGGGGTTGGCAACATGTCACCAGCAATCTGTTCAATCGTGAATTGATCGAAGGGCATGTTGTCGTTGTACGCATCAATGACCCAATCACGCCACCGCCACATCGACCGTTCCCCATCCGTCTGGTACCCGTTGGTATCAGCGTACCGTGCCGCATCAAGCCACTCGACGGCCATGCGTTCACCGTACCGTTGAGAACCCAACAAGCGGTCGACCGCCTGTTCGTATGCGTCGGGAGCATCGTCATTAAGCAACGCGGTGATTTCCCCGTCTGTCGGCGGTAACCCCGTCAGGTCTAACGTCACACGGCGTAGCAAGGTAATGCGGTCGGCTTCTTCAGATGGCGCGGACCCTTCTGCTTCCAGTTGCGCCAGCACGAAACGGTCGATTGGATTACGAACCCAGTCGGCGTCGGTTACTGGCGGCAACGGCGAGCGTTCCGGTGGAATGAACGCCCAATGTGATTGCCATTCAGCCCCTTGATCGATCCAGAGACGAATGGTCTCGACCTCACTCTCGGTAAGCGCCTCACCGCCGCGCGGCATACGCGCCACCGCATTGGTTTCGATGATGCGCTGATACAGGAGGCTGCCTGCAGCATCGCCCGGAATCACAACGGCTTCGCCGAACTCGGCCCGATCCCCATGGATCCCATCTTCAACATCAAGGCGCAGCCCGCGCTGACGGCTCTGCTCGTCTGGCCCGTGACAAGCGAAACAACGCTGCGACAGAATCGGACGGACTTCGCGTTCAAAATTAACCATCCGTTCAGCTACATCTAAATCCGTTGCTACCTCGACTCCCCACATCGCTCCGTCATCGATCCAACGACGCACCGTTTCAATCTCCGCCGCACTCAGTGAAAGTCCTGTTGAAACCGGGGGCATCCGACCAATGGTTTCATCCGTCGTCAGACGCTGAAAGAGCGCGCTGGCATCAGCGTCGCCGGGTACCACGTGCGTTTCAAGAAACGCATCGTCATCAAACCGCAGCTCGGCCTGACGGGCGCGTTCGTTCGCGCCATGACAACTAAAACAAGCCCGCGAAAGAATCGGTCGAATCTCACTGTTGTAATCAAGGACAGCTGTCTGACTCTGCGCAACAACGGTCGTCGGCTCATCGATCAGATTTCCGATCACGCTCAAAGCGAGAATCCCGACCGAGAACACAAAAACACGCACGAATATGGTCCTGTTCAGCATCGTAAAGACTTCTCCTATGCTGATACTAGGTATCAAGGGCACACGAGGCAACCCTCAATTCGTCTGATGTCCGGGAAAAGGGGAATTTACCTGAATTGCTGAGTAAACATTCGCTCTTGCTTGCTGGTCCCAAGCAAAATCAATGTGCTGCCAGGAGTCAATCTTTCTAAATTTCTGAAATCTGTGATTACCGACCCATTCTGTTCGACAGCCACCACGGCTAGACCTGTCTTTGCGGTGATCTCAGTCTCTGACAATTCCATGTTTTCAAGAGATGCTGGCAGTGGCAACGACATGGCCTGCACGTCATGGTCAAGCAACACATGGTCTCGCCCCTCCACATACGAATCAATGACTTTCGCTCCAAGTGCCGCGGCGCTAAATGCGAAATCCGCACCGGCCCGGTGAATGGCTTCAAGATTTCGACTCTCCGTAATGCGGCTCACAATGCGCACATCCGGTTTTAGTCGACGACAGTAAACCGTAAGGTAGATGTTCATCGCATCATTGCCGGTGGTCAATAAGACGGACGGCGCGTGTTCAAGGTCAGCGAGGCTTAATATGGTTCGTTCATTCGCATCACCAACCACAACCTGATCGGCGATTCCGCGTACTCGGTCACAGGCCGCCGAGTCGCGATCAAGCACATGCACAGCAAACCCCCGTGCCTTCAGTGCGTCTATCGCTGCCGTCCCAACCCTTCCCGCTCCGATGACAAGTACGGCGGTGTCTTTAGAAAACTGCTGGGCTGGCAGTATGCGGTCTATTGCCTTGAGTTCCGTCGGGGTGCCGACAGCCACGACGATGCAGTCATCCTCTATTCTTGTAGACGGATACGCTGAAACAAATTTCCCGCGTTGCCAGAGACCAACAATATTGGCACCTGTTTGTTCTCGTAACTCCGTCTCGGCAATCATTCGACCGCTCAGTGGGCTATCCCGAACCATAAATTCGGCAATCTGCAGTCCTTTCACCGAACCGAGGACGTCTGCGCTGCCAAAACCCGCACTGGCACGAGCGGCTAAGAATTCACCGAGTCGTGCGAACGGCGCGTAAACATGCGTACACCCACTAAACTCGAGTATGTCAGTAGAGTCTTCGTCGTCCACCAGTCCGACAATAGGCACAGTGCCAGACAACTCGCGGACAGTAAGTGCAATATTGGTGTTTAGGGTGTCTTCACAATTTGCGACAACAAACCTGGCCTGATTCGCGAAAACATGCTCATACGTCTCACGCGAATCAAGGTTGGCATTAATAACGTTTACACCCTCGCCCTTCAATCGAAGCGCAATAGTCACGTCGGGCTCTATCACGACATACGGAGTCTCAGTTAAGGCAAGTCGGTCGATCAGGCCAGATGCAATTGGGCCATGCCGCGTGATAATTACATGGTCGGACAGTGGTTCCTGAAGACGGTCCGGAACGTCTTGCCGCATCCGCGTCTCTAACCAGGGCGCATAGATAACCCGGATGAAAATGGCCGGCAAAAGGACAAGCAAAAGCGGGATACCTGACCCCAGAACAATCAACGAAAACAAGCGCCCCACGTCACTTTCAAAGACGATGTCGCCAAAGCCAACCGTACTCATCGTCACAACCGTCCAGTAGAACGCTGTGACCCAAGAATGCGCTTGATCTTCGACCTCCCACATGATGGCCTGGAAGGTCATAGTAAACAGCGCCACCACGCAGACCAGAAAGACTCCGAACCGAATGAGCGTGCCAATTCTCTCGCGAATGCCACCACCGGCACTGATAATGTCCTCAAAAAAGTTTCTGTTTGCACGCATCTAAAGTCCCAGTACCTATCTATCGGCAGGTTCTCGATATTTCTTACTACTTTTAGGACTGATTTTGGTGTTTCGACGATCTCAAGTTAATTGATACCAACAGAAACTTCCAATTACAATCCCTGTTCTGGATTTACTCGCGGGCCACATAAACATGCTTTTTTTCTTCAGAATCCTTGGCCTAACCACATGCCTATCCGTGATGAGCGCAGTCGCGGTGTACGGACAAACGGGCACCATCGATGGCGCTGTGGTCGACCCGCAAGGGGGCAATCTGATTGGCGTCACCGTCACGGCATCATCGCCGGCGTTGAACGAACCCGTCGTTGCCGTCACAGATAGCAGCGGTGCGTTTCAGTTGGGTGCGCTTCCCTCAGGCACGTACAGCGTTCTCATCTCGCTGGGTGGTTTTGATTCACAACGGCTTGACGGAATCACACTCGACAATGACACGATCACGATCGACATAACGCTCGGTCTCGCACCATTTGCGGAACAGGTACGTGTTGTCGGGGTCACACCGCTGTTAGGTTCCGCGATCCCGCGCACTCGCGTACCTGCCGCCATCTCCGTCATCGACAGCAACGAAATCGAATCGCGTGCTTCGTCATCAATCGCTGACCTCTTGAACGAACGTCTCGGGACTGTCTCGCTCGAAGGCGTGACAACAAACCCGCATCAACCGACCTTGCGATTCCGCGGTTTCACCGCGTCCCCACTGCTCGGCCTACCTCAGGGAATTGCGGTTTATCAGAATGGTGTTCGCGTGAACGAGCCTTTCGGCGACACCGTGCAGTTTGATCTGATGCCCCAATTTGCCGTTGACCGCGCACAGCTCAGTGCCGGTGCCGACCCGACCTATGGATTGAATGCCCTTGGCGGTGCGTTGGCGCTGCGGCTCAAGAACGGGTTCGACAACCCAGGTTTTCGGGGAGAGTTTTCCGGGGGTTCATTCGGTCGCATGACCGGAACAGCAGAATACGGTGCGAACAGTGGGCCCTGGGGACTCTACGTTGGCACAACGCACTTCGACGAAACAGGGTGGCGTGTCCAATCACCATCGCAGGTCACCCAGGCCGTTGCAGATGTCGCATTCCGGTCTGGACGGACCGACGCCGGCATTACGGTCACCTATGCCGACACGAATCTGAACGGTAATGGTCCTGCTCCGGTGGAGCTACTCGCATTTGATCGATCGGCCGTGTTTACGTTTCCTGACATTACCAACAACCGTCTCGCGTTTGTTCAAGGACGGTACAACCTTGTCGTGAATTCGACGTGGTCAATACAGGCATCAGCCTACGCCAGAAAGCTCGACCGCCAAACGCTCAATGGCGATGAAGCAGAATTCGGTGCCTGCGACGATGACGCTCTTCCGGCAGGAGCCCCCGCAGATACGCTGTGCCATGGTGTCGACGATGACGATGATGATGATAGTGATGATGTCCTGGGCGATGACGACGCGCCGGCAGAAGCGCAGCCGTTAGCCGATATCATTACCGGTCGGTTTATCACCGCTCGCGACGCAGCCGGTGATGGTGCGTACAACCGAACCGATACGGCGACCGAGGGTTATGGCGCCACGCTTCAGGCCACGGCGCGTGGCACACTGGCTGACCGTGACCATATTTTCATGTTGGGGGTCTCCGCCGATGTCGCTGCTGTCCAATTTGGCATGAATAGCGAAATCGGAACGATGACTGCGACGCGAACGGTGACGGGATCGGGTCTGTTCACTGGAGTCTATGGACAAGGCGGGGACGACTTATTCAATACAAAACTGGAGACGGCAAACGAGGCGGCCGGACTGTATTTTAGCGACACCCTGTCTCTGACCGACCGGTCTCATATCACGGTGTCCGGTCGGTTCAATGGCGTACACATCAGTATTCTCGACAAACTGGGCACTACGCTTAATGGCGAGCATTCGTTCGCGCGTTTTAATCCAGCCGTCGGCACCGTGTTTGAAGCGACAGATTCCTTCTCACTGTTTGGACGATATTCGGAAGCAAACCGAGCACCAACCGCTGCCGAGTTAAGTTGCGCCGACCCCGCTGAACCGTGTCGCGTACCAAACGCGTTCATTTCAGACCCGCCGCTCAAACAGCCGGTCGCGCGCTCCATTGAAGGCGGGCTTCGTGGACAGTGGCGACGTAATCAACGTTCGATCGATTGGTCAATCTCTCTGTACGGAACACGCATCGGTGATGACATTCTGTTCGTTGCCTCACCTAAATTAATCGGCACTGGGTACTTTCAAAACGCCGGCGATACGCAACGTACCGGCATGGACATTGAAATGTCCGGGCAGGTGGCACGCCTCGGGTGGTATGCAAGTTATGGGTTTGTGCACGCCACATTTGAGTCGTTCCTGCAACTCCCCGGCGATGCAGACGTGAATGCTGCGGCCACAGAAGACGGCTTTCTTGCCGTCACACCTGGAGATCGGATGCCTGGCATTCCCCAACACAGTGTGAAAGCCGGCATTCTTCAAGGACTCACGCAGGAATGGGACCTGGCTGTGGAAATGGTCCTTGGGTCAAGCCGCTTTTTTCTCGGGGACGAAGGCAATAACCAGCCGCCGTTGGATGGCTATGGCATTGTGAATGCCCGGACAACGTATCGCATTTCAGACGCGATTGAATTTTTCGCGCGAATCGACAACGTGTTCGACCTTGGGTACGAAACGTTTGGTGTGCTTGCAGAACTTGAAGTCCCCATCACAGAAGTGCCGAATGCGAGCATTCCGAGGTTCGTCGGGCCAGGCGCACCACGAAGTGCCTTTACTGGAATTCGGGTTCGTTTCTGATCACCGAGCCTTCGGGAACAGGCCGCGACCGCTTCCCTCGAGCACTTACACTGCCACGAGATGAGCCGCGACAGCCTCTTCGTCCCACTCGAGTCCCACACCTGCGACATCCGGAATGTGTAGTTTTCCATCGCGCACAACGTAAGGCTCTTGAAGAACAGGATCTGCCCAGCTCTGCCACTCCAACCAATGCGCCGTGTCAGTCACTCGCATAACGTGTGCGGCGACTTCGGGGTAGAGATGCGTCGACATCGGAACCCCTGCGGCTCCGGCTATATTGGCTGCCTGAAGCCAACCCGTCACACCACCGATACGCATGAAATCCGGCATGACAAGGTCGCACGCTTCCATCTGGATCGCCGCGTGCAATGCCCGCGGTCCATAAAAATTTTCACCCAGCTGAATCGGTGTCTGTATATCCGCTGCTAGCTTCCGATAGCCTTCCAGGTTGTCGTAGACGATCGGTTCCTCGATCCAACTAAGACCAAAGTTGTCTAGACGGCTGCACCGGTCCATCGCTTCAGAAAGATCAAGCCCTTGATTGAAGTCAACCATGAGGTCGACCTCATCCCCAACCTTCTCTCGCACAGCATGAATTGTTGCCTCATCATCCTCGTGACGCTCACGTCCAAGTCGTAGCTTTAAGGCGCGAAAGCCTCCTTCTGCACAAAGCTCTGCGGCCTCTTCGGCCACAGCCGCCGCTGGCTGCAACCAAAGACCGTTACTGTTGTACGCGGCTACAGCCCCTCTAGTTCCGCCAAGCACTTCGCATAACGGTCGATTGGCTGCTTTTGCCACAGCATCCCACGCCGCCATGTCCACGCCGGAAACAGCGATCGCTGACAGTCCTTCGTATCCCACAAAATGAAGTGATTTACGCGCCGTTTGGTACAAGTCGTGTGGCGCCACGGACTGTCCATGCAGTAATTCCCCAAGGTCATGCAACATCGGGACGAGGTACTTCATCGTCTTTGGGGTATAGGGTTCCAGATAACTCCGCCCGACAATCCCCTCGCGCGTGTGGAGGTCAATTAGAATCAACGGCCATTCGGTGATGGTTGCGATACGCGCAATAACCGGACGCTTGAGTTTTAGTAGTACCGGTCGCGCCGTAAGCGTTTCGACCGTCAGTGGTTGTAGCATTGTGGTTACTTCCTAGAGTACCTTAACGCCAAGACAGTTTTGACACTAGCATTCGACACACATCACATACTGAGATCACATATGGCCCTCAAGTTCACCATCCTAGCTGTCGCTGTGGCGCTAACCTTCTCTGTCGCCGCCACCCCTCAGGCACAAGAAACCTACCCGTCATGGCCGCAGTGGGGCGGACCCACTCGTGATTTTCACGTGGCGTCTGATGCGCTCGCTAGGTCATGGCCGAATGGTTCACCACGAGAACTCTGGCGGCGACCACTCGGTGAAGGTTATTCGGCGATTCTCGTCGACGGGCAGACACTGGTCACCATGTATCGTCTGAATGACAGCGAAATCATCATTGGCCTCAACGCCGAGACCGGGGAAACACAGTGGGAATATTCCTATGATGCACCGCTGGCACATGATGGATATTTCGATATTTGGCTGAATTCGGCAGGTCCAGGCCCATATTCGTCTCCACTGATTGCCGATGGCATCGTGTACGCGGTGGGAGTAAATGGTCATTTTCATGCCGTCGACGCACAAACCGGTGCACTCCGGTGGTCGCACGACCTCGTTGACCTTTTCGGATTGGTCGATTACAACGCCTTCGCCTCAAATGCCGTCGCATACGAAGGCACCATCATCCTCCCGATGGGAGGTAGTGACCACGGCGTTGTCGCGTTCGATGGAGAAACCGGCGCCGTGGTATGGGAGAGTGCGTCATTTCCGCTAGGCCCTGGCTCTCCCCAACTGATCAATCTTGATGGACAGGATCAGTTGGTCGTCTGGGGTCAGCAAGAAGTGGTTGGGCTCAACCCACGTGACGGGGGGCGTCTCTGGAATCACCCACATGCCAATGACCTCGGTCTCAATTTGAGCATGCCAGTGTGGACCGCACAACAACGACTCTTCATCTCATCTGCCTACAATGGTGGCAGCCGTATGATCCAGCTTCAATCCGACCGTTCAGGAACAACCGTTCAGGAACTGTGGCATACCAACCGCACGCGACTCCATTTCAGCAATGCGATCGAGATTGGAAACCTCGTGATCGGAAGCAGCGGCGATTTTGGGCCCGCATTCTTGACCGCTCTTAACTCAGCCACCGGAGAAGAAGTATGGCGAGAACGCAGTTTTGCACGTGCACACTTACTCTATGCAGACGAAGTGATTGTCCTCGTCGATGAAGATGGCGAGCTGGCCATTGCCTCTGTGTCTGTTGGCGGAATCGAGGTACATGCACGAACAGCGCTCTTGGAAGAAAACGCCTGGACACCACCGAGTCTCGTTGGCACAACACTGTATGTGCGCGACCGGCACGAAATCATGGCGTTGGACCTCGGTGAATGAGTT
>Ga0315338_1003186_pt1 | contig 14706 bp, 8 predicted proteins | sample ASW8metaG_FD_204518 | JGI IMG/M metagenome (GOLD analysis project Ga0315338, IMG submission 204518) | Ammonia-oxidizing marine archaeal communities from Monterey Bay, California, United States - ASW #8 | ecosystem: Environmental > Aquatic > Marine > Coastal | place: USA: California | collected... | reverse complement strand
TAAGCCTCGCCGTATTAAGCATGTCCCAAACAGGGGCATAATGAGGCCAGAGGAGCGTGCCGGAATGACGCGGCTGACTGTAGATATCAAACGTCCCAGCGAGCTGTCTTCGCTTGAACGTGAGGCGTGGAAAACGTTTTGCGCGGCCAACCCGGTGCTTGGCAGCCCCTACTTTGCGCTCGAATTTGCCGAATGTTGCGAGGAGGCACGCGACGATACCCGGGTCCTGGTCATTTTGCGCGCCGCAAGGCCGGTTGGGTTCTTGCCATTGCAAATCGGCAAAATTGGCTGTGTTCGTCCGCTTGGCGGTCCCTTGGGTGATCTGCATGGCTTAATTTGCGAGCCGACGACTGAGCTGGATCTGCGCGAAGTCCTGGCCGCGGCGCATATCCCAATGTTCGACTTCAATAGCGGTCTCGTCAGCCAAGCCAGTTTTGCGGAAGCCGCCCACGATGTTGAAGGATCCTGGATTATTGATCTTCAGGACGGATTCGAGGCCTGGCAGGCGGCTCGGAAAAGCGTGGCTCCGAAGGTCATGAGAAATTTGCGAACCCGACGTCGTCGTCTCGAAGAAGTGGAGGAGGGCTTCCGGTTTGTTATGGCGGATACCAGCGCCCACGCGTTCGAAACTTTGATTGAGTGGAAACGGGCTCAATATCATCGAACCAACGTATTTGACGTGTTTTCCGTCGATTGGACCCGGCGACTGCTCGAAGCAATACGCCGCCGCGAGAGCGACAGTTTTTACGGCGTTTGCTCATCGCTCTATATCGGAGACAAGATTGCCGCCGTCCATTTTGGGATGGCGACAGATCGGCTCTGCCATTACTGGTTCCCGGCCTATAGTGGTGATGCATCACACCTTAGTCCCGGGCTTTTGTTGCTCGTAGAGATGTCGAAAACCGCCGCTGAACTTGGTTTGCATGGTGTGGAATTGGGGCCAGGCAATTATGGGTTTAAAAAGGATTTGGCCAGTTATCAGGTAGGAATTGGCTCCGGCTATATCGGACAACCCTCCATGCAATTGATAACCCGTCAGCTCACGCAGGCCGTTGTGCGGGGCATTGAAACGGCCCCGATCGGACCCATTCGAGATTGGCCCGGAAAAGCCGTTCGCAAACTCGATCGTCTGGCTGGGTTTTACGCGGCGTGATCGCGTTTAGTCGTAGAGCTGTTTTACTCGCCGGAGCTGCCTCGGTTTTTGGCGGGTCAGTGTCGATGGCGAAAATACTTCCTTCCAGCAAACTGGATCTTTGGAATAACGCGACCGGACCGCATCTGCGCGGCGCGGTCCTCGCTCAGAGGCGCGTCTACACCAGTCTTGATGGCTCTGTTTTTTTGGGCGACGGTGCCGTTGGCACACCCGTCACCGACGCGGCTTTGCAGGCACTGGTACAGAGCGGCGCAAATCTGGTTGTCCTCTCGCATCCTGGTACCTACACCGAACAGGCCCCCCATATTCCGGATCCCGCCATCGAGGCGCATCTCGACGACATGATAAATCGTTGTGAGCAGGTGGGTTTGTTCGCAGTCATCGGTTTGCGGACGGGCCCTGGACGCAGTGAGTTCACGTTTCACAAGGCGGATGCGGGCAGCTGGTTTGATGAAGCGATGATCGACGATTCTGTCTGGACATCTCAAGCAGCGCAGGATGGCTGGGCGCGAATGTGGGAAAGCTTGGCAACACGCTATCGCCATCGCCCCAATGTTGCGGGCTATTTGATGATGGTAGAACCGAACGCCAATCAATCTGCGCCCGACGGGCAGGGCGGTATTCTGGACGAATGGGATCCGGAACGTCTCGCTCGCTTTACCGATGGTCGGCTCAGCGACTGGCCCAGCCTCTCTCGTCGATTGGCACGGAGAATCCGATCGGTTGATCCCGAGACACCGATCCTTGTGAGTCCCGACGGATTTGCCCATCGTCGCTTCGCAAACCTTTTGGATCTGAATGACACATCCGGCATGGTTTTGGCCGTGCATAATTATGCTCCGCGCCGTTACACGCATCAGGCGCGAGAGGATGATCTTGATTTCGCACCGCACGAGGCGGACTTCGCGCCGATGAATGCCACACACTGGATGGTCGGTGAATTTGGCACGGCACGCTGGGCGCCCCGCGCGTCGGAATATCTGCGGCAGCAGGTCTCTGCATTCGAAGAGGCAGGAGCCGGCTGGGCCGTGTTTCGCTGGGATAGTGGTTGGCGCGTTTATGAGCGCCAGGAAAATATGTTCAACCCACTATACGGAGCTCAACCAGACAATACAGACCTCCCGCAAACCGCCCCAATGGTGGAGATGCTGCGCACCCTTTGGGGCTCAAATACGCGACGTCCCTGAACAAACAAGGCTGATCAACGAATATTGATTTTGTCGCCCAACAGGGCAGGCAGTGTTTTCGCCATGATCCACAAGTCGAAGAAGAAACCGGATTTGGCAATATAGTCGATGTCCCATTGGATGCGCTCGCGTGCCGCCTCTGGGGTGTGCAATGGTCCACGAGATCCATTGACCTGCGCCCAGCCAGTAATGCCTGGTTTGACGCGATGGCGGTGCGCATATTCCGCGACCAGATTGGATGTTTCGGTCCCGCCTGTCTTCATGCTGGGGGCATGTGGCCGGGGGCCAACCAGCGACATATCACCAGTGATAACGTTCCAAAATTGCGGCAATTCATCGAGGCTGGTTTTCCGCAAGAAATTTCCCAGACGGGTGACTCGCGGGTCGTCCAGTTCAACCTGCCGGACAGCCTTCGATGACTGCTTTGGGTCATGCCGCATGGTGCGAAACTTAAGCACAGTGATGCGTCGGCCATTGAAGCCTTCTCGTTGCTGGCGAAACAAGGATGGCCCGGAACTATCAATTCGGACCGCCAGCGCAATCAAAGCCATGACAGGTAGGGCACAGATCAAAAGTGCCGATCCAACGACCAAGTCCTGCGCACGCTTGGCTAACAGATGCCCAAGTCTTTCTTCTTCCCCGCTCATGCGTGTCGCGTGGACGCCTACCACGTCTTCCAAGCTGGTCTGGCCCGGATCAAAGCCATCCTCATCCATCAGCAGACAAACTGGCTGGGGCAAGGCTCTCAGCTTTTCCAGCATCGTCTTCACTCGGGCTTCGGCCCGCGGGGTAACCGTCAGAACAATCCGGTCGATCTGCGGCAAGAGTGACCAATCAAATAATTCACGCGTGTCACCGAGATAGGGCGCACCGGCGAGTTGAGCCGGACTCCGAGACTTGCGGTCATCGAAAACGCCGACAACATTGACTGATTCTGACCCTTCATTCGCAGCCAGCAGCTTGCGCGCATTGGCCGTCGCGCCGACCAGCACGATGTTGCGAGCCAGGCGGCCCGCCTTGCTCCAGTGCCGGATCAGTCCGGCATAGAAAACGTGCAATATAGTCAGACTTGTTGCTGCAATCGCCGTGAAAACGACAATCTCGGCTGATCCGCTCGACCCAATGCCGAGTGCCGCCATAGTGGTCAGCGCTCCAGCGACGCCGATCGCAATCAAGGCGCGCGCAATACGAAAGGCGGCGGAGCGACCCGGTGTGATGTGATATTGCCCGGCGACAGTCAGCAACCAGGGGGCCACCAGTACAAATCCAAGCAGGGGCAACACATCTCGAATGGAGCTGGTTAGAAAATCACCCTCTGACAAAACAAGTGTTGCCGCACCGGTCAGAACGTAAATGACAGCCAGATCAACACTTCTCAGCGTATGTCCAAGCGCCGTGCGATTGACCCGGTGCTCGGGTGTGCGCGCTTGGGCCCGTATCTGGGCACGGGTCAGGGACGCTGCATCATTGGCAAGCGGTCGAATTGTCTCGGACGTATCGTTTGCCGGACCATTTTGCACCGGTTGGCGTGAGCTTGAATATTTCACCGATTACCCCTTTTCTGAGCCCCGGTATGCACCCACAAGCCCAATATTTCGTTGAAAGGTATGGTTAAATTTATCTTTCCAGCGACACAATTTGCGTCGAGGGCCCATGGCTGCTGCATAAACCCGTCATCTTTACGATCAAAATTCAAAAGAATGCTGGCCAGCGAAGGGATGCAGGCATAAGACACCGCCGCCGGACGTCGCACGCAGGGGTGCTGACGCCAAACGGATAATGCCATGATCAAGACATCTCTCTCCGCCTTTGCGGATCGTATCTCCAGCACTGTTCGCAATCGCGGAGAGCGACCAGATCTGACCCTCGGTCAGTTTCGGATCGAGATTTTAGCAGGCCTGACCGTGGCGCTGGCGCTCGTTCCAGAAGCGGTCGCATTTGCATTTGTCGCGGAAGTTCCGCCATTGGCGGGCCTCTACGCTGCCTTTATCGTCGGTTTGATCACGGCCCTGTTTGGTGGCCGTCGCGGTATGATCTCTGGGGCTACGGGCGCGTTGGCCGTTGTGATGACCTCACTGGTCATCGAACACGGGATTGAATATCTGTTTGCGACTGTCGTTCTGATGGGGATTATTCAACTGGCGGCAGGGATTTTCCGTCTGGGTAAATTTATTCGGATGGTACCGCATCCCGTGATGCTCGGCTTTGTGAATGGTCTGGCGATCGTCATTGGTCTGGCCCAAAAAGAACAATTCATGGTGGTCAATGAATTGGGCGAACATGTGTGGATGAGCGGCATGCCACTCGTCTGGACGCTGGGCCTAGTTATCCTGACGATGAACATCATCTATTTTACGCCCAAGATCACCAAGGTGATTCCCGCGCCTCTCATGGCGATCGGTGTGGTTGCAGCGCTTGTTATTCTGTTTGACCTACCGGTTCGTAATGTCGGCGATCTGGCATCCATCGGTGGGCAATTGCCGACTTTCCATTCTCCATTTGGTGAGGGCGTTGGGCCCACCGGGTTCCCGCTCGCCCCAGTCAATTTTGATACACTGAAAATCATCCTGCCTTACTCATTCATCCTTGCTGCCATTGGCCTGATTGAAAGCCTGCTCACCCTCAACTTGGTCGGCGAAATGACAGGCCGCCGGGGTGGTGCTTCCCAGGAATGCCTGGCCCAGGGCGCGGCCAATGTCGTAACCGGTTTCTTTGGCGGCATGGGGGGCTGCGCGATGATTGGTCAGTCAATGATCAACGTAAAATCCGGGGGACGTCTGCGGATTTCCGGGATTGCTGCATCGCTCTTCTTGCTGGCCTTTATTTTGTGGGGGTCTGGTTTGATCGAACAGATCCCGTTGGCAGCGCTTGTCGGCGTCATGTTTATGGTCGTGATCGGCACGTTTGCCTGGCAAAGCCTGCGCATCATGCGCCGCATTCCCAAATCCGATGCCTTCGTAATCCTGCTGGTCACTGGCGTGACCGTCTACGCAGAATTGGCGACGGCAGTGATTGTTGGTGTGATTGTCTCCGCGCTTGTCTACGCTTGGAACGCCGCAGCGCGGATCCATGCCCGCGTGGAAACACCAGACGAGAACACAAAGGTTTATCAGATCGAGGGGCCGCTATTCTTTGGCTCTGCGACGGGCTTTATGGAATTGTTCGATCCCGCAAGTGATCCAAAGCGTGTGGTGGTAGATTTCGCCGAAAGCCGTGTTGTGGATCAATCCGCATTGCAGGCCATCGAAGATCTCGCGATCAAATACGATGCGGCAGGCAAAAGGCTCGAATTGCGCCATCTCAGCCCGGTCTGTCACCGCCTGCTAACCAAGGCGGGCCAGTTAATGGTCGATAGCGATGATGATCCGGTTTACGGCATCGCCGTCGAGTATGAAATTCGTCTCGGCCGCATGGGCGGCGCGCATTAGCGATTCCCCTGAGAGGGACCTCACGACAGTGTCATTCCTCTCACACAATGGTTAGTTTGCCGAACCGGTCGGTCCGGCCTAGTCTCCTGCAAGCAAACTTTCCAGCGGGGGAATTCCATGTCCAAATTTATCGCGGCGCTCACAGCGTCAACCATTCTATGTTCCACGCCAGCTTTGGCCTGGCAGGACGCTGAGACAGAAGATGTCGCGGCTGAGGCGACCGAAGAATCATCGGCAACTGAAAACTGGGATGTCGCGAATCCGCCGCTTGAGACGCGGGAAATTCAGATCAATGTCACCGAAGGTACCTGGATGAGCCTGGATGTCAGTCCGGACGGCCAGACAATTGCTTTTGACCTGCTCGGCGACGTCTACACCATGCCAATCACGGGCGGTGAGGCGACCAGTATTTCCTCGGGCCTGCCGTGGGAAATCCAGCCACGCTTCTCGCCAGATGGCAGCCAGATTGCGTTTATCAGTGATCGCGATGGTGGCGATAACATCTGGATTATGGGCGCTGACGGTTCTGATGCTCGGGCTCTGACCAGTGAGAGTTTCCGCCTCCTCAACAATCCTACCTGGAGCCCGGATGGCCGTTACATCGCGGCGCGTAAACATTTCACCACTTCGCGCTCGGCCGGTACCGGCGAAATCTGGCTGTATCATGTGCTAGGCGGCGGCGGCGTGCAGATCGTCGAACGTCCTTCCGAGAGTTTCCAAAAAGAGCTCGGCGAGCCAATGTTTTCCGCTGACGGCCAATATATTTATTACACGCGCAATGTGACGTCGGGAAATACGTTTATCTACGCACAGGATTCCAACACCGATCTATTCAACATAATGCGCTATGAAATGGCGACGGGTGAAACCGAAACCGCTGTATCGGGCGTTGGAGGCGCCGTACGCCCCGCGCCATCACCAGACGGTCGTTTCATGGCTTTTGTACGTCGGGACCGCACGCAATCCGGCTTATACCTCAAGGATCTTGTTAGCGGCGAAGAGCGTCGCATCTATGACGACCTCGACCAGGACAACCAGGAAACCTGGGGCGTAACCGGTATGTATCCGAATATGGATTGGACACCGGATGGCGAAAATATCGTTTTCTGGGCGGGTGGGCAGATTCATTCGCTGAACATCGCGTCCGGTGAGGCCACGATGATCCCATTCTCCGTCAGCGACACACGTGATGTCATCGACCCGCCGCGTCCGATGGTTGACGTCGCGCCTGATGAATTCCAGACGCAAATGCCGCGTTTCGCGCAAGCCTCACCGGATGGTGGTAGCGCCGTGTTTGAAAGCCTCGGCAAACTGTGGGTGCGAGATGCCGAAACCGGTGCCACTCGACGTCTGACGCGTGATACCAGCGATCGCCGGGAGCTCTTCCCGACCTGGTCGCGGGATGGTCGCACGATTGCATTCGTCACCTGGGATGATGAAGAGCTTGGTACGATCCGTACGATTGCCGCCCGCGGCGGTCGTGAACGCCTCCTAACGCGCGAACCGGGTCATTATCGTCGCCCAAGGTTTTCGCCTGACGGATCAACGTTGGTCTTCCAAAAAGGCTCAGGTGGTTATCTGACGGCGCCGGAATGGTCCGAGACCACAGGCGTCTTCACGATCCCGGCTGCAGGCGGAGACGCCACCATGGTCACAAGCCGGGGTTCCTCGCCGCACTTTGGCGCCGAGAATGATCGAATTTTCGTGACCCGGGGAAACGATCTGGTTTCGATGGATCTGGGTGGCAATCATGAGCGCACCCACGCCAGCGGCGATATGGTCGCTGAATACCAGGTCGCGCCTGATGGCACGCACATGGCCTTTCACGAGAATTATGATGTCTATGTGACGCCGATGTTACCGGGCCCGCAATCAGTCTCGTCCGGTCGATCTGGAGGCGCGTTGCCGAAAGTTGAAGTGAGTGGCAATGGCTCGTCCTACATGCATTGGTCCAGCGATAGCCGGATAAATTGGAGCCTTGGAGCGACGCTATTTAGCGCCGAAATGGCGGACTTCCGTCCAAATCCAAATGCTGATGAAGACGATGAGGGCTTTTCACCGCCAACCGAAGGCATGGACCTGTCCATGATGGCCACGTCTGATCGTCCTGAGGGTTTAACCGCCCTGGTCGGAGCGCGCATCATTACGATGCAAGAGGGCGCCGACGAAATGATTGAATCCGGCGCGATCCTGATAGACGGCAACCGTATAGTCGCGATTGGTTCCACCGACTCTGTTGAAATACCTGACGGGGCCCGGATTGTTGATGTGTCTGGCAAGACTATCACACCAGGATTCATCGATGCTCACGCCCATGGCCCGCAGGGCACTGATGACATCATTCCTCAGCAGAATTGGTCGACGATTGCCCACCTGGCGCTCGGTGTAACCACAATCCACGACCCGTCCAGCCGGGCCAGTCACATCTTCACCTCCAGTGAATATCAGCGAGCGGGCATGCAACTCGCGCCGCGGACTTATTCAACCGGTGAGGTCGTTTATGGGGCACGTGCTCCGGGCTTCTACGCCAGCATCGAGGACTACACCGACGCGGAGGAACACGTTTTCCGCCTGGCTGAACAGGGGGCCCACTCGATCAAGAACTACAACCAGCCTCGCCGCGAGCAGCGTCAGCAGGTTGTCGCCGCATCGATCGCAGCCAATGTAGCGGTCGTAGCGGAAGGTGGGTCCAATTATCATATGGATATGGCCATGGTCGCCGATGGCAACACCTCCATCGAACACAACCTGCCACCAGCGATGCTGTATGAAGATGTGCTGTCCATGTATTCGCAGACAGAAGTGGCCTACACACCGACCTTGACCGTGACCTACGGGGGGTTGGCCGGTGACCCATATTGGCGCCAGGCGACCGATGTCTGGCTGCATCCAATCCTGTCACAGCATGTGCCGCCCACGATTTTGCAATCGGGGTCGGTTCGTCGCACGACTGCCCCGGAGTCCGATTTCGTCGATGGCGTAAATGCCAATACCGCCCGATTATTGATGGATCGCGGCGTATTGGTTTCCATCGGTGCGCATGGCCAGCAAGAAGGTCTCGCGTCGCACTGGGAGATGTGGTCCTTCGTACGGGGTGGCTTCACGCCGTGGGAAGCCCTGCGCGCGGCCACACTGGCCCCGGCCCAGCATCTTGGCTTTGATAATGATCTAGGCTCCCTAGAAGTCGGCAAACTCGCCGATCTCGTCATCATGGACGCCAACCCACTTGTGGACATTGGGAATACTGACGAAATCGACATGGTCATGCTCAATGGTCGCCTGTACGACGCGGACACGATGAATGAGGTTGTGACGGGTGATGCAGAGCGCGAGGCGTATTACTGGGAGTAGCAGCCCACTCATTCCGTCAAGAAAAGGCCCTTCCACTCTGGAGGGCCTTTTTTGTGGGCGGTTCGGTCATGCCCGAATTTATCTGTTTGAGTTCGATCCCTGTCGCAGCCACACACATCATTGGTGATCAAAAGTCAGTGACAAGATTATGGCGATCAGGCGAAGCGCGGCCTACCGTCTGCCGTGTGAGTAAAGCCGACGCTCAACAATAGGCGTTGCCGTCAATTTGCAACCACGTTCAGGCGCTCTCTTACGGACTTCAACCGTCTTCGCCCGACCGGCGCACGCTGTTGCCCCAAAACCAGTTCAAAGCCGCCTTCTACACCCTCCAGCGCCGTTGCGTGGTCTAGATTGGCTATGAAGGATCGATGCACGCGCATGAAATTGGGCGGAAGGTTTTTTTCCAAAACAGCCAAAGTCTGGTCATGCAAAAGCTTTTTGGTGCTGGTGAGGTCAATCTCGCAATAATCATCGGCTCCGCAAATGCGTACGATGCTTTGTAAGTCAACAAAATCAGCGCGGCCTGGATTGCGGACGACGAGATGTTTAGGGGGGGTGTTCTCGGCATAATCGACCCGATCTAATGCACGCGCGAGGCGGCCTTCATTCACCGGCTTTGGGACGAAGTCCAGGACCGCATGGCCAAAGGCCTCGATCGCCCGATCCGGGAATGCCGAAACAACGATGATCCGGGCCGCGCCCAACTCCTGATCCAGCAAGGCAAAGCCATCCTCGCCCGCTAGGTTGAGATCAAGAAAGATCAGGTCAAAACTCTGAGAGGTAAGGGCTGATGTTGCGGTATCGAGCGAATGTGCTCGTGTGAAATCCAGCGATTTGTCTGGTTTTACTGCCCGGGTCAATCTTTCGAGCCGACGTGCTGCGACGGCCTCGTCCTCAACGATCAGTATCTTCATGCTGAACCTGCCGGCAAGCTGATGACACTGGTCCAGCCACCGTCAGGGTTTGCTCCAGTTTCAAAACGCGCTGTTCTCGCATAGGCCTGTTGCAGCTTGCCGCGGATATAAGCGTGACCCTTGCCAGTGCTTTCATTTTTTCGGCTCGACCCGCCGGGTGGGGTTGTAAAGCTCAAATTGTGGCCGGTATCTGTCGCCTCGATGCCCAATATAAAATTTCCGCCTTCGGCATAATGATTATGGCTGAAGGCATTCTCGGCCAGTGTATGCAAGATTCCGGGCGGAATTTGTAACAAACCGGTCGGTGTCTGGACTTCAAGAGTAAAGGGTACATCTGATCGATAGGACATAATCGTCAGATAACTTCTGACCAGATCAGTCTCGTTTTCCAGTGGAATTAAATCTCGGTCGCTAATTGTTGCCAGGCTTCGCATCTGGTCACCCAGCGCTTCAATCAGTTTAAGGCCAGATTTTGGATCGGATTCAATCCATTCCGAAAGGCAATTGAGGGTGTTCATTAGGAAATGCGGCGCGATACCGCGGCGAAGCAGCTCCAGCTCCAATTGAGACGATCGCCGTGTCGCTGCATCCCGCGCCTGCCGTTCCTGTCGCAAAATCAAGATTTGATCGATAAACAGGGCACCCATCAAAATACAAACCGCGAAAAAGAAATCCCGATTAAGAAATTCGGCATTCTGAACGACGACGAGTGTTGCAAATCCGGCGAGCGCTGCGGCCGTCACACGAGCACTCACATCACCTCTCCAGGCGGGCGCGGCGACGGCCAGCAAGGACACCAAAGATCCGATTAGCATCGCGACCAGTGGTTTGGCATCAAATCCCGGGGCGAAGGGGGCGAGCGTCAGAATTGGCAGTGCCCCGATTGCCAGGAACAGGCGTTGCCGATGCCGGGCGAAGCGATTCGAGATAAAGGCAATCAAGGTGATCGAAAAAGCGCCGCCAAACACACCCACCATTATCAATCGAGGAATGTGGAGCGTGTACGGATAGGCCACTAGCCCGCGCAGCGACTCTGCTGCGAGTTGTCCGACAGCAAACAATGCCATCATCGACAACAATAAAGGGCCGATCTCCCGTCGTTCGACCGCAAACAAGCCTAGAAAGTAAAGCCCGGCCAGTAAAAGTGCTCCCGCACTCATGATCGCGGGCAGGTAATAGCTTAAAATACCGGTGCGAACCGAGCCGTATGGCGCGATCGCGATGACGTGGGTCGGGTGTCTCGCCCGCAAAATTCCGTGATGACTGGACATATGAACGACCAGCGAATTTTCGCCGTCCGAAATCAGTTCCGACGGCAGATGCACCGTGTAGTCCATCAGGCCGGGTGTTTCAGTTGCCAGGTTTGCACCGGGTTGGCCGTTCGAACCCAGAAGGCGTCCGTTCCAATAGATTGATGACGCCGCCATCGCCGACACGGCAACCGCTCGGGGTTGGCCTGCCGGGTTTGGTAATGCCTCGGAATCGATCGTCATCCGAACCCAAATTTCGCGACCCTGCGCGTCGATGTCGTGCAGAGGGGTCTCGACGCAGTTTTCCCGACCACCGTTCGGTAAGGTCGCAGCGGCGTCCGCGGTTTCGCACACGTGAGCTCGTGTGATTCCCAGCATGCCTGGCCCAAGTTGCGCACGTGTTGGAGCAGACACCAGGGTCAGCGGGATGAGTAGAATTATCAGGATCAAACGAGTCATGGCTGCACTCTACTGTGTCTTACATGACTTGCCGATACCGTTCACCGAGGCGCTGTGACCGCTGGCCGGGAGAGCGTATCTATTCGCCGATTTTGATTCCAACCAGGCTCATCGACAAATTGGAGCCTGATATGTTTAGAAAAATCCTCCCCGCCGCCACTGCCATTCTGATTTCAGCTTTTGGTGTGGCCTGCGCCGACGACATTCCCCAGCTGACCCTTGAGGCCCACACTTTCGAATCCGCCGATGGACAAAGCGTCGACGCCGAACGTGGAACCTTCATGGTGCCTGAAAACCGGTCCGACCCGAACAGCCGCATGATCGAGCTGGGTTTCGTTCGCTTCCCGACGACCTCGGACAATCCCGGCAATCCGATCGTCTATCTGGCGGGCGGGCCCGGCGGCTCTGGGACGTCGACCGCGCGCAATCGTCGCTGGGAAATTTTTATGGCCTTGCGCGAAGTGGCCGATGTCATCGCCTACGATCAGCGCGGAACCGGGATATCTCAATCTCTGCCCGAGTGTGTGGACCCGACCCCGCCCAGCACAGAATGGGCTCTGACCCGCGAAAACATGGTCGCATATTTCCGCGAGGAAACAGCGCGGTGTCTTGATTGGTGGCGCGATGAGGGGATCGATATCAATGCCTACAACACGCTGGAAAGCGCCCACGATATAGACGATTTGCGTCGCGTGCTCGAGGTCGATCAGATCGATCTCTGGGCCATCAGTTACGGCACACATCTGGGCATGACTTACCTGAAGAATTACGAGCAAAATGCCGGTCGCGGCGTTTTCGCCGGCTATGAGGGACCGGACGACACCGTAAAACTGCCCTCCCGCAGCGATGCCATGTTTGCCGGGATTGAAGAATTGATCGCTGCTGACCCAGTCGCCAGTCAGGCGTATCCTGACCTGACAGGCATGATGCGCCGAGTGCATGCGCGCCTGGAAGAAGAACCGGTCGTCGTGACCTTCACCCCGCGCGGTTCAGAGGAGCCGGTAACGCTGACAATTGGCGCCTTTGCCATTCAGTGGCTGACCGGTGCGATGGCCCGTGATCCGGGACCGGCGTCACAAGTTCCAGCCCTGTATATGGGCATGGATCATGGCAATTTCGACATGCCCGCCCAGATCATCAATCAGTATCTGTTTGGTGGCGTGGCCAGCATGAGAGCGATGTCGACGGCGATGGATCTGTCGTCCGGGGTTTCCCAGACCCGTCAGGCCCGTGTGGAAGTAGAGCGTCGGACCAGTCTGCTCAACGACGCCCTGAATTTCCCCATGCCACACCTGCTTGGTGTCGCGCCTGAGATGGATCTCGGTGCTGAGTTCCGCACGCCCGGTGAAGTGGACACACCAATCCTCTTCATCAACGGGACCCTCGACAGCCGGACCTACCCGGAGGCCGCGCAGGATGCCATGCAAACCCTGCCCAATGCGCATCAGATGATTGTCCTGAATGGCGGACACAACATCTTCGAGGCCGATCCAGTCATGAACGATATTGTCTCAGCCTGGTTCCGTGGCGAGACCGTGCCGGACCAAATCGAGTTTGACGCACCGGAATTTATGATCCCGGGGCGCTAAGCCCACCGGTCAGTGCCAGGAAGGGCGGTCCTCGCGGGTCGCCCTTTTTTGTGCGCGCGATGAGCTTGTTCGAAATGGCGGGCACGATAAAGTGCGGGCAGGGGAGACCATTAATGTCACGCACACGCTTGTCGATTTTCGCCACCGCACTGATCATTGCTCTAATTTTGTCCGCCGCCTTGATCTTGCCCGGTGGTGGCCCGGGGATGACGCTCGCGCAAGCACAGGCCGAGGCAGAGTCCCATGTCAGTGCCCGGATCGTTCGAAATGAATTTGGCATTCCGTCCATTTATGGCGATAACGATGCAGATACCGCATTCGGGCTAGCCTATGCCCATGCCGAGGATGACTGGCAGACAATCCAGGGCATGCTCGTCGCGGCCCGGGGCACGATGGCCCGATATCAGGGGCAAGACGCTGCTCCCATCGATTACCTCGTACAATTATTTCGCATCCGCGAGACGGTAGAGGCGCGTTATCAGTCCGAGCTGACCGTGCAGACACGGGCGATGTTGGACGGTTACGCCCGCGGTTTGAATCTTTACGCCACCGAGCACCCCGATGAGACTTGGGATGACGTTCTTCCTATTCGCGGCGAGGATGTGGTGTCTGGATTCGTGCTTCGAACTCCCTTCATGTACGGGTTGGATGGTGCCCTCGCGGAATTGTTTAGTGATGAGCGACAGCATTCGATCTCGCTGAGCGATAGCGAAACCGCATTTCAAGTGATCGAGGGCGCACAGCTGCCTTTCGGCTCCAACGCGCTTGCTGTCGCGCCCTCTCGTTCAGACGATGGCGCAACGCGCCTCTTGATCAATTCCCACCAGCCATTCGAAGGCCCGGTCGCCTGGTATGAAGCGAGCCTGTGGTCCGGTGAGGGCTGGAACATGACGGGCGCAACCTTTCCCGGAGCACCGCTCATTCTCCATGGATACAGCCGCGAGCTGGGTTGGGCCCATACGGTCAACAAGCCGGATTTGGCCGACATATACGTGCTGGAGACGGACGGAGACCGTTATTTGCTCGATGGAGAATGGTTGGAGCTGGAACATGCGACGGCCCGACTCGACGTGCGCATATGGGGCCCGATCCGCTGGACGGTGTCGCGGGATTTGTGGTGGTCCCGTCATGGCCCCGTTGTACGCACGGAACATGGTGATTACGCCGTTCGCTATTCGGGAAATGATCAGGTCGGCGCCGTCGAGCAATGGTATCAAATGAACCGCGCGACCGACCTAGACAGTTGGATGGCGGCCATGAACCGTAATGCCATTCCGTCACTCAACGCGATCTATGCCGATGCCTCGGGCCACATCGCCTACGTCTATAATGCGCGTATGCCGAACCGGATCAACGGTTATGATTGGACACAATA
>Ga0315338_1003185_pt1 | contig 14707 bp, 14 predicted proteins | sample ASW8metaG_FD_204518 | JGI IMG/M metagenome (GOLD analysis project Ga0315338, IMG submission 204518) | Ammonia-oxidizing marine archaeal communities from Monterey Bay, California, United States - ASW #8 | ecosystem: Environmental > Aquatic > Marine > Coastal | place: USA: California | collected... | reverse complement strand
TAAGCAGATGTTGACATATCACTTCTTTCTGCCTGGTGCGGACCGCAAGGGTGGTTGATCAGCAATGACGAAGTGAGAGCTCAAATAGAGGGCGCACCAGATCGATTGAGGGGACTTGCCAGCGTTGATCTTACAAATCCGATGGATGCGGTTCGCGAACTGAGAGATTATGTAGATGGAGAGAAGTTTGTTGGCGTGCGTGCCGTGCCCTGGTTATGGGACTTGCCGCCAAACGACCGTCGATACTATCCTATCTATGGGGCATGCATCGATCTTGGGGTGCCCTTTTGCACTCAGATCGGGCACACGGGGCCATTGTTGCGATCGGAGACGGGGCGTCTGATACCCTATCTCGAAGATGTCCTGTTAGACTTTCCTGAGCTTGTCGTTGTGGGTGGACATGTTGGGTTCCCTTGGATCAACGAGCTTGTGTCATTGACGGTGAAGTTCCCAAATTTCCATGTCGACACATCCGCTTATGCCGTCCATCGCCTACCGTTAGACTTCGTTGAGTATATGAAAGGGCTTGGTGGGGATCGTGTCATGTTCGGTACAAACTGGCCAATGCTATCTCCCGCGCGCTGTCTTAATAAATTGGACGAAATCGGGCTTTCTGTCGAGCAATCAGAAGCATTTTTGCAGGGAAATGCGAGGCGAGTCTTTAACTTGTGAGTCCGCGAGGCGTTGTCACACTAACCTGCAAAATTGAATACTAAATTTTTTTCGAAATGTGATTGGTTACATTTTCCTCAGACAATGCCCAACCGCTTATTGAGTAATTAGGTATTGTCATATTAACTTTGTGGCAGGAAAATTAATGATGATCTCGTCTAAATCAATGAAAACGATGACGCTGATGAGAAATCTTTTGCTTTGAAGAAGGCTAAATCAAGGTCGAATTCTTTTCCACGAAATTATTATGGCAGTGTTCCTTTGCGCGCAATAACTGCTATAATATCTCCCGTATTAATTAACCCCGGAAAGTGGCGGCCGATAAAAATACCATCCATTGGACTCAAATACACGGCCGGCTCACATCCGGTTCTTTCAATATCATGAATGCGGGCAATGGGTTGATCCTGCACCACTTCATCGCCGAGTTCGGCACAAATTTCGAGTAGACCAGTTGTGTCGCTGGATATGAAGCAATTGTTGTCTGGCATATCAAGATTGATGGTGTCTTCATTGTTTGCCAGACCAGCAAGAATTCCAGCCGACTTTAAAAGGTTCGTTATTCCCTTCGTTGCAATAGATACTGTTCCAGCATTCGCGGAACCTCCGCCGCCAAGTTCCGTTGAGATAAAAATCTTCCCTAATTCTTCCGCTGCCGTGTCATACATACCTGTAGCATCGACCTCCAGCAGCATAAGGGAATAAGGGGCGTTGAACGCTTGCATCGCCGCAACACATTTCGATTGCTGCTCTTTATCGGGCAATACATGAGCGGCACAAAAGGGTACAAATTCGAGGGTCTTTCCGCCGGAATGGATGTCGACAACATAGTCGGCCAAGGGCAATAGAGTTCTTTGAAAGTAATCAGCAATTTTTTCGGTCACGGTTCCTTGCGGATTGCCAGGAAAACTTCGATTTAGGTTGCCTGCGTCGATAGGTGAGGTTCTTTTTGCTGCTCGAAAGGCCGGATAGTTCATCGCTGGAATTATTATGACACGTCCGGATACAGCATCTATGTCAATCTCCGAAGTAAGATTAAACAAAGAGATAGGCCCTTCATACTCGTCCCCATGATTTCCGCCAGTTAGCAGGGCTGTAGGGCCCTCACCATTTTTGGCAACTGTTATGGGAATCATAATGGAGCCCCAGGCGGAACCATCATGGGAGTGTGGCAATTTAAGATAGCCATGTTGCAAGCCGTCTAAATCAAAGTCGATGGTTGAGGAAATTGGACTTTTGATCATTTTCTTAGTCTTTCACGACGAGTTCGCGGGGAACTGAGGCTAAGCATTCTGGCCCGTTTTCAGTTATCACTATACTTTCCGTCGTCTCCATACCCCAATCGTTCATCCATAATCCGGTCATAAAATGAAAAGTCATTCCTGATTGTAAAACGGTCTTGTCACCTGACCGCAAGCTCATTGTCCGTTCGCCCCAATCGGGCGGATAACTAATACCGATGGGATAGCCCGTCCTGTTTTCCTTCTTGATTCCATATTTATTGAGCACTGCAAAAAATGCGGTCGCAATGTCTTCGCATAACTTTCCAGGCCGTGCTTGTTCGAGACCCGCCTCCATTCCTTCTTGAATTGCCTTGTCAGCGTCGAGAAATTCTTGAGGAGGCTTACCCAAAAATACTGTTCTTGACAGCGGGGCATGGTACCGGCGGTAACATCCAGCGATCTCGAAAAAGGTCCCCTCGTTGTTTTTCAGAGGTTTGTCATCCCAGGTCAGATGAGGTGCCGCAGCGTCAGATCCGGAGGGTAAAAGGGGCACGATTGCCGGATAATCTCCACCGAAGCCATCGGCGCCATTAATCCCTGTCGCGTAAATTTCGGCAACCAGGCTGTTTTTATTCATACCTGGCTCAATGATATCAGCAATGCGCTTATGCATCTCCTCGACAATCCGGCCTGCCCGTTTCATAAAGACAAGCTCGGATTCGGATTTGACGGCGCGGCACCAATTAACAAGAGCTGTTGCATCCTTGAATTTGGCGTTGGGGAGGTGCGTCACCAGTGATTTATACGCCGCCGCAGAGAAATAGTAATTATCCATCTCGACACCGATATGAAGGCTTCCCCATCCCTTGCCCTGGATTATTTCACTGAGGTAGTCCATGGGATGGCGCTCCGTGGACTGGACGTAGTGATCCGGATAGAAAAAAATGTTCTCATCTTTCATAAAAACCGTACGACAGGCGCCGTTCGAGTCTTGATGACGGCCATACCAGAAAGGGTCTCCCTCTAAAGCGAGCAGGACACATTGATGCGTGTAAAAAGACCATCCGTCATATCCCGTGAGCCACGCCATATTTGACGGATCCGTAACGATCAATAAATCGATGCCCCCCGATTGCATTCTATGACGGGCTTTCGCAATACGGTCTGAATATTCGATGCGAGAAAATGGAAGAGATACGTTTGACATTCTATCCTCAAAGGAAATCTAACTGACGAAAATAGTACCAGCCTGGCTGGCATTTGAAATTTGCACGGCTTGAGAGGCAATCGCTGTGTCCTGGATGCCCATTCCAGTCAGGTCGCAAACTGTAAATTCTGTCTCGGAACGCCGTCCCGGATGAGCGCCAACGATGACATCTGCGAGTTCCGGAAACCTTGAATTACTTTCTATTGCTCCGGCTTCCACAGCAGCTCTTAACTCCCCTTGTTTCAGGCATTGAGTTAGTCGGTCGCAAATATAATGGTCGGCTGCGACCAAGACTTCGGGCGCCAATTCAGTCTTATAATTGGCATCAGATCCCATGGCAGTAATATGCAGGCCCGGACGCAAATGGGTCACGGCTATAATGGGTTTGCTCGAAGGGGTGGTCGTAACGAGTATATCACACTGCGAGACAACATCTTCGACCAATTTGGTTGCCGTCACCCTTATTCCCAAATGTTTCGAACAATAATCAGCGCAAGCTATTGTTTTTTGATGATCACGCCCCCAAATCACCGCCTTCTCAATATTGCGGACGAGCAACAGAGCTTCCAGCTGTAATCGCGCCTGGGTGCCAGTTCCGATAATCCCTGCGATCCGAGAATTTTCGCGTGACATCCATTTAGCGGCGATAGCGCCTGCGGCTGCTGTCCGGACATCAGTAAGGTAGCCATTATCTAGCAGGACAGCCTCAACTAAGCCCGTTTTCGCAGAAAACACGACCATAAGGCCATTGACACTAGGCAGCCCGAGTTTCGGATTATCGAAAAACCCCGGGCTCATCTTAATGGCGAAGGACGCGATACCTGGCACATAAGCCGTTTTCACGTCGACCTCTCCGTTGTGATCCGGAATGTGAAAGCTCAATATCGGAGGCATGACGACCTCGGCCGTTGCAAGAAGCCGGAAGGCATTTTCTATGCAATCGACAGCATTCAGATCTAGCTTTACGGCTTTGCGAAGTTCATGCTCGTTTAAGATTTTGATATCAGGCATAGGCTTGTACTTCCTTTTTCAGTTCGCGCTCTACGTCGATATTTTCACCATCTATGAGCCGTTTATGCAGGTTCATATCGATATTGCGGCCGCTCAATAAAGCGACGCATTTTCCAGGGTTTGGAATTTTTTGCGCGAGAAGTGCAGCGATGCCGACACTGCCAGATCCCTCTAGTATTTGTTTTTCTTGCCAATAGGCGTGGCGGATTGCGTCGGCAATTTCCTTTTCACTCACGACAATAAGATCATCCACTAAATCTCTGACGATATTGAAAGTAAACTGATTTTGAAGCCCGATTCCTCCGCCCAATGAGTCGGCGAGCGTCGGCAACTCTTCTACCTCAATGGGCTTTCCGGCGCTTTGACTGTCGATCATTGCTGCGCCACGTTCCATTGATATGCCAATGATACGAATGTTCTTGTTGAAGGACTTGAGAGCGATGGCAACCCCGGATATAAGCCCACCGCCTGAAACTGGAACAAGTACCGTTTCAACTGTTGGCGCTTCTTCATGGATTTCTATCCCCAAAGTGCCCTGACCTGCAATTACATCGACATGATCAAACGGAGGAAGCATAACCATGCCATCCTCTGCTACCCGCCGGTCAACTTCATGTTGAGCTTCATCCTGGGATCGGCCGATGATGCAAACTTCGGCTCCTTCGGCTTTGATGTCTTCAATTTTATTTTTCGGAACCAATTCTGACATGCAGATAACGCACCTGACGCCTGACTGCCGCGCCGCGAACGCGAGGCCGCGGCCATGATTGCCGGTAGAGACGCCAACGACACCTTTACTGCGTTGTTCTTCACTCAGCGATAAAATAGCGTTTGTCGCGCCTCGGACTTTAAAGCTACCAGTTATTTGCTGGTGCTCGAATTTGAGGCTGATTTCCCCCCCTGTAATATCCGATAGGGAGGGCGAGCTCACTAGCGGAGTGGGTCGAACGGTATCCGCAATTTTCTTGCGGGCAGCTCGGATGTCTTGAAGGGAAATTGACGTCGCCATATGCTGAACCTGATACCTAAATGTTGAACAATCGGCCATAGCCGTCGATGGAACGCGAAAATCCCGTTAATCGCAAACTCCGCCAGATCATTGCCTGATTGGACGTAATGACGGGTTTGCCGATCCGATCTTCCAGCTCCTGTACGCAAGATAATGCGCGCAATGCAGTGCAAGACACGAAAAGCGCGTCGGCATTGCTGTCAAAGATCTCTTCACCCGCATCGGCAATACTTGCCGGTGATATACGTGCCATCTGACGGTCATCCTCAAATCCCAATCCGACGGCATTCACAACGTTCAAGCCATTATGAGAGAAATAATGGGCTAGCTCCGATGTAACGTTCGGTGAATACGGTGTCAGAATACTTACATTTTTGATATCCAATGCAGCAAAGGCGGCGAACGCTGCGGACGTCGGCGTAACGCATTTGCTTCCTGGTTTCGCTGCATTTAAGTGATGTGCCACCATATCGTCGCCAAGAATGACAGTCGCTGCCGTGCAGGCATAAACCATCACATCAAAAGCTTCATCTGGCAAAATTAGCTCAGCTGCGGCTTGAAGCCGTGGCCCGGTTTTTGTAAGACTTTCCGGAGTGGTCGGATTTTCAAAGGCAATGCGATTCACGTAAACCCCAATTTCGTCCGGATCACAGATACGCGCGAAGTCTCTCTCTGTGGTATGATCTGTAGCCAAGGCAACCAATCCAATTCTTCTGGCAACCGGGTTTGCATCTCGCTCCACCGCAATGAAATGAGTGCTATTTTCTGCAAGCAGATTGGCGTTCATGCAGTTTCTTCCTTTCCATCAATTATAGAATCTTTCGTTTCCATTGGCTTTACGACCATGACAGGGCAATTTGCCAGACTTGTTATTTTATGAGAGACGCTCCCTAACAGTAGTCCGTCCAAGTCGCCGTGCCCGCGGCTGCCTAGAACAATCAGATTGACGCTATGGTCCTCGGCGAAACTGGCAATGGTTCTGGCCGGGTGGCCACTTTTAACAAATGCCCGGACTTTAGGACTGCCTTCAGCAAGTGCAAATTGCTTGCAGGCTTCGGCAATTTCCTTGGCATAATCGCGGAGGATATCATCCATATTCTCCGGCTGTTCTGGCCTCACCATTGACATGGATGCCTCCAGCAGACTGTGGTGCCGAAAAACCGTGATGATGAGCAGCTCGCTGCCGCAAAGTCTCTGCAATTCAACGGCCCTTCTGAGAGCTTCAAAGGATCCAGTGGAGCCATCTGCAGGAACCAGTATTGTGTCAAACATCTAACTTCCTTTGACTTAACGAAAGGCCAAATCACGCAGGAAAAGAGCGATTTGCGGGAAAAATATAAGCGCGGCAGAGACAAATAACAGGATGACAGTAAATGGAAAAATTCCTCTGATGACGTCCATATAAGGTCTTCTAAACACGGCAATTGCTGTAAAAATATCGCATCCAAATGGCGGCGTCGCGGAGCCGATGGCAACCTGTAGCGTAATAACCGTACCCACCAATACGGGATCTAATCCAACCGATTCCACGACGGGGACGAAGACAGGGACGAGGACGAGGATCACAACAATTGGATCGACAAACATACAGCCTACAAAAAATGCTAGGGAGATTACGGCTAACACCCCTTTGGGGCCCATTTGATCAATACCAACAGCGCTCAGGATTTCTTGAGGGATGTTGGCGAAGGAAATAACCCAGGAAAATGCTGCACCGGCCCCGACAAGGATGAACACGACAGCCGTAATCAGTCCTGTCGATTTAGCAATTGTAAAAATATCATCTAATTTCAGGGATTTGAAAACGATGATTTCCAGGATGAGGGCATAGAGAACACATACGGCTGCAGCTTCTGTTGGGCTAAAGATACCTCCATAAATACCGCCAACGATTATGACAGGAAATCCGAGTGGCCAGACTGCCTTTCGCGTTGCGTTAAACCGTTCTTTCCAGCTCGCCTTTGGTTCAGTCGGCACATCCTTGATTGTGGCATAAACTATACTGTAGGCGGAAAAGGCGACGAGTAGGAGCAGTCCCGGCCCGACACCGGCGATAAACAATTCGGATATGGAAGTGCTTGAAATGACGCCGTAGATAATCATCCCAATACTTGGTGGAATAAGAAAAGCAATATCGCTGGCATTGATAATCAGCGCTAAAACAAAGGAGTCTTTATATCCGGCTTTCAACATTCGGGGGCGAAGCGGGGATCCCACGGCAACGACAGTTGCCTGAGTAGATCCGGATACAGCTCCGAACAAGGTACAGGCTGTTGCCGTACTAACGGCGAGGCCCCCTTTAATATGCCCGATAAATTTCATTACGAGGTCGATTAGGCGGTTTGCTGACTGTCCCCGGGTCATAATTTCAGCCGCAAGAATAAACATGGGTACAGCAATGAGTGAGGCCGGGCGGATGCCTGCCAACATTTGCTGAACCATGAACTCCATTTTACTGAAACCGTCAAAAAGATCATAAAAGCCGTAGAACGCGCCTAGCAGGAGAGGGACCATCATTGGAAAGCCTGCCAGAAGTAAGGCGATCATTATTACTGCGATTTTAATTGCCATGATGCATCTACCTCACACTTCCAACTCGTCATCGTCATACCCTTCAAGAACGTGGGTTGAGAGATAAACATCTTTTTCGGTAATATTTTTGACGGCGGTAAGCGCGTATTGAATACCGGTTACAAAAAATCCGACAGGAACCCAGAGGAAAATAAAAAATACGGGAAATTGGAGGGCCGGTAGAAGCCGCCCGGAATGAGCGACTTTCAGAATATAGCCAATTGAAAAGTAGCAGAGTGAAAACATGGTTAGTGCTGTGATAATGGCGATGAAGATCATCAAGTTCTTCCGTAATTTGACAGCAAGCGCGTCAAAAATGGCGGACATGCGAATATGCCGGCCATATCTCGCGGCATATCCAATCCCCGCAAAAGTAATAAGAATGATCAGAATCCTGTTTATTTCTTCCGTAAAAAACAGGCTGTACTGGAATATAAACCGGCCGATAACGTTGGCGATGGTATTAGTCGCCATCAGAATGACACCGAGCGCCAGAATGAGTGCCTCGAAGCGACTGATAAAGGTGTCCAATGTACCTAAAAATCCGGGTAAGGTTGACCTGTATTTCTGCTTTTCGTCAGATGAAGTCATGTTTCTCTCCTAAAACTCAGAAACAGCTGCCCGCCAGCTGGTGATGCCAGGCTTGGCGGGCAACTTCTCGGGAGGTTAGAGACTAGTTTTTCGCAGCTTTCAAATCTGCTTTCATCTGCTCCAGGATTGCTTTTCCGCTGTCACCGGTCATTTCAATGAATTTAGCTTCGACGATGCCGGCAGATGCCTTGAACGGTGCACGCTCTTCTTGTGTTAGAACGTTTACTTTCATTCCTGGTTTGGCTTTCTTGATTTTTTCAATAGCCGTTTTTTCCAACCCTTTTTGGTAGTCGAGAATGTACTCGAAGGCTATTTTTGTCGCGTCCTGAACGACTTTTTTATCTGCATTGCTCAGCCCATCAAAAAATTCTTTGTTGGCCATGACCGCTGTCGTAAAATTATTATGGCCGGCGAAGGTAATGACATTCGTCACTTCATAGAGCTTCGTTGATTCTACAAAAGAAGTCGGATTTTCCTGACCTTGAATGATATTTGTTTGCAAAGCGCCATAAACTTCTCCCCAAGGAAGAGGAGTGGGCGTCGCGCCAAACGCCTTATAAGATTCGACCAGAAGAGGGTTGGTCATAACGCGGAATTTAACTTCATTCAAATCTGCTGGACCACGAAGTTCTTCTTTTGTGGTCATAACCACTTCCCCCTCCGGAAACATGGTCAGCAATTCAAGATTCTGTGCAGCATAAAGCTTCTTGAAATCCCGATGGATGGCCTTGCTGTCGCGAAAGAAATTGTTGAGCTGTTTTGTGTCAGTTGGCAACAGGTATGGAACGAAGAAAATTTGCGCCTCTGGGATTAAAGAGCCGGTAAAGCCGGGGGACTGATCGACAAATTGCAGAATACCAGCTTGTGCTTGTTCCATAATATCGGCAGATTCACCCAAAGTACCATAAGGATACAGCTGGACTTTGTGGTCTGAGTTTTTCTCTATCTCTTCTTTGAACTTAGTTGCATAAACCCCCTGGACTTCTGTAAGTGCCTCCTCAAAGGCATATTTCCAGTTATCGGCTTTTGCCGTGGAAAGGCCAGCGGCGAATACGGCAGCGGCAACTATGCTGCCTAAATATTTGCGGTTGAAAAGTTTCATGATCGATATCTCCCTGATCAGTACGTATTTTATTATTTTCCCTGCTTGATCCAAATTACCGGGTTGCAGGTAAACCCGGGTGATATTGAAATTACTCTGCCGTCAGGACGTGCGTGTTGAATGCCGTCTCCCAAATCAGCATTTGATTTCAGGAAGATGATCCAAAATTGTACTGCAAGTCAATAAAAGTATTGATGCAGTACAATTAGAGCGTATGGATTAGGGGCTCGGGAGGGCGTCTTAACAGATTGCGTATTGCGGAGAGACCGCGACGAAATTTTTTGGAATCCTGTGTGCCAGCTACGGCGATACGGACAGCATTGGCTCCCGGAGAATTCGGGGTTAAAAAAGGCTGAGTGGGTGCCACGGCAACGCCGATCGAACGTGCATGCTCAACATAAGTACCGGTGGTCCAGTCTTCTGGTAAATTCAGCCAGAAATGTAGAGAATTTGGGTGCCCGCGCCACGTTAGGCCTGACATTTCTTCGTCTACAATTTCATACCGTTTTGAAAGAGAGTTTTGCTGCCATCTGACAAGTTCACTAGCTGTACCGTCTTTAACCCAACGGCTGGCAATTTCTGACACCAAGGGGGTTGCCATCCAGCTAAAGGCAACTAGCCGTCCTGTAATGGCAGGGATTAAACTATCTGGCGCGACAAGATACCCTGTTCGCAGGCCTGGCAACGTGCATTTTGTAAATGACGTTAGATAAATGGTGCGCTCCGGTGCAAGGGCGGCAATTGGTACGGGGTGATTTTCAATTAACGGTCCCCAGGCATCGTCTTCAATAATGAGTACATCATACTTTCGCGCTATCTTGACGATCGCCTGGCGACGGTCTTCAGACATCATTGTGGCCATTGGGTTTGCGACGGTTGGAACGCCAAAATAAACCTTAACATCCTGGTTTTTACAGGCAGTTTCAAAGGCTTCCGGCAAAAGACCTTCTTCGTCAAATTCAAGGCCCAACAGACGTATGCCCAAATAGGAGCACAGTGAGACAATAAGGTGATGTACAATTGACTCGGTTACGACGATTTCTCCGGGGCGAGCAATGGCGGCAAGCGCAATTGCCATGCCGTGAGTAACGCCGTTCGTCATGATAACGCTGTCCGCGGAAATATCGAGCTGGCAGTCAGACAGCCAGTCCACGCCGGCTTCACGGTGTTTTTGCAGGCCGATATTTGGACGGCAGGCCAGGTACGTATCATGACCCAGCGAATTCGGTAAATTCTTTAGAGCCTCTTCCATCCGATCAACATGGACCGTGCTATATAAGGGACGGGATATGGAAAGGTCGATTATTCGTTGATCGCCACGCTCCATTAAATAGGGTTGGCGAGAGGATAGATCAGGGTCCAGCACGTATGTGCCGCGCCCCACGTGTCCGTCGATCAGGCCCTGCCTTTTTAACTCGTCATATGCCTTACCAACGGTATGGACGCTTACGTCCAATTTATAGGCAAGGGTTCGATGTGGAAGTAGTCGTGTTCCAACTGCGAGCCGTCCATCTTCAATAGCTTCTTTCATTGTAGAAACAAGGCTTGTATGGAGCGGTCGTGTTAAATCGTCTCGATTAGGAATCCATATTGTCATGCAACAATATAATGATTGACCGAAATTGTTTGCAAGATAATTCTTAAAACATTTCTAGCGCAAACTTGGATTTACAATAATGGCACTTCGATTAGATGAGCGTGATCTGAAAATATTATCGGTATTGCAGAAGAATGGGCGGATAACAAAGACTGAGCTTGCAGAACGGGTTAATTTATCCCCAACGCCCTGTTGGGAACGGCTTAAAAAACTTGAACAATCGGGAGTGATCGAAAGTTATAGCGCCAACATATCGCTCAAGATATTGGGGCCGTTTTCCGTAATCTTTATGGAAGCCGAAATCAGCAGCCATCGAGCAGATGATTTCGAAAAATTCGAGAATGCGCTTCAGAATATACCTGAAATTGCCGAATGCTGGGCCGTTGGCGGTGGTATTGACTATATCCTGAAATTTGTTTGTAAGGATGTCGATACCTATCAGCGGCTAGTTGATAAAATGCTGAAATCTGATATCGGTTTGCGGCGCTACTATTCTTACGTCGTGACCAAACCGATAAAATCGAGCCCGGTACCGTCTCTCGATCTGTATCCCCAGTAATTATTTCTGGTAATTCCACTCCTAAACTGCCATTTGGGAGAGGAATTTTCTTCAAATTCCCTGAAGTTCGAAAGCACCTTCTGCGTCATTCCGGTTAGCCTGTTGGCACAATTAGAAAGATCAATAGAAGGCGCTGATATGAGCACTGACTCTGCAGAAAAGAAGCATATTGAAGAATTGGATCGGCTTTCGGATCCGGGGCTGCTCAGAGAGTTTGCCTTTATTGACGGGAAATGGCGTGCCGCTGAAACCGGGCGCACAATTGCGGTCTTTAATCCTGCAGATGCAAGCCGGATTGGAAATGTGCCCTCTCTTTCCTCTCATGAGAGTAGGCTGGCAGTAGATGCTGCAGACAAAGCTTTTTCCGCCTGGGCATGCTTATTGCCCCAGCGGCGGGCAGCAATTATCCGCGAATGGGGTCGATTGATGCTGGAGCATAAGGAAGATCTCGCCTTGATTATGACTCTTGAGCAGGGAAAGCCATTGTCCGAGTCGCGGGGCGAAATCGAATACGGCGCATCTTTCGCTGAGTTTTTTGCAGAGGAAGCAAAACGCACAGATATTATCGGCATCACATCCAACTTACCCAATGCGGAAATGGAAGTTTGGCTAGAACCAATCGGTGTTGCCGCACTTGTGACACCGTGGAATTTTCCAAACGCAATGATCACCCGCAAAGCAGCGGCTGCACTGGCGGTTGGCTGCACTGTTGTTGTTCATCCATCTAAAGAAACACCATTGTCTGCCTTGGCTCTGGCGGAGCTCGCACATCGTGCCGGGATACCCGCAGGAGTGTTCAACGTTGTCACGGGAGAGCCGGCCGAAATTGTCGGTACATGGACGAAAGATAATCGTGTGCGCGCCTTGTCGTTCACTGGGTCGACGGAAATTGGTCGCTTGCTCTATTCTCAATGTGCATCCACGATCAAGCGATTGAGCCTGGAACTTGGCGGCCATGCGCCTTTCATCGTTTTTGCTGACGCTGATATTCCCAAAGCGGTCGACGAGGCAATAAAAGCAAAATTTGCCACCTCCGGCCAAGATTGTCTCGGCGCCAATAGGTTTTTGATTGAACGGTCCGTCTATGACGAATTTTGCCGGGAATTCATCCGCAAAACGCAGGAGCTTACGATTGACAAGGGTGTTAGCGATCCGGATATCGGCCCTCTCATGAATGAAGCAAGTGTAGACAAGCAAGTAAGTCATGTAGAGGACGCTCTTGCTTGCGGTGCTAAACTCGCTTGCGGCGGTCAGATTATGGATTTGGGGCCTTTGTTCTTCGCTCCAACTGTTCTGGTCGATGTCCCGACGGAAGCAAGAATTATGCATGAAGAAACTTTTGGACCCGTTGCGGCCATCTCCGTCTTTGACAGTGAGGAAGAGGTCGTAATGTTGGCCAATAGCACAGAATATGGCTTGATGGCCTATTTGCATACGAAAGATCCGTCGCGCATATATCGGATGAGCCGGGCACTTGAGTTCGGTATGGTCGGTGTAAACCGGACGAAAATTACAGGCGCTCCGATCCCTTTTGGCGGGCAGAAGCAGTCAGGCCTTGGCCGTGAAGGATCGCGTCACGGTATCGAAGCCTTTTCCGAAATAAAATATGTCTGTCGTGACTGGGCGTAACCCGTTTATTAAATCCAGGAGAAACCTAATGCTTACTAATGATCAGCTCAGCCTTTGGGACCGTGAAAATTTTTTCCACCCTTCAACCCATCTTGCGCAATTCGCCCGCGGGGAGGTGAACAGCCGCATTATCAAAACGGGTGAAGGGGTTTACATTACGGATCGTGACGGAACTAAACTCCTGGACGCCTTTGCCGGGCTTTATTGCGTCAATGTTGGATATGGCCGACAGGAAATAGCAGAGGCGATTGCAAAGCAGGCGAAGGAGCTGGCCTATTATCATTCCTATGTCGGGCATGGGACCGAAGCGTCAATTACGCTCTCAAAAATGATAATCGACCGCGCGCCTGATAATATGAGCAAGGTCTATTTCGGCTTGTCTGGATCGGACGCTAACGAAACCAACATCAAGCTGGTTTGGTATTACAACAATATTCTGGGGCGGCCCGAGAAAAAGAAGATCATCTCCCGCTGGCGTGGGTATCATGGCTCCGGCCTGATGACTGGTTCACTTACGGGACTGGAGTTGTTTCACAAGAAATTCGACTTGCCGCTTGCACAGGTAATCCACACTGAAGCGCCTTATTATTTTCGGCGGCTGGGTATCGAGCAGTCCGAGGAGGAATTCTCCGCCCATTGCGCCGCCGAACTTGAAAAACTCATCTTGTCGGAAGGACCAGATACAATTGCAGCCTTTATTGGTGAGCCGGTCCTTGGGACCGGGGGCTTGGTTCCGCCGCCCGCTGGATACTGGCAATCGATCCAGGTGGTTTTACAAAAGTACGAAATCCTGCTTATTGCTGACGAAGTCGTCACCGGCTTCGGTCGCCTGGGATCCATGTTCGGGTCTGAACATTATTCTATTGAGGCGGACATCATTACTTCAGCCAAGGGATTAACGTCAGCTTATGCACCGCTTTCCGCATCGATTATTTCAGATCGGGTTTGGAAAGTGCTGGAAGATGGGACAGATGAATTCGGACCGATTGGCCACGGCTGGACCTATTCCGCCCATCCCATTGGAGCCGCGGCGGGGGTGGCGAACCTGGAGCTAATTGACAAAATGGGACTTGTTGAAAATGCAGGTATTGTCGGTAGCTATCTTAAGAAGGCGATGATCAGCGCAATTGGGGATCATCCTAATGTGGGCGATGTTCGCGGTGAAGGTTTAATGCTCGCGGTCGAGTTTGTTCAAGATCGTGAGGCACGGACTTTCTACGATCCGTCACTGACCATAGGGGCGAAGGTTGCTGGTGCGTTACTCAAACGCGGAATCATCGCCCGGGCAATGCCGCAAGGGGATATTCTGGGATTTGCCCCTCCCTTATGCCTTAACGATGCGGAAGCAGAGCAGATCGTGGGCGCAATGCAAGAAGCAGTTGACGAGGTTTTTATATAGGAAGAGTACACTAATCGGTGTTGTATATTAACTTATGGCAGGCATAGAGAAACTGCTGTGAAAATATTAGGCAACGGTGCTTGTCGCTTTCCAAATGCTTCAGTGCGACATTCCTTGAAGTATGTTCGTTTAATTAA
>Ga0315338_1003184_pt1 | contig 14708 bp, 11 predicted proteins | sample ASW8metaG_FD_204518 | JGI IMG/M metagenome (GOLD analysis project Ga0315338, IMG submission 204518) | Ammonia-oxidizing marine archaeal communities from Monterey Bay, California, United States - ASW #8 | ecosystem: Environmental > Aquatic > Marine > Coastal | place: USA: California | collected... | reverse complement strand
AGCCGAGGTCGAGGCCGCCTGAGCCACTAACCGAACGCCCAGCCGATTGCCGTGGGTCGCCAAGCTTGTTAGCGCTTCGGTTAAAGTCGATCGCCCCGCTTCGTCTTCCACATCGGGCAGGCCACCTAGATTGCAAATCAAAATCCGCGCATCCAGCCGCGACGCCATTTGCATTGCCGCCCGTGTGGCCTCCAAACGACGCTCCAAGTCCTGCGGATTGCCGTACCCTCGTCGGGTGGGAAATGCCACCGAGCCAACCCGCAAATTCAGATCATCCAGCATTTTCCGCAGTTGACGCAGCCCAGTTTCCGAAAGCTCCGTCGGTCGGAGTTCCAAACGGGCATCGATTTGCACTCCTTCGCACCCCACACGGGCTGCAGTGTGCAATGCTTTCTTAATAGGTTGCGCAAAACACCGTGTCTGAACCGCAATCCTCAAACCAATCACGAAAATCCCCTCCTAAGCATTGCTGCTGTTGCTATGTCCTACCTCTCAAGCATCCTGATGCTAGCTGCTCTGACAGCTCCCGAAAGTCAGGAACGGCACATCGATGCCATCGAAATCTACGCCTGCAACTTTACCAAAGACGCCAACTTCGACCAATGGCCTGATCATTGGCTACGCGAGCGAGGCAAAAACTGGCCTCACTATATCGGTATCCAGCTCGAAAAAGACCGCCAAGCCATTGCTGGTCAATGCCTTGCAATTAACTTAAACGGCGGCGCCGCCATGGTGTCGAGCCCTGCTGTGGCAGTTTCCAATAAGTTCAATTACGTTGCCCAAGCGAGGTTTCGTACTTCGAAGTTAAAATACGGTCGTGCACAGATCCGTGTCGATTTCTGCGACGAAAACCTCCGCATACTAGAATCCGCTACCACCAAATGGTTCAAAGGAAATAATAGTTGGACTCCCATTGTCATTGGGCCTGTGAGTATCCAAAACCCACAAGTAAAGCGGGCTAAAATTACCTTGCATGTTGAGCAAGGAAGCCACGTCGATATTGGTGGAAAGGTCTGTCTCGATGACGTCTGGCTTGGTCGACTTCCTCGGATGACCGTCTATACCAACAGCCCCTTCAATGTCTACGACGATCTCGAAGGGGTCGTCGTGACTTGTGATCTCTCCGGGATTCTTGAAATGAAACCCGATATCCTGTTTGAACTACGTGACGCAAGCAATCAAAAGCTCGACGATCAATCCATCCAACTCCAAGGACGCCTCATTACCGAGCAACTCAGCAAATCCTCCGAATTCATCCAAGATGGCGTCAAGCGTCCCAGCGGTTATGCCGGAAGCACTCAATGGGTTCCTAAAATCAATCATTACGGCTTTTACCGTGTCCGTGTGCTGATGCAGACGTCCCAAGGAATTCCGCAAGAACACGTCATCTCGATTGCCGTCGTCCCCCCTATCGAGAAACATGGCCGAGGTGAATTCGGTTGGTCGTTGGCCGGCGATGACACTCCACTTTCGTTCCAGCAACTCGAAGAACTTTTGCCCCGGGTCGGCATCAGTTGGTTAAAACTACCCGTCTGGTACGGGCAGAATGAACTGGAACGCGGTGACGAGTTGGTGAATTTTACTGACAAACTTGCCAGTAAAGATATCGAAGTCGTTGGCGTCGTCGATCGTGCTCCAGACGGCCTCTTCGAAGACAAGCAGATAGCAGGTGACATAACGATTGCTGATCTGCTTTCCGGCGAAGACGTTTCAACCTGGCTTCCCTCGCTCGATGCCGTGCTTACTCGGCTCTCCTTACGTGTTCGCTGGTGGCAACTCGGCACCGACGACGACACAAGCTACTCTGAATTCCCCCACCTAGAAAAAGAAATCACAGAGCTTCGAGACCAACTCTTCCGCTTTGGTCAGGATGTCAATCTGGGTATTGGCTGGCCCTGGACAAAGTCGTCCGAGTCTAGCCTCCCAGCAAGCTGGGACTTCCAACAGCTATCCGCCACCCCAGCCTTAACCGGTAGTGAAATCGCAACCTATTTAGACTTACCCCCAAGATCAGGAGTCGCTCGATGGTCACCCGTCGTGCCACTCGACCGAGATGTGTACAATCTGGAAACGCGCACGAGAGATCTCGTTCAACAGATGCTCGACGCGAAAATCCATGGGGCCGACGGAATCTTTGTTGCCAAGCCCTTCGACGACAAGCGTGGCTTGATGTCAGACACCGGCACTCCTGGCGATTTGCTACTACCCTGGCGTACCTCCGCTGCCTTACTGAGTGGCGCCAAATACCTGGGTACGATTCGCTTACCAAATGGCAGTGAAAACCGCCTCTTCGAAACCGCTCAACGCGAAGTCTTAATGGTTATCTGGAACCAGCAACCCCAACAAGAAACCATGTACCTGGGCGAAAACGTACGCGTTATCGATGCCTGGGGACGTGCTAAAACTCCCAAGAACCAAGAACACCGCCAAGTTATCGAGGTCGATCTGCTACCTATTTTCGTCGTTGGTTTAAATGCGGAAGTTGCGAAATTACGCATGAGTACCAAATTAGATAAAACCAACATCCCTAGTGTTTCGGGATCCAACCACGACAACTTAATTCATATCTCAAACCCTTTCGAACAAGGTGTCGGTGGCAGCGTTCATATTGTTGGTCCTAAGGGATTGAAAATCTTACCCGGTAAAGTCGATTTCAAACTTTCTGCAGGCGAAAATACAAAACGACCTTTTCAAATCTCACTCGACTTTGATGCCAATAGTGGTATCGCCCCGCTGCGGGCAGATTTCGAAATCGCCGCTGATAAAAAATATCAATTCAGCCTCTACCGAGACATCCATATCGGCGACGACGAAATCGAACTGCACTTGCACACTCACTTAGAGGAAGATGGCTCCTTGGCAGTCGAGCAACGTATGATCAATCATGGCGAGAAGCCCATCGATTTCAAATGCCTGCTCTACACAGCCGGTCGTCGACGGCAGCGAATGCAGGTCTTCCGCCTCAGCAACAAGTACGATGTCAAAACCTACGTTTATCAAAATGCTAGCGAATTGATTGGAAAAGAACTTTGGCTTCGTGCCGAGGAACTGGGCGGGACACGCGTACTTAATCATCGCATCAAGATCGAGCAGTAAGAGATTTAGGCTCGAAATACTCACCCCCCTACCCTTCATCCCTCTTGCAAGAACTAACATTCTGCACGGGTTCGGCCTGCGCGCTCTCTTGCCGCGATGCCTATCTTGCCGCGATGAATGACAAGAGCTACCATGCACCTTTTACCGTCCTGCCAACGCTCCCTAGGTTGCGTTCCCCACTCCGCTTGCCCCACCAAGTAACAATGCCCACGATCGGCGACATCGCTCAAACTCTCGAACAGTTCGCTCCAACCGCCCTTGCCGAAGAATGGGATAACGTCGGGCTTTTGGTCGGCGACCCCAAATGGTCCGTCCAACGGGTGATGACCTGCCTCACGGTCACCCCCACAACCGTACAAGAAGCCATTCAAGAAAAAGCAAACCTGATTGTCTCGCACCACCCTATTCCCTTTCAGCCGCTAAAAACCATCACGACCGAATCAACGACCGGTCAGCTCTTGTTGCAATTAATTAAAGCAGGCATAGGCGTTTACAGTCCTCACACGGCTTTCGATTCCGCCCAGGCGGGCATCAACCAACACATGGCCATCGGTCTTGATCTCCAACAAATTCAACCTCTGGTTCCCGCCGCCAACAATGACGACCCCGAGGCCGGATCCGGGCGTGTTGGCCTCCTCGGCGAAGAACTCACACTAGGAGAGCTGACTGCTCGGCTAAAATCCTTCCTCGGAATCGAAGATTTACAAGGCAGTACGCAAATCGTGGGCAATGAAAACCAATCGGTTTCCCGCATCGCTATCGCCTGCGGAAGCGGAGGTTCGTTTCTTAGCGCTGCGGTCGACCAAAAATGCGACTGCTTCGTAACCGGAGAAACCAATTTCCACACTTGCCTCGAAGCTGAAGCACGCGGTATTGGCCTGATCTTACCGGGGCACTTTGCTAGTGAGCGATTCGCTTTGCTTTCTCTGGCTGACTATATCTACGATCAGATTTCTGGTGTCGAAGTTTGGGCTAGCCGCACCGAGCAGTGCCCACTGCGTAGCATATAGCGTGATTTGGAGGTTTCTGCCAGCTTTCAAGCATGCATGACGAGTTGACCTTGGCCATCAGCCATCTAAAATGAGAAACCTTCGGTCCATCTCGCCCACAGCCAGAATTTCGCCAAGATGTACTCAAAATACGACTCTCCCTCCTGCTCATCAGACATGCCTCGTTTCCTCACAGTGCTGCCGGTCTACAACGAGGTGCAACACATCACGTCCGTGCTCGATCAGGTTGCTCAATACGCAACCGATGTGCTGGTAGTCGACGACGGCTCGACAGACGGATCGACCGAACTCCTCTGCAAACGCGACGATATCAATTTGGTGCTCCATCCCAAAAATCGTGGCTACGGGGCAGCCCTACAGACGGCCTTCGACTACGCCATCGTGCAGCGCTACGATGTTGTCGTCACCATCGACTGCGATGGCCAACACGAGCCGCAACGAATTGCAAAACTCGCCGCCGGTTGCCAGCATGCAGATATCGTTTCCGGCAGTCGATATCTGCAGCTTGAGCAATCCACCGATCAGGTGCCCTCCGAGCGACTTCATATTAACCGACAAATCACCGCCGAACTGAACGATCTTCTGCAACTTCAGTTAACCGACGCATTTTGCGGTTTCAAAGCATATCGTACGCAATCGTTGGCACAGCTCAACCTTACCGAGACTGGCTATGCCATGCCATTGGAACTCTGGGTACAAGCAGCCTGCCATAAACTTCGCATCACCGAAATTCCTGTGCCTTTGATCTATCTCGACGAAGAACGCAGCTTCGGTGGCTCGCTCGATGCGGCTGAAATTCGTTTGAAATATTATCGCGAAGTCATTGAACGTGCTGTCCATGCTTGCCAAAAGAAGGCCCTCTTCGATACTACTGATCAACTGTGCGGAAGCCAGTTATGTCCATGTCCATAAAGCCTGCGGAACAATACAAACAGTTTCGTGCTCCCGCTGAAAATGGACAGATCCTTTGCGAACCGAAATGGCGTTCGCTAATTAGCCTCGTTACTGCCAATTGTCAGCAGCGTTCCGGAACGACAACAGAACTTTTCGGCCAACCTCTCAGCAAACTGGCTTCGCATGCTCAGCAGGCCCTACTGCAAGCTGCTCTAGACTATACGCAAACGTATACAGAGACAGCCAGCCTTAAACCAAGCACCTCTCCGTTGATCGTTACCGGCCATCAGCCCGACTTGGTCCATGCAGGCGTATGGCTAAAAAACTTTGCTGCCGCACAACTAGCTGAACAAATGGGTGGCACTGCCATCAACTTGATCATCGATAGCGATCTCTGCCGATCACCCTCAGTCAGCACGCCCTCAGGTAGCGTCGAAAATCCACATGTTGAAACCATCGCGTACGATCAAGTCACCAAGGAGATACCCTTCGAAGAGCGACTCATCCGCGATCAAACGCTGTGGCAGTCGTTTGGCAAGCGCGTCAGTCAAGCGATTCAACCGCTTGTTGACGAGCCACTGATTTCCCAGTGGTGGCAGAAAACGGTCCTTCAAAGCGATTGCCAGCATATCGGTAATTCCATCGCACAAGCTCGTCATCGTCTCGAACTTCAGTGGGGCAGCCGAAGTTTAGAAATTCCTCAAAGCCGCATCTGCCAAACAACACCCTTCCGCCTTTTTGCTAACCACCTGCTCGTCAACGCGGCAAAAGTACACGACGCTTACAACCATGCCCTGGCAGAATACCGACAGGCCCATCGCCTCCGAAATCACGCCCAGCCGGTACCCGACCTTGCCGAAATGGATGGCTGGATAGAAACTCCATTCTGGATTTGGACGACCGACAACCCACAACGACGAGCTCTGTTTGTGCAGGTTAAAAAAGAAAGTGTCGAGCTGACCAATCAAAAGGACCTCTCCCTCTCGCTGCCCATCACAGCCGACAGCGATCCGTCGCAAGCCCTCCAGCAAATGGCAACTTGGGAAGGGCAGGGGATTAAAATTCGCACGCGGGCATTAGTCACCACCATGTACACGCGTCTGTTCTTGGCCGATTTGTTCGTTCACGGCATCGGGGGTGCAAAATACGATCAAGTCACCGATGCCTTTTGCCATCGCCTCTTCGGTTTTTCGCCCCCTGCCTATGCCACGTTATCCGGCACGCTCCGGTTGCCCATCGATCACGAGACCTACTCGGCCCAGTCTCAGTCAGTTTGCCGTAAAAAACTGCGCGAGATGACCTACCATCCCGATACAGAAATAGCCGAACTTTCGCTGGACGATGCTTCCGCATCCGAAATAGCCGAGCTTCTCAAAAAGAAAAAAATCTGGGTACATACTACTAAGACACCAGAGAACGCCTCAGAACGTCATCAGAGCATCACATCAGTAAATCAAGCTTTACAACCTTGGTTAGCACCACAACGTGCAATTTTAGAAACCGAACTAGCCCAATCCGAGCAAAGAATCCTCGCTAATCAGCTGCTAGAGTCGCGAGAGTATCCCTTTTGCCTATTTTCTCGTGAAACTCTTTGCAACTTTTTACTGGATTTCTCTAGCCGAATGCTTTAATCTCAGAGGCATGGCAAGGAACAGCCCCGGCGCATATCGATTACGCCGGGTGAGTGATGCTCGAATCTCCTCTTCATTCGTCGAGCTAGGTAGAGCAAACTTGTATCACTGCCATCGCAGACTCGGTTGAATTACTCCCTGAGGTGGGAACGGATGGCCGCCATGCAGCACTCATCAAAACTTGTATCGCAACCGCCGAACGAACTCGGCAGGGCTGGGACCACATCTCCGAGGTCTTCTCGCCTGAGCGCAGCAACGCCGCTCGAAGCAAGTTGTCTGCAAGAGCTAGACCGCGATACAAGAATCGTCGCAGCCAACGCTGGCGATCACCCTTTAATTCTTCAACTCTTGGTACAAGCCCGCCAACGTTCATTAGCCGAGGACTTTCAAAGCCACCTCGACGCACCAACTTACCAGCCTAGCGATCGGCTGTTGCTACGACGCAATGGCCAAATTATCGGCCATATCCAGTTGGCGAGACAGATTGGCTGGTTTCAGAAACAACGCTACCCCCACACCAAACTCCAAGACTTTATTGTCTTGCCAGAATATCAAGCAGCTGGGTACGACGAGGCACTGCTCAAAGCCGCTGAGACCGTGGCCGCCAACGAGGGCTCGTCCCTAGCACTGATGCATACCGATCAACCTGATTGGTTCGCACAACGGGGCTGGAGTCACTGCCACGCTCAAGGCTACTCGCGAGCGAACACCCGGGCGATCCTCTCGCACTTGGATACCAGGCTTGCTGCCCCGCGCCGTCGCTGCTCTTTGGAAATCCGCAGTTGGCGACATTTTGAAATCGACAGCTTGCAACAAGTTTACAGCCAACTCTCGACCAACTCCTGGGGCATGCTCCACCGCTCAGAAGAAACCTGGCAATGGCTAGTAGGCCGTAAAGCCCACGATCAAATCCTCATCGCTGTGGAAAGAGCCAAACAAAAAACGGACGAGAGCACCTCCGACCTAAATGTAATCGGCTATGCCGTTGTCCGCGATTCTTGCATTGTCGAGATGCTCACCCTACCCGGGTATTCTGCTGCTCGCACGATGTTGATTGCCAGAGCTTGCCGCGACGCAATCGATCGCGATCATCACTTCGTTTCGCTCTATACGCCCGCCTCCGACCCGATGCACGAGTTACTCATTACCGCCGGGGGCAACTGGGTGAGCAATGGCGCCACCCAAGGCGGACAAGCGATGCTCAAGCTGCTATCGCCTGGGCGATGGGTCGAACGACTTTATCCAATCTTGCACGAACGGGCCAAAGAAGCTGGTATCAGCCTGCCACTGCAGATCGACTTCCAGGTCAGCAACACCTTCCAACGCCTTACCTTGACGCGCCGCAGTGCCCGACTCGAACAACCGACAGCCCCCAAAATCCAAGCAAGCTGCGATTGGCACACCTTCCAAAGCATGCTGGCCAGCAATCTCACATTTCGCGGCACAAAAAAAGCCGCTTTGCTAAGAACCACCGACACCGATATCACGCACACCCTAGCGGCGTTGTTCCCCGCCAAGCTTTTCTGGCAGTCACCCTTTCCCCAATTACGGCTCTAGTCAGCTTTATCAGTCGTCAACTGACAGATACCCGGCACTCGACTGAAAATACTTGGTGCGTCGCGTGGTACGTTCTTGCTCGTCGGATGAAGCATGTTGCTGCGTAAGATCGCCCAAACTCGCGTTGCAGTATCGGCAGCCGACCGTCTCCAGATGAAACTGCAAGTACTCCATCTCCTCGCTGTCCAAGACTTTCAGCAGATAGCTCCCCAACTTGTCTCGCGAGGGGCAGCTCAGTCGGTTTCTCCGCCAGATCGACCCTAGCGTGTGCACCCCGGCATCCATTTTGCCAACCACATCAGCTAATCGCTCGCCAAGCTGCGAGTCGGATCGCAAAGAGTTCTCAATCTCGGTCATACGATCTTGAGGCAAGGCTTCCTCAAGATAGCCTTCCAATTCGGCATTCGAATATTCGTGGGGCATGACGGTGTTTACTCGTAGAGTTCGGGGTTTACTCGTGAAGTTCGGGGAAAATGTCTTCGTTCAATCGTTGGGCCCTGACGCATTTGCGCAACCGCTCGAGAAAATCGTATTTAAAATTCGCCACCTGCTGCTCGGTGATCCCAAGTTCCGCGGCGACGCCTTTATTCGCTACGCCGGCTACGTACAACAGTTCCATGCATTTGATCTTCTGCCAATCACCGGCCTCGCGCCAGCGCTCGATCTGCCCAGCTATCCCCTCAGCCACAGCTACGTCTTCCAAGCCCCGGCGTTCGCCGCTGCGCGCGATCGTGCTCGCCCCGCGTGCTTTGCCTGCCAACTCCCAATTGCCGCTCGAACCGTCGCCCGTGGATAGCGGCACCGCAGGCCGTCGCCCTTCACGCCGTAAATAATCGGTCAGCTTATGGGCTGCAATCGAAAACAGCCAGCTCTCTAGCGGCCGTCGGGCATCGTAGTTGGGCAGGCTCGTTAGAAAACCAATAAAGGTCTCCTGCACCACATCCTCGCTTGCTGCCCTTTTTCGCAAACGGCTTTCGACAAACGACAGCAGTCGCCCCTCGTACTGGGCAATGAGATTATTCCACGCATCGGGCTTACCCAGACGGATCTGTTCGACAAGCAGCGTGTCGGGATTAGAAAACTCAGCCATACGTACAGCGATCAGTCAGTTGGCGTAGCCGACCGTAGATTGTCGAATCGCGGTTAGGCTACGAAATGAAAAACAAGACAACCACGATTATCGCTGCTGGCACTCCAATGAGCAACCGCTTCGTGTAATATCCGCGTGTCCAGGTATCGAATTTCAAGAGCCCAAACACTAAAGCCAGCCCTCCTAGGGCCAAACCGGCGACCCCGCCCACGGTCTCTAATCGCGATAACCGTTCGTATCGCTGCCATGAATTGCGCAACTGGTCGTCAACCGTCGCATCAAACTCCATCAGCACATGTACACGTTTCATTTCGCCCACAGATGTGTCAACTGTCTCGGGAAACGCCTTGATGCAAATGTTGCTCATAATGTAATGCAAGCCAATCCCTAGCTCGCCCGGGGCTGGGATCGCATAGGGACTGCCCGGCAGCCCAGCTAGCAGCTGCTGCAGCCGAACCTGCACCACCGCTTGAAAACGCTGCTCAAGCTGCTGATAACACTCATCCTCCGTCACAAAACGTTCTGAGACCAACACCTGCCGATTAATATTGCCCACCCGTTTCGAAGTCCAATTGATCCACTCCGGCGTTGCTGGCTCTTTAGTTTCAGTTTCCTTCTGCTCATCCGACTGGGCCTCTTCTTCGACTTCATCTAGCTGAATCCGAGGCTCCGTGAGCTTGTCCCATAGCTCTGATGTGGATTTACTTGTTACCTGGGTGGACCTAACTGGAACACCATCAGCGGTTTCAATTTTTAATTCGCCCACACTAACTTCTTCACCAAGCCTAACTACGGGACGGGAAACACCGAGAAAGAAAAAACTAAGAAGCAAGAATAAGCAACCCCCGCCTAAAATCATTGCCAAGGTTCGGCCCGAAAGCTTGCTCGCTGCAAAAATCAACAGCGCAAAAATCACGACTAGGAGAAGCAAACCAACTAAGGACATAACGCCTGATACTAATTGTGTTTGTACCTGTACCGAATCCATCCTACACCACCCCCTGCTCAACAAGTTTCCGACGCTTACTCGGAGGCAACCAAGAACTCGACAGCTGCAAAGTGAAGGCGATCATCACCGCACCCAGCAATCCTGCCGGCTGTGGGAACCACCACACCAGGTGCAACAACCAAGCCATAAACCCACACCAACCGACGCTCCACAAATTCACACGGCGGTTTCGCGAGGCCTCTGCTTGTCGCCACCAGGCCAGGCCCACGAACAAAAATGCGAAGTACGCCACACACGCTTGGGCCGGAACACTCAGCGACTCCGCCTGAAAACCCGTCCACAACTGATTGCCTTCCATCACACCAAACACTTCGCTACTCAAAGTCTCTCGCGGGGTAACACCCATATCGTTGGACAAGGGCAAATTCAGCATCAGCACTTCGGCAATTCCCCAGACAGCAATCCCTACCACGGCTCCCAACACCAGTTGGATAAACCGCATGGGAGTCTGGTCCTCGACCTTCCCTTCCAACAACTTGGCAGGCACCATCAGCGCCCAGACCGAGATCGTTACCGACAAGGCGACCCATACGTAGAGCTCCGCAGACGCAGCCCCAACCGCGATCGAGCAGACCACAAACGAAGCCACAGTCGCAATAACTGCCGCCAACAGCATGCTGCCCATCAAATCCATCATACGCTCACGCATCGGCTTGGCAGCCAAATGCTCGTGAAGCTGCTGCTGCACGCTCAAACGCTGTTTTCGCTTGAATACCCGACTCTTGCGAGATGCCTTAGGCTGTGGCGACTCTTCCGAAGCAATCGGCTTCGACATCGGCGAATGAGCACCCGGAGAGGCTGGCTTGGTATACGGTACCTGCAGCTTTTTCTTTGATTTTGAGGGTTCAACAATCAGCGCCCAGAGCACCCGGTAAACCAGATAGATCGAGCCCATGGAAATCATTACCGGTACCCAGGCACCGGTTGACACGACCATCAGATACACTAATCCGGCTAAGATAATTCCCTTCATTATCGGATGCATATTGCTATTGCGGAACCGATGATCAAGCTCTCGCCAACCATCGCGAATACTTGCATAAATTGGCTCTTCTTCGTCCGTTTCCTCGCTTGGGGTTTGAGGTTCTTCAATCGCAATCCAGGGCGACTCGACGAATTCTTTATCTTCGCTCGCTGCCCCGTCGACAGTAGCACCGTTAGCCGTAGGCGTAACATTCACGCCACCTGTAGCTGCCCCTCCAGGCAAACGCTTGAGCATTTCGCCCACATTCTTGATTCGCATATCGGGATCTTTGGCCATCGTCCCGCGCACAATCCCCTGGTAAGGCTCTTCCAAAACCGAAAGATCCGGCTCGGCTGTAAGATGCTTCATCAACACCTCACCAACGCTCTCCCCTTCAAATGGCACATGCCCGGTCAGCATCTCATAAAGAATGATACCCAAAGCGTAGGTATCGATCTCCTTGCCATAACGCCCGTTGGCAATCTCAGGCGCCATGTAGTGCACGGTGCCAACGCTTTCGGTCTGTCCGCTGCGTCGGCTACAAGAAATAAACTTCGAGAGTCCGTAGTCGCCAATTTTAACGATGCCATCGTCTAAAAAGATATTCGCCGGCTTCAGGTCGCGATGCACGATACCATGATCATGCAGATAGGCGACCCCCGTAGCGATGCCGTTAAACCACTGCGTTGCCAACTCGACAGGCATGCCGTTGGGATGGCGATCAATCGCGTCGTCGAGCGATTCGCCCGAGACATACTCCATCACCACCCAGCGATCTTCATACTCATCGCTACGAATATCGTACAGCGCGATCAGGTTATGATGTTTGAGATTCAAACATTGCGTCACCCCACGCAGTTCCACCTCCAGATTGCGTCGAATGAGCTTGAGCGCCACCTCTTTGCCGGCGTCGCTCACGGCAAAATAAACTTCACCAAATCCCCCGCGGCCCACACCTCGCTTAATTGTGTATCCAGGCAATGGCGTCGAACCACTGGCGTAGGCGTAGCGCATTGCTGCCTGAGATCGTTCGTCACTCTCAGGTTCAGCAGGCGGAATGGTCATCGGTATTTCTGTTTCTATAGTGAACACGGTATTGCATGCCCAATCTTTATTTTAACTTCTCAGGTGAGAATAACTACGGCATCACTGCGAGTACTCAGATTACCGCTAGTTTTTTATTGTTTAGAATCCTCATAATCGCTTTTTTGGGTTGTCCAGTACTCGTCAACAAACGGGAAGCCCAACCTCTGCCCTAGGACTCTGTTGCCTTTAAATGTGCTCGAAACTCATCGCAAATGTCTCTCCCTCCACACGGCAGTTGCCTGCGATCACACCTTCAGGACCGCAAGCCTCGCCATCCACCTCCACATCGGCGGCAGTACGAATATGCAAATCGTCGCCGCGACGAAAAACGAGCAAATCGTCTTTCCACTTGCGGCAGCAAATATGACTATGCGACTGAGGCCCCACGATGCAACTTTCGGCCATCAGTACAATGCCGTCCACGGCTGGCTCTGTTTTGTGATGCGACTCAATCGACAGGATCGCCGTGGCGCTCAGAGCATGAGGTCGGTCGAACTTCATACGCACCGAATCTCCCAATTCAATGATCGCCCCGGGCGTCAGTACCATCGGCCCAGCCAAAGGTTGGCCGTCGACGCTCACTTTGTGTATGGGTGTCAGAACATAGGCCTCCCCTTCGCGGCGGAGGGAAGCATGCCGCCGCGAAAGGTCGGCCAACAATGGTATATCCGCACCGTCTGTCGACGGCTGACCGAGCAACACCTCGTCGCCGAGGCAGAGCAGGTATGCCCCCACCCCGTCGATCCAGGCGACTACTCGCTTGCCAGATTCTTTTTTGATAGTCATCGTGTCTACGTCAACTGAAGAAGTCCATGCATGCGTGCTCGCCGAGACAGGTTGATCGCTACGGCGCTGTCGCCGGGGCGATTTTCTCGCGACTGGTCCCGCATGCAATTTGGTTGCATCCATTCCTACGGCTTTCCAAGCTTGCCGACGTGCTCGACGGGCTGCTTGATGTTCTGGTGCTAATTCTAACATAGCTTCAGCGGTTGAGAGTGCCTGTGTCCACACTTGCTCCGCCACCTCTTGGTGAAGCTTGGTCGACAGGGTACGGAGTTTTGTGGCTTGTTCCTGCAACTTCGCGATTCGCGAATGCAACTGTTCTTGAAGTGACTTATTTCCCTCGGGCAATAAGCTATTCACTTGTTCCAGTAGCTCAATCGCGGGTGTTACGTTGCCTTGCTGGGCGTGTTCTTTCGCTTGGGTTATATGGTGAACGATGAGCTTCCATGCTCTCCGTTCATCTCCACCAAGACGGTGTTTTTCTAGTCGGGTTATCTGTTGTTTCGCCATCGATGTTTCTCCCACTTCGAGAAGATGACGAACCTGATCGAACCCCCGGCGAGTCTGATGCTCGCGAAGCTGGGCAATCTGCTCCTCGCAGCCGCCCAGTTGTGTGGCCTGCTGCAGATCGCTCCAACCGGCAACACTATCGCCCTGCTCCAGTCGCTGTTCGGCTCGCTCGACAAATCGAGACGCTACCTCAGCTGATAGTCGCTTGGCAGGCAAGAAATCACGCACGGATTCCTCACCTAAAAGTGCCGAGGCTTCGTCCCAACGTCCTTGCTGAAGTGCGACGCGGGCTTCTCGTATTTTCAAACGCCAGATGGGAAACATGATCGATTGGCCAACTTCGAAGGTCAAAGAAACTCGCGGCGACCGCCCCGGCGGTCGCAGCAACAACAAACCAAATCAATCCTCAATCAGGCTGGCCATTTCGATGGCTTCCTGCTCGATATCCTGACCTAAAAAATACTCTGTAACTTGGTCAGTGATATTTTCAGGCGCTGGATCCTCAAGCTGAATCTCGTCATGAAAACTCATGTCAGCATTTGCCAACTTGGCAGCAACCTCGAGCTTGGCACGGATATCAGCCATCAGTCCCTTGGCCCTGGCCAGTTGGCTATCGTCAAGCTGCAAATCGCTGGAGGTCTGTGCGACTTCAACCAGCTTCAGCTTGGCTTCGAGGTTCTCCACCTCGACCATCAACTGACGTTGCGAACTCATCATCGCAGCCAACTTCTGACGGGCAGCATCGAGATTCCGCTGTCGGGCTTCTCGCATATCTCGCAGGCTACCTTGGGTAGCATCAAAGGTCTTGTAACGAACAAAACGACGAGACAAATCTTGCTTCACTTCGTTGGCCGTGTACTGGTGGCCGGCATAACGGAATACCGACTGACCTGTTTGCAAATCTGCCTGCAAACGCATGATCTCCGACTTGTCCTTGTCGGCTTTGGCTTCGCTGGCTTGGATTCGCTTGTTGAGTTGCTCGACTTCGACTTCTTCCTTAGCGATCACATGCATCGAACGGCGAACCTCTGGCTCCAGGTCACGGACCATCTTACGGGCACGGTCGATCTGAAATTCC
>Ga0315338_1003183_pt1 | contig 14711 bp, 13 predicted proteins | sample ASW8metaG_FD_204518 | JGI IMG/M metagenome (GOLD analysis project Ga0315338, IMG submission 204518) | Ammonia-oxidizing marine archaeal communities from Monterey Bay, California, United States - ASW #8 | ecosystem: Environmental > Aquatic > Marine > Coastal | place: USA: California | collected... | reverse complement strand
ATATAATTAAATATCCCTGGAATTGGGGACAATATGGAATTTCATCTAATCAAAATCTAACGCTTGAATGGTTGGAAAAGTATCCAAATAAACCATGGTATTGGGGACATGGTGGAATTTCATCCAACCCATTTACCTATCAAAAGAAACTCTTTATTGAAAAACATGAAAAAGCAGCTTTCATTATACAAAAACAATGGGATATATGTCGTTATAACCCTGAATATAAAATATGTAAGAATATTCTTACCAAAGAATATGATCTGTGGAATATAGGATAAATAACAAATAAAAATTGATTTCATTTTTTGTATAATACTAAAACCATTGTGTTATTAAAATGATGGAGCACTTATTCAACCATATTATAAAAGCACATCTTAAAAATAATGAGTTTAATTTTTTACGATATTTTGTGGGGGAATTACATAATGACATTGAACCTCAAATATTAAATGATTTAATGTGTGCGAGTGCCAAATTTGGTAAAATGAATTGTATTAAATTATTATTAAAACATGGTTGTGATATAAATATAATAGATAGAGACAATGGCAATACACTATTAATAAATGCCTGTGCTGATACATCTTCACTTGATTGTGTGTTGTTTTTATTAGATATGGGAGCGAATATTAATATGAGATGTGGTCAGGATGGTTGGACCGCATTAATATATATTGTGAGATTTTACATTAGTTCAACTTCAGGACTAAAATACATTGAATTATTATTAGACAGGGGAGCTAATATTAATTTGACGAACAACTCCTCCTCGACAGCGTTAATGTATGCGGCAAGACATTGTGTTGATGATGCAGGTGTTGTATCTCTTGAATGCGTCCAATTATTATTAGATAGAGGGGCTGATATTAATATTCAATGTATTGATGAACAAGAGGAGTATAGCAATTGGAATGCTCTTATGTTCGCTTCATCTTCTTGTGAAACAACAAGTTCAATAAAATGTGTTGAATTATTATTGAAATATGGTGCTGATAAAGAAATAATAAAATCTGATGGTACTATCTTAAGTTATTTAGACCTTTTGCCAGAAAAATATAAAAAAAAACGAGAAAAAATATATTTATCACGTGAATGTATCACTTGTTATAATCTCTTGAATTCGTTTGTTGCATGTTTAATTCCTTGTGGTCATGCATGTTTATGCGATGTTTGTTTAGGAAAAATAGAAGAAAATGATAATAAATGCCCAGTTTGCAAAGAAACATTCGAAGATTATAAAGTATTAAGTTTAGTTTAGTTTAAAGACATAAAAATATAATTATACAATGTTGTTTATTATTTTCTATTAATGGGAATTCCAGTTTTATTCAAGCAATTGACAGAGAAATATAATATTATCCAAACTCATATAGATAACAATGGATATGTGCGCCTGTTTTTAGATTTAAATGGAGCCATACATCCTGTTTGTAGGAATTATCTTAAAGATATAGAATATAATCCAATCGATAAACATAATCACGAAACAATAATGGTTAATATCTTAATCACATATGTTCAAACACTTATTGTTTTCACCCAGGCAAATTATATATTTATAGCAATAGATGGTGTTGCTCCTTTTGGTAAAATTATACAACAAAAATCACGTCGTATGAGAAAATCTAAAGACGGATGGGACACAAATCAAATTAGTCCTGGGACCGATTTTATGTATTATTTACAAACAGAAATCCAAAAATCTATCGAAAATGGCCAAATTAAACCATTTCATACTCTCTCTATTCCACAGGAATTATATAAAATAATATTTAGTAATTCAAATATTCCTGGGGAAGGGGAGCATAAGATAATGGCACATTTAAAAACATTATCTTCTCCTGAGACCAAACATATAACAAATGTTATTTATGGATTGGATGCTGATTTAATTATGTTATCAATGTCTTCGCGGGAAAATAATATATATCTGCTTCGTGAGGAAATTACGTTTAAGAAATCAGGTTCATCAATGGATGAAAAAACATGGGGTGATTCACATCTTTATTTAAATATTGATATGTTGAAACAATCTATTAATAATGAACTTATAACTTTAATCCAACATATTGATAAACTACAAACAAATTTCAGTTTAGATAACACAACATTAAAAGGGAAAAAACAAGGGAATTTCATTGATGATTATATTTTTATTTCCTTTCTCCTGGGTAATGATTTTTTGCCGCATCCTTTAACTTTAAATTTACGTTATAATGGAATGGAAGACCTTTTAAATATATATGTCAAATCCTTTATTCAAATGAATGGAACATATCTTATTCAAAATGGGCAAATTAATACACCGCATTTTCGTTATATTATAGATTTATTGGAACGTGATGAAAATAAAAGAGCTATTAATATCCATAAAAGACGCAAAAATTATAAAATAAATATAAACGGTATAAAAACCGAGGAAGAACGTCTTGAATTTATAAATAATATACGTCCACAAAAAGAAAGAAGGGAAGAAGATTTTATAAATATTGGAAAACATGGATGGAGAAATAGATATAAACGTGTTGTATTTCCCATTATGAATAATTGGGAACGTGATGAAATTTGCGATTGCTGGTGCAAAACGTTGTTATGGAATCTTAAATATTATTATGATGGATGTCCCCAACAAAATTGGATTTATGGTTATTCTTGTGTTCCCACATTTCAGGATTTACAACAATTTTTCAAAGATAATAACACATTTAAATTTAATGATTATACTTTTAAAAAAGGAATTCCGTGTAATTCACTCAGTCAACTTTTATGTATTATGCCTAAATCCAGTAAATCTCTTTTGCCAAGAGTGGCGCATTCAGTAATGATGTCTGAACATTCAAATTTACGATACATGTATCCTTCTGAATATCAAACACATTCGTTTTTTAAAAAATATGAATGGGAATGTGAACCAATGCTTCCATTAATTAATATAACAGAATGCAAGGATATTACCGCAAAATTACATGTTCCAGCAAAAGAAAAACATAAATTCAAAAAAAATAAGTTGTTTATTAAATCGGATTATACTTTTTAGAATTTTGCAGTTCTTTAGAAGTATTATTTTTTTAAAATATAAAAAATCAATTTTTATTTGTTATTTATCCTATATTCCACAGCATCTCATATTCTTTGGTAAGAATATTCTTACATATTTTATATTCAGGGTTATAACGACATATATCCCATTGTTTTTGTATAATTATAGCTGCTTTTTCTTGTTTTTCAATAAAGAGTTTCTTTTGATAGGTAAATGGGTTGGATGTAATTCCATATTCTCCCAAATCCAAGTCTTTATCCTTGTATTTTTCTAATATTTCAAGAGTTAGATTTGAATTACTTGAAATTCCATATTCTCCCCATTGCCAACCTTTATCGGGATACTTTTCCAACCATTCAAGGGTTAAATTTGGATTTAATGAAATTCCACGAGTTAGATTTGGATTTAATGAAATTCCATAATCTCTCCATTCCCAACCTTTGTTTGGATACTTTTCCAACCATTCAAGCGTTAGATTTGGATTAGATGAAATTCCCCATTGTCCCCAATCCCAACCTTTATCGGGATACTTTTCCAACCATTCAAGGGTTAAATTTGGATTTAATGATATTCCACCATGTCCCCAATACCACGGTTTATTTGGACACTTTTCTAACCATTCAAGAGTTAGATTTGGATTAAATGAAATTCCATACTCTCCCCAATCCCAACCTTTATCGGGATACTTTTCCAGCCATTCAAGCGTTAGATTTGGATTAGATGAAATCCTTTCCCAATACCAGGGTTTGTTTGGATATTTTTTCAACCATTCAAGAGTTAGATTTGGATTGTCTGAAATTCCACCTTGTCCCCAATACCATGGTTTATTTGGATACTTTTCTAACCATTCAAGAGTTAGATTTGGATTAAATGAAATTCCATACTCTCCCCAATCCCACGGTTTATTTAGATACTTTTCCTGCCATTCAATAGTTAGATTTGGATTAGATGACAATCCATCCTCTCCCCAATCCCATGGTTTATTTGGATACTTTTCCAACCAGTCAAGAGTTAGATTTAGATTAGATGACAATCCATCCTCTCCCCAATCCCATGGTTTATTTGGATACTTTTCTAACCATTCAAGAGTTAGATTTGGATTAAATGAAATTCCCCATTTCCCCCAATTCCAACCCTTATCAGGATACTTTTCCAAACATTCGAGAGTTAGATTTGGATTAAGTGAAAGTGATTTGTAATCTATCTTTTTTTCATTTGGAAGAATAAAATTCTCAAACCACCATAAACTCCATTTGTTTTCAATATAAGTCATGATAGTTTGTATTTTGAGTATAGAGGTCTGTTGTCTTTGTAAGTGAAGAGCGATTTGCTTCAATTTTTGTTGTCCTATTTCTTTAAATATGCCAGCAAAAACATTTATATTTTCCAATATTCAAAAATATACTGAAAAGGGATTTTGTCATTTATTGTCACATGAATATACTCAAATGGTCGGACGTGCCGAGGATTAGATAATATTGGAATAGTAATTCATATGTTAAATTTGTTTAATGAATTACCACAATCTTATGAATATAGGTTTATATTAGATGGAAGACCACAAAGGTTAGTATCAAAATTTAAAATTCATAGTAATTTAGTTTTGCGTATTTTAAGTAATAATTAATCAATAGAAGAATTTGTAAATTCTAGTATGATTACTAATGAAATTAGAAAAGAGTACAAACATGTAGAGAGAAATATTGAAGATAATAAAAATACAATAGAAAATTTAAAGAGTTCGTTACGATTTCAAGAAAAAATTAATGAATATGAAAAAATGTTAGAATTATTAAAAACAGCGAAAAATAAACAAAGAAAGCGATTACATATTTCAATAGAAACTTTTTTGAGAGATAAAGTCATTGCATTGACCTTTGTTGGGTTGTGTATATTGTCCCATGAATATCTTCTAAATGTTTATATACATCTCCAGGGGTTTCAAATGACTCAAGGCAAACCATACACCAATGCTCTCCACAAGGACAAGTCATATGGTCACAACCTCCAATCCATTCACAGAGAGTATCACACCCTGGACAATTCTTTTGAAATGTATATCTATGAACAATACATTTATCCGGCAAATGTTCACGTGTGGCACCGCATTCCAAAGGTGATGGAAATAAACACCAGCAATTTACATAGGTGCAAATTCTATATTCATTATTTTCTAATAGACCTTTTTCCATTTCTGTATTAATTTGTTTCATAAGTTGAGCATTTCCGCCCTCCGGGGTGGGGAATTTAATTGGAACGCGGCAAATAGGACATCTATGTCGAGCCGGTTCCAAGAAATCCCCAGACTGATATATCACATTCATACTTTCGTAACATTCATTACACATTCCATGATGACACGCCAAATGTTGTCCATAACGATTATGGTAATTATCCAAACATATGCAACAACTATAATAATTTGAAGGATTTAATTGCGTTAATATAATTTCACGCTTGCGCGATTCAAATGTATCTTGAATCGATTTAATCAAATGCTTTGTTATTTTAATTGTATGTGTTCTATATTTAAAATGAGAATCTACAACAGGTTGATAATCCCCATGAGGTGCACATTCAAGGATATTGTCATAGTTCGGCCTGTTTCCTGTCAAGAGCAACCTATAAAACGATTCATTTCCCTTAACTAATGGAATAATGGCAGTGATTACAATAGTTATAGGAATTGTAACTTGTTTCGTTATTTCCTCCATTTCAACGGATTTTCCTCCGTGTACCTCGACAATTCTCCGAATGAGTTTTAAATTTCCATCAAGCACTTCATTATTTAAAGAAGCTCCTCTTTTCATAGCTTCCCCAAGTTTTCCAGATGTTCCGTCTTCTTGCATTTTAATAAGTCTGTTTGAAATGTTTCTCTCAAGTACAGCAGTTGGATTTTTACATATGATTGACAAATTATGGACTTTAATTCTGTATACATCAGGTTGTTCTGCTTCAGTTAACCTCTCCGGTCTATCCAAATATTCACAAATTGCTATACCTTTTTCTATTTCTATTTTCTGCACCATTACCACAGAAGGTAAATTTATTTGTGGGTCGCAGTCAAATGGAGCAACGGAACATATATCTCCAACTGATAGTTTCGCACCATTTTTATATGTAATGGATGTAGTGAATGAATTCTTAATATTTTTGATAGTATCATAAACACGAATAATACTACTAAAATTTTTCAATAAATTTGAAGCAGCATCAGGATAACCTGGAAATAGCAAATCACCATAACTTGAAAGTGATTTAAAAGCAATAACAGCCATACTGTAGGTAATCCATACAGATTTAGGTTCCATTCTATTTGTATTTAAATCGTAATCAAAATGTTTTGCCGAATATTCCGGATTATGCAATATTGCCTTCTTAATCATTTCGCCGACATGTTTGGGGATTTGCTCATCACACACAAGAATCGAAAGACCCATTATAAATAACCGTTTGCCTTGAACAACACAGGAACCCCATTGTGTGAACATGGTTGATAGAGCAAGACGGCATTCTTCTGTGGATGACTTTGATTTTAAAACAATCATTCCCTTTGTTTCTATTGATTTATTAACAAATTGTCCTGTTTTTAAAATCTTTTCAAGTATTTTTACAAGAGTAATCATTGAGCCATCGCGAATGCCTGCCAAAATATCCTCAAATTTGACCATTTTCCCGTCAAAAACGAGATGACCAATAACGGATTTTTCAAGTTGGCGCGTGTTCTCTCTTATCTGGGCATCATCTGTAAAAGATTCTGCCAATAGTTTTGATAATGCAAGTTCTTGGGGCGAGCCCTTTACTAACTTGTTTTTAATATATGAAATTTCATCAACATATGGATTGTTATCTTTTGTGGCATAATGCTTCTTAAGAACATTATGCAATCGTATGTATGCCTTGGATTCAGAGAGAATTTCAGGTGTTGTCTTCATTATTTTAATAATCAATGCCTTCAAAGCCTCGGCATTGGAAATAACAAGAGGATGATGTGCTATGTTACTCGGTGTCAAATCCCTATGAAAAGCGAGTATATCTCCAAAACTCATCCAATCCTTTGGTAATTGACAAGCAGAGGTATTCGTTTCAATTTCTTCAATTATATTTGGAATTTGATACATATGATCATGATGAATATTATGATTAATTGCATGGTTGTGATAAACCAAATCAAATTGCACAAATTCGATTGCATTCGGGGCATGAATCAACACTCTTGAAATCTGACCTCGAATCGATTGTTTGATATCAGTTGTTGTATGAGGAGAATAAATAAACACCAATTTTCTAAGATTGTGTAGTTTTTCATTTCTTGCCAAACGCTCAAGGCAATCATAGAATCTTGGGGCGTCACTAAATTGCCCATCTCCCTGGATAACAAAGACAAACGGCAGATTGGAACTTATGGCACTTTCGAGTAATCGATTCAAACTTGCCACATAAGTACAAGTATTAAACGTCAATCTCAAACGATTTAAACAATTATTCAAGGAATAATCATTACCTTGTTCATGTCCAAATAAAGAACAGTTAATTTCATGATGGTCATTTCTATAATTTCCTTCCAACAACTTCTTAAATCGATTAGAGCTTTGGGAGCCTGAATTGTCCTGAGCGAAATATATTTCAACTTTTGCATTATGAACCATAAATTCACTCGGTTTTTTAATGAAATTGGAAGGTTCGTCATTTGGATGTGTTGGTTTACTTACAAATTTACTTTTGTTGGTTTTTCGGGAAAACATATTGTTTTGTTTATTTATACGTGTTGTATTGTATTTGATATACGTGTTGTATTGTATTTGATATACTTGTTTAAGCAAGAATCAATTTTTATAATAGAAAATAGAAAAGTTTCAATATAAGAAAAAGTTATATGGCATACAATCTTTCAAAATCCCCATAGGGAGCCACCATAAACCCTATTTCCGGTCCTTTTGTTCTATATTTAGAATCGGGTTGTTTATCCTCTAAATAACAGAAATAATTATAATCATCAAATCCCCAGAGCGAATTATTATGATTTCCAATATCTTCCATTTTACCTGGAAGCAATATGAAATTTTTATCAAAAAGAGATGTTGCTAATGGATTGCTCGAGGGTATTAAAGGTTTTACCTGTTTATTATTCTCCAATTCCTTTTCCATTATTTCAACTGCTTTTTGATTATCTATATGAGCAGTTTCATATTCCCCATCCTCATTGTATGTTTTTGAATAAGCTAAATTTAATTTAAATGGTGTTTGTCCTGTTAAAACACCCAGTTCTTCCTTTCTTATACAAACATTATTATCATCATCATCAACAAGACATAAATCATTATTTCCTAAATTATTTGTATTATTGTAAAATACATCTAAAAATGATTTTAATTTTTTAAATTTATTTTCATCCAATTTAAATTCATTATCTTCCTCATCTTTAAAAATAATGCTATTTTTTACTCGTAATGTTCCATCGGCAGATATAAATGCATCTTTATCAATTTCCTTATTAATTCCAAAATGAGGTAATTTATTTTTATTTGTTTGTATAATCTTTATTCCTCCTAGTTCCGAAAAATTCTCTAATTTTAATTGTTTTTTATATAAATAAAAGGACAACATAAAAAATGATATAATGCTTATCATAAGGAAAATCATTTTATTGAGATATATTGTCATTATTATTACTACTATTACTATTAAATGACATAATTTTATGGGTTAATTTAATATTTTTATCTTGTAAGTATTTTATATGGTTTTTAGCATCTTTATATTTTTCGTCCAGAATTGTAAGATGCCACAACAAAATAACGAACATAATATACATAAATATCAATATCAACGCAGGGCACATCATCATGAGCACTTTAATATGATAAAATGAAAAACACAACAATCAATTTTTCTGCACCTGTTTATTTTGTTAAAACTTTTTCTAAAAGTGTATTAAATATGAAATTAACTAATCCATTTGATTTTACAAGTAATTTAAAGGAATTATTTTTAAAGGAAAATATAATTCCTTTGAAATGTGAATTGGATGAAACAAATAATCATATTGACCTCGAATTTTTCCATATTTTATCCAATAATATTGGAGAATCTAATATGTCTGTGTTTGATAATATTAATAAAACCATGACACAACAAGGAAAAATATATCTACAACAAAAATGCTGTTCAACAAAAACAATTGATATTTTAAAACAAGACCAACAGAAAATTATATTTTTACTGAAAAATCCCTTGTTTTTAAAACAATTAAACCATTATTTAGATAAAATTAGACATTTGGAACCACATTTATTATGGTGTATCGAAAAAAAACCAAAAAAAGATTTATCACACTTGACAATGGGAATTTTTCAAAATACATATTTGCAATATTTTAATCGTCATAAATCTATTTTACGTTTTATGAATTTATGTATATTATTAATTATACCAATTTATTCAGTTTTATCCCCAGTCATTATAATTGTTGTTCCCATCATGATAGGATATCTATATGCAAAATTATTTACCAAACACTCGAATTTGATTTCCATCAAATTCTGTTTAAAGATTATATTACCAATGTTACTATCAAAATACACAAGTCTTACCCAAATAAGACATAAATCATGGAAAGAGTTGTTATTTCTATTTTTCTCAATATTCATGTATGTTCAAACCATTTACTCTAATTTTTCAAATTCACAAAAAACAAAATATATTCTCACCAAAACACGTGAAAAATATAATAAATTCGAGGAGGCATTGCAATTAACTAAGGAAATAAAACAAGTATGTGATACTTATCACTTTAAATTCAATATAAACCCTGAATTATCACAATTATTAGATAATAACATAAATAACATAAATAATAATGATAATAGTTATCTTACCAATTGTGGTTATTTTACCGATTGTGGTTATTTTACCGATTGTGGTTATTTTACCGATTGGGGAACATTTCTTGGTAAATTTAATACAATCAGTAAATATTATAAAGCCAAAATAGATAATCAAACTTATGTTAGAAATATGTTGCATCAATGGGGGGAATTAGATTATTATATATCTCTTTGTAAACTCATTCATACTGGAAAATGGTGTCTTCCTAAAATAATAAATAATGAAAATAACACAAAACCTTATCTGCAAATAAACGGACTTATTCATCCATCATTAAACAATCCAGTGGATAACTCAATATTATTAGATGGAACTAATATGCTATTAACAGGACCCAATGCATGTGGTAAATCAACTTTATTAAAATCAACGGCACTTTGTGTGTTTCTAGCACAAACACTTGGAATAGCACCCTCGAAAAATATGAAATTCACCTATTTTCATCATATGTATACACATATAAACGTGAATGATGAAACAGGGCATTTGTCTTTATTCCAAAAAGAAGCGGCAAAGATTAAAAATCAAATTAAAATATTTAAGAAGGATGAAAATAAATTTCATTTCTGTATTATTGATGAATTATTTCATTCAACTAATTTTGAAGAAGCTGTGGCAGGGGGTAAATATATTGTAAATAAAATTAACAATCTTCCAAATGTATGTTGTTTGTTGTCAACACATTATAATGAATTAACAGATGACGATTCAGATTCAAACAAATTTAAAAATTATAAAATTCAACATTCGAGAGATGATAATAAAAAAATTATATATACATATAAAGTTGAACCAGGTGTATCCAATCAACATATTGCTCTGGAAATATTAAAAGGGGTTTAAAAGTAATTTAACGATTTCCTTACGTATTCTCATTCGCCGCCTCTTTTTGTAGTTTTTCATTTTTTTTTTGGGTATTTTTGGTTTTGGTTTTGGTTTGGGTTTTGATTCGGGTTCGGGTTTTGATTCAGGTTCCGGTTTAGGTTTGGATTTTATATTTATCTTGCTTTGATACTTAATGTTAATGATTGCAAATATCTCGGTATCCCCACCTTTATCGGGATGATTCTTTAATATCCATTATTTCCAAGTCTCTCTATCAACAATACCCACTGATTTTAGAGTCATCGCCATGTCTATATGTAAACATTCATATTTTATAAAAGGAATATAAAACCAATAATATAAAATCCATTTTTAATAGAGGCAATACTTAAGAGCAATAGATACTAATATAATATAAGATATGATGATTCATATATTAAAAAAAAATGGAGAATTGGATTGGGATAATTACAATAAATTTATAAAAGCAAAATATTCAAATACAAACGTATTAAGAAAAAAACCTCCTCCATTTACAGAAGAAGAATTGAAAGATATGGAACTTCCACAGGATTTATTCATTTATTTAACTAAAATTTCAAGAGGAATGTATATAGAGGGATATTCCACAAAATTTATTTATACAATCAAAACAATGGATATCGGTATTTCCATAAAAAACGGAAATTATATTTTACCAGGTTATAATGATGATGATAATGAGATAGAAGACTATGGTTTTATACCTATTTCAAATGTTGAGACTTGTACTGCTGATCCAATGAGATTTACTTATTTATTTAATGATTGTGTTTATCATGATGTTACAAATTACAACCGTGATAGTAATATTACATTAAAAATAATTGCTAATACATTTACTGAATATATAATAAATTCATTTAAAAAAGAAAAAATGGAAAACCACTACACTGAATATTATAAATTTTATAAATTTTATAATGACTTTGAATTATAATACGGAATTTCTACATTCTCTCTACATCATTTTAAGATAATTGGGAGAGGGAAGTTCATTTATTTGATTTCGTTGTTATTTTAAGTATTGCATCTGCTAGTTTTTTTAATCTTTTTAGTTCTTGTCGCCGTGTTTTTGCACCCAAAAAGGGTTGAGGACTGCTTTCCATTATCTTTTGTACGTTATTTTTACACGAATAATATATATAATTCAATCAATTTTTAATAAAGAACAGAGTAAGCAATCGACAGAATATATATGTTTATATATTTTAAATATAGAAGGAAATGAATTTATATTTATTTTTATTTATTTGTGTCATATTATTTATTCTGGTTATATTTCTAAGAAAAAAGGTAGAGCATTTTTCCCAGGATTTATATATTAAACAGAAGATTGACATCCAGGATAGTGAAGAAAAAAAAATACGTGTTAAAAAATTATGTATTGGAGATACGTGTGTTGATGGTGGTTTGTTGGGAAATATATTAAATATGTTCACGAAATCAACTGAAATAATAAATGAAAAGTCATATGATATTAGATTTAGACAAAAATCCGCGTGTTTTGATGATGTATGTTTATTCCCTGAAAATATTAGCATTTTTGAAAAAGACCAAAAAGGAACAGAGGCAAATAAAAGTGTATCTAATGACTTGAGGGATGTTTTCAGTGAAAAGATAAATGAATTGAACTTATTTGATAATGACCACAAAAAATGGAATATACTTGGATTGCTTAACAATGTCGCACATGCAAAAGCATTTTATCCCAAACAAAAATGGGATTCCGGAAATGATTTTAAAATGGCTTTATCAAATCCAAACAAAGAAATATTAAAAGGATTTGGAACAGATTTAGAAAAAACTAAACATTTAATACCCACATATTTGGCGAAAGACCATCCTGATGCTGGAACTGAAATATTAAGTTTATCATCTAATTATTTATCAGGAAAAGTATGTTATTCGCCCTATTCAAGAGCAAATATCAATATATATAATGAAGATACGAAACATCCGCCTTTAGTTGCATCGGGTGGCTGGATAAATGATTTTGTCATATACGACCATTCTAAATTTGATAATAATAATAATGAACCTATTAAATTATCTGGAGTTCCTCATTATGATAAATGTATGGACACATGGTATTATCCAAATTTTAACGTGGCTATAATAGATGAATCAACGGTACGTGGAACTGGAAGAGGCGAAAAGGATTTAAAAGATTTACAATTAACGGGGAAACCTGGAAGAGTGTTTATAGATAATCAAGATGGTACTAAGACATTTCAGAAAAGGTTTCATGAACTCAATGAAGAAACGATATTAAGCGCGCCTCGTAAACGTCGTTCCGATGGAAATCCATTTATTGACGCCAAATATTTTAAATTTGGGGAACCGAGGGATTTTATAGAGGGTTCTCAAACTAATAATAATGTAGTAACAACACAAACAACGCGTCATAATATTGTAAATACTTCTAAAGCAATAAAAAATAATAATGTAAAAACAGGTCGGGCTTTTATTTCTTAATACTCAATTCATCCGAAGAATCTATCGACTTTGTCATAATCCATTTTACATATATCATCTTGCAACGTATTGATTTTTTCATTTAGTTTGGCAATCATTTCATCCTTTTCCTTGTTCACTTTTATTTGTTCCGTTATAAATCTATCTATTTTATTTTTTCTATCTTCTTTGTTTATTACAAGCAATACTGCATCACTCATTTCAAGAGGAGTAAAATGATGATCCTTACAACGAATTGATGGTTTTTTTGCATCAAAGCATAACGTTTTGACACAAATTTTCCTATCATAACTTTCGGAACGACTATCCCAAAATCTCCCACTTTTGTCATCGCATGTTTCTTTGTCAAGACGCTCTTGAATTTCCCTCGCAACTTCATTTGGATATCCATTTATACCGATACACATTTCCTTCACCTTTTTTTTCCATTCAGCCATATTGATTTGTTTTTTTGCTGAATGTTGATATTGAATGGAGACATTTGACGGAATCAATTTTATTTAAGACCAAATGAAAACAAACCTAAAGAAATGAACGTACTATTTATTGTATAGGAAATTTTAATCCTCCGCAGAAGATGATGTATTTACTGAATAATAATCATTTTCAATACTATGTGTTGTTTCATCATCATAATTTGGGAGGAAACATATGATTGATAAATGTATCATAATTGATAATATAATAAATTGGAAATAAACCACGTGTGTAATATATATAACAACAACAGGAGTGAGAAATGTGACGAGAAATATAAACCCTATAATTATGTATCCTATTTTTTTATATTTTTCATATAAATGAACAAATGCTATTATTTTACGAAAAGACACCCATGACGTTCCAAATAACATACAAACACATACAATACGAAATATATTATTCATAAATACACAAGAAGTATCAAATAGGAAAGCATCGCAAGTTGTTTTTGCTGATATACATATACTTATATCATCACACAAATTAAATAAATTTAATTTACTCCTTATATATCCAAAATCTAATTCACAAACATAGCATTTGTCACTACAATTATCTTTTGTTTGATTATCACACATTATTATCCTTTCTTTTAACCGGAAGATTATTAAATTACAATCAATTTTTTTACATAATAAATAAAATTATTGTATAAGTAAAACACCAAACCACAATCCATAACAAATTATTATGAGTTATTATATTGAAAATAAATGGAGTTTATGGTGGTTTGAACATATTATTCTTCCAAATGAAAAACAGATAGATTACGTATCATTTTCACGTAATCAAAATCTAACTCTTGAATGGCTGGAAAAATATCCAGATATAATTAAATATCCCTGGTATTGGGGAATGTGGAATTTCAGACAATCCAAATCTAACTCTTGAATGGCTGGAAAATATCCAGATATAATTAAATATCCCTGGTATTGGGGAATGTGGAATTTCA
>Ga0315338_1003182_pt1 | contig 14711 bp, 10 predicted proteins | sample ASW8metaG_FD_204518 | JGI IMG/M metagenome (GOLD analysis project Ga0315338, IMG submission 204518) | Ammonia-oxidizing marine archaeal communities from Monterey Bay, California, United States - ASW #8 | ecosystem: Environmental > Aquatic > Marine > Coastal | place: USA: California | collected... | reverse complement strand
TGGCATTTTCAGAAACAACCGTCGAACAGACGATCATCTACGGCAATTGTAGTGATGGCTCTGATGGTATCCTGGTCGAGCCGCTTGCTACCGCTGACTTCGCCTGCTCCCTTGTCGACACGTCCAACACCGTTATCGACCCTCGGGCCTCGGTCTCTTACGACGAGAATTCCATACTCGATCAGGCCCCACAATTCTGTGAGCCAGAAGACTGTCAAAACGCACCCAACGACCTCGGAGACTATGGTCTGAAGGATGTGTCTCCATGCGTGGCGACGAACTCCCCATGTGGTCGTCGGATTGGCGCGTATGGACTCGGAATATGTGCGCTTCCGCCGGCCACGGTTCGGGGGAGCTGGGGATCGATCAAGGCGCGCTTCCAGGCGGATCCTTCGCGCCGCGAGTGAGTCTCGAAGAGGGGCCCGTATCGATCTAGGAGCCTGGCTGTGAGGGTTCCGTCCCCGGCCCGCTCGGTACTACGCCGGTCGTGACCATGGGCTCCTCCGGCAGGTGTCCGGGTCGCGGCAGGCGATCCGTGAGCGGCGCAACAAAAAGCGCGAGCAGTGCTCCTCCCAGAAAGCCTCCCAAGTGGGCGTAGAAGTCCGCATGCAGAATCGAAGGAAGCACGAGAAGAAAGAAGAATGGAATCTGCACGCGACGCAGTCGATACCGTTGACTCTCTGAAAAGTGTCGACGCTCCCGTAAGAGGAAGACGAGTCCCACGCCATACATCCCCATGATCGCCCCAGAGGCGCCAACGGAGAGAACATCTTTCGTGCGTGCCAAAGAGAGAAGCGAACTGGTCAGTCCCGAGAAGAGATACAGAAGAATCATGCGTTTACGTCCGTAGAATTCTTCCACGACGGCGCCGGCGGCGACAAACGTGATCATGTTTCCGAGCAGATGAGCCGGAGTCGCGTGAAGGAATACGGGAATCATCAACGCCGGTAGAAATCCACTCCCCAGGCGTTCCTTCAGCTGAGCGGAGTAGGCCCAAAGTTCGGTCGAATACTGCTCACCCCAGGTGAGGTAAAGGACCACGCCGATGAGGATGTTGACGATGATGAGCCATTCGGTGATAGAAGGTCCCGGTCCCCGAAACATCCCAAAGGGGCCGTGGCGCTTAACGGTGTCCGTCTGCGGAGCCGGAGCTGGCTTCGGTGAGGGGCGAAAGAGATGGTAGACCTCGAGACTGTCGGCAGTCCGCCAGAGTCCGCGGGTCCAGCGAGGTGAGTTGACGAGCGCATCCGGAGGAATCCACCCCATCCGCACCCAGCGTGGCCACTCGTCGTCCCCGACGCGCCATTCGCGCCCCTGGTGCTTGATCATCATAAATTCGGTCTCGACGAGCTGAAGGCGACGCTGAGGAACGCGAATTGTCGACGGATTCCGGGCATCGAAAGCCTTTTCCTGGGGGCGGTGCACCAATCGGTCGCCTGCAACTTTGCGGACGTTCTCATTGCGTGGTACCGTTTCGGATCTCATGGTAACCCATCCTTCGACAGAGCCTGGTGCGGCGCTCCCCATCCGGCAGCGCGCTTTCAAAGTTGCATTTATCGGCAGCCATGGCGTTGGCAAGACGACGCTGTGTTTTGAACTGGCCGCGCGTCTCAAGCGAATGGACCACCACGTCGATGTGGTCAAAGAAGTTGCCCGGGCCTGTCCTCTCCCGATCAACAAAGAGAGTCCGATCGAGGCTCAGGCCTGGATTCTTCATACCCAGATCGCCCTAGAGATTGAAGCCGCTTCCGCGCACGACGTCATTGTTTGTGACCGTTCGGTGCTCGACAATTACGCCTACTTTGCCGTGAGTTCTGGCCGCCATCCGGCCTATGACCCGCTCGTGCGGAGTTGGCTTGCCACCTACGATGAACTCGTATGGGTGCCGGTAACATCAAATCCGCGATTTGATGGAGTTCGCGACACCGACCGGAGCTACCAACAACGAATCGAGCAGCAAATCGGTGAGTTGGCGGAAGATCTGGGTGCAACTCCCTTCCGGCTCCACGACGTCGATCCATCCCGTTGGATAGATGAAGTCGTAGAGCGGCTTCCCTTCGAGAATACTCAGCTCCCGCTCTTTGATGAGGACACGTTGTGAATCGATTGTCTCCGGCCCTGTTTTTGTTGGCCGCTCTCGTCTTCAACGCCGGTGCCAACATCCTGATCAAGTATTCTGCCTCTCGGCGCTCCGCGGAAACGGCTGTGGGAGAGGGTCTTGGGGCGAAACTGTCGGCGTGGCTCGATCCGTACCTCATCGGCGGAGTCGTACTCTTCGGCCTCAACCTCATGGCCTATTCGATCGCATTGCGGACGCTCCGCCTCTCGGTGGCGTATCCGGTAATGGTCGGTGGTGGTTATTGCCTGATTCTCCTTGCCGGATGGCTCATCTTTCGGGAGCGGCTTACCTTCATTCAGTACGGCGGGATCGGAGTCGTTCTTCTAGGCATGTGGATGATTGCACGATAGGGCTCTTGTTCTGTTGCTGGGTGCGATCCGGGGACGTCTGCGTCGCGCGACTCCAAAACGTCTGGCCTCTCCGAACGAACCGCGCGAGCGCAGCGAGGCCCAGCGCTACCCCTCGTACGCGGGCTGTTCCCCGGGACACACCTCGTTCCCACTCCCCGCATAGAAGCGATCGCTACCGAATGAGAACCGATTGAATAAACCAAGCCTCGCCCCCAGCAGCTACACGAATCCAGTAAGCCCCAGCCGGAACCTCCTGGCCAGCGCCGTCAGTGCCATCCCAACGAGTCGAGTGATCGCCCGGAGCCAGGACGCCCTCGGCGAGTAGCGAGACTTCGCGGCCCGCGATATTGAAGACGGAAACCCTCACTCGTTGCGGGCCTCGCTCCCGCCCTACGGCAAAGTGCACTGTGGTGTGCTTGGAAAACGGTTGTGGGACGATGCGAAGCTGTCCTTGAAGTGCCGATTCGGATGGATCGATTGGCCATGGACCTAGTGTGGAGGATACGTCTCCTTCGCGCGTTCTCGGATCCCAACCGGCTTCGCTTCCGTCACCGATGAATCGAAGGTAGTCGGAAGATGAATCGGGTGCGGTTGCGATGTCCTTCCAGGAAGCGAACTTAAAATTCTCTGCATCGGAGTCATTGGGCTCGTCGTGGGCCACCATGATCCCGGATGCATACGTTGCTCCCAGGCTGAGATTCGCGACGTCGATGCCGTCGGTCTCCGTCACTTCGTCAATAGATCCGGGTCCGGCGCTCAGTTCGTAGTTGAAGATGTGTGCGTTCGGTTCTCCCGGCGTGAAAGAACGTTCGAACACTGCGAATGTGCTGTAGTAGTCGCTCGATTCCGAGCCATGCCCCTGGCTCGATGCGATCAGATACCCTTCGCCGTCTTCCGACGAGTACCAGATGGTCAGCCCTTCGACGTCCGGAACGAAGGGGCCGGTGACAGCGTTGGGAACGGCTACCGTTGTCGACGTGGCGGGGAGGACGAGGTTGTTTGCGGTCTCGAAACGATAGATAGCCAGGTCTTCGGCGGCGATGTAGATCACTTCCGCGGGATCGTCCGCGACTATCCCCTCGACTTCGGAGTTATTTTTCGTTACATCCCAAAAGGCCACGCGTGTCGCGATGATGCGCTGGCCAGGATTCGCTGCGGCATCGAATTGAAGATGAAACTGTCCGACGTTTCCCACCTTATCGCTGAGGAGACACGAATACTGGGTTGGCGTCTGGAACATCGCGCAACCATAGGGTGCGTCGGTTCCTGATGCCCAGCCGTCCCCGATCGGAATGGCGCCCTCTTTGACGAGTCCGAGAAAGTCTTCGTTTTCGTCCGTCTCGATCCGGTAGACATCGAGGGTTCGCGAACTGCGGTTGCTCGAGCAGACGATGTCCCAACTCTCCGGTCCAGCCGGGAAGCCGTAGCGGAGATCGACATTGTTGGTCAGTCCGTTTTCTGCGCTCGAGTTGTCCCAGATGGAGGCACCGCCAGATAACGACCAGGCGTAGATGCCGCCAGGGGACGTATTTTTGTTCGTGCCGAGAACAACGCTCTTCTCGCGGTCGTTCGGGTGAATCCAGATGCATGTGTCATCGGGGAAGGCGAGTGGACTGGTTTCCGCGACTGAGCCAACACTCCAAATCACAGCCTCGGAATTACTTGGAGAGATACCGAGGAGAGCGAGCGATACTATCGCCAGTCGACCCGCGGCCCCCCCAAAGTTGCTCCTCGTGTAGAGCGAGTGGAGCAGGTGACGTGTGCTCAAGTTGCTTGTTCTCCGGGAAATTTGAGATGAGTTTCGGGGTTGCGAGAATCATGTCCCTTGGCCAAAACGGTACCCAATCACAAAGCCCGTAATCAATGGGCTTGTCCTCACCTGTGTACGGGTTTCTCGCAGTTTCAGGATCTGGGCCACCCTGTTAGCGTGCGCATTCGTTCTAAAACGGTGATCGTTGGCGGGATATCCTGATCGGAACCGTAGCCATCCGGACCGCCTCGATCGACACGATTCAGGGAGGTCATTGGACCATGAAACTATCGTTTTGCCTCGTCGCGTGCCTGCTCCTCGGCGCAGCTTCAACGCCAACCTTCGCCACTGACGCTCGGATCGACACGCAGATTCGCTGGCGGGCGGAGAACGACAACCGTGCTTTCGATGGCACGGCCGTGTCGAGTCAATACCTTCGCAGTCGATTGGGACTGCACTTGGATTCGGACGAGAAGGACACCCACGTATTTGTACAGATTCAGGACTCCCGTCGGCTCGGTGACGAGAATTCGGGATCTCTTTCGAACGATTCGAATCTCGGTGTCCATCAGGCATTCCTGAAAGTGGATAATGTCTTTTCTCCGAAGCTCTCGATCCAAGTCGGACGGTTCGAGGTCAATCACGGCGCTCAGCGACTGGTCGGTGCGGTGGGCTGGCACAACGTTGGGCGTTCGCTCGACGGTGTTCTGCTGCACGGCGCCGGGCCCCGTGGATCACTCCAGGCGTTTCAGCTCAAGCTGGCAGAACAGAGTGGTGTCCGCCCCGACATCGATACCAACCTCTACGGGCTCTACGGTCATCTGGTAAAGGCTAATGCCGACGGTTTTGTCTACTACGATCGTAACGATCGCAAGACGAAGTCCGACCGCGTGCTCGATCGCTGGACGATCGGGGCCCACACGAATCGAAAACTCATGGAAGAGAAGGGCGATGTCGTCGCAACGGTCGCATTCCAGACCGGAAGTGCGGGGAGCAACGATATCTCCGCCTTCATGATTGCGGCTGAAGTCGGAGCAAAGCCGATCGAAGGAAAGCCACATCGCGTCGCCGTCGGCGTGGACTATGTGACCGGAGATGATGATCCAAGCGACGATGAGATCAAGGCCTTCAACAATATGTACTACACCGGCCACAAGTTCCGGGGTGCGATGGATCTGTTCCTTGGCTCAAACTCTGGCGGCCTCATGGATCTCTACGGGAAGGGCGCGTACTTCGCACCTCACGCCTGGAAGCTGCAGGTCCATGCTCATCTCTTCCAAACCGCGGAGGACTTCACTCTGGCAGACAACTCCTCCTCGTCTTCACTCGGTGCAGAGATCGATTTCTTTGCGACGAAGAAAGACATCGGCCGTGCGCAGTTTGACGTGGGTGGGTCGGTCTTTTTCCCGAGCGAAGATTGGCAGGGTTCCGACGCTGACCCCGCTCTGTGGGGATTCATGAGTTGGACAGTGAATCTCTCTTCTGACGTCGGCAAGTAAGGAGCGACACGGAATCCAGTCCCGCGATCTGGTCCGAACCGCGATCCGAACCGCGGTCCGAACCTCATTCGGAGCCGAGGCCGGGGTGCCCAGTGCCATGAGCGTCGTCAGGATGCTCTTGGCCTGGGTTTGGGACGGGCTTCCTGTTTATTTACGGTTCGCAGCAAATAGCGTATTGTCATACGGTAAATCTATGAGTTCTATCGAGGCATTCTCCGGCTGAGGAGTCGCACACAATTCTTAAGCTGCTGGCAGAGAATAGTTTGTGTTGCTCCGGAGTGAGTCTGAAAGAGATCGGACGTTTTGATGGGCGTTCACCCACCTTGTCGGAGATTGACCGGTTGACCAATACTAATATGGTGCTTTTCGAGGGGGGAGGACTGTCGATCGAGGTGGTGCTCCCTGATGGACCTCCCTTCTCGATCCCATCTACCAGCCGCCTTGTCCTCGGCCGTGGGAGTCATCAGCCTCCGGTTCGACTCTTTCTCGGGCTCATTACGAACCTGAATACTTGTTTGGTTACTCCCGGAGCGGGAGTGAAACGACGTTCGACCTACCGGCCCTCCAGCCGCGGCAGCCGGCCAACCAGCCGGACCAACTAATTGCCGAACCAGCCGACCCGATTCCATTGTCCGATCACGCTCTACATTCTCAGCCCGAGCGAGCCCTCGTATCCATCTTGGTCCTTTCATGCCCCGCACCCATTCCAACCGGGGTGACCTGGGCAATGACGGGGGTGGGAAGGGCGACCGAGGTTCCCTGCGAGGGCTGCAGTCACCCACGTACTTCCGCGGCTTCATTCAGAATCTCAAACTTTCGGATCACGCCGTAAGATTGTAGTCTTCCAGGTTGGGTAGAGACTCGGAAGGGAATCAGTTAAATGCAGAGTTCCAGGAGATGTTTCCAGCTCGGTGCAGCGCTTGCTCTCGTCTTTTTCAGCTGCGGTCGGGCGGAGATAGAAGAGTATCACGCACCGAAAACGGATTTTTCGTCGAAGCCAGTAAACATCGGGCAGAACGGGCACTCACATCCGGTCGCGGCGGAGGAGCCGAAGTGGGACTTGCCGGAGGGCTGGACCGCACATCCCGGATCCGGACTTCGATTCGCGACGCTTCACATCGATGATGGCACCCCTCCGTTGGAACTGCGGGTCACGCCGCTCGCTCTGAGTGCGGGGGATCCACTTTCGAATGTCAATCGCTGGGCGTCCCAAATTGGATTGCCGCCTTACCAGCCCAGTCAACTGGGCTCGGTTCTTCGGGACGTGAACATTCAGGGGCGCGCGGCCAAGGTTGCCAAACTGGTTGGACCGCCTAGCGAAGCCGACCCCGCTCAGCAGATCCTCGCTGCGATCATCCCGGGGGAGCGGAGTGCATGGTTCTTCATGATCATGGGCGAGGAGGAGCGGGTCAGTCCTTTCGAAGGGCGATTCGATTCGTTTTTGCAAACAGTGAGTATTTCTAACGGAGAGGTGCCGGCCTCGGCCGAATCGGGCGGCGGGTCTGAGCCGGCATCGGCAGGACAGTCCGTGGCGCCGGGCTCTTCAGGTGAAACGATGACCTGGCAGCTTCCTGAAAACTGGGTCGAGCAGCCGGGGGCCAGTGCCATGCGTGTGGCGACGATCGTTGCGGAATTGGGCGGAGAGTCGGCTGAGATCACCGTGACGAAGTTTCCGGGTAATGTCGGGGGGCTCCTGCCTAACATCAACCGTTGGCGCGGACAACTCGGGTTGCCAGCGGTCAGCTCCGTGGCGGCCCAGCCTCTCGAAGAGCTCCGCGTAGCGGCTACTCCTGCAAAGTTCCTCGATCTCGTCGCCGATCCAAACTCGGTGGGTGGAAAGCGGATGTATGTTGTTTCGGTGGCCCGCCGCGAGATGACCTGGTTCCTCAAGATGACCGGCCCCGCGGGATTTTTGGAAACCCAGCGACCAGCCTATGACGCTTTCGTTGCCTCGGTTGGCTTCACAGGAGGAAGTTCTGGTGACTGATCCATTTCGCAAAATACTCAAGCCGATTGCCTCGGTCCGCTTGACCGTCTGGCTCCTGGCTCTCTCCATCTTCCTGGTTTTCGCGGGTACCTGGGCTCAGATCGATATGGGGATCTGGTCGACCCTCAAGACCTACTTCCGTTCCTTCTTCGTAATGATTCCACTTCAGATCTTTCTCCCCCGCGATTGGAATGTTCCCGGGGCCATCCCGTACCCCGGCGGATTCGTCATCGGCGGACTCCTGATGGTCAACCTCCTCGCCGCTCACGCCACGCGGTTCAAGTTCAGCAAGGCGCGGACGGGCATCCTCCTGATCCACCTCGGGCTGATTCTTCTCCTGCTCGGGGAAGTGACGACGGCCATGCTCGCCAACGAAGCGAACATGACTATAGACGAAGGGCAGACGGTCAATTTCACGGAAGACATCCGTACTGTAGAGCTGGCCGTGATCGACCCTTCAGATCCGGAAAGCGATCGGGTTGTCGTGATTCCGGCCCGGATTCTCGAGAAGGGCGGTCTGATTCAGGACCGTCGCCTGCCCTTCGAGATCCAAGTCGAGGCGTACTACAAGAATGCGCATCTCCTGGATCGAAAGAACGTTCCGAGCAATGTTGTGATGGCTGATCGTGGGACGGCGGTACAGTTCGCGGTTGGAGCGGTCTCCCGACCCGAAGCCAGTGGTGTAAAGCAAAACCAATCGAACATGCCTGTGGCCATGGTCAGTGTTCTCGACCGCGGTCAAAAGGTCGGGACCTGGATGACCGCCTTGTATTTCTCCCTCATCGACCAGCCAGAATTCGAACGAGTCGAAGTGGGGGGGGAAACCTACTGGATGACTTTGCGGCACAAACGGAACTACAAGTCGTACGCCATGAAGCTGATCGACTTCCGTCACGATCGATACATTGGGACGAACACTCCGAAGAACTACTCGAGTCAGATTCAGCTCGTGGATCCGGCGCACAACGAGAACCGTGAGGCGCTGATCTACATGAACAACCCGCTGCGCTATCGGGGAGAGACGTTCTATCAGGCCAGCTTCAAATCGGGCGACACTGGGACGATTCTTCAGGTCGTGCGCAATCCAGGCTGGCTCCTTCCCTACATCGCCTGCACCGTGGGTGCGATCGGTATGTTGTTGCACTTCGGTCTGAGCCTTTCGAAATTTTTGAAGAAGAGGACTGCGAGATGACCGAAGCTACGAAACCTTCCGGCGGCAAGCCCTGGTTGCCGATTGTCATTCTGGTTTTGGGTATCCTGTATCTCGGATCGGCTTTTCGGCCGCAGAGTAACGGGACCGAGTTCGACCTTGTTGGTTTTGGCCGGCTTCCGGTCATCGATCAGGGCCGGGTCAAGCCACTCGATACCTACGCCCGGACCAGCCTGATGGTGCTTTCGAACAAGCAAACGCTCTTCATGGGCGAAGGCGTGGCGACTTCAGAACGTAAACACCCCGAAGGTCTGGAGAAAACTGCCGCGATAAACTGGCTTCTCGACGTCGTGACCCGCCCCGAGCAGGCTCGGCAGTACACTATGATGCGCGTCGATCATCCCGATATTCTCGGGCTCCTCGGAGTTCAGGAGGAACGGCAGTACTTCTCTATCGCTGAGATGGTGGAGAATGCCGAAGTACTCGGGGCCCAGTTCGACATGGTGCAGCAGACCGCGACGAGTGAAATGACGGGCTACCAACGTCAGGTTCTCAAGCTCTCGAACGGCTTCAGTCTCTATGTGTCCTTGGAAGGACTGATGGGATGGCTCGTCGTTCCACCGTCTGACGGATCGGAGAATTGGCTGACGTTGCAGGCAGCATCCCACGCCGGCCACGATCACGCGTCGGGCGACCATACGACCCCGGCGGGAACGTTTGAATACGATTACCAGGTTGCTTTGCGAAGCGCATTCGACGCCTACGCCCTGAATGACCCGACTCGATTCAATGCCGCGGTGGCGAGCTGCACCTCACTTCTCGAAACGACCGGCTACCCGACCTTGGGCAAGCACAGTTTCGAGTCGTACTTCAATCATGTCGCACCGTTCGTGCGGACGATGGCCCTTTACGTTCTCGTCTTCGTCCTGGCCGCGTTTTCCTGGCTGGGGATGAGTCGACCGCTCGCCCGGGCGGCACTTTGGGTTCTGATCCTGGCTGTTATCATGCACACCTTCGGACTAACGGCTCGGACCTGGGTTCAGGGAAGGCCGCCCGTTACCAATCTGTATTCCTCAGCCATTTTTGTGGGTTGGGGGGCAAGTTTGCTCGGTATGTTTCTCGAGCGAATGTTCCGGAGCGGTATTGGAGCCGCCACGGCTGCCTCGATGGGTTTCCTTACGCTACTCGTCGCCCATCATCTCTCTCTCTCCGGAGACACGATGACGATGATGCAAGCCGTTCTCGATACCAACTTCTGGCTGGCGACCCACGTTACTGTCATCACTCTGGGTTACTCCGCGACCTACCTGGCGGGCTTTCTCGGCATTATCTTCATTCTGCGAGGGGTGCTCACAAAGAGCGTGAGCTTTGACGAAGGGAAGAATCTGTCGCGGATGATCTATGGGATCGTGGCCTTTGCAACCCTCTTCAGCTTTGTCGGCACGATCCTCGGTGGAATCTGGGCAGATCAATCCTGGGGACGGTTCTGGGGCTGGGATCCCAAGGAAAACGGAGCGTTGCTCATCGTGCTCTGGAACGCACTGGTGCTCCATGCGCGTTGGGGAGGTCTCGTCCGCCAACGGGGAATCGCCTCCCTTGCGGTTGCCGGAAACATCATCACGAGCTGGTCGTGGTTTGGAACGAACATGTTGGGTGTCGGGCTCCACGCCTACGGCTTCATCGATTCCGCGGTGTTCTGGATGGCTGTCTTTGTTACATCGCAGCTTGCCATCATCGGGATCGGTTCGTTACCGATGCGATTCTGGCGCAGTCCGGTGTTCGAGAAGCCGCGACGAGAGGCGACGACCGTTTGATCAAACGGTCCCAGTACGTCTGTTTCGTCGAGAAACGGCCACGAGGGTAGAGATTTCGCAACTTCAGCGCGAATCGTTCGTATAGGGAAGTAGTCCGCTCAAACTACCCGACCTCCATGGAGGGAGCATGTTTCATTTTCTGCTCTGGTTGATCCTTCTCGTCACCTGTTGGCCACTGGCCCTCCTCGCCCTCGTTCTCTATCCGGTGGTCTGGCTTATCTCGTTGCCGTTTCGCCTCATCGGGATCACGCTAGAGGCCGTCTTCAGCCTGCTCAAGGCCATCCTCATGCTTCCAAGTCGAATTCTGGGCGGCGGCCCGCGGCGAGCGGGATTCTGGCACTAGACGTCGGATTCGAGAAATCAGTCCGTCGTTGCCGGCAGGCGATGGTGTCTCCCGAGTCGAGACTCCGCTACCGCGGCATAGAGCACCGGCACGGTAAACGTCGTGAAGACCACGAAGATCATCCCCCCAAATGACGGGATCGCCATCGGTATCATGATGTCCGATCCCCGGCCCGTCGAAGTGAGGATCGGAATCAGAGCGAGGATAGTTGTTGCCACGGTCATGAGGCATGGACGGATCCGTCGCTTGCCGGCTTCGAGAGTGGCCGCCCGAATCGCCGCGACATCGCGAGGAACCCGCCGCCGAAACGTCTGGTCGAGGTAGGTGCCCATGATGACGCCGTCATCGGTGGCAATGCCAAAGAGGGCGAGGAAACCGACCCAGACAGCGACGCTCAGATTGAGCGGATGAACCTGAAAAAGCTGCCGCATCGACGTTCCAAAGACGTCGACATCGAGGAACCAGGGCTGGCCGTAAAGCCAGATCATGACGAAGCCCCCGCCCCAGGCCACCGCGATCCCCGAAAAGATGAGTGCGGTCGTCGTGACCGAACTGAATTGGAAATAGAGGATCAGGAAGATGACGGCGAGAGCTACGGGCAAAATGACAGTAAGCTTTTTCTGAGCCCGCACCTGATTTTCGTAGCTTCCCGCGAATCGATAGCTGACCCCAGCTGGCACGGCGAGTTCGCCCTCCGCGATCCTCTTCTCGAGAAACTCGCTGGCCTGTTCCACCACGTCCACTTCCGCGTATCCTGGTCTCTTGTCGAAGATGACATAGCCGAGTAGAAATGTGTCCTCACTCTTGATGACCTGGGGGCCGCGGACATATTCGATTTTCGCAAGTTGGGCCAGAGGGATTTGCTTGCCGTCCGGTGTCGCGACCAGCACCTGCTCGATCGCCTCGATGTTGTCGCGCAACTCGCGCGCGTAGCGCACCCGGATGGAGTACCGTTCGCGCCCCTCAACTGTCTTCGTGATGGGCTTTCCCCCGATCGCGATCTCGATGACTTCCTGGACGCGCGCCAGATGGATTCCGTAGCGGGCGATGGCGTCACGGTCGATTTGGATCTCGAGGTAGGGTTTCCCCACGATGCGATCGGCAATCACCGTGCTCGGTTCAATCGCCGCGACCTGTTTGAGTTGCGTTTCGAGTTCAAGGCCGAAGGCGTCGATCGTGGCGAGATCGGGTCCCTTGATCTTCACACCAAGTGGTGCGCGCATTCCGCTTTGTAACATGACGAGACGAGCGGCGATCGGTTGCAGTCGGGGCGCTCCCGTCGTTCCAGGGATTGCCGTGACATCGACGATGATATCCCAAATGTCATCCGGCTCGTTGATTCCACCCCAGGAGGTTCGCCCTTCGTTGAGGTCAGGATCGAGAGCGGGCCGCCAGAGCCGGAAGGGTTGGCCCCGCTTGTCTGGGATGAGTTTTCCCTCGCCGTCACGTGCAAATCTTCCACGCACCAGAAACGGCTCCCCATCAGGCGCCGGGAGCGTTTCGCCATCGACGCTTCGGAAGTAGTCCGTTTTCTCGCTGTCGTAACGGAACTGTAGCCGGTGACCGGCAGCGTCGACGAGGTACTCCGGTTCGTAGTTGATGATCGTTTCGACCATAGAAATTGGAGCAGGATCGAGAGGCGATTCGACTCGCCCGATTTTTCCGACCGACGAAGTGACCTCCGGTATGCCCTCGATCGCCATATCCTGCTTTTGCAACACGTCGTAAGCCTCACCGATTGAGGCGTGTGGCATCGTTGTTGGCATGAAGAGGTATGAACCTTCATCGAGTGGCGGCATGAACTCTCGCCCAAGCCCGGGAAAAGCGTGCGCCACCGCGCTGATCGGAGACGACGTTCGGACGGGCCCAGGCATCCATCCGAAAAACGAATCGAAACCTAGCCAGGCCATCGCTCCAACGAACGTCAGAAGGGCCGGAATAGAAAGAAAGATGATCTTGTGCCCGAGCGCCCATGCGAGGATGCGCCCGTAGGCACGCTGAAAGAGAAGGAGAGCAAAGAGGATGCCGCCAATCAGGCCAGTCACGAAAATGACGTTCCGGACGATCCCTGGTGCTGGTCCGAGCGGAAGCCAATGAGCGGTCAGGTAGAGCAGCACGGCCAGAACCGCGAAGAGATGGAAGGACCGACCGATCCCTCCGCGCACCCTTTCGGGAAACTTGTGCTCGAAGAGATGGTAGAGAGCGACGAGAAAGAGAAGTGCGCCAGCCCACGCGCTCAGGGAAACTGCCGTAATCAACCCTAGGAACGCTACAGCTCCGTAGAGGCCGATACGCAGGAGACGAGTTCGAACTCGACTCGTAAAGAGGATCTGTGCCAAAGGCGGGATGACAAGGATCGCTACGAGGACCGAACCGACCAGGGCGAAGGTCTTGGTCAGAGCAAGTGGGCGAAACAGCTTTCCTTCTGCTCCCGTCATCGTGAAGACGGGGAGGAAACTCACCACGGTCGTAGCGACTGCGGTCAAGACGGCGCTACCGACTTCACTTGTTGCTCGTTGGATGGCCTTGCGCCGGGGTTCTTCCGGATCAGCCAGGTCGAGTGTCCTGAGAATGTTTTCGATCAGGACGATTCCCATGTCGACCATCGTTCCGATTGCGATCGCGATGCCCGACAAGGCGACGATGTTCGCATCGACTCGGAAAAGCCGCATCGCGACGAAACAGAAGAGAACGGCGAGAGGGAGAAGCCCGGCGATGAGGACCGAGCTTCGCAGGTTCATCACCATGACGAGCACGACGATAATCGTGACGAGAATCTCCTCCGAGAGCGCTTTGTTCAGCGTTCCCAGCGTCTCCTCGATCAGCTCGGCCCGATCGTAAAACGGAACGACCGTGATCTGGCTAACCGTGCCATCCGCGAGCGTCTTTTTCGGCAGTCCGGGAGCGATCTCGGCGATTTTCTCCTTCACGGCGTCGATGGTGGCGAGGGGGTTGTCTCCGTAGCGGACGACGACGACGCCTCCAACCGCTTCGGTGCCTCCCTTGTCGAGGACACCTCGTCGGAGTGCCGGGCCCAGCCCGACCGTTCCGATGTTCCGAATCAGAACCGGGACGCCGTCGTCGGCGCGAACGACGGCCTTTTCGAGGTCTTCGACCGACTTGACGAACCCAACGCCACGGATGACGTACTCGACCTGGTTGAGTTCGATTGTCCGGGCTCCGACGTCGAGGTTGGACATGCGAACGGCAGTGTAGACTTCTTCGAGTGTGACTCCGTAGGCCCGCATGGCGTCGGGGTCGACGTCGATCTGGTACTCCTGAACGTGCCCGCCGACCGAGGCGACTTCACTGACACCGGATGCGGACATGAGCGCGTAGCGCACGTGCCAGTCCTGAATGCTGCGGAGTTCGTGTAGATCCCATCCACCGGTCGGCCGCCCCTCCGGGTCCCGTCCTTCCAGGGTGTACCAAAAGATCTGCCCGAGCGCGGTGGCGTCGGGTCCGAGGCCGGGTTGAACGGATGCGGGAAGAGTTCCGGCCGGTAAGCTGTTGAGCTTTTCGAGGATTCGTGAACGGGACCAGTAGAAGTCGACGCCCTCCTCAAAGATCACGTACACCGTCGAGAATCCGAACATCGAGAAGCTGCGGATCGTTTTCACTCCCGGGATACCGAGGAGAGACACCGTTAATGGGTAAGAAATCTGGTCTTCGACATCCTGGGACGATCTCCCAGACCAG
>Ga0315338_1003180_pt1 | contig 14729 bp, 19 predicted proteins | sample ASW8metaG_FD_204518 | JGI IMG/M metagenome (GOLD analysis project Ga0315338, IMG submission 204518) | Ammonia-oxidizing marine archaeal communities from Monterey Bay, California, United States - ASW #8 | ecosystem: Environmental > Aquatic > Marine > Coastal | place: USA: California | collected... | reverse complement strand
TGATGACCAAAACATGAAATATATATATATGTGTATTAGTTGCAATCGTGCAGGAATTCAACCTAACATTTGGTAATTAAACCTATTTGGTAATTAAACCTATTTGGTAATTAAACCTATTTGGTAATTAAACCTATTTGGTAAGAATATGAAATGCTTTTTTTGAACAAAGTATAAAGATATAACACTATTCATTTTTTATATTTATACAATGCTTTTTATATCTCCCCCATTTGGCACTTATTTTCATTTACCATATACACAATCAATAAAAGGTTCTTTCACAATACAATCCCGTCCTGGTTTATTTAAGCAAATTATATCCACTTTATATTATTCGAAAGAAAATTCTGGTTGGGTTAATAAAATTGGATTACGAAATCCTGGAATTGATTTTGCAATTCATAAATACAATAAAAGTATATTTCCCTTTTATAGAAATTCCATTATAAGTATTGCTATACTTGAGGAAAAGGATATTGAATTATTTTTAGAAAAAATTCCCAAGGAAATGTCATTGGAAATAAATGTGAGTTGTCCTAATACGGAAGAGCAATTAATACAAAAAAAATTAAGTGGATTTTTGAATGATAAACGGAAATGGTGTTCTATAAAAGTATCACCAAACACAACATTAAATGAAATCGGTGCATTTTATGACCAGGGGTTTAGAATTTTTCATTGTTGTAACACCATTCCAATTAAAAATGGTGGATTGAGTGGACCATCCATTATCCCCAAGGCATCTGCACTTATTATAGAAATAAAAGAAAAATATGATGATGTAGAAATTATTGCTGGTGGTGGGATTCAAAATATAGATGTATATAAATCATATAAAAAAATCGGTGCCACACATTTTTCCGTTTCATCGCTTTTATTTCATCCATTTAAATTTATGAAATTTTATTGGGATTATTGTCACCAGGAATAAGTTTTTGTCCATTCACGAAAAGATGATGTTGAATATATTTGAATTTTTGTGAGGAATGAGTTCTTTTTTGTATTTGATGTCTCGATTCCATATGAATACATACGTAATAATAATCATTATTGGAATTTAATAGAGGAATATTATTATGTTTTAAGGTAAAGTTAATATTACCAATTAAACGTATCATCATTTTTTTTTTATAAACACGTTTATTATTTATGTATAAGGAACGGGAACCAGTTATCATATGTTGTTTAAAAATGAAATCATAGTTATATTTCCCAGATTGATTTTCAATTACAAAGTTCCAGGCAGTTGTTATAAGAAACATGTTTGCGTGTTGCTTACATTACTTAACAAAGAAAAATATAAATCAATTTTATTACTTTTTAGAAAAAGGTAAAGCAAAAATACTCTTAAAAAAGTAAAGCAAAAATACTCTTAAAAAAAGTAAAGCAAAAATACAAGAAATTAGATATCAATAATTTCAGGGGATTGTTTGGTTGATTGTGCCAATGCTTTAATATCATGTTTTTCATTATATAACATAATTTTTATTTCTTTTTTATAATTATTTTCATATTCTGGTTTTTCATCCAGGACATCGAAAAGTTTTTCTACTCTTTCATAAGTTCTCTCATCCAAATCATCTTTATGTAATTCTAACATCCCACAGACATCACTTCTCCTAAATTCTAATATATCATCCACTAATTCATTTTTATCAACAATAATAAAATCCTTTTTCCCAATATCATATTTATAAGCATAGGGAGACCTCATATTTGTTATAGCACAATTATGAAACTGAGGATATTTTTTCCCACAATGCATTTCTTTTATCAACTGAAACACTGATTGTAATTTATATTTTAATATTTCTTTTTGGTCCTTTTCACTCATTATACTTGTAATATTTTCTTCGCCGAGAGGCACAATATTATTAATGATGATGCCGTTATTATCTCTAAATTTTTGAAATGTTTTAGGATGCATTTTGTATTTTTCATTTATAAATCCCATTAATTCATTTCTCATTATTTTTATTTCTTTATCCATTTGTTGATTATTATCTATTTTTATTTGTTTTTTAAGTTTCTCATTTTCCTTTTTTAATTTATTATTTTCCTCTTTAAACATAATCTTTTCTTTATCTATCTTCCTTTTACAGGTTTTTTGATGCCGATATTTCCCCTGTTTGAATGCAAATTCCTTATTACAATATTTACAATGCGAAACTAAAGATGGTGACTTTATGGTGACTAAATGGTGACTAAATGGTGACTTTATGGTGTCTTTTATGGTGTCTTCTAAATGAAATCTTTTTTTATGAGCATACAAACTTTGGCGACAACTATATTTTTTATCACATATATAGCATATATAATTTATGTTTTTATTCATTTTAATAATAATATATTATAATGTTTCTTTATATTTATTTTGTAAATCTTTTGTAAATGTTTTTGTAAATGATTCTGTAAATGTTTTTGTAAATGTTATTGATTTTTATTGTTTTTTTAAATGGGGGGGGGGACACATCCTCAAATAAAATTACTTTTAGGAAAAGTAAAACAAAATTACAATCAATCCCTGCAAAAATAATATTTATTTATACTTAAACAAATAAAATTGAAGAATATATTATATTCATTTTCTAAATATAAGGTATAAGAATAGAATGCAAGCAACTACAGAAGAAACGGTTACATCAGCCAATTATTATAATTCAAATGTAGGAGAAAATACAACAAATATATTACATGATAATACATATCATAACCATTTTGATATTTTAAAAAATTATAATGAAATTAAAAAAAATAATAGAACTCGTCCTCGCATTACTAAATATGAATTAACAAAATGTTTGGGTATGCGTGCTGAAATGCTGGCACGTGGAGCTCCAGCTCTTGTCGATGTTCCTGAATATATTGATAGTGTTGAGGATATTGCAAAAATGGAACACAAACAAGGAAAATTACCTTTTATCCTACGACGAAAAATAACTGGAGGTTATGATTATTGGAAACTAGAAGACCTTTCATAAATTAAAAACTAAAACAAATAAAACAGGTTGAGGAAAGAAAAAATGAGTAAATATGTTGTTAAAATTGATGAATTGAATAAAACTCTATAAAAGTTTATTGTTTCCATCTATTTCCACACGTAATACATGTAATAAATATAGTCATTGATTCATCAGCAGACCTTGTTTGAAGTTCGTAATAAGTACATTTTCTCGATTTACAACGACTACATTTATATTGGTCTGTCATTGCTTCTAATTTTTCTTCATATAATAATTCACTTTTTTTATGTAAATCATCCATCATTGTTTTCCAATGTTCCGGAAATACTTGCTGAAATGTTAAATGTGGTATATCTTCAACTTTAATACTCCCAACAATTATTTTTTGTTTAAAGTTGATATTTTTAACATATGAATTTTCATCCAAGTTTGTATAAAGGGAACGTGCTTTATTTATATATATTTTTTTAAACAGAGGATTATCCCAATTTCTTGGGATTCTATTTTTTTCGGCATTTTCTTTTGCAAATTGTATAATGCCTATTTCTATTTTATGACTTAATTCTTTATCATCTAATAATTTATTAAAATAATTTACAATTTTTTCTCTCAAGATTACAGAGGTTTCTGTATCCTTTAATTCATCTATTATTTGGTTTTTATCTTCTTCCATCTCATCATCCTCGACTTCAATATCATCCTCAACTTCATCCATCTCATCATCCTCGACTTCATCCATCTCATCATCCTCGGCTTCATCCTCATCCCCTTCACCATAATCAATTTCACTGTCACTTAATCCATTTTCAATTTCATTCATAACATAATATTCTTCATCTTCATCAATATCTTCATCGGAACTTGATGCATTTTCAAATGATGCAGAATAAAATTCAATATAATCTTCTTCTGTTAAATCGATTAATTTATTTTCTTTATTCACACAATATACAATAATATCACCAAAATAAGGATTAGTATCATCAAGAGGCAATGAATGCATATTTGAATTATTTGCTTCTTTTGGAGGCATTATATATCCAACTGGAATAAATGTATTATTATTTGATGTTTTCCATCCTTTTCCATGTGATATTTTACCTGTCCCAAATTTTTCCATATGTTTTTTACAAAAACTTGTTGTAAAAATTTTGTCATGTGGTTTTTTTAATATTGTTGGCGTGAAATTTACATCCTTTTCAATAATAAGTGCCGATTCCTGGAGAATTATAAATTTCATTTTTTATTATTATATATCCACTATTATTTAGTTCTAATGTTTCCTTATGTCAATTTTTAAAAATTGATGTTATTAAGTATATATAAACAATTTAACGAAAATATTATAAAATGGATATCGATACTTATTTAGATTTTATTTTAAAAAAATATAAATTAATCCAATCTGTAACTATTTATTTTGGAAAATCAAATGGTTCATCTTTATTTAATGGAAAGTTAACAAAAGAACAGATAGAACGTGTAGTGTCCCATTTTATATCATGTTCACGTAAAATAGAAAATTATAAAAAAATAACACATAATATGAATGTATTGAAAATATTTGCGGATAAAACAGAATGTTATAGAATCATGGCAAAATATACAAAAACTATTGTATTACCCGAAATTGATATTATTATTATAGGAAATAAAAAAGAAAAAATAAATGAAATTGAATTTCCATCAATAAAACAATATCATCAAACTATAAATTGTTCTGATATTATATTTACTATTGATCCTAAAATAATTTTAATTATAAATACAGAAAATAATATACAAATTGATTGTATTATTGATGATTATGCAGATACAACATTACAAAATGTAAAAAATATTATATATAACATTAAAGATTTATTGGCAATAACGAAAAACAATGCACTCGCCACCAGTTTCACTTGATTTTCGAATTTCACATACATCGCCGCGTTTCATTCCAATAAATTTAGCTACTGGGTCTATTTTAAGAATAATGGGTAATTGCGATAAATGTGCAATATCAAATTTTAATAATAATTTTTTTTTATCTTCTTCACTTATGATTGTATGTTCCGGTACAAGTTCATGTTTCATTATATTTATAATTAATTTTGATAAATCAAATACTTGTGTAAAATATTTACTGTTTCTTTTTTTATATAACCCATCCAATTGATTATCAAACAATGCTTCATTACTTATTTTTTCATCGCTGATAAAAATAACTTCATCATCATCTGTTTTGAATATATGATTTTTAATCATAGATATAATGATATTTTCCACTGTTTGAATTTTTAATTTAGAACCAAAGAAATAACACACATGGATATATTTATCCATCTTTTTATGTTTACACACCATATCAAGTGGTGTCTGTGTATTTTTTTGTGTGGTTTTTTTAATTATTGACAACATTGATAAAATATCTTCTTGTGTATAATGTTCGTATGCAGATGTATCATATTCTCTCCGTTTTAGCAAATCCAAAATAACATCTCTCGAAAGATATATATGAGAATCATTCAAATTAACCATCCTTGCTCTATAATTTATTTATATAATAAAGATTCAATTTTATTTATGTGTTTTATGTTTATTGTTTTTTTTTTAAATTTATTTAAAGAATGTGTTATATTTATATTAGTATATTATGTCTCAACCCTGGTTATGTTATTTATTAGAAAATTCATTTGGAAAAACATACATTGGTGCCACAAATAATTTTAAACGCAGGATAAGACAACATAATGGAGAAATTAAAGGTGGTGCAAAATACACCAGTGCGAATAAACCCTGGGAACCTGTATTAATTGTTCTTGGAATGCCAGATAAAATTACAGCACTTATGTTGGAATGGAGAATGAAAAAACATAAATCTTCCAGGACAGGGAAATTAGTACCTTGTAAAAGTTGTCGTCCACGAATCATAAATACAATTGAAATTCTCAATAGCAATTCAATAACTTCCCGGTCAATATCTCCGCGGGAAATTGAAAAAATAACCATTGTTATACACACAAAATATAAAGATTATTTGGATTTGGATTTAGTTTTGTCATTGAATGATAATATTGAAATTAAAATGGTTGATGACATAATATTGTTTTGTAATATTATATAAAATGTTATTAGATACATATCTAACTTATAAACAAAAAGTATTTATTTCAATTATTGTTGGTATGATTTGGATATATTATAGAACACAAGATTATTATAAATTACTTCCTAGAAAAACAATGTTTTCTGTATTTTTTGTGGGATTGTGGATATATTTAAATTATTATGAACCCTTATCATTACCCATTGGAATATTTATCATGGTTTTATATAAATTAATGTAAATATGTTATAGTATATTATAGTATAAGTAGAACAATATGGTAAATAGAATAAAATCAAAAAAAGATAAAAAACCTAGAAAAAAACCATCAAAAAAAATGTTGGAAATACTTAGAAAGGGAAGAGAAAAAATGTGTTTTAATTTATTGAAAAAAAGGAGTGGGAAAAAAACCCGTAAAACTAAAAATAACATAACAAATGAAATGAGAACGTTAAAATTATATGAAACACGATATGATAAAGAACGTGACCCAAAACGAAAAAGTGCGTTAAAAAGAATTATTGAACGACAGAAAAAAAGAATGAAAATCTAAAAAAAATAAAAATAAATCACATTAATGTTTTCGTTTTTTCCGTTTTTGTTTACGAGTGCGTTTTCGTTTCTTGCCAAAAGCGAGAGGTTGTTGATACCATCCTTGTTGACCTAAACTAAAATGTAATCGTCCTGTATTTTGTCCTTCTGGTGTTGAAATTTCAACAGATAAATGTCCAGGATTTGGATATGTTTGATGTAAAGTTCCATAAACATTCAATGTTACAAAATCGGCAACATTGTTTATATTTGTATAATACCATGCCACTATACCAGAAACATCGCCATTATAAACGGAACCATTATGTGGTATCTTTTTAATTGTATATGATTTAACACACGGACAATAAACAACAATTTCTTTAAAACTCATATTTTATAATATAATATGATATTTATAATCAGACTGCCATATCGACTTTAATTCCAGGATAAGGACAATAATCAATTAATTTTAAATCTTCATATGTAAAATCGGTTAATTTATCTTTTTTTTCATTGACATGAAGATATGGAAATGGACGAGGTGTTCGTTTTAAATTTTCCTCAACGGCCTTTATATGGGAAAGATATATATGTGTATCGCCAGTGACAACAGTTAATTCCCCAGGTGTTAAATCAATGTCTTTTAAATTACATATCAAATGAACAAGCAATGCTCCTGTAATGACATTCCAGTTGTTGGCAAGAAAATAATCAGAGCTACGTAAATAAACTTGAAGCAAGAGTTCTTTTGTTTCTTCATTGACATAGAATTGATATTGTAACATACATGCTGGAAGTGCTGCATTATCGCTTGTTCCTGGATTCCATAATGTCATAAGCATTCTTCTACTGCTTGGTTCATTTTTAATAAGATTCAATACATATTCTAATTGGTCAAAACCAGTTCCTGTGTAATTTTTATCACATCCTTTATATTCGGCACCATAATGTCTCATATTAAATCCATATGTTTCTCCCATATCACCTTCTTTATAATGAGTTAACCCACGTTTATCTAAAAATTCTCGTGTTGTATTACCATCCCATATATGAATACCCTGTTCCTGTAATATGTGATTATCCGTTTTTCCACTTAAATATAATTGTAATTCTGCGAATATTCCCCTGAAAAATATTCGTTTAGTTGTCCAGATTGGAAAGGTATATCTTAAATTATATTTCCATTGAAGACCAAATAAACTACGCGTTCCAATTCCAGTTCTTTCAATTCGTTCTTGTCCAAATTCCATAATAAGTTTCATGCTTTTTAAGGCAGTTATTTCGGTATCATTTTTCCATTCATGTCTTCCTCTATCTAATTTATCTTTCTTCCAATATTCGAGAAATCGGTAATAAATACCATTTTCATTATTAAAATTAGATATTGATGTCATAATAAAATTCTGTTCTTTTAATTCTTTTTTTGTTGGGAAAAAGGTATCACATTCAAATTCTTCATAAATTTCTGTTACATTTAATTTAGAGACCATGGGTGACAATATGGCTTCTTTATATAAACGTTCGCCACCAATAATAACAGCATAAGGACTATTAAATGAACGAGCTAAATAAATGGCATCATTTAAAGATGTAGCAACACAGCATTTTTTATCTTGAACATCTGTATCCATTTTACCTGAATTGCTTACCACAATATTAATTCGTTTAGGAAGTGGTCTCATAGATTTTGGTAAAGATTCCCATGTATTCCTCCCCATAATAACAGTGTTTTGTGGATAATTACCATGTTCATTAATTGTATTTTTTTTGAAATGTTGTAAATCACCTTTTAATTTCCAGGGAATGGTGTTATTTTTTCCAATACCACGATTTTTACTACAACAACCAACAATAACCGAAATTTCCATTGTTTCTGAAATACTCATTATAATTTGATTCCTCTGGATATAGTTATAATATATTTATATTAATCAATTTTTTTTGTCTTGACTGCTTTAAAAAATACTTTTTATATAATGACTCGGTTCTTAGGAACTTGGAAAAGAGTACAAGCAAGCAAAGCAGCTATGACAAAAATACCTCAAGTATACTTATTTAATATAAGTTGTGAATGTTTCTTCCATATTAATGGAAGTCCACCACCAATCTTTTGGAATATAAACCATATGTCCTGGATAAGCGATAATTTCTATATAATTTGTATTTTGTAGCAATGGAAATTTAAAAAGTGGGTCTGTCCAAAAATTTGCTTTTGAGACATGAGGATTTACAACATTAGGATAAAGTAATGATTGTTGTTCTGGTGTAAATAATAATATTTTTTTAACACCTTTAATTTGACATATCATAAAAAGTTGTTCCACTACTTTTTGGAGGGGATTAACAACATGTTCGTTTTCACCCCTCGACATAATTTCGTTTTTATTATCATCATTATCCAAATAATATTTAAAATGATTTTTTAAATTGTGATGTAAATTTGCTTTTGCTTCTGTTTTCATTTTATTTAATTCACTCAAAGGATAATGTTGTATTTTATCAAAGGCAAGAGATATTGAAGTGAAAACAGAAGGACCTTTTTGTATTGTTTCCTTAAATACCTCCAAAATAGGATTATCTGCCGTGAAAATTTCAATATAAGGAGGAATATTATTACCAGTGTTATAACCTGAATATTTTGTTAGAAAAAAAATTAAAATAACAATAATAAAAATAACGCCACATATTTGTTTTTCATTACTCATTCTATAAAACAATATTTTAAAAAAAATATAAAAAACTAACTTAAAGGTATTAGAACATATTGTTATTATAGACGAAAGATTTAAACAAATATGACTGATAATATGACTGATAATAATACTGAAATGGCGTGGTCAAGTGTGTCTAATACAGGACAAGAAACACAATCACAAGATACAGAGCCAAAACGTGATTATATTGGGTATGTGAAATGGTTTAATAATCAAAAGGGGTATGGTTTTGTTCGCGTATTGACACCTGGGGAAAACTATGGGAAAGATTTTTTTGTTCACCAAACTAATATTGAAGCAGAAAGTGAGAGAACTTATCGAACTTTAGTACCCTCTGAAACAATTGTATTTAATTTAGCGGTATTAGACACACATACAGAACCTCAAGCGACACGTGTTAAAGGTGTCGATGGTGAATTATTTTGTGATAAAAAAGCCAAGCGGGAAATGGTTCGCCATAATCGCGACAAAACACAATAAGGTATTATCTGCGTTTATATTATATTCATATATGTGTACATAATGAGTTTAACATTTAGGTGTTTCGAGGGATTAACAATTAAAAAATGCTCTTGTTTTTGCAAACCTAATTTTAATTTGTGTAAAAAAAAAAATAGTGATAGTGATAGTGATAGTGTTAGTGTTAGTAATAGTAATAGTAATAGTAATAGTAATAGTAATAGTGATATTAAAAGTAAAAAAAAACCAAGAAATAAATGGTCTGCTATTTCATTTGAATTGGCGGAATTAATTGATGGCGAATATTTTGAGACTGAATATATATTCAATCATATTTTAAATAAATGTATACAAATAACAGCATCTGAATATGGATTTCTTGGGGAAATAAAACCAAATATAACAACAGGTAAAAAAGAATTACATACATATGCTGTTACAAATATAGCATGGAATTCAGCAAGTAGGGATTTTTTTAAAGATTATATTGAAAGGGAACTTATATTTGGTAATTTGGACACAACTTTATATGGCGCATCAGTGAAAAGCAAACAAATATTTTTTACAAATAAATATGATGAAAGTCGAAATATTGTACCTAAGGGGCATCCTCAAATAAACCGATTTATATCGGTACCCTGTATTATTAAAGGGGAAACGAAATTTGTTATAGGATTATGTAACAAAAGGACGAAATATACACTTGCCGAAGGAAAAAAAATACAAAAAATATTAGATATATTAAAAGTGATATTTATTGGTTTAACAATAGAACGGGATAATATGATTACGATGGTGTAATTTCTTTTTTAATTTTTATATAACAATCAAAATATTGTTTATTGGCAATTGAATTTCTTTTAATATGTATAATACCTTTGCGTTTTTTAATTTGGTTTGGTTTATCTAAGAAAGAGGGCATATTAATTTCCAATTGATTTCTATATTTATTAAAAATATTGTTTATAAAATGGTATCCTGAATATATTTGTTCAACGCATCTCACACCGGTAATCATAATACATCCACTTTGAAAAGCGAAAATAGTTATTTTCTTACAATCCCCGTCGCCGTCTCCATCACCTTTTCCATTACATTCTTTGGTGCATTTACAAAAACCATCAAAAGGTATATTTTTATCAATATGATATTTATTCCAATACATTTTTATATTTACACCCGGATATTTACAAGCATCAAAAGTGCATTTTATATTATATGTATTTGAAATAATTTTTCGCAATGCAAACCGATTAATACAATATGATATAGCAAAATCTGAATTCATATTAACAATATCAAATTTGGATATTATTATATTATTGATATCAAAATTATTTTCATCAGTTGTAATTATATTTTTATTTTTATTATAAATGTCTTTAATTCTTTGAATAATAATATCAACAGTTTTTTTCCCATTTTGAATTTTTTTAACACCTGTTATAGAAATAGAACCATTGACAAATATTTTAATATTATTTTTAAATCCGGATTCAGGGCATACAAGTAATGTGATTTGATTCATCATTCTTTTTGATTCTTTTTTTTTTTTTTTTATTGTTTTTTTTTCCTTAAACCCTTTTATAATGGAAATATCTTTTGTTTTATATTCTACATATGTAATTTCATTATCAGTTTTAAACATTTCCCCAAGAAGTTTTAAATCAAATGATAAATCGATTTTCCCGGAAATAACATGTGTCGTTACTCGTAATGGAGTTGGTTGAGCGTTTGAGTATTTAAGTGCCTCTGCCATAATAATTAGTTTTTTATTGGATAGTACATAAAGAAATGCCGTCATCTCCTTAAGTGCCTTAAAAAATAATTATTATTTTGCAGCGTAGTTTCCTCATTATTCTCTTATTTTTATTGCATAACGATGTCAATTTTTTAATTTATCTATGTCTTTATAGCATTTTTATGGGCAATACGAAGTTCTTTGGATTAATGTATATTGCTGTAAGCCAACTTTTTATGCATCGTACATCGTGCCTGTTGACGATGATGTATTATGTTGAGGAAAAAATTGAACTGAATAATATAGTTCTATATAATAAAACGGATACCATGAGTTATACATTACATTTAGAATTAATTGGAGATTCCACAAATGAAATAGAAGAATTTGAAGATATGTATTCAAACCAAATTATTAACGCACGAAAAAAAAAACCTCATTTTGATTCTGGATTTGATTTGTTTTGTCCCCTAGATATAATATGCCCAGCAAAAAAAACAACAAAAATAAAATTAGGAGCAAAAGGAGCATTATATAAATTTCAATTAACTTTTCCATGCACATCAGTTGGATATTACTTATATCCACGTTCTTCCATCAGCAAAACACCTTTAAGGTTAGCCAATTCAGTAGGCATTATCGATAGTGGATATCGTGGCGAATTAATGGCCGTTGTTGATAATATAAGTGATGAAGATTATCTTGTTACCAAGGGACAACGTCTTTTTCAAATTTGTGCTGGCGATTTATATCCTATTACAGAATTACGTATCGGTCAATTAGATTCAACGGCACGGGGTTCTGGAGGTTTTGGAAGCACGGGAAAATAATATCATTATTCAACATTTCATTATTCGAATAATCCACTTGCTTTTGCTATCATTTGTTGTCGTTTAGGACAATTCATCGCACGTGATTCAGGTTCGATATTCTACTGAATTGGCTACTTAATTGGCTATACCATGAAGGTTTTGGTTTTGATGATACAATTTTATTTGTTATTTGTTTTCTAATATGAGAAGGAAAAAATCCACCAATCGCATATTCGTTTTCCTTTTTTACATAATACTCACCCGAGAAAGGGACTATATATCTCGTTTCCATTTGAAATAACTTAATTTGTGAAGTTGAATGAAATGCGGCATATTCCGCTATTCTCAGCAATTGTTGGTTATATTTTTTTGCTATAGTCTCGGGAGTTGTGTTTTTACCAAGGGTGGAAGCACTTGCAGAAAACGGAAACATATTTATTAATATGGTTTTAACCCTATCTATTATCATTATATCTGCCTCAAAATTATATTTTCCTGCCCTTGGTTTATTGAACAGTTCTTTTCTAAATTCCCATCCAATTTGTTTTTCGAAAAAATCGACATTTAACACAATCCAATCCATATGATTCCAAGTTGGAATTGTAATATTATATATAAAGTCTGTTATAGTGATATCATCATAAGGGACTCCTGAATAAACCATCATATATTTTTTATCAATCGAGAAATATACGTCAACAAGGTTCACTGTTATATTATCATTATCATTATTATTAAATTTAGGAACCATAAATTCAATTAATTCTACATTCTTCATTTTTTTATCTTTACCCTCATACTTCAATATACAAAACGGATTATTATACATTGAACTGATATCCAAACTATTCACAGATATATCATAATCAGGATACACACTACTCACTCGTTCTTCATATCCATCTGGGTAAGCTATATGATTTCGCAATTCTAGCATATGTCTTGGTAATTTAAATGTCGAAAATTTAAAATTAAATAATAACTTAGTAGTATTCAATTTATTTATGATTAATTCTTGTGTATAAAACGACACAATATCCACGGGTTTGTCGTTAAAATGATTAAATAATAGACCCACGTTCTGGAATTCATCTTTTTTAATTAATGTAAAATTTCCAATTATTTTTTTTCCATCATAAATAATATATTCCAATTCATCAAGATAAATTGGAATTAAATATAAAACCCTATTTGTTGTTATTTCATATCCATTTTTGAAAACAGGAAACCATGTTGGCTGTGCTTGGCGCAGATTATCGGGCGCCCTTATTTTTATATTTCTATGTTCACCAATCCATTTAAAATTTGTAAAATGTTCTATATCTTCCTGTGTCTTTAGCAATGTGCTACTTAATCCTAATTGTAATTCGGTTTCATATGTAATGAAATTATATTCATCGTCTTTAAAATTATCCCCCATTATCATATAATTCGGTATAAAGATCTGTTCATCTATTCTTGCCAAGAATTCATCTTTATTTTCCGCCAATTTAATGCCTGCAACACATTGTTGCACTTGCTCGACAACCCATTGAAGTACCCATGGATAAAATTCGGGTTTATAGAGGGAATGAGATAAAGATGTTAAATAGTCTATTGTTTTCGATGTTTCCTGTACTGGTTTTGGTTTTGTTATGTCTTTTACCCGGTTATTAACAGATTCAATTATCGAGTTAAAATTATCTTTTTCGTCGGTTTTTGTTTTTTTTTCGTCGTTTTTTGTTTTTTTTAATTCTTTTGTTATATTCTTTAATTCGTCTTCAATCCCTCTTTCTAGCATATTGTTTAAAAACTTGTCCATTTATAGTGTTATATATTTTTATTATATATTTTTATAAATATTTCTGTAAGTTTACCTATTCGCCTATCTTTTATGAAAGAAAAATCATATATAAATATATATATATAGACATGGCTGGAGGAATATTTGTTGACCAAAATTATCATCCTAACCCAAAATGTTTACTATTTTCCTCATTAATCATGGCGTTATACTGGTTCTCTCCAGCCATTAAAAATAGTTACATGCTTCCTGTGATTTTTGTTGTATCTTATGTAGCAATGGCGTGGTATGATTATTTATATAAATGTGAAATTATGTATTCAGGAAAAAGTATTGGCCCAAATACATTTGATGCCATATTTAAACCTCAATATAGAAACAAAATTCACAAAAAACAAAAACTATCTAAGAACCAGGAGCAGGAATACTTGAGACGTGTTTATTTATTTCATATTATAGCCGTTGTTCCTGTACTATTATATATTGGATATTCTGGGAATAAATCTAATAAAAAAATCTATCCAGTTCTTTTATCTTTAGGTATAATGGCACTATTTTATCATGCAATACGTATATTTATTCCTAGGGAAACTATGGGATAGTTTTATTTAGGCATCAACACTGGG
>Ga0315338_1003179_pt1 | contig 14734 bp, 12 predicted proteins | sample ASW8metaG_FD_204518 | JGI IMG/M metagenome (GOLD analysis project Ga0315338, IMG submission 204518) | Ammonia-oxidizing marine archaeal communities from Monterey Bay, California, United States - ASW #8 | ecosystem: Environmental > Aquatic > Marine > Coastal | place: USA: California | collected... | reverse complement strand
CTGCAATGGGCCCTACTATAGTTGCGGCTCACCATAGGCTGAGACACGGCCTGGAACCAGTTGCGCCCAATCCTGACCTAAATCATGCCGGAAACTTCTTGTATATGCTCTTTGATGAATTGCCTGACCAGGAAACTACTGATCTATTAGACGTTGATTTTATACTGCATGCTGAACACGGTCCGAACGCGTCTGCATTCGCTGCAAGAGTGACAGCTTCTACTATTTCGGACCTTCATTCTGCAGTTACTACAGGAGTCGGTACTCTTAAGGGTCCTGCGCATGGTGGGGCGGCCGAAGAGGTTATGAAGATGGCCTTGGATATTGGAAACCCAGAAAACGCGGCAGAATATGCGGCGAATCTATTGGGCAGAGGCGAGCGTATCATGGGTTTCGGGCATCGTGTTTACCGCGCTGAAGATCCTAGAGCACGGCATCTGCGTGACCGTTCCAAGGTGCTAGGTGAAAAAAGTGGCCATCCAGAATGGTTCCAGATTCTGCAGCATCTAGAAGAGAACACCATGGTTCCATACAGGGACAAGGGTATCTGCGTAAATGTCGACTTTTTCGCTGGGTCAATCTACTACCTACTTGGCATACCAGATGATTTGTTTATCTCCATTTTTGCACTAGGTCGTATTCCAGGTTGGACCCTTCAATGTATAGAGCAGTATAAGGACAACATTTTACTTCGTCCGCTTACAGAATACATCGGAGAAATGGATCTGGAGTATGTAGCTATCGACCAACGCTGATAGCTAAACGTAAAAATCTTGGATTTATGATAGAGGGGTCGGCAAACCCCTCTATTTTTCATTTATAATACGGTTACATGCTTACCTTTTGTCACAAATTATCTCTGGCTAATAGAAATGTCTCCTGAAGAAAAAATAATCAGCCTGATTGAAAATAAGGGCGGCATTACGTTCGCGGATTTCATGGATATCGCGATGTTTTGGCCGAGAGGCGGTTATTACGCAAGCGGAGACCCATGGGGAGTATCTGGGGATTATTACACTAGCCCGATGGTACACCCTGTATTTTCGGCCATGTTATGTATACAGTTATTTCAGATGTGGGACATCCTTCATCGCCCTGACCCTTTTTATGTTGTTGAACTTGGATTCGGAAATGGCATGCTTAGAAAGGGAATATTGAGCTATTCGGAGCATCTTCCTAATGCCTTTCTTGCGTCATTGCAATATTTGTGTATAGATCGTCATATTAGGACAAACGTCATTGGGCAAGTCAATTCTGATCTTCTGATATCAGACGGAGTCCCGTTATCTCAAATAAAAGGTTGTTTTTTATCAAATGAATTGATTGATTCCTTCCCTGTTCATAGAATCATGGTCGAGAACGGTGAACTCTCAGAATTGTATGTTACTCATAGGGCAGGTAGTTTAAGTGAAGAGCTAGGACATTTATCAGATTTTCGTCTTAAACAACGTTTCGATGATCTAGGTATTACTTTATTGGAAGGCCAGGTAGCTGAAATAAATCTTGGTTTGGGACCGTGGATTAAGGACGTTGCACAATCACTTCAACAGGGTTTTGTTTGGACCATTGACTATGGTGACTTATCTGATCTTTTATACTCTTCTGAAAAAAGGTTTAGAGGAACGTTAACCACTTATTCTAAACATATACAAACTGATTCCCCTTTCGATGCTATAGGTCGTCAGGACATAACATCTTATGTCGATTTCACAACGTTAATGAGAGAAGGAATGCAATCTGATTTGCATCCCGAGTTTTATTCCTCTCAACGTAGGCTACTCCTCAACTTGGGATATGAGGAATTTAGTCTTAAAATGCGACGCGCTCGATTACCATTTAATGAAGAAAGGAATAACCGATATGGCCTTAGAGATTTAGTAAATCCTGATGGCCTCGGGAATTTCAAAACATTGATCCAATCCAAAGGATTGGTAAACCCTTTATTATGGGCTTCTAAACCGACAACGGAACTTAATAGCTTTATAGCAAATCTTCCTTTTCCGAAGATGGAATCTGAGCATCTCCCTTTGTATGACGCTCGTTATCCTGGTCAATGGTCAGATTCTTTGATTGATGACCTCTTGAATGGCGAAAGTGCTACTTAAAATAAATGGAATTTTCTTAAGATTTTATTTCTTCGTCGGGTAATTCTGGTGACGGCCTGAGAGATTTTTGTTCACAGCGCACAGCGGTGGTTAGAAATCCACTATGAGCTACCATGCGGTGGTCCGGTCGAACACTTCTTTCACTGACATGCCATGATCTAAGTAACGTCTCAATAGTGCTAATCATCTGAAATCTTCCATCTTCACGTAACTGCCCGTTTAATTCATGAACTTGTAGCACCGTCGGAAGAAAACTTAGGAAACGTCCTCCCATAACTAATGAGTCTCCTACACTCTTTACTGCTTGCCAGGGTTCTGGCACGTCTAGAACTATCCGGTCCACTTGGGTTTCACTTATCTCTTCATAAATGTCCCCAACTTTTATGGTTAGGTTAGAGGTGTCTGGAACGACCCGTTGAATGTTATTGAGAGCTTTGTCTATCGTTGACTCATTAACGTCATAGCTTATTACCTGACCGGTGTTCCCTACTGCTCTGAGTAAGGCTGTTGTCAAAGATCCTGACCCTAACCCAGCTTCAATTACTGTTGCGCCTGGGAATATATCGGCAAGGGTGATAATAGTACCGAGGTCTTTAGGGTAAATTATCTGAGGCCCTCTAGGCATCTCTACCACATAATCTGCCAGACTTGGTCTAATGGCTAGGAGTACATGGCCGCGGTCCGTTTTATACCAACCTCCTACAGTGTTATCTATCAAATCATTATGGGGAAGCTGGCCTAAGTGGCTGTGGAAAGTTTTTCCGGATTCTAGGGTGACCAAATAGCGGCGTTCTTTCCTATCCATAAGGAGAGCCAATTCATCGTTAGAAAACAAGTTTTTATCTTTCATTTACCGGTTCTGGCCAACTTTAAGTGAATAATTGTCATGTTTACTGATATTTCTCCCTTTATATGCACTAGGGTTATTATAGCTGTAAGTATAGAAGTTTGTTTATCATTAAAATAATAAAATAATTAGTAGTTGCTGATAGGAAGAAGTGTATATGAGACATCGCATTTTCACATTACATGAGGCGTCTAATTTAATCCCTTGGGTAGATGTGAGGTTATCGGAATTAGCCGATCTCGAGAACAATTTAATCGATGCACGGCATAACTATACGGAACTATTGAATAGTCGAAATAATAACGGCCATTCAAGCAGCGAGAATGATATAGAGACGGCTCGGAAAGATATGGAGCGTTTTATAGAGGATTTTCAGAAAATACTGGACTCCATATCTAATGAGGGGATTTTGGTTAGGCACGTTCAGAGTGGATTAATTGATTTTCCTACTTTACGAGAAGGCAGGGAAGTGTACTTGTGTTGGATACGGGGAGAAGATCAAATTGAGTTTTGGCATGAGACCAATGTTGGATATTCAGACAGACAGTCGTTATGATCAGACTATCGACCATGGGTTACTATCTGGATAAGCCTGATCTCAGCATCGGCAGTGATCCTTTTATCTCGTCTATGTGGACCGCATAGAACGTTCCGACCATACGTTGCCCCGTTGATGTATTTTCTACTACCGCTCTGGTCATCCCAACAACTTCCCCTTTTCCATTAATTACTGGGCCGCCGCTATCACCCGGGTCAACTGCGGCATCCATAATCAAGTTGAACCCCTGGGCATTCGGTCCGAAATCTATTATTAGGGATAACACTCCTACATTAGCTGAGGGTCTATCAACGTTGAGATTCTTAATTACTGGATCCCCTGAATATCCTAGCGCCATTATGTTTTGGGCGATATCGTCGTCAGTAGCTGAACCCAACGGGATGGGCAGCGCGTTGGGATCCAAAATGGCTTGGTTTGGATCGTACCGTAGTAATGCTATATCTCGCTTCGTGTCTATTGCTATTAAGTCAGCGTTAAATGGCGGATAGGATACCTGATATACCATAACGCTGGTATACCCTGAAATAACGTGTTCATTAGTGAGTATAAGTCCTGGTTCTATTAACCATCCTGTCCCGTGACCATTAAGTGTCTTCAGCATGAATACGGAGGGCCATACATCAGAGTAAATTGCCTGAAACGTTAAGGGCGGGGGTGTAAGGTCAGGTTGGATACTGATGGGAGTTGGTGTTGGAGCTATCGTTATAGCCGTCGGGGTAGGTGCTATGACGAGTGGTGTAGGAGTCGGCGGTAAGACGATTGGGGTAGGAGTTGGTTGAGGAGTTGCGGTTGGAACAACAGTCGCTGTTGGTTGTGGTGTGGGATTCTCTGACGGTGTCGGGCCAGGAAGGTTGTCTAGTATCTCTTCAACCCTGTAATCTATGATGGATTCGATTTCCGATTGGCTAGGGCCACAAGCTACGTTGGTGAAGATAGTACTGGCGCCCAGCAATGCTATACATAAAGCTAATTTATACCGGATTATATACCCAATTCCCTTGATAACCATTTTACGATTTAGTAGCTTCCTTCCACCAAAGTGTCTAATGTGATTTAGTTATGACTGATTCCGAGTAGTCTATATAGACGCTTATTAGCTCGCTAAAAAAATTGATCGCCTCAACTCCCTGCTCGCGTTGGCCAATACCCGATGATTTAATCCCTCCAAAGGGTAGATGTACCTCGCCTCCCAGAGTAGGAGCGTTTATATGGACCATTCCTGTTTCAACTGTATTAACATACTGGAAAGCCTGTGGGATATCTCTGGTGTATATTGATGACGAAAGTCCGAATTGCACCCCGTTTGATACTCGGATGGCCTCGTCAAGATCTCCAACTTCCGTAACTGTAAGGACCGGCCCAAATATTTCTTCTTTAGCGATACGCATATCGGGAGAGACTTCGGTGAATATGGTTGGCTCAACGTAATAACCGTGGTCGTATATACCGCCAGAGAGTGCATGTCCCCCGTAGGCCAGATTAGCTCCTTCTTCTGCTCCTATCCCTATGTACTCAAGGACCTTTTCCATCTGATTGGCACTTGATAATGGGCTAATATCGACTTCAGGGTCTAGTCCATCGCCGATCTTTAACTTACTAGTTCTACTGATGAGCTGATCTACCACTTCATTATAGATGGGAGCCTCTATTATAGCTCGACTTGTAGCTGTACAGCGCTGACCGGTTGAACCAAAGGCTCCTTGTACTAGGCTTCCTAGGGCTTTATCTATATCGGCATCTGCCAACACGATCACGGCGTTTTTACCGCCCATTTCACATTGAACCTTTTTGAGTGTTTTTGCGCCTTTGCTATATATGTCGGTCCCTATTTCTGTGGATCCTGTAAAAGAGATAGCGTTCACGTGTTCGCTTTCCACTAGAATATTTCCGATTAATGATCCGGGCCCTGTTATTAAATTTAATACTCCAGATGGTAATCCGGCTTCCTCAAATATTTCGACTAATTTCACAGCGCTCAGAGGCGTTCCAGAAGCTGGTTTAAGGATTACACTGTTACCGCAAATTAACGCTGGAGCTAGTTTCCATGCCGGTATAGCTATCGGGAAATTCCAAGGAGTTATGAGAGCAACGACTCCGAGAGGCCTTCTGACAGTATAAGCCATCATATTGGGCGATTCTGACGGTGTAGTGTAGCCAAACAAACGGCGACCTTCTCCAGCGGAGTATTCTATGATATTCATAGCTCTTCGTACTTCGCCTCTTGCGTCACTAATCGGCTTGCCTTCTTCAATTGTAATAGCGCGCGCGAGTTCCTCAAATCTACGTTCAAATATTTCTAAGGATTTGAAAAGGACCTGTGCGCGGCTGGGAGCTGGCGTATTGGCCCATATTGACGCTGCATTAGAAGCCGATTCGATAGCTTGCAATGTGTCTTCTGAATTTGATATCTGGAAATTACCAACAACAGAGGTCTTATTGGCAGGATTGACTATTGGGTAAGTTTTATTTGATAAGGAGTCGATCCATTGGCCGTTGATGTAATTCTGATACGTCGGGACTTCATTGTTTGACATAACCCCACTCCTTTTACTGTCGTAGTTACACAATCGGCATGCGATTCAATATTGACGGTAAGTTAGCACTACTAGCGTTATTGCACAATACTCGGTTTAAGATTTGGTCATTGCAATAATTTAAAGATAAAGACTGAGGGTTTATCCCCAACGTTATATTGGTTAGACTAGGCGTATTTAAAATTGGGTTTTCGGGGGATTGTATGGCTGGATATGTATTAGCTGATGTAGATGTGACTGACGCTGGCAAATTTGGAGAATACAGGGATGCAGTAGAGCCAACTATTGAGAAATATGGTGGCCGTTATATAGTTCGTGGCGGCGCGAACGAAGTTGTTGAAGGAATGTGGGTCCCGAATAGATTAGTAGTGATCCAGTTTGAAAGTTTAGAACGAGCCAAAGAGTGGTATTATTCTGATGAATATAGAGGACCTATGGGTCTTCGTCATGAATCCGCAATCTCTAATGTGGTAATAGTTGAAGGAGTTTAAGATTAAATGTCTTTAGAAGGTAAAGTAGCATTAGTAACTGGTTCCGGTAGGAATATAGGTCGTTCAATTGCGATAGCCTTGGCTAATGATGGTGCTGACGTTATAGTGCATGCTAGGTCTAATCAGGAAGAAGCTAAATCCGTCGCGTCTGAAATTTCAGCTCTTGGACGTAGATCGTTGGATCTGCTCGGAGATATGGGAGATAGATCTTCTGTAGAAAATATTATGGAAAAGGCATTGAATGAGTTTGGTCGGGTTGATATTGTGGTCAACAATGCAGCAATACGTCCTCATAAATCTTTTGTGGAAATGTCTTATGAGGATTGGAGAAACGTAATAGCAACAGATTTGGATGCGGCATTTTTGACCACAAAGTATGCTCTGCCTGGGATGATCGAAAGGCAGTGGGGGCGTGTAGTTAATTTTAGTGGTCTTCAAGCTTTTCAAGGAAGACATGGTGGAGCTCATATTTCTGCGGCTAAAGTGGGGGTAATTGGACTAACTAGGGCTCTCGGCACAGAACTTGCGCCTAATGGAATCCTAGTAAATTGCATAGTCCCGGGTATGATAGATACTAGCAGAGAAGTACATACCGGAACCCGCCCTCCAGGTCGCCTCGATAGCATACCGGTTGGTAGGCCCGGTGATCCCGACGAAATAGCGTCATTGTGCTCTTTTTTGTGTTCAGACTCTAACGGATTCATCACAGGCCAGACCATTCATGCTAATGGTGGAGAACGCAATTTCTAATTCGGCAACCAGGGTTTTGGTTTGGAAATATTGTCGGTATTGAAGCCATACACAAATACAATTCATTCTTCATTTTTTTAAGGACTTGGTGTCGCATAAGGACAATTGGAAGTTGGTCAAAGACTCACTGGGGATAAAGTGAGTAAGGGATATGACAGATTGATATGAAGTCGATATTGCAGGTTTTCTGGGTTGCTTTGCGGCTTGGGCTGACATCTTTTGGAGGTCCAATAGCACATCTGGGGTATTTTCAGGAAGAATATGTGCGCCGGCGCAAATGGCTTAATGACAAAACATATGCGGATGTAGTTGCGCTATGTCAATTTTTACCTGGTCCAGCAAGTAGTCAGGTAGGTATAACTGTAGGGATGATTAGAGCTGGTATACCGGGTGGATTTGCTGCGTGGCTGGGATTTACACTTCCGTCGGCAATAGCCCTTGGTGTATTTGCTTATGGTGTCCAGACATTTGGAATTTTCGGTACTGATTGGTTGAATGGGTTGAAAATCGTAGCTGTTGCGGTCGTTGCGCAGGCGGTGTGGTCTATGAGCCGTACGCTTGCGCCCGATCGCAAACGCGGCTCTATTGCCATATTAGCTGCTGTTTTAGCGCTGGTATTTAATAATACTCTTGGTCAATTCGGAGTGATATTAGGAGGAGGGATAGTCGGGTGGATACTGCTGAAACAACAGGCGTCCTCTGACGATGAATACCCGATAACTATTAATATCAGAAAATGGGTGGGAGTATCGTCGCTATTAGTTTTCTTCGGAATTCTGATTGCTTTGCCGATTTTAAGGTATGGCTCGTCAAGCCAAATTGTTCAAGTTATAGATAGTTTCTTTCGATCAGGATCATTGGTGTTTGGCGGTGGTCATGTAGTTCTTCCACTTCTTCAGAATGAAATAGTTCCGGCAGGGTGGATCACCCAGGAACAATTCATGATTGGTTATGGAGCCGCACAGGCTGTGCCAGGTCCTTTGTTTACATTCAGCGCGTATGTGGGGGCATTGGGTCCTGGATATATGAATCCTGTTTTGGGTTCAAGTCTGGCAGTTGCAGCCATATTTCTGCCTTCGTTTCTATTACTAATCGGAGTGTTGCCTTTCTGGGCACTGTTACGTTCTCAAAAGAATTTCCAGTCTATCTTGAGAGGAGTAAATGCTGCTGTCGTTGGCATTTTGTTGGCAGCGTTATATGACCCGATATGGGTATCTGCGATTCACACTTCAATGGACTTTGCTTTGGCTGCTGTTGCCCTGTGCCTGCTCATATTCTGGAAAGTTTCACCGTGGTTAGTGGTTTTATTAACGTTCTTAGGCGGTGTTGGACTCACATTGATGCCAACATTTACCTATTTCTGAGTTTTCTATACATTAATTTTATTAAATCATATGGTCAGATCTTGTATAAACCTGTCTGATTTACTGCGGCCTGCCTGATATGTTTTATAAAACGCTATCCATAGTCCGCCTGCTGCAAACACCGCTACCAAAAATATTCCAATGAATCCTAGCGGCCCCATGGATGATTTATCGGGTGTTGTAATTGTTATAGTGATCTTTGAATCATGTTTCAATATAGGTGTAATCATGGCTTTTTCAGCTAATATTTCTTCATTAACGTCTTTACTGCTCACGTCTCCTAAATCTTCTAAGAAATCCAAGACGTTTATGAAATCCTTAGGATAAACTCTCATGCTTATCGTTGAACTTTCTTGGCCATTCCTCTTGGATGCCGTAATTTTATCAATTAGAACTCCTTCGGTTTTGGCAAAATATTTTATCTCTTGGACTCGTTTGGAGACTTTATTATTTTCTACAACTAGGAATGCTGAGGGTGGTTCAGGCGATGATTTATATGGGGTAAAGAGGGTTATAAATATTGTAGACAGATTAATTTTACTTTCTAAGAAATTCAGCTGCCCTTGATATCTTTCGATATCTGATCTCACGCGATATAACTCACGCTCTATAGATAATATATCGCTAATTCCTTCAACGCTATCTAGGAGAGATAGGAGACTTGTTTCTTCTGCTGCCAAACTTCTAAGGCGAGCTTCCATATCTACGAATTGCTCGGATACATCTTCAGTTCCCGAGCTATGGTTTTTCACTTCCCCCAAAGCTTTAAGGCTTTGGATAATAGAGTTGAATTTAGATTGTGGAACTCGAATCGTAAGATTTGCCTGCGGATGAGTTTGATCGCTGTGACTGGATAGATTTTCTACATATCCTCCAGATCTATCCGTGATGGATTTAATAGATTCAATAGTTGTTTCAATACCAGTAACCTCGATTGTTATTGAAGCAGTATTTATGATCTTACGTGTGGTGGATTTAGATTGAAATGTATTTTCTGTTTGGTCTATATCTGGCGACTCGACAAGCATATTTTCATTTAGAAACCCTTGTCGCTCATGATTGCTTTGAACTTTGGAGGCAAGTGCAACGTCTTCCATACCCTGAGGTGCAATTGATTCTGTATATATTTCTAGATCTTCATCCGACGAGGGACTACAGCTGACGAGCATTAAAATCAGTATGATTATGCCGCTAAAATATAATTTGGGCATGGCTAAAGGAGAAGTCATAAGATGCTATCACTAAAACTCGTTAATTCATTGCTGACGGATAAATATTCCATCTCTAATAACCTGGCTTTAACAGCTATTCCACCTGCCCCATACCCGGTCAATTTCCCGTTGCTCCCAATGACTCTATGACATGGTACTATCAAAACAAACCTGTTCTTGGCCATTGCCTGCCCGGCAGCCCTGGCTGCCAGAGGTTTGCCAGCGGCGGCAGCTAGCCAAGCGTAACTGCGGGTCTCACCTACTGGTATGGTTCTACATGCTTGCCATGCAGATGCAAAAAAAGGTGGAACAGAGCTCAAATCTAATTTAATAGTGTTTAGAGATGTTAAATCTCCCAATAAGTATTTTTGAATATTTTCTTTCAGATTGGTGAAAGTGTTCGGTTCGCACAATGCGGTAGGTGCCGTAAGATCCAATAACTCCATAACCTCTTGAGGGTCTGGTAGCATATACAGACATTTAAGGCCCTTTGGACTTGAAACACCGCCTACCCAGCCTAGCTGTGTCTCAAATAAGTCGTATTCAAATTTAATCATATTTACCAATCTTTAATCGATAGAATAACATTGATAGCCGTAGTTTACGCCAAGCTTCGCTCAGTTGGTCTTTGTTATCTTGAGTGAATGATTGGGCGCTATAAGTGCTACGCACGTAAAAATCGGTGACCGCGGCTATAGACTCCCTATGGTTTAGTATTAATTTCTGTAAATTTTGTTGGTATTCGAATGGCGTCTGGTGTGATTTTATCCTAACCCCGTTTATACGCCCTAGGATGGTCATGTTTTTGAATGTCTTTATCGGGTTTCCCGAAGAAGACATAAATTTAACCCAAAGCAGGCATAATACGCTAGTCAACATTAGCAGTGCTCCAAGTGTGGCTCCCGCCAATGGTGATACATTGGTTAATTTATCTATCCAGCTTGTGTTCTCATTCTCAGCGGTATCTAATGCTGGAGTAGGATTTTCCTCTTCGCATTCGTCGTCGTCATCTTCACAATCAAACAAAAGTTGTCCTCCAAGAAGATTTGAACCAGGTATTTCAGGTTCTGGTAACGAGTAACTAACGGATGGTATGGCAACTCCGGGTGTGGGCTCAAAAGGAATCCAGCCGTATTTTGGAAAAAACACCTCTGTCCATGCATGTGCGTCTCGGTCACTTACCATGTATAAGTCTGTGCCTTGAATTTGTTCCCCTTCGGAATATCCAGTTGCTAATCTAGCTGGAATACCAATGCTTCGAAGTAATACCGTCATAGCCGAACCAAAATATTCGCTGTACCCTTCTTTCTGTTCGAATAGGAAATGGTCTACCCCGTCACCGTCGAATGGCGGTGGGTCTATTGATAAATTGTAATCTAGGCTTTTGAGATAATTTTGGATGGCCATTGCTTTATCATAATTGGTGGCTTCGTTGACTGTTAGTTTAATAGCAAGGCCTCGGATCCTTTCAGGAAGATCGCTTGGTAACTGCGTATAAATTTGGGTCGCCCATATTGGATACTTGCTTGACGTTCCTTTCAACTCTTCTGGAGTAGCTAATGATAAAGAAGATCGTACCTTGTATTCTTGTCCGGGTTTTATCTTGGGCCCGTCAGTGCGAACAGATAATACATCGGGCCAGTGCGGTATCTTTTCTGCAATGGTGATTGTTTGCCCATTATTTTCTGCACCAATTAAATGCAGGTTATTAGGGAGTATTTCAGATATAGCTTCGTTGTTTAAATTATTGCCTTTCTTTTGACCAAAAATAGTCAATTCGTCTATAACCTCGTTAATATCTTGAGGTAAACTGGTGTGCTTATCGGATACGCTAGGGTCGTCGATATTTATAGTAAATGTGGGAGAGTCATACGTCTCGATCATATAGTCTGTATCTAAAGACACCGCTTGCCCGCCAGCGAACAAAGTGTTGGATTCGTATCCGGGAGTCAGTCGGTAGGTAACTTCAATTTGGTTGTTATACTGGAGGGGAACGCTATAACTCGGAGTCCAATCATTAGCCCTTAAAATCGTTTCGTTCGAAAGCCATCCTTTGGATGTGTAGTAGTTATATGTCCTTGCTTTCCAATACATTGCCATAGGTGATTCTACTTGGAATGCGATAGTATCGGTTGGATTGATAGTTCCTTGAAAAGCCATTACGTTGCCCCATATTCGGTAGGCCAATCCTCGCCTCGCTGGCAGGCCTGCGAATAAGCGATTGAAGTCTTCTTCAAAGTGCAACATAGGGGAGCGAAGGGTTTCATATCCATTTCTTGCGGGAGGCCAGTATTTACCTATTGGGAGGACAAAGGCTATTATCAGAATTACGAATCCAATAAGGATGGTGTCCGAAATAGCTAGTAATCCCAAGTGTGTATCGTGGCTGAAGCCGAGTTTATCCCATTCTCGACGCCTTCTGACAGATTGAACTCTACCAATAAGTATCAGCGCTGTGAGCAAATAGATGCCGAGGTGTATGCTTGCTGTATCTGGCAGAAAGGTCAGGTTGCACAAAAGTCCGGCGCCGCCTAACACGAAAACAATCCAGAATCGTTGATTCTTGAAATATGCCCAAGCCGATACATATCCTAGGCACCACGTCATTGTCATTAACCCTATAGCAAATGGCAACTGATCTATATTTATAGTGCCGTCGATGGCAGCTCTATACCAAAAATTCAAACGCTCCCATAATTCTTCTAAATTGGATATGTGTACCGGACCTGATTCTATCGACGTTAGTCTCCATAGGACCATTAGGGATCCACATATTAGACCGACAGGCAGTATTAGGATTCGTGGTGTGCGTACTCGTATTATTATGAAGCCTGCGAAGATTGCCGCTAGCATTAGCGCAGTTAGATTGGGAGTTTTCACCCATTCAGCTTTGTCTATGGACCATGAGACGACGGATAAATTAATAGCAAATAATACGGCGGCGAGCCACCCGTCCGTGGGCCGTGAAGTTTTTAGAATATCGATCAGCCTGGCTCGCAATGTATTTGCTTGCGAATAAGACTCTTCAGTATTTGTAAAAATATGGTCTGAATTCATATATCTATTAGAGCGTTTTGGTTATATAAGGTTTAAAAGTTTCCGCAAAAGTTGTCATATTTACGGGATTTGACAAGGCGTTATTAATAGACTGTCCTCGGTGCACTATAAATAAAGGTATTTCATGTTCTGATAACGATGTAACGACGGGTTCTGCATATCTAGTATTGTCAAATCCAGTAGGGTCTATGTATATCGCACAAACCTTTATGCCTTTTCGCTTTAATGCGTTTAAGGGGGTTATCCAACCTGTATTAGTCGAGGGAGTTATAACTATTAGTGAGCTGTAGTTGCTGAAATGCGGCTCAAGGTTATAGATAAATCGTTCAAGGTTAATTCTACCTGAGCTCTTCATTGTAGCCATAGAATGCATTAGTTTTCTGATTTGATCTGGGTTGCGATCAGGGTTGAAAGTGTAATCTGTTTCGGCATTAGCGGCTAATCCCACAGGGATAGATAGCCCATGAAGTCGATTGATTAATGATGCACCGATAGTGATCGTTAATTCTTCTGTATTGTCGCTGGGATCATTACCAACATGACTTAGGTTGTGCATATCCATTATGATCCACGAGTCGGAGGATATCCCTGATTCAAATTCTTTTACCATTAGAGTGTTCATTCGTGCAGTGTATGGCCAGTGAATTCTCCGTAGGCTATCTCCTGGTTTATAAGCCCTGATAGCGGCGGAGTCCGTGGTTATCTGTTCTGACCGTAACGTAACTCGGCTATCACTCGGAAGGTTGGCCAGACTCGGGTCTACATTTGGTAGAGGTTCTGTCCTAGGGAATACTACAAATTCTTCAGGAGTCAAAAACCTTCGATGTAATTTAAATAGACCAAAAGGGTCTTGGCTAATGATCTCTATTTCACCTATTTGGAATACTCCTCGTCTCGTTAAATACGCTTCAATTTTCCAACTGCGGCGTTGGTTTTTTACGAGTCCTATCCCTCTTCCATAGGTATAACCGGGTAAATCTGAAATCTCTCTAACTGATATCCATGATTTAGGAAGACGGTATCGGTTAATTATTTGTATTTCACCCTGTAAATACCCCCCAACTTGCCCGCTGATGTCATTACGATTAAGTCTGACATCCAATCCTCGCAGATTAAGCCAGGCCCATAAGATACCAATACTCATCGTCAATAAGATTGCATAAAGTAGCCTAAAGAAGAATGCGAACCCTGTTCCAAAGGAGTAGAACATCATAACGATTATGAGCGTCGAAATACCTACTTTACGTCTGGTGAGTTTAAATATCATAGTATGAATATGAGGGTCTTATTGAATAGTAACGTAAATTGGTACTCTGATGAGAGAGTTGAGGTATTTTATTTCGCAAGCACATAGGAATATTAGGCAGGTACGGGGATAAATTCTAATAAGTCAGACAATACCTGGAATATACTAATACCATTCATGCGTGCGGCAGGCGACAACACAAGCCGGTGCGCTAGCACTGGAGCAGCAAGACTTTTGACGTCATCTGGAATAACATAATCTCTTCCTTTGAGAAGCGCTAGTGATCTGCAGGCACGGAATAATCCCAAAGAGGCCCTAGGCGACGCGCCAAGAGAAATTTGTTCCCTCGTTCTTGTTAAGCTCGTGATATTAACAATATATTGTCTTATGAGTTTGTCTACATAAATAGATTTGGCGGAATTCTGCAAGTCGATGATATCTTGGGGCTGTACTACCGGTTTCAGACTTAATATTGGGTGTTCCAGTTCTTGTTGTTCTATAATTGCCAATTCCTCATCGGCATTGGGATATCCCAAGCTGATACGTAACAGGAACCGATCTAGTTGGGAT
>Ga0315338_1003178_pt1 | contig 14744 bp, 11 predicted proteins | sample ASW8metaG_FD_204518 | JGI IMG/M metagenome (GOLD analysis project Ga0315338, IMG submission 204518) | Ammonia-oxidizing marine archaeal communities from Monterey Bay, California, United States - ASW #8 | ecosystem: Environmental > Aquatic > Marine > Coastal | place: USA: California | collected... | reverse complement strand
CGCTGACTGGTTCGTATTCTAATAATAGGGGAGGTCATACACTATGGCATATGACGTACTCTCAGGTACTATTGCTCTCCCGGGCGAACTTCTTTCGGACGGACAGGTCTCAGCCAGCATCTTTCAGGGTGACGGGCAAGACATCTATAACATTCCGAGGATTACCTCCAATGCGTCGACAGATAATTTACTGACTGTTGGCGCCAATGCCAATAGCATGGTTGGCGAACCAAACCTAACCTTTGATGGGACCGCCTTAACCCTGACAGGGCAGCTGACAGCCTCCGCAGGTGTCTCCTCCTCATTCTTTTATGGTGATGGTAGTAGACTCACCAACATCCCTGCTGGTAGCGCCACAGCTAGCGGTCCAACATACTCCCTACAGTTCCACAACTCCGACGGGGATCTGTCAGGCTCTAGCAGTTTATTGTTCCAGAACAGTACATTAAAAATAACAAGCGGATTAACACTGAGTAGAAGAGCAGTAACCGCTCACACAACAGCATCGCTTACAGATTATTACATTGGAGTAGACTCTACAAACGCCCCTGTGGAGGTTAAGCTTTTGGATGCCGCAGTTCTTTCTAGTGGACAAACTTTCGTTGTAAAGGATGAAGGGGGGCTCAGTTCAACGAATAACATCACGATTATAGCTAGTGGATCCCAATTAATTGATGGACAGAATTCAATAGTTTTGCAGTCACCTCATGCAGCTATCTCGCTTTATTGTAACGGCTCCAACAAGTTTTACATCTGCTAAGTTTTTTGAGAGGGTGCGCTTCTACTTACAACGAGCGATAAGTCTAATTAATTTATCGCTAGGTAAGGCGGAATTGTTTTGCTTTACCTGTCAAAAAAAACTTATAGGAGGGTTTTATAAATGGCTTATAAATTTCAAATAGGTGCTGCCGAGATGGGTGGTGCTTTAACACAGGAAGGGGCACTCGTTGTTGAGTCGTCAATTTCTGGTTCTACAACACTTGCTGGTGCATCATTAGCAGTAGATGGTAAAGTCGCAGGTTCTGAACTTTCGTCTTCTGCTAATCTGAACGCTGGTGGTAATCTGGTAGTAGCCGGAACTGTAAAATTAGCGGGTGTGGCAGCTGCTGCCGTCGACGTCGGCGCTGACAGTCTTTACATTCTAGATGGCGATGGATTGATGAAAAAGGAATCTTTTTCCGATTACGCTTCAGCACTTGCTGGAACTAGTATCACAGCAACTTCTGGTGTTCTCACCGTTTCTGATAATGGTGTTACTCTTGCTAAGATGGCTGGACTTGCCCGTGGTAAGTTTATTGTTGGTGACGCTTCTGGAGATCCAAGCGCTCTTGCTCTTGGAACTTCTGGTCAGTTCTTAGTTTCTGATAATGATGATGCTATCTGGCGTTCTTTGAGTGGCGATGCTACTTTGGGTGCTGACGGCGCATTAACAATTGAAGACGATGCAGTTGAGCAAGCAATGATTGCAGACGATGCAGTTGGCGCTGATCAATTGGCTGCTAACGCAGTTGTTGAAGGCAGTATTGTCGACAACGCTGTCACTCTTGCCAAGATGGCTGGTATTGCTCGCGGTAAGATTATCATTGGTGACTCTTCTGGCGATCCATCTGCTCTCGCTGTTGGATCTGCACATCAGTTCTTCCAGTCAGACGGTACAGACGCTGCATGGGTTTCCATGTCGGGTGATGTTAATTTGGCTGCTGGTGTAGCTACTATTCAGGCTGGTGCTGTTGAGTCTGACATGCTTAATGACAACATTATCTCGGGTCAAAATGCTCTCGGTGGTGCTTCTGTCGCTCAAGCTGATTTATTGATGCTTGATGATGGTCCCGGTGCTGTTAAGAAGGTTACATTCTCAAACTTTGAGGATTCAATCTTTGGAAACATTTCAGGTGATGCTACTGTCGCTGCTGGCGGTGCTTTAACAATCGCTGCAGGCGCTGTTGAAGGCTCTATGCTTAACACTGATGTTATTTCGGCTCAAACCGATTTGGCATCTGGTCTTGCTGGAACTGATGAGCTTATGGTATCAGACGCTGGAACGCTTAAGAGAATGGATATTTCTGTTCTCTCTAGTTTCCAAGCTGGTGCTGGTCTTACTGCTACCAACGGTGTATTGTCTTTGGACAGTGCTGGTACTCCAACTGGCTTTGGTGATGCTCCCGCTACTATGGTAGAGGGTGTTAACTACGGCACAACCACACTTACAGCTGATCGAGTATGGACTCTTCCAGGCTCACCAACTGAAGGTGATGTTGTTAGAATTAAGGCTCCGGCGGCCATGGGTGGCAACAGAATTGTTGTAACTCCTTCTGCTGGTAAGACGATTGATGGACAAGCAACGGTTGATCTTGAATCACCCGGCGCAGCGATCGCTTTGATCTATCTCACCACTAACGTATGGGGAATCTTCTAGACTAAGGATTTATTCTTAGGAAGATTGTTCTTTCAAATACTGGGCGCCCATTCGAAAGGATGGGCGTCCTTTTTAATTGCGACTTACCAAATAATAATCTATTTATAGGAGAGAGGGTTTAAATATGGCTTATAATACTTTATGTGGAACAGTTAACTTCTGTGACGATAGCGGCTCTATTGAGAGTATGGTTGACAATTATAGTAACCAGACTATAAGTGGACAAAAGACATTCTCAAGCGTACTGTCAGCAAGCAGCATAAGTACAGACGCAGGAGCGATAACACCGCCGGCAGTCACAAGTATCGCAGGAGATTCTGCAGGTAGAGTATTGATCTCTAATGGCGACGGAACATTATATGGAAACGCTGCCCTAACATTTAGCAGCACATCCCTCACATCATCGTATTTCTCCGGTTCTGCAGTCGGTCTCACCGGCTTGGAGATAGGAGGAAATAATGTAAATGGTGAACTATCAGCGTCACATTTATACCTCGGTGATGGTATGCGTAGTGATTCAGAGAAACTGTCTATTACTGCAGCCGATGGGATCACAGTCGGAGCTTCTGGTGTTGGAGTCGACCTATTATCTGACGGGGGACTATCCTTCACCGGTACAGAGATCAGAGTTAACCCTTACAGCGGCACAGGCAAGGCAAGTTTGTCGAACGCAGATACATTCATTATTTCGGATTCTGACTCTTCCAATGTCACTAAAAAGACAACGGCAGCCGCACTCGCCACCTACATGCAAAATGGTCTGACATTTGCATCCCCGGGCGGACTAGATAACCAGATACAATACCGGTCATCCGGCAACTTTGCGGGTAACTCCAATCTTACATTTGATGGAACCAACACCCTTACTACTGTTAACATTACTGCATCTGGGCATGTTTCCTCAAGTTTCTTTATGGGAGATGGGTCGGGCTTAACTAATGTAAACGCAGCCCTTGTGCCGGCAGGAGTCAACATGAACGTACAGTTCAACAGTGGCTCCACTTTCAGCGGAAGCAGCAATCTTAACTTTAATTACGCTGCAGCCACTCCTGTTTTGCAAATTACTGGCGACTTAAGCGCCTCAAACGATTTCGCAGTTGGGAGAGACTCTCTCTTTGGTCGAGACACCACGGTTATAGGAGACGTCATCTCGTATGGCAATGTGTCAGCTTCTTTGAATATTTCGGCTAGCAACTTCTATGGCAGCGGCCAAGAGTTGACTGACTTACCTATTGGCAATTACACCGCAAATCGTCTGGTTTTTTGCGGAGCAGCTACAAACACCCTTGACGCCTTCAGCGGACTAACTTGGGCGAACCCTACTTTAAGTGTGCCGGGAACAGTTTCGGCAACCAACGTATCATCTTCGGGTGGACTGAACGCAACATCTTTAGGGGTCAGTGGCTCTGCTACTATCTCAGGCTCTCTCCGCGCAAAGAGTCTCTTTACAACTGTTCATAACTTTGCCAATGCTGGTTTAGCCGCATACTACATCCCTTTCATGTCCACAGTTGAAGCTACTACGCCAACATACTTGGACCACATGATAGCACCTGCAAACGGGCGCTTGGTTAAAGCCTTCGCTAGGCTTAGTGGTGATCAGTCGGGATCCGTAATAGTTGATGTACATGCAACTTCCGCAGCGCAGGAAACAATTCAAGGCTCAGATAACAAAGAAAGAGTTACAGTTACAATAAATCACGCAAATACAACTTATACATTTGCAACCTCCGGGTCACAACATTTCACAGAGGGCGACATTGTGGGAATAAGAATTGACCCGCTTGCTGCGTCAGACAATGTTAACGTAACATGTGTGTGGGAATATGACTTTACTAACACATAACCTGTCTCCTAAAATGCCTTTTGTTGTAGAGAACACTATTTATTTTGATTTATTGTAATTTCTAGGAGCACATTAATGTCAAGTTTATTGAAGGACGCCATTGTCGATGCAAAAGCACTCAGAGAAGCAGCACTTAAGACTGCTGAAACAACTGTGATTGATAAATACGCACAAGAGGTCAGAGAAACGTTGAGCCAATTATTAGAGCAGGACGATCTGGGACTCGGTGAGTTAGGAACAGAGCCTGAGCAAGAACTACCGGCAGAAGAGTCCTTCGCCGAAGGAGAAGAGCCAGAAGAAGTTGCAGAAGACATTCCCCTGGCAGCAACCGACGGGTTAGCAGAGAATGAGGGAGAACACCTCTCAAATCTCCAAGCAGAAGGAGACGAGGTTGAAGTAGAGATAAACCTCAGTGCATTGCAAGAAGCAATCCAGAACATGCAGAGCGAACAAGAATACGAGTTTGATGAAGCATCACTCGAAGAAACATTGACAGAGGACGATGATGAAGTCCTCGAATCCACTGACACTGCAGCCGTCGCTCAACAAGCAGAAGACGATGTAGATGTAAAAGAAGAAGATCCTAACTATCTCGAGGAAGCAGAGTCAGATACTCTAGAGCTTTCCGAAGAACTCATTAACTCAATCGTTGAAGAGTTAACGGTAGACATGGGTGCTGACCTTTCCGGCTGGGCTGGAAGAAGCGCCGACGATAAGAAGCACGAGATGGAAAAAGAAATTGCCCATCGTCGTAGCACCGAGATGGAAGAAGAATTAGAGAATTTAAAGCAGGCTCAAGAAGAATTGGTTTTCGAAAATAACCAACTCAAAGAGTCCCTTAAACAACACAAGCAAGCAGTAACAGAGTTGAAGGAAGCAACACAACACGTGAACCTTTCTAACGCTCGCTTGCTTTACACGAACCGTGTTTTAAGAAATACCTCCCTAAATGAGCGGCAAAAAACTAAGATTGCTGACGCTATTTCGAGAGCTGGTTCTGTAGCAGAGGCGAAGATGATTCACCAAACGCTCGAAACTACAGTGGAGGGCTCCTCTAAGCGGGGCCCACAATCGCTGAGTGAAGCAATTGGTCGTTCACGCGCAACTGTTATACGCGCTTCCCGCAAGGAAAGTGCATCATCTGATCCAATAGCGGATCGGATGAAAAGACTAGCAGGTATCAAATAGATACAATACAATTACTATAGGAGGTATTAAAAATGGCTGGTATTATTGATAGGTTGACCGAAGGTGTCGTCAACCGAGACATGCGCGCTGAAGGGCACGCATTGTTAACTAAATGGGAAAAGACAGGTCTTCTTGAAGGTCTTGATTCCGAAAGAAAGAGGAAGAGCATGGCTCGTCTTCTTGAGAACCAAGCAAAGGAGTTACTCCGTGAGAGTTCTTCTATGTCAGCAGGTGATGTTGAGGGTTTTGCAGCAGTTGCATTCCCAATCGTTCGCCGGGTATTCGCTGGCTTGATTGCAAACGATCTTGTAAGCGTTCAGCCGATGTCTTTGCCATCGGGTCTGATCTTCTTCCTCGACTTCGTGTTCTCTCCAAACCTTGGAGATTCTACACAAGCAAGTCGTTTTGGAAACGTACAAAACAAGTCAATCTACGGTACCGATCAAGTTGGTGCGCAGATTACTGGTGGTGTTGATTTAGTTAGTAGTATGGGAGCAGACCAGTCTGGTCCTCGTACTTCGGCTAGAGGCTACTCTTACGGCTCTCCATCTGGTTCCGCGTCCGCGACAACAGCCGCCCTCACATCATGTGGGATTGCTTCTAAGATCCATCTCACAAGTTCAGCTGCAGTATCTTCGGATGCACGTGCAACAATCCTTGATTGGGATCCGGATCTTCTGAGCAAAACAGGACATGGCGCCATCGTTTTAGATGTTGCTGAGTCTCACTTCACTGATCCTGATTGGAATAACTTGTCTGCATTTACGCTGGAAGATGCTATCAACGCAACAACTAGCGGAAACGATCTCTTGACGGCCCTCAACGCCGCGACGGGAATCGGGACTATCACGGGTATCGCCAATCTTGAGCAGGTACGACGCCTGACATCTAGAGTAGGTTCTGATTCACGTGGTGCTCCATATCAATCGGGTCTGACTAGTCAAGCTGCAGCGGTTCGGTTCGTATTAGTTACGGATGAACCCGGTCAGTTGACAGAATCTGACACAGCAGTAGCACTCGGCGCCATAATGGACTCCGGAAAGGTTAAAGGACCTATCGTTGACAACTTCAACGCGTCAAGCGCCATGGGTGCTGTCGTTGGTGCAACTATTTGGGGACTTGAAGGTAACTCCGAGATTCCAGAGATTGACATCAAGGTTGACAGTATTGCTGTAACTGCACAAACCAAGAAGTTGAAAGCTAAGTGGACACCCGAATTGGGTCAAGACCTCAACGCTTACCACAACTTGGATGCAGAGGTAGAACTTACTTCGATTCTTTCTGAGCAAATCGCTCTTGAGATCGACCGTGAGATTCTTGCTGACCTTGTTAACGGTGCAACTGCTGGTACAATGTACTGGTCACGTTCACCCGGTATGTTCTTGAACCGCGAAACTGGTGCAGAGGTTGGTGCTAATACATCGGCTCCTGATTTCACCGGTACCGTGTCTGAGTGGTACGAGACTCTTGCGGAGACCATCAATGATGTATCTGCACAGATCCATCGTAAGACTCTTCGCGGTGGCGCTAACTTCATCGTCTGCGGACCTGAAGTTGCCAACATCCTTGAGTTTACTGCTGGCTTCCGTGCTAGTGTAACTCACGATGATGAGTCTGGTTCTGTTGGAGCAGTTAAGGTTGGATCACTGAGCAAGAAGTGGGACGTCATTGTTGACCCTTACTTCCTTCGTAACGTGGTTCTCGTTGGACGTCGCGGATCTTCTTTCCTTGAAAGCGGATATGTGTACGCACCATACGTGCCTCTCCAAACGACTCCTACCATCTTTGGACCAGAGGACTTCGTACCTCGCAAGGGCGTGATGACTCGTTACGCTAAGCAAATGGTACGTCCTGACCTTTACGGTTTGGTTGTCGTCCAAGGTCTCTTGGGTGTTAGCGGTAGCTAGTTCTGGTAACAGACTAGTTCACTAACGAAAGTGACATAAAAACCCTCATCTTCCTAGGAAGGTGGGGGTTTTTTGTTGTTTAATAGCTTTAGCTGGTTCGTCGCTATAACATCTCGGGCACCTTAGATACTATCACACTACTTATTATAGCGGGAGATCTCTAAATGCCAACAAATTTAAATCCAGTATCAGAAACTAGTACAATTGTCCTAACATCGACAGGTTCCGAGGCGAACGTCAGTGCCGCCTGCCCGTTTGGGATTTACACAGGCTCAGTAGAATTCCTTTCAGGCGCCTCAGCTCAAGTATCTTATACTTATAAGAAACTCGGTGGAGATGTCGTTGACATCGAACTCACCCCATCAAATGTTTATGCTGCTTATGAGGAGTCGGTTTTAGAATACTCCTACATTATCAACCTTCATCAGTCCAAGAACGCGCTATCATCGTTTCTCGGAGCCCCAACCGGCACATTTGATCATAAGGGCGAGAAGATTAGCGGACCAGACAATGTAAACCTCTCATACCCCAGGTTTACCATAGGCTATTCCCGACGCGTAGGAGAGGGTGTAGCCGCTGCCGCAGGCTTTGGTGGCACTGTACCGCAATACTCGGCTTCCTTCAAGCCTACAGCGCGCCAGCAGGACTACGACCTACAAGAGATAATCCAAAGTGCCTCCGACTCAGGAGTAGATGATCTAGGAAACTCAGTTGAGTATTCCGGAAAGGTCGATAACAAGAAAATAATAGTTCAAAAAGTATTTTATAAGTCCCCACGCGCCATGTGGCGCTTCTATGGTTACTACGGAGGGTTCGGAGTAGTAGGAAATATGTCGACTTACGGTCAATTTTCTGATGACTCTACATTCGAAGTTATACCAACATGGCAGAACAAACTACAAGCGAAGATGTACGAAGATTCCATTACTACCAGGACTTCAAACTACGCTTATGAGATAATAAATAATAAATTACGTCTCTTTCCAACACCAAGCGCTTGGAGTGATGGCTATGACGACCGAGTATGGGTGAAGTTTATGGTTGACATCACTCCTTGGGAAGAGGATGGCGCAACTAAGACAGGTATTGAGGGAGTGAACAACCTGAACACCGCCCCATTCGACAACATACCTTATGTCAACATTAACTCCATCGGTAAACAGTGGATTCGAAAGTATGCTTTAGCTTTATGCAAGGAGATGCTCGGACAGATTCGAGGGAAGTTTACAACGATGCCTATTCCGGGTGAGAGTGTGACACTAAACCACAGTGAACTCCTCTCACAAGCTAAAGAGGAGCAGACTGCACTTAAAGATAAACTTATGGAGATCCTAGATACTGTAACTTATAAAGAATTGGCAAAGTCAGACAAAGAAACAACAGAAGCTGCAGCCGGCACCCTCGCAGTCAGTCCGCTTCCAATCTTCGTAGGATAATAACATGGCAGATAACGAATGGGAAAGACCTGCAGCACCGCCACCACCTCTCTTTTTAGGAAAAAAAGAAAGAGATTTAGTAAAGCAAGTAAACGACGAATTAGTAGAGAAAGTCATTGGACAACAAATCCTCTATTATCCGGTCGACATAGAAACAACCAACTTTCACGAGCTTTATGGGGAAGCTATGGAGAAAAACTATCTCTCACCAGTACGAGTGTATGCGTTAGTTGAGTTTATTAATTATGGAACCGAACACATGGATGGGTTCGGACTTGATAAGACTTGGGAGATCTCGGTACACTTTCATAGACGCCGCTTAACGGAAGATCAAGATTTATTTGTTAGAGAAGGCGATTTTGTTTTGTACGGTGATTTTTATTATGAGATTATGAAGCTTGAGGAACCAAAGAAGCTATTCGGCCAAGTCGATCATAGCTTTGAGATTAATGCGACATGTAAGCGCGCAAGAAAGGGGCTTTTCGATGCTACCTGATGATTTTGATTTTGCAATGCTCCCACTAGGCACCGACGGCGAGTATGATTTGTCTGAAGTTAGTATGCTGGCTTCAACAATTGAAACAATTGACACAGCCATGGTCGACTGGATAAAAGACGAAGTATCCCTAAGCGTAAAAACAAACGAAGGATACAGACAGGTACCGGTATTATGGCAAGCTCCAGAAAGATCCTATCAGATCAAGAATGAAAAGTCTCTCCGTGAGCAATCTGGTGCCCTTAAGCTGCCCCTCATCAGTATAGAGAGGACAAGCATTACAAAGGACCCTGCTCGCAAGGGCGGCTATCAGGCACATACTTATTCAGATAAAGGCGATGGACGTACGGGAAGGATGGTGGTCGCAAAGAGAATAGTACAGGATAAGACGCGTAACTTTGCGGTCGCATCAGGTACCCGCACTAACTTACCAGAAGCAGAGCAGAGATATTATCCACGAGAAAACAAGAAGGTAGTAGTTCAAACTCTATCAATACCGATCCCTGTTTACGTTAACGCAGAATACAAGATTTCTCTGAGAACAGAGTACCAACAACAGATCAATACACTAATGACACCTTTTCTCGCGAGAACAGGACAGATTAATTCAATGATCCTACTTAAGAATGGACACAGGTACGAAGCATTTATCGATCAAAACTTCTCACACAATAATGTGACATCCACACTGGGTGATGCAGATAGACAGTTCACAACAGAGGTGACGATAAGGGTACTGGGGTACCTAATGGGGGAGGAAAACAACGACGATAGACCTATTCTAATAATGGAGGAAAACGCCGTTGAGATAAGTTTCCCATCTGAAAGTGTCATGCCAGCAGGGCAATTAACATTCATAGAGGATACTTGACACGTAGCTTGAGGGTTTTCTTTAAGTTGCCTGAGCTTTTTGAAAATAAAAATACTACTTATTTATGATTGTGATAGCAATTATTTCGCTATTGCTCTAAAAGGAATTGAAACATGCCAGTAAAGAATTTTAAATTTGTATCTCCCGGAGTTTTCGTTAACGAGATCGATAACTCTAACATCCCGAAGACTGCAGCCGCAATAGGTCCGGTTGTGATTGGTCGCTCTTCAAAGGGAATGGGAATGACTCCTATCAAGGTAGAGTCTTACGAACAATTTGTTGAAGTGTTTGGAGAGACTGTCCCCGGCTCAGCCGGCGGAGACGTATATCGTAATGGTAACCAACAGTCCCCTATGTATGGTACCTATGCTGCAAAGGCGTTCTTAAATGCGAACGTTGCACCTCTGACCTACATCCGTCTGCTCGGGCAAGAAGACGCTAACGCGTCTGGTGCCGGTAAAGCCGGCTGGAAAACAACCAATAACGCTGCTGCTGCAGCCGACACCAATGGTGGTGCTTACGGACTTTGGGTTTGGCCGAGCAGTAGTCACGCCACACAACTAGGTGGTAACAACAGTACCCCGGGAATCTTGGCAGGTGTCTGGTATTTGAACTCGGGTTCACAGATCTATCTGTCCGGAACTTTGTTCGGCGGCGCAGGCACTACCGGCTCACTTGGCGCCGGCATCGGCACAGACGCCAACAATAGATTCACAGTCTATGTATCAGGCGCCTATAGCGGTGAAGAGAAGATCAACTTCGGCTTTGACGATACAGACGACAACTTTATCCGCGCTAAGTTTAACACAAACCCACAGTTGGCTTCCGATCCAGGCACTTTCTTCCCTAATAGTTCTCATAAGAGTTATTGGCTAGGTGAAAGTTTCACACAGGATGTCCGAACAGGATTCTTAGCCCTCCCAGAGCTTTTAACAGGAGATGGCGGTTCAGATCTTACGAACGCGGCACTTCACGGTGTTATGCTCCCAATCGCCCTAAGTGGTACTCCGGCAACGGGACCACACAGCATGCAAGCTGCATCATCAGAAGCTAAAGCAGGCTGGTTTATTGGACAGGACTTGGGCGCCCCCGCTTCTTATGTTCCACAAGATGCCCAAAGGCTTTTCCGTTTAGTTGGACGAGGACACGGCGAATGGCTTCAGAGAAACTGCAAGGTTTCAATCGAGAGAATTCGTCAGTCAACAGCAGCTGCAAGCGACTACGGTACTTTCAGTGTGGTAATCCGCGAAATCGACGATAGAGATGATAACATTCAAGTACTCGAGCGTTTTGATGGCTGTTCGTTAGATCCGTCATCCCCTAGCTTCATTGGTATCAAGATCGGTAACAAGTACACTCAGTGGGATTCAGCTTCACGTCGTCTTAAGACTTATGGAGAGTATGATAACCAATCCGCATATGTGTATGTTGAGTTAGACGAAGCCATCGAGACCGGCGCACCCGGACTCGAAACATTGCTTCCGTTCGGTTATTTTGGTCCCCCTCGCTTTACTAACACAGCAGCTGCCGTAGGCGCCCTCGGCTCCCTTCCGAACTATATGATTGGAGATCCTAACGCTATAGTCAACGGAACGGGTACCCGCCTTCTTAGCTCCTCTGCCAACAACCTTACTGGAAGGTTAGGCTTCCCAAGTACTCGGTTGCGCCACTCATCTTCAGATGGTGGTGTTTCTGACCCTTACTTCGGATTTCAGACAACCAGAACAGCCACCAGCAACGACTTCGATGCTAGTGTTGCAGACGCTTCACGTAGATGGCTAGCAGCTAGTGTTGCTGACCCTGTGACGGGAACTCCAGCAACTGGTGTCGATGGATACTCTTATGTATTTTCGCTTGATGACGTTGTGCAAGACACAGTTAATAGTGGATACCATTATTGTTCTGGTTCTCGTGCTAGTGAGAAATCAGCAACAAGCTCTTCTTACACTACGCTTCTTGACGCAGACATTAACCGCTTTACCGCACCATTCTGTGGCGGCTACGACGGGTTTGACATCACGCTGCCAGATCCTGTATACAACAAGGCTATTCCAGGAGCAGGTGGTTCCGGAACAGGCACAGCTACAAATCAAAACAGCATGGCATATTACACTTATCGCCGCGCGATTGACACAGTAGCCGACGCGGAGATGATTGACATGAACTTGTTGGCTGCTCCGGGTCTGACCCATGAAGCATTGACTAAACACATGGTTCGTATGTGCGAATCTCGTGGTGATGCATTGGCTCTTATCGATCTTCCTGACATCTACATTCCTTCACACGAAGAGTACAAGTCAGCTAAGAGTGAGCGCCATGGCACCACACCATCTCAAGCCGCAACGACCCTCCGAAACAGAAGAATTGACTCCTCTTATGGCGCAACCTTCTACCCGTGGGTTCAAACACGTGATGACAATGGTCAACGCGTCTGGACTCCGCCTTCCGTTGCAATGATGGGCGTTCTCGCCTCATCCGAGAAGAAATCAGACCTATGGTTCGCCCCAGCAGGATTCAACCGCGGAGGCATCTCTGATGGAGCCGCAGGAATCCCAGTTGTTGGTGTCTCAGAACGCCTGACTTCAAAAGAGCGTGATACTCTATACGAGTCGCGTATCAACCCGATCGCTTCCTTCCCCGGAAACCAGATCGTTGTATTCGGTCAGAAGACTCTCCAAGAGCGTGAGTCTGCCCTTGACCGTATTAACGTACGACGCTTGGTCATCTACATGAAGAAGCAAATTTCAATCCTAGCCACACAGGTTATCTTTGAGCAGAACACTGACGCAACATGGTTGCGTTTCAAGGGTCTCATTCAGCCATTCCTTGATAACGTCCTCACTGGATACGGTATTTCGGATTACAGACTGATTCTGGATAAGACGACGACAACCGCCGACTTGATTGATCAGAACATTTTATACGCAAAGATTATGGTTAAACCGACCCGTGCTATAGAATACATCGCCATTGACTTCACAATTGCTTCTACCGGAGCGTCATTCGATGACTAAGGCGATTAACAAAAGAATGGGAGAGAAGTCTCCCATCATACTATTTATTTTTGAGACGTGTACTGCGTCAACAGAAAGGAGCGTCTAGCCATGGCATTTTGGAGTGATAACTTTACAAACGGGGGTCTTCAGGATCCAAAGAGAAAGTTTAGATTTAGAGTTTCAGTCACAGGGCTCTCAAGCGAGCCTATTATGTGGTGGGCAAAGACTGCAGCAAAGCCATCATTTACTATTGCGTCTGCAGAGCACAAATACTTGAATCACACATTTTACTATCCCGGTTCTGTTACTTGGAACGATGTTGCAATTACAATGGTTGATCCACAAGATCCAGATGTTGCGGCTCTGTTGATGACATTAATTGACAATGGTGGCTACCATCCACCAACAACTGCTAATGATCTTTCGACCATGACAAAGGCATCCGCCGCGGCTGCGCTTGGACAGGTTACTATTGAAGCCCTCAACGGCGACGGGAACGCAATAGAAAGCTGGACTCTAAACAATGCTTGGGTGACAGACCTTAAATTTGGCGATTTAGAATACGGTGGAGACGATCTTACAGAGGTGAGCATGACGTTGAAATACGATTGGGCAAGTCTCCAACCTGCCAGCGGCAGCCCAATCCCGGCACCCGCAGTTACAGAACCATAATACCAAACACACATAGAGGTGACATTTGTCGAGAAACAGAGACCGTCTAGGTGGTGGAAATTCCACACCTAAGACCGGAGCAGAAGCTCCCCAAACGACACAAAACACAGGATTTTCATTCGTTGTACCAACCGAGTTTGTAGAACTGCCTTCAAGAGGAAAGTTCTATAGCCCCGAACATCCATTGCATGGATGTGACAGCATAGAAATCCGCCACATGACAGCCAAGGAAGAGGATCTTCTTACATCGAGAACACTCCTTAAAAAAGGAATAGCGATAGAGAGACTCCTTCAGAGCATCATAATTGATAAATCAGTCAAGGCTAGCTCCCTACTAGTAGGAGATCGCAACGCACTTGTTATCGCAGCCCGCGTTTCAGGCTATGGCAGCGACTATTCAACAAAGATAACTTGCCCTTCATGCACAAAGGCTTCCACTTATACATTTGACCTTAACGAGGCAGATGTTTATGCAGGAGACAGAAGAGAGGACATAGAGATTACAGATAACGGCGATGGCACCTTTGGTGTTACGCTGCCAGTACTTAAGCTAGATGTAACCTTTAGGCTGATGACAGGCGTAGATGAGATCGCGAGTAGTCCAACAAACAAAAACGATAGAAAAAGAATGGAGAACTCAGCCGTAACTACACAATTGAATGTTATGCTTGAGTCAGTCGCAGGCGATTCCAGTTCGGCGATGATCCAGACTTTAGTGGAAAATATGCCTTCACGTGATTCACGATGGTTACGAAGAGCTTATAAACTAGCCTCCCCAAACATCGACCTAACACAAGAATACGAATGCGAAGAATGCGGTTTTGAACAAGAGATGGAGGTGCCGCTCACCGCGGACTTTTTTTGGCCTAGCCAATGATTACATGGAGAACGTGTATGAGCAGTTCTTTTTCTTAAA
>Ga0315338_1003177_pt1 | contig 14746 bp, 10 predicted proteins | sample ASW8metaG_FD_204518 | JGI IMG/M metagenome (GOLD analysis project Ga0315338, IMG submission 204518) | Ammonia-oxidizing marine archaeal communities from Monterey Bay, California, United States - ASW #8 | ecosystem: Environmental > Aquatic > Marine > Coastal | place: USA: California | collected... | reverse complement strand
CAAACATACATTAACTTTTTCACCGCTTTTTTAAGCGAATCCAACCCTTTGGAGATCCGGTAGCTCAGTTGGTAGAGCAGTGGCCTTTTAAGCCATTGGTCGTGAGTTCGAGTCTCACCCGGATCACTCGACTATCCTTTGATAGTTTATGACGAGAAACCCACTTTAACCGGTGGGTTTTTTGTTTTACTTATAAAGACCTCTATTGACATATTTAGACTAAAAAAGGTGTGTATATGGTGTGTGTGAATCTTTTGCTCAACTTCATGGGAGAGTCGGCGATTTTTTGCTAAATGACGGATCACGGGCGCCGAAAGTGCAAGGCGGAGTGAATGGGTATTTGTCGGTTATGTAGTAGCCGTAGTCTCCGTTCACGTCGTAGGCCCCATTGCACTCATCGAGATTTCCCGTGCCAGCGAAATACCAGTCCTCTTCATAACGCCCCATTTCGAGGCCAAAGTCGCTGGCGAAGGCGTCAGGATTGTTCGCGATGTCCCAAGGGGTGGGCGGGGTGCCGTGCAAGGAAGTGGCTATCGGTGTGCGCGAGTTGGTTGCATAGGTTTCGTAACCGGATTCGGCCTTCACCAATTGGTTGTTGGCACCGATGAACCAATGTCCGTAGATCGGAAAACCATCCGGTGCAAATCCGATAACAGGTGATCCGTCGCCGTTGGAAGGCGATTGCGTTTGATCGGTATCTTCCTGAAGTGGGTGAGTTAACGCATGGTAGTGGTAAGTTCCTTCGTATCCGTGTGCGAAATAGCTGTCAAAAACGGCAGCCATTTTTTCTGCACCATGATGCCAAATCGTATACGCCGGTAACTCAAACCACGAATTTCGTGGACCACATCCAGAGGCATTGCCGGCCTCATTCGACTGCAAATGTCGTGGTCCCGTGGTCACACCCGGGTTATAACAAAAACCGGAATCCATGAAGATGCCAACGCCATTCAGTAGAATGCCGTCCATATCGAAGGTGGGTGGATTTCTCGGTGTATCCGTAGGTGTATTGGTCCGGACTGGGTCCACAGGAATATAAGTGACCTCAATGTCCGAATGGTCGATTGCTTTTACCCACCCATCACCATCAGGCCCAGTGACCGGCACGCCGAAGTTATGATTCGGAATCATGTTCGATATCATTCTACAATGGGTCGCAAGCTCCGGATCGTTGGTCAATGTCACATTGTCATAGTCGTAGGCGCTGGCATTCCAGTTGCTCGCTATGACCAGATCGATATGCACGTCACTAATGGCGTTGCTAATGCCATTCGATAGGTCCGAAATCAGACTCGATCCGTAGTCACCATCGTTTGCGTCCGTCGCGTAGGCTCTGCAATCAGGGTTTCTATTTATAAGTACCGCATCGAAAAATTGCCCATTCATATACGGATTGCTGCTGTATATTGACGTGTCGGGGCTGTATATTGACGTGTCGGGCAACGTGATTGCACTATCATCACAAGAAAATAGCGTTAGAAGAATTGCCACGTACAATAGAGAAATTGATATCTTTTTTACCTTCATTATCCTTTTATTGATTACTCTCCTAATTAGAAACTAAATAACTGAAAAAGTTAAAAAAATATCGTTACAATGTGTGCGCCACCAGTCCTAAATGTCTATAAACAAAAAAACCTCCGTGAGGAGTCTCCGGATCACAACTGAATTAAGCTCCCTGATTAGGGAGCTTTTTTATTAATAAACTATCTACAAGATCTGGAACCCCTTTACTCGCCTTTTCCTTTATAATTTTAAAATCAAAAAGATTTATCCCCTCTAACCCTTTTGGATCAATATAATATTTCTCTGAAAAAGTCGGCGCATAGTTTAAAAGACCTGATGCTGGATAAACCAAAAGAGAAGTACCAATAACAATGATAAAATCTGCAATTTCAACTATCGGAATGGCTTCTTCTATCATTGGCACTGGTTCTCCAAACCAAACTATATGGGGTCGCAGCTGATACCCTTTTTCACATTTATCTCCAATTTTTATCTTCCAATGATCTAGCTTGTAAAGTAACGTAGCGTCACCTGTACTTCGCGCTTTATTTATCTCTCCATGCAAATGAAAGACTTGAGTTGATCCTGCACGCTCATGTAGGTCATCAATGTTCTGAGTGATGATTTTTACATCATACTTTTTTTCTAACGCTACCAGAGATTGGTGTGCCACATTGGGTTTTGTGCTTTGAACTTGTTTTCGCCTATCATTATAAAAATTCAAAACTAGCTCCGGATCGCGTGCCCATGCTTCTGGTGTTGCCACATCATAAATATTATGGTTTTCCCAAAGGCCATCGCTATCTCTAAATGTTTTTAAGCCACTTTCGGCACTCATACCTGCACCACTTAGTATAACAATTTTTCTCATATAATAAATTAAATGCAGTGTATTCAAAACGCCATTTAAAATTATTCCAATTACGTTTTACAATTTCCTCGATTTAATTATAGGTTTTGTTATTATACTTACCCCTTACAAGGAGGAGATATGAAACGGTTTTTCAAAATACTAGGATGCATTTCAATCTTAATTGCAGAAAATCAATCGGAAGCATTTTATAGTGCTTTTCAATATAGAAATATTGGACCAACTCGTGGTGGGCGTGTCACAGCAGTAACGGGCGCTATAAATACACCAGGGACATTTTATATGGGCGCAACTGGTGGTGGTGTTTGGAGAACAAATGATTTTGGTATTTCATGGCAAAATATTTCTGATGGTTTCTTCAATACACCATCCATTGGAGCTATTTCTGTTTATCAACGAAATCCTAATATTATTTATGTTGGTACTGGATCCGATGGAATCCGTTCAAATGTAATCAATGGTGATGGGGTATATAAATCTAAGAATGGAGGAAAAACCTGGGATCACGTTGGATTGCCTAAAGCTGGTTTAATCGGTGCCGTAGAAATCCACCCTGATAATCCTGATTTAGTGTTTGTGGCTGCAATAGGGCAGCCTTTCCAAACTAACATTGAGAGAGGTGTCTACCGCTCTAGGGATGGCGGAAAATCTTGGAAAAAGGTGCTATTCATTGCTGATTCAGTTGGTGTATCAGATATAGAATTCGCACCGGGCAATCCAAAAATAATTTATGCTGGTACCTGGAGAACCGAGCGAAAGCCATGGACAATTATAAGTGGTGGACAAAATGGAGGCATATATAAATCCCAAGATGGAGGCGAAACATGGGTGAAAAAAACAAGGGGTCTTCCAAAAGGACTAATAGGAAAAATTGATCTGGCAGTTTCTCCCAATGACCCTGACCGTTTATATGCTTTGATTGAAGCTCCGGTAGGTGAAGGAGGACTATATCGATCCAATAATCTAGGAGATTCATTTAAGCTAGTTTCAACTCGATCAGAAATTATTAATCGTCCCTTCTATTATATGAATATTAGCGCTAATCCAAAAAATGCAGATATTATTTTTTCATCTGCGAATCGATTTATGCGCTCTGATGACGGAGGGAAAAATTGGCGTAACCTTTCCACCCCACATGGGGATAATCATGATATTTGGATTCACCCTAAAGATACTTCTCTTTGGGTTCAGTCCAACGATGGTGGTGTGAATGTAACATTCAATTCTGGAAAGACTTGGACAACTCAATCTAATCAATCAACGGCAGAGCTTTACCAAGTGGAAGTAGACGATCAATATCCGTTTTGGCTTTATGCTGGTCAACAGGATAATTCAACAATTTCTCTTCCCAGTTTGCCACCATATAATTCTGCTGGGGGTGGCATCGGTTTTTGGAAAGCTGTGGGTGGTTGTGAAACTGGACCGGCTGTCCCTAAGCCAGGGAACGCGAATATAGTTTATGCTAACTGTAAGGGGCGGTTTGGCGTTTTTAACAAATTAACCGGTCAAGAAAAACAGTACTATGTAGGTGCCGCCAATATTTATGGCCATAACCCCAAAGATATGAAATTCCGGTTTCAGCGCGTGGCTCCAATCCATGTTTCACCCCACAATCCCGACATGATATATCATACATCGCAGTATGTACACCAAACAACAAACGACGGTAAAACATGGAAGATTATTTCTCCTGACTTGACCGCTTTTGACCCGGATAAACAGGTGATTTCTGGCGGACCCATCAATCGAGATATCACAGGAGAGGAAAATTATAGCACCATTTATTCCATTAGAGAGTCCATATTGAAACGAGGTTTAATTTGGGTGGGTTCCAACGACGGGCCCATCCATGTAACAAAAGATGGTGGTCGCAATTGGAAAAATGTAACACCTCCATCCCTCCCTGGTGGAGGTCGTGTGGACTGCGTTGAACCATCACCCCATAATAGCGCCAAAGCTTATGTGGCTGTCCTAAGATATCAAATTGGTGACTGGAAACCTTATATTTACCGCACCAATAATTATGGAAAAACATGGGTCCTACTCACCACTGGAGATAATGGTATCCCAAATAATTTTCCCGCCAGAGTTGTCCGTGAAGATCCAAAAAAAGAAGGTGTTCTATATGCCGGGACTGAATACGGAATGTTTATCTCTACGGATGATGGAAAGTCATGGGAATCCTTTCAGCAAAACCTGCCTATTACACCTATTACAGATATTAAAGTGTTTCGTGGCAGTTTGACTCTTTCAACTATGGGACGCGGATTTTGGATAGTGGATAATATTACGGCCATTCATGAAAAAGGACTGGTTGGGAATAGTAATCATCTATTTGATATTGATAATACGTTTCGTTACCGTTATCGAGGATCAAGTGGAAAAAGAATTCCCAGTTATCCCAGCCCATCGGTTGTGATTGACTATTTTATCCATGAAACCTCAAAAGATGATATATTAATTAGGATCAAGGATAAAGGTGGTAATACCATCTTTACTGCAACAAGCACCAAACCAGATACAGCCGTAACCGTCACTGATATGGGAACTGGGTTTAACCGACAGATCTCCCGCACATCTTTAAAAAATAAAGTAGGGACCAATAGGTTCCTCTGGAATATGCGCCACGCGGGTCCCTGGGATAAAAATCCTAAAAGAGCATTTTTGAATGGTCCCATCGTGGCTCCCGGTCAATACACTGCTGAATTGACCATTAATGGAAAAATATTGAAAGATGACTTTGAAATTCTTATGGATCCAAAGATCGTTAAATCGGGTATTCGTATTCATGATCTGAGAGCTCAGGAAAAACTTGCTCTTGAGATCCGTGATTTATTGGATGAAAGTAAAATGTTAGCCTATAAAGTTAAAGATGCAGAAACGGGTACATCGCTTAAAATTAAGAGTGCCTTGGTAACTGCCAAAGGCCCTTACCCTCAACCAATGCTCATTGACCAGACTCAATATTTAGGTTCTATGATTAACCGCGCTGATCAACGCCCGGGCAATGATGCTTATATAAGATTTGAAGAATTAAGCTCTTGGTTTAATACAATCAAAAATTCATATAGTAGCATGGGAGATCAGTAAACGCCTATGGCTTGGATTAAAACAATCGATGAATCTGAGGCTAAAGATTCCCTAAAAGAGCAATATGATAAATTAATCGAGCCATGGGGTGGCGTAGATAATATTCTTAAGATCCATAGCTTGAATTCTGATTCTTTAAGTGCCCATGTAAAATTATATAAAACGGTTATGTATGGTAAATCACCTATTCGAAGAACAGATCGTGAGATGATTGCTGTTGTCGTTTCCACAATAAATCATTGTCATTACTGAATTGTCCATCATGAGGAGGGTCTCCTCAAACTCACCAAAAATGAAGCCTTAGTCACTCAATTGAAATCTGATTATACATTTGCTGATATCACACCAACTCAAATGGCCATGCTAGATTATGCTGCAAAACTAACCAAACGACCCGCAGATATGATCGAAAGCGATATTGATCGCCTTAGGAGTGCGGGATTTAAAGACCGTGCTATTCTAGATATCAACCAGATTGTTGCTTATTTCGCATATGTGAATCGTGTGGCAGATGGGCTGGGTGTTGATTTGGAAGATGTTTGGAATAAAAAGTAATCTATAAAATTGGCTGATTCTCCTCAATTAAAACGTGTCCTTTCTCTAATGGATGCAACTATGATTAATGTAGGAGGTATCATCGGTTCCGGTATTTTCATGGTCCCGGCCACAGTTGCGCTCTATACTGCTTCATCTTCTCTCTTTTTTATGGTCTGGATAATTGGCGGAATCGTCAGTTTATTCGGGGCTCTATCCGTTGCAGAATTGGGAGCTGCAATGCCCAGAGCGGGTGGGCAATATATTTATTTGAACGAAGCCTATGGTCCGGTCTGGGGTTACTTATACGGATGGTCTGCAGTAGCCGTAATCAATACTGCATCTATTGCCGCAGTGGGTGTTGCCTTTTCTGAATACCTTGGGTTCTTTTTATCTTTAAGTGAGTTGGGAATAAAAAGTATTGCAGTTTTTTCTATTATATTATTAACTACCATTAATATCGTGGATGTGAAATCCGGCGCACGGTTTCAAAATGGGTTTACTTTTGCCAAAATTGGTTCTATTACATGTGTTATTCTGTTAGGATTGTTATTAAAAGGAGGTTCAACTCAAAATTTATCTCCATTTTTTACTTCTCTATCCTTTACATCACTTGTTGGACCTTTAGGACTAGCCATGGTGGCAGTTCTATGGACATTTGACGGATGGATATTTATTACCTATGTTGCAGGAGAAGTAAAAAATCCTGGCCGTAATATTCCTCTGTCAATTATTTTTTGTATGGTCATTGTCGTATCCGTTTATTTGGCCCTCAATTATATTTTAGTGTATGCACTTGGCTTTAATCAAATGTTAGGGTCTGAATTGGTCATGTCGGATGCAGCTACTGTATTTTTAGGAAATCGAGGCGCCGCGATTGTCACGGTCATCATATTGATTTCCCTCATTGGAGCAAATAATGGATTTATTTTAACGAGTGCACGGATCAGTTATGCCATGGCTAGAGATAATCTTTTTTTTAAACAAGCAGCTAGCATTCATTCAAAATTTAAATCCCCTACAAACGCGCTAATCATCCAGTGCGTTTGGGCATGCATCCTTACTTTTACGGGCACTTTCAATCAACTTATCACCTATATAATTTTTGCCTCTTGGATATTTTATGGCATGTCCGCAGGTGCTGTCATTATTCTCAGAAAGAAAAAACCTGAATTAGTACGGCCTTATAAAACTCCATTGTATCCATGGATTCCCATTATTTTTATTTTATTCGCCTTCTTTTTAACTATCAATACAATTATGGAAGCACCTAGAGATGCTGGTATTGGTGCCGGACTAATCTTGGCTGGATTACCATTCTATTATTATTGGAAAAAAAATGTCTGATCTTCATTCAATAATCGATTCAACTGTGAATAATATGCGAGATGAAATCATTTCATTTATTCAGGCGCTGGTTCAATCACCCAGCCTCGCAAATGATGAGGGATCTGTTCAAAAAATTATCCAGAGTAAATTGGAAAGCCTTGGACTTGAAACAAAAAAAGTGATTGTCCAGTTTGAATCGATAAAGAATCATCCAGCATTTTGTGATGATGGCTTCTCACCGGATTCACGAGTAAATGTAATTGGTCAATGGAAGAATGGTGATGCCGCAAAATCATTGATATTGAACGGGCATGTCGACGTTGTCCCCACTGGTCCAGAAACATTATGGAATGAATCACCTTGGTCTGGATCAGTTAGAGATAATCGAATTTATGGTCGTGGTTCTTGCGATATGAAAGCTGGATTAGCTTCCGGTATTTTTGCAATTCAGGTTCTACAGGCTATTGGATTTAAACCTAAAGGCAACGTTATGGTCCAATCCGTTGTGGGTGAAGAATCAGGTGGTTGTGGAACGTTAACTAATATTGTTAAAGGTTATAGTGGTGATGCGGCTGTAATCCTTGAGCCCACCTCATTAAAAGTATGTCCAATTCAATCTGGTGCATTGACATTTCGTTTGAAAATCCCTGGACAAGCAACTCATGCCGCCATGCGATGGGATGGAATCAGTGCCATTGAAAAATATAATCTTATTCATCAATCTATTATCAAATTGGAGAAAGAACGTCACCAATCCTTTAATGTGAAATATTATAAATTATCTGATCGAGTAGCTCCAATCAATATTGGCACTATTAAAGGAGGTGAATGGCATTCTACTGTACCAGAATCTGTGATGGTAGAAGGACGATTTGGTGTGTTCCCTGGAGAATCAGCTTTAGATGCAAAAAACGCATTTGAAAATCATCTCAAAAAAGTTGCCAACTCCGATTTTTGGCTAAAAGAAAACCCACCCATTCTGGAATGGTTTGAAGGCCAATTCGAATCGGGCCAGACAAATGTTAATCATTCAATAATTGGCGCATTAAAACACGCATATAAAAATGTAAAAAATAATTCAGCGATTTTAGAAGGTGTTACCTACGGATCAGACTTGCGCCTATTCACAAATCATGCTGATATTCCTGCCGTTCTTTTTGGACCCGGAGATGTTCGACTCGCCCATTCCGCCAATGAATATATAGAAATAGAAGAAGTATTAACTTGTGTAAAAATAATTACAAATTTAATTATTAAATGGTGTAGATAATCTTTTGATTAATCATTTTGGTTGTCAGAGTATGGTGGGAAGCTTAAAGCGTGTATTAATTAAACACCCTAAGGATGCTTATCAAAGTCAAGCCAAAATTAATGAGCAATCACGGCAACTGAATTATATTGGAGTTCCAGATTATAATAAAGCAATTATAGATTATGAGAGGTTAGTGGATTTTTTGAAATCTTCCAGCATCCAAATTGATTATCTACCTAAGGATAATATTACTTCCCTTGATTCTATTTATACTCATGATCCTTGTGTGGTCACAAACGGTGGAATTATTCTTTGCAATATGGGTAAAGATTTACGCATTCCTGAGTCGACATCTATTGCTTCATTTTTCAAGTCTGTTGGAGTCCCAATTTTAGGACAAATTGAAGCACCTGGTACTTTAGAAGGTGGCGATGTGGTCTGGATTAATGAGCGAACTGTTGCTGTTGGAGAAGGATATCGAACAAATGCGGAAGGCATTCATCAGTTTAAAACTTTATTGAAAAACCATGTTGACAAAGTAATCTCAGTTCCACTCCCTCACTGGACTGGTGAAGAAGATTGTCTACACCTTATGAGTAATGTTTCCCCCATAGATAATGACCTTTATCTGGTTTATTCAAGGTTGCTCCCAGTTTCATTCAGGCAATATCTTCTTGAACTTCAAATTCAATTAATTGAAGTTCCTGATGAAGAATATGCTTCCATGGGATGCAATGTATTGGCAGTAGCACCAAGAAAAGTAATTATGATTAACGGCAACCCAATTACAAAACTTAGACTGGAGACAGAAGGTGTGGAAGTCCATACTTACGATGGATCAGAAATTTCTATCAAGGGCGCTGGTGGCCCTACCTGCTTAACAAGGCCCTATTTACGTTCTAAATAATGATTTACGAAAACAAATTCACAGCTAATACTCAATTAAAGTTGTCCCCTTTTTTTGAACGTACTTCCAAGCTTAATGAATCCCAAGAATGGCGACGCTGGTCAGGTTATCTTGCTGCTACTAATTATGAATTGACCCATGAAAATGAATATTTTTCCATCCGAACCAAGGCAAGCCTATTAGATATAACTCCCTTAAAAAAATATATTATTGAAGGGCCTGATGCACAGCAATTTTTGGATCGATTGGTAACACGTAATATTGGTATCTGTAAAGTTGGACAGGTTATGTACACACCATGGTGCGACGAATATGGAAAAGTGATTGATGACGGAACGGTCCAGAGACTTACTGAAAATAAGTTTCGTATTACTAGTGCCGAACCAAACTTGGATTGGATTATAACCAACTCCGCAGGAATGGCAGTTACTATAAGAGATGATTCTTACACAACTGCAGCCCTTGCCCTTCAAGGCCCAAACTCCCGGGCCATTCTTAATGTAGTTGCATCCGACTCATTAGATAGTCTCAAATTTTTTTGGATGATGGAGACCACTTTTGGAGATATTCCAGTATCTATTTCTCGAACGGGCTATACAGGTGATCTTGGTTATGAAATATGGATAGATCCGAAAGATGCATTGGAGGTATGGGATCTTCTATTAGAAAAAGGCGGAACTTTTGGGTTAACACCCACGGGTCTTCAAGCTCTGGATATTGCCAGAATTGAAGCAGGGCTTATTCTTCTAGATGTTGATTACATATCTTCCCGCCATGCTATCATTGAAACTCGAAAATCATCTCCATATGAATTGGGTTTAGGCTGGGCAGTCAAATTGAAGAAGGAAGATTTTATTGGAAAAGCAGCTCTGGTTGATGAAGTGTCTCGTGACCCAAAATGGAGCTTTGTTGGGATTGAGATTCAGTGGCCAGAACTGGAAAAACATTATCGAAATGCAGGATTGGCTCCTGGGCTTCCATGCACGGCTTGGCGAACCAGCACGCCTTTGTATAAAGGTAATAATCAAGTGGGGTATGCCACAAGCGGTGCTTGGTCTCCCCTTCTGAAACGGTATATTGCACTTGCCCACGTTAAATCTGAATGTGCTGTTGAAGGGTTTCAATTATTGTTTGAATTAAAAGTAGAACACATTCGAAAGCTTACACCGGCCAAAGTGGTAAAAACGCCTTTTTTTGATCCAGAGAGGAAACGATCATGCCCGGCATAAAAAAATATGATGCTATTGTGATTGGCGGAGGCCATAATGGGCTAACTGCTGCTGCTTATTTGGGACGATCCGGGAAAAAAGTTCTCGTCCTTGAACGACGACATGTTTTGGGTGGAGCAGCAGTCACGGAAGAAGTGTTTCCTGGATTTAAATTTACAGTTTGCTCCTATGTTGTGAGTCTCATGAAACCCAATGTTATGCGGGAATTGATGCTACCAAAGTTTGGACTGGAACTACTCCCTTTAGAGAGCACTATGACGCCACTAGATAATGATTATCTGATTCGTACAGCAGATTCGGATCAGACTTACCGCGAAATTGCCCGGCATTCTAAAAAGGATGCAGAAACATATATGCGTTTTGGCCCAGCCATGAGCCAGATTGGTATGGCCGTCCGCCCCATATTAGAAACTATTGCTCCAAACGCAATTCGCCCAACCCTCTCAGATATTTCAGCTTCAAAAAAACTGCTTAATCATTTTAAATCACTTTCATCGGAACAATTTGAATATCTAACAAAACTCATGACTATGAGTTCAGCAGACTTTTTGGATGAGTGGTTTGAGTTTGAACCTTTAAAATCCACTATGTCTGCAAGTGGCATTATCGGCACATTCATGGGTCCCCGGTCTCCAGGATCTGCCTATGTGATGCTGCATCATTACATGGGTGATATTGATGGTGCTTTCAGAGCTTGGGGATTCCAACGTGGTGGCACCGGCGCTGTGAGTATGGCCATAGCAAGATCTGCTGAACATTTCGGCGTAGATATCATGACGGAAGCTCCCGTAGCAAAAGTAATTGTTAAAAATGGGTGTGCCACAGGTGTTGCTTTAGAAAATGGCGACGAATACAATTCAAATATTGTTATCACAGCTTTAGACCCAAAACTGTCTTTTTTAAAAATGGTGGATGAAGGTGATCTCCCATCAGATTTTGTCACTGCAATTAAGAATTTTCGCATCCGCGGTTCATCCGGAAAAGTGAATTTAGCATTGGATGCATTACCTGACTTTACTTGTCTAACTGGTGATGAACATTACCTTCGCGGTGCAATTTCTATAAGCCCTACATATGATCATTTGGAACGGGCTTATGATGATGCCAAGTATGGCAATTTTTCTCAAGCCCCTTTTATGGATATTATTCTGCCTTCTGTTATTGACCCGGGAATGGCTCCACCCGGAAAACACGTAATGTCCTGTTTTGTACAGTATGCCCCTTATGATATTGAGGGTGGCTGGAATGATAAGAAACGTGAAGATTTTGGAGATGCTGTAATAAATACAATCGCCCGATATGCTCCCAATATCAAGGATATTATTTTACATCGACAAATACTGACCCCAGCTGATTTAGAATCAACTTTTGGACTTACTGAAGGCAATATTTTCCATGGCGAATTAACGCTTCAACAATTGTTCTCATTACGGCCTGCAGTTAAATGGGCAGACTACACAACTCCAATCAAAAATTATTTTCAATGTGGTTCCGGCACTCATCCTGGTGGTGGTATAACGGGTTCTCCAGGAGAAATGGCAGCTAAAAAGATTATAGGAATTCAGTAATGGAACAGTTTGATGTAATAATCATCGGTGGTGGATTGAATAGTTTGGTTACAGCATCCATTCTAGGCAAATCCGGAAAACAAGTCCTAGTTTTAGAGGCAAGAGATCAAGTTGGGGGAATGGCATCAACAATTGAATTCGCACCCGGATTTAAATGTAATGCAGTCCATGATACTGTTAAATGGATAGACCCTCGAGTCCTTAAAAAATTGGATCTTGATACTAACGGTTTGGAATTAGTTCAACCTGATCTTGTCCGGATTGTGCTTGGGAATAATAATGACCATATTGCATTCTACCAAAATGCAAAACAAACGGCGGATTCAATATCAAATCATTCTAAAAAGGATGCAGCTAATTGGGAAAATTTCACAGCCTATATCCATAAGTTAACTCAATTTTTCGAAAAGCTTTATCAATTGACACCACCCAAATTACCTAATGTAGGGCTGAAAGAAGCTCTAGGGATGAAATCTATGCTCGGTCCTATCAGCAAACATGGGACCCGTGGGCTTGTAGACCTGTTGCGCGTAGCCCCGATGATGATGCCGGAATTAGTGGATGAATGGTTTGAAAATGAATTACTAAAAAGTGCAATATCTACGGCAGGAATCCATCATTTATCCTTTGGCCCATTTGCTGCTGGAACTGGATATAATCTATTACATCAACATGTCCATGGAATGGGTATTTTTCATAATGTTCAATTTGTAAAGGGTGGTACTGCTAACCTGGTATATATATTAAAATCTATTGCAGAATCTTCCGGGGTTAAATTTCAAACCAACACAAAGGTCAAGTCAATTGAGATAAAAACTGGGTCCTGTAGTGGTGTAAGATTAATAAATGGTGAATCAATCGCGGCTAAACTGGTTGTATCCGGATTGGATCCCAATAATACCTTTATAAATTTAGTCGGTGCACCCAACCTCAACCCTAATTTTCAAAAACAACTCAATAATATAAAGTACCGTGGGAGTACCGCTCGAATTCATTTTGCTTTAAATGGGCTTCCGCAAATAAAAGAACTATCAGAAGCTGAAATGAAAACTATCTTTTCTATTTGTCCATCAATTGAATATTTAGAACGGGCATCTGATGGGGTGAAATATGGACAGCTTTCAGAAAAGCCTTATGTAGAATTTACAATTCCATCGCTTATGAATACTGATTTTGCACCATCAGGAAAACATGTTCTTTCTGCTACAGTACAATACGCACCCTATCATTTAAGAGATAACAAATGGACAGATAACTTAAAATCTCAACTAAAGAATAGTGTAGTTCGTGCAATAGAAAGAGTTATTCCTGGATTTTCATCTATGATCGATTCCACAACTACCATTTCACCGTTAGATCTGGAGACTCAATTTGGATTAACTGAAGGAAATTTAAATCATGGTGAAATGACCTTAGATCAATTCTTATTTATGCGTCCAACTATGAGTTCTGCACAATACAAAACGCCTATTAATAACCTTTATCTTTGCGGCCCCGGAACTCATCCTGGCGGCGGATTACATGGAACAAACGGATTCAACGCAGCTCGAGAAATCCTAAATATATGACATTTAAGAAAACAGCAACAACTCTGCCCCAAGGGGCCCATACTTTGGAACGAAAGTATTATGTAAATCCTGATATTCTAGAAAAAGAGCATGATAATATTTTTCTTCGAAATTGGATCTGTGCCGGGCGTTCATCCGAATTGTCTAAATCCGGTCAATATAAAGTGATCAATTTAGGGACAGAAAGTGCAATTGTGTTAAGAGATGAAACCGGCAATCTAAAGGCCCATATAAATGTATGTCGTCACCGTGGAACAAGGATATGTCAAGAATCTTCAGGTCAATTTTCAAAATCAATCCAATGCGGTTATCATGGATGGACATACGGATTGAATGGTGATTTGATCGGAGCGCCCCATATGGATGAAGTGGATGGATTTAATAAAAATGATTATCCACTCCATTCAATTCCAATCGCAGAATGGGAAGGATTTATTTTTATCAACTTCAGTGACAAATCGCAACTATTTGATGAATATATTGCCCCACTTATTAAAAGGTTTAGTAATTGGAATATATCTAATCTTATACCGCTTGAAACAAAATCATATGAAGTTGATGGCAATTGGAAACTGGTAATTCAAAATTACTGCGAATGCTACCACTGTCCAGTTCTCCACCCTGACCTGGCAGCCATTACTCCTTATTTAGGTGGACGAAATGATCTCCATGAAGGCCCATTCTTAGGAGGGTATATGGATTTCAATGAAAATAAGAAAAGCATCACGGCAAGTGGTGAATTTTGTTGTCCTCCATTAGAAAATTTGACAGATAAAAATTTAAAACGTGTTTATTATTATTCGATTTTTCCAAATATGCTGTTGAGTCTTCACCCAGAATATGTTATGTACCACACGGTTTGGCCCGATGGCGTGAATAAATGTAAAGTCAC
>Ga0315338_1003176_pt1 | contig 14749 bp, 13 predicted proteins | sample ASW8metaG_FD_204518 | JGI IMG/M metagenome (GOLD analysis project Ga0315338, IMG submission 204518) | Ammonia-oxidizing marine archaeal communities from Monterey Bay, California, United States - ASW #8 | ecosystem: Environmental > Aquatic > Marine > Coastal | place: USA: California | collected... | reverse complement strand
TCAACCATAATATTATTTCCTCATTTTAGCTTGAGCTTCTGCTTGTTTATTAGCTTGTTCACGTTGTTTAGAATATATTTTAGAAGCTTCTCTAATACATATTTGTAATAAATCTAATACATCTTTACGATTATCTATCTCGTAAATATCCATGATATCTGCTAACCCTGCATATTCTTTACCAAGCCATATTCCATTCATTCCCTCAATCTTATCTGGTAAAACATTAAAAAGAAATAAAGCTTGTTGAGAAGTATAACTTAAATCGTTTATATCTAAAGGAATTTCTTCTTCATCAATGGGAAGTCCCATTTGCTCATGAATCTGAAAATATTTTTCTTTATCAACCGATCCCCCGTCTAAGAAGTAGGCGAGGAACTCTTCGAGTTTTTTATTTCTTGTTCCTTATTTTCAATCGTAAACTTCTCATAATCTTGCATACAATCAGTAATAAATTGATCAAAAACAGTAGAGTTTTTAATTAATTCTAACGCTTCAGTTTCATTATAAGAAATCTCTTCATTAGGATCAGCACTACTCATATCAATTGGAAGAAGTTGTGGAAGATCTTTTACATGAAGACCTTTCCATCCTTTAATAGCTTTTTTAGTATATTCTTCAAGAAATTTATCGTTATCAATTTCTTCTTCTCTTTGACGAGTACGTTTATTAAATTTATATGTTAAACTTCGATTACGAATCTTAGTTAAGTCGTCTCGATTTAGATAAATTAACGAAACAATAAATCCGTCAATTTCTGGATATTCTACTTCAATAGTAGTTTCTTGTGCACGTAAACCTGCAATTTTACTCATTTGTTTTTCCCCTCTCAGTGGATATAAAAAAAGGGTGTTCACCATGTTATCAACTTTGTATCACGCTGAGGGGGAGGCCTGATACTGCGTTACGGTGAACACCCATATGGATAAATTTAAAGATTAATCAATGCCCCCTCAGGCGATTATTATCCCTTTTTAACTAGAATCGATAACTCATCTCCCGTTCCTCTTACTTTTTCTTGAGCTAAGAATTCAGCGGTAACTCCGATAACATCTTCAATAGTGTCAGTTGGGAAGTTAAATTGAACCGCAGGCATACCAAAGTTAACGTATGGTGCAGTATTACCGCCAACAATTAAGTTAGCCGAAGAAACTGAAGCAACTGAAGTTCGCGTATCAGTAACTAGTCCTGATAAAAATCTAGCTGAGTTATTTTTATCAGTGGTACTGCCAGCACGTAAATATGCACTGATAGAACCAGTAATAGTCTTAGAACCTGTAAATTGGCCAATTGGCGTATTCAATGCGGCCATTTCTTCAGGAGTTAGATAGGTAGTATTATTAGTGTAGTTAAAGCTCATAGCGGTAACTGGAAAACTAAATGTGTTAGCAACATATTGAATATCTATACCACTTAAACGATTCTTAATAAATGAAGCAGTCGTTTCAGTAGTACCGACAATATGTTTATCCCATTTAGCAAAACAGATTAACTCTGCTTTACCAGCAATATGGGCAGCTGCGCCAACATTAGATTTACCATTACTAGCTACAGTAGTACCATTTGCTAAAATTCCGCCAAAAACAAGTACTGCTCGGTCACGAGCATGAGCGGCAGGACTTGCTACTGTACTTGTTAATTCTACAAGTTTAGTACCATTACCACTCCAACTTGTCATGGCAATACCATCAATGGATGCATCTACTGCAGCTTCATTAACGGTAGCGTTAACAATTTGATAAAATACATTATCAGTTTTCATGTATATATGATTTTCCGTAGCCGTTGGAAAGTTTGATTTACTAGCCATAACGTTAGCTTGTCTAACTGTTTCTCGGGTACGAAGAATACCATTTGTTGCCCATACAGACCTTTCTGTAGTAGCTCCCGTAGCAGGTGACTGATTAGAAACCAGTGCTTGCCATAAGAACCAATCAGAAAGTGGCTTAACATTACCAGTATAATTACCAGCAGCGTTACCTGGGCCAGGGTTTTCAATTCCTGTAGGTCTTAAATAAGTTTGGAAATTCCATTCAACTGGATTTACAGCTGTGTTAAATCTCAGGGTACTTCGATCTGGAGAGAGTCCACTTTCCAGAGTTGTAATATCCTGTGTAGCAGATGCTTGAGAGAAGGCGAAGCCAGCTAAAACTTCTACTTTCCAAGTATTAGCGGCAGACATGGCAGCAGCCGCTGCTCCTCCGTTCAGATCTACTGTCGAATAGAATACTTCACTGTTACGTTGTAAATTAATTTGGGTTGCCATTCGGGTAGCTCCTTTTTATATTAGTCTGTCACATCGTATGATACGGTGACTCCAACTTCTCCTATTCCGTAAGGGTCTAGCAACCCTTCGTCTGTGCTCATTGAACCAACTTGAACATCCATTATCCCATATTGTTCTGTATCCATATTATATATGACAAATTCGATGTCTTGCATAGTGCTTTCAAGTGTTTCAACTGCGTCTTCTGTATGGACATATACACGAATCATAAGATCCAAAGTAGAAGTTGTAAGTCCTTTGGATTGATAGACTCTGTCCTCTGTCCCTGCTTGTAAATACACGGACGGAAAGTCATTAATTTCGTCTAGAAATTTCAAACGTCGGAAAACATTATCGAATAAATTAACTTGATAGGTATAACTACTATCAAAAGAAGAAGCATTACCGTCAATTTTCTTGAGTTCCCCGACGAGAAAATTTGCGATGTCACGTCGTCTACTCGTCGCCATTATATTTTCCTAATTGTAATTAGTATATCACAGCCACTTGTATGTGGCAAATTTTATTTTTTGACTTTTGTTAAGTTCTTTGAACTTTGAAGTTCCTACCAAACCGTTCTTGTGTAATTTGTCTAATGGTAGGTTCTACTAATCCCTTATCCAATAACCAACCTCGTGTATTAAGTTGATCAACATATCCAGAAACAGGAGGACTATTAAAATAAGTAATTAAGTTAAGTCTATAATTAGCCATAACTCGAAAACTTTGTGCTAAAGCTCCAGTAACATATCTAGGAATAGGTCGTTGAGGTTCGGGACGGCGGGGCATAATTTCAGTTAGCCTATGTTGTAAAATTGCGCTTAATTGAGCTGCTGAGATGAATTGTCCTTTACGCTCAGTAGGAGACGTACCAAGCTGATAATTTCCTCTCATCGTTCCTTTAGAATTAATACCACCAAATTTTCTCTTGGGAACATCAGTTTGAATAAGAATAGGGGTGTCCATAAATTCATCACTAAATTCTTTAGCCATTTGTAATAATTCTTTGATTTTCTCGTGAGAATTTGTCGCTAATCTAATTCGATTATAAATAGTTTCTGTTGCTTGAGGTAAGAATTTAGTGCCTAGTGTTTGGTATACCTTAGCCGTAATATCCACTACTAGTTTTGCTAATGCTGCATCCCCTGCGGAAGTTAATCTATATGAAATTGAAAAACTTGAAATTAATTCTACCGGTATCTTTCCTGCTTGCTCTGGACTAATCGTTTGTCCTTCTAAGTATTCGAATTTCTTTGGCACGTTCTTCCTGTTCTCTGTTCGGAACGTTCCTCCCTCCTTATAAACCTTTTTGACTGCATCCGGAACATCTTTTCTAGGTCTCGGCTCCATCAGAATATATTTTTGAAATAGGTCAGGATTATCTATTCCGAACTTTTCAGCTGCGCTAGGAACAAGTCCAAAAGTGGGTCGTCTTCCCGTACCTTTATGTTGTTTATCCACCCAATTAATAACCATATAATTTCTAAGTTTTTGTTTAATTTGTAAAATAACCTTTTGTTTATAACCAGCATTTTTTGGATCATTGAACCATTTATGAAGTAAGGGTTGCGTAGCTTTATTCCATGATTGGTTCATCATATCAGGAAATGCATTTTTAAAACTTTCAAAATCCTTATCAGCTACTACTTTTCCAGTTAATGTAGTAGCTGCATCTCCTGTACCGGTATGTTGTTTTATTTCCGCAGTTATACGAGAAGTAGTAGTAGCTCCCCCCCGTTCCATACTGTCTACTACTGCTTGCCCAGCAATGTTAATCCAAGTTTCTATTTCCGCTTCGGTATCTGGTAAAGAATCAGGATTTTCGTAGTCCTTTTTCGCACCTTTAGGTTCATCTTTAAAAGGTTCAAATCGAGAAATATAATCAGAAAATTGTTTTACTATAACATTTCGAAATTTAGAATCAGATTTAAATCCATCTCTTTTAACTTCATCCCAAGCTTTTTTAATGGCCTCATTTTTAAAAACCTTACCCCCACCCGGATGAAATTCTGTTAATATATTTAATAGATTTTTTGGAGCTGCCATTAGAACGGTATCCTATACATATCTAAGATTCGACGGACATGAGGTGGCCATCCAGAAGCAGCCAAGTTAAATTGTCCACCACTTTCACCTTGTAGACTATATCTTTGATTTGCCTCAGTTTGTTTATATAACATCTTAATATAATCCATAGTTGCTACTTTAAGATCATTCGGAGTATCCGCGTATCCGCCATCGTAAGTTACTTTGACAGCTCTTGGATAATTCTGCCACATAGGAACTCCAATTACTGATATTGTTTGACGTCCCTCTGTAGCTCCTGTAACATTACGTTCAACTTTTCCACTATCCCCCACCCATACATAATCAGGATCACGAACTGCGTCATCTTGGAAAGATGTCGAATCATTAGTTCCATTAAAATGAACTAAAACTGTTGTATCATTATCAGTTGAGAATGGATATTTAGGAGCAGGAAAATCAGCAGTATATCGTGCTTTATTAAAAGAAACTCTTAATTCATCTGCATAACCTGTCATTTCTTCTGTCGCAGTTAAATTCAAACGACCAAGTTCTACATTATAATCTGTACCAATTGTTGGCATTGAATTAGAGGTCGTGATTCCGACGAGTTCCGATCCATCTCTAAATAATCTCAGCCGTGTTCCACTACGGGATATTGCTACATGCATAAAAGTATTAGAATTAGCTGCATATCCTGTTGTGGTTCCATGAGCAACATTCATAACTTGCGTTCCACCACTATAAGCATCAAACTGTAATCCTACAGAAGAATTATATCTTAGCGCATAAAAATTATCAGCGTCTTTAACTTGAGAAACTAAGCATTTATTATTATTTAAAAGATTTAATCTAAACTGACCTTCAATAGTAAAATCTGACGTTTCATAATCAAATTTTGGATTACTGGAACTGGGATCAGTAATAGTAACATAATCTTCAGCACCATCAAATTGTACTGAAGATTGACCAAATTTCTTAATTCTTGTTTTTAATTTGGCGTCTCCTTCAGCTGTTACATTTGAATCATCCCAGTTTTGATCAACAAAATTTCCATCTGTAGCAGGACCAACTAAATCTGCATATCTATTACCGTCATATTCAGCTACTTGTTTTACATTATTAACAGGTAGTCGTTCCACAAATACAGATTGTGTTCCACCATCAAATACTTCAGTGTAAACATTACTTTTAACTTCACGACCAATGTAGTTTTCCACAGCCCCACAAGCAAAGCCAATGAGGTTAGATAATCTAGCATCATGAGTAGTACTTGTAATACTTAAGTAATCCTTGGTTTCTGCTAAAGTAACAAAGGTATATTCGCCATAAGAAGTAGCCATTATTTACTCCAATTATTCGTCGTCGTGTTCATGCTCTCCGCTATTTGGGTGAGAATGAGTAGTTCCATCGTTATGAGTATGTTGGTTAGTTTTACGTGGAGAAGCTGGTTTAGGAGCTGGAGCTGGGGCTGGATTATTTTGAATCTCTTCCCATTCAGCCATTACTTCTGCAATACTTCCATCGTCATAACCATTAACTTTTAAATGCTCACGAGCCTCCGACGAAGACATCGATGAGATGGTGTCAATAATATTTGACATTATATTCCTCCTAAGTAAAAAGGGGTAGGCGTATGCTTACACCTACCCCTATTAAAGTGTGTAATGTCTAAAGACATAAATTTTAGATGCCTATTAGAGCTTACCTCGATACTGTTGAGCAGCTGCTGTAATCGTAGCACCTGATGGGGTGTACTGACCGATAATATTATCGGCCTTAGCAGTTCCGCCATGAACGTTAGCACGTCCAGCACCACGAATCGTGGTACCAACATAACGAATTGCAGCTGCCTTAACAGCCATATCCGCCGTAGCTGAAACAGAAAGCACACTATTAATAATATTGGCTGTTGCCAACGGAGCTTTCAAGTTACCGCGTTGATGTCCTAGGAACTGAACATTTTCAAGAGTAACGGCGCCAGTACCTGCTACCTGAATGGTATTAGCATTCGCAACCGGTGTCACACCGCCAGTACTCAAGTTAAAGATAACATCTTTAACAAAAAGTTTAGCTGCCGTAGAAGGACCTGCTACGGATACAGCATTTGAAACAGCTGTAATTGTCATATTTGTAATATGAACATTACCCGTAGTACCAGATGATACCGCAATTCCAGGTACAGTTACGTCTGTTGGACTTCCTATTCCTACAATTCCAACACCATTGGCACACGTAATATTAGAATACGTGCCTGGGTACAGTTCTACTGTACTACCAGGAGTCAGTTGATTCTCAGGAATATCACCATAGGCTTTAAACTGAGCGTCTTGAGTTAGCTGAGGGCTAACTTTATGTATAAATCGTTGTAGACCCATATCTATTTTTCTCCTTGTGTGGGCAGGGGGCTAAGCCCCCCACCAGTTAAGATTTTAAATTTTAGTTTATGCAGAGTGAATTGCAACTGCGTAAGAATACTTAGTCGCATCCAAAGCTGCATTAGTATTAGTAGTCAAAGCCTTGAAGTCAAATCGAGTGCTCATGTACATTGCAGTTACCTGCTGACGAGGCTCATATTCACTTTCAATCTCCATACCACGACGTTCAGCGATCAAGAAGCCAGGCTTATACATAAGCATGCCAACCTGATTACCTGCGACACCAACGTTATCTAAGAAATCAGTGATAACCACTGGAATTCCGTAAATAGCGCCCAACGAACCTGTGAGGTACGTTGCGTTCGGTCCGAACTTATCAACAGTCGTGAAGTCGCTGTCCTGAACTAGAGAGTTGTATCCTTCGACAGAAGTCAAAAAGACCAACTGATTACCTAGTTGAAGACCATATTTTCCAAGCTTACCACGAGCTGATGCGATATCAGCTGGTTGTGCTTTAGTACCGATAGCGCCCGTGCTCTCACGGAGGCCAGCAATATCGTAAGCAAGTGTCATAGCGCCCTTGAATACACATTGGTATCCAGAACCTGCGGTAATTGCATTCTTTGGAGCAGCATTAAAGCCCTTCAAAGTACCATCACCACGCAAGATCGACTTATCGATGGCACGAGCCAAACGACGAGTTGCACTCTGACGTAGAAAATCTAGGAGTGGAAGAATCGTATCCTCTTCCTCATCCTTAGCAAGATGGGTAGTCGCCATAAATTTATTTGGCGAGAACGTTACTGCAGAGATAGTGTTTTGACGAGTAGTCGGAACACGCGTGGAATCAGAAATACTCTGAGCAAACGTGCCAGACTCAAACTGTGCCACATCTCCATTAGTATCTTCATCAGCTACCGGTACGCGGAAATTACGTGCATCAACTGCAATACGCTCAAACATAGGAGCAATTACAAGCTGTTGCTGCATCTCTTCATATACGTTAGTTGAGAAATTACTTAGGAAAGCATCAACAGAAGTTACCTGTTTCATTCGATTACCAAGTTTGGTATCAAACGGGTCAGCTTTATTAAGAGCCTTTGAAAGCAAGAAAGCATTAGTCATCTCTTCAGGAGTAAACTGCTGTTGAGCACGATTACTTTCTTGATAGACCATTTTATTTTGAGTATACGAAGCAATCTGCTCCTTATACTTACTAACTTCGGCCTTCAATTCGGCTAAAGCTTCACTCTCATTGGGAGTGTACTCAGATTGTTTCTTATCCTGGGCGTCGCCTTCATTAAGAATTGCTTCGCCAGTTTTCTGCACAAGTTCTGCCACTCGCGGCTCTGAGACTGCGGCGGTGGCTGATGCAGGGGGAGCCTCTTCGATTGGAGCCGAAGAAGCAACGACTGCTGCCGTCTCCTCACTCTTAGTCTCGGATGCCCCAGTATCAATTTTGACAATGTCACCTACTGGTTGAGTAGCCATATCATCATTCTCCTTTTTTGATTTATATTTTACACCATGTATTGATAACAAAGTATCTCTCTCCTGACTAGGTTCAATCTTCTTAAGTTCGTCAATCATAGTATTTACATATCGGGCATATTTATAATCAGAATCTGCCCATTCATTAGTCGGGGTTGCTTTTAGGTTGAGTAGTGTATTGAGTTTTTGTTGGTAATTAGAATTAGATTTAACAAGTTCTTCATTCTTTAAGCTATAAGCATCTTGTTCACTAATATTTGTGATATCAAAGTATTTATCTTTAATATCGGTTCTATCAGAATCTGTCATATGAGAAGGACTAGATATATTTGTTAAAGAAATATCATAGTTTGATCCCATATCCCATGTGTTAACAGCAGCTAATTTTTCTGCCTCAACTGTTATTATATTATCTCTTGAATTTCCATTTAAGTCAATTTCTAAAAATTTGAAATTCGGGGATTCGGCAGTTGCAACTTCAGTAATTTTATATCTACTGTCGTTATACTTTACACACTGATCGTGCTTTAAGTCTGCTGTCTCCATAGAGAGCATATTAATAAATGGAATAGGATCATAAGGGTCAGATTCCTCAGTGATTTCTTCCTCAGAAAATTCCTCATCCGAAGATGAAGCTTCCAAAGTTTCCTCTGCCTTTTCGGCGATTGGTTCTTCAATTACCGGAGCAGAGTCTTCTTCTGCAGTAGCTTCAATATTCATATCTGGTGAAGATTCTTCTGCCTTGATCTCAACTTGAGAATCCTCTTCAGACATCTCTTCAACTACTGTAACTCCAACTTCGGGAGTGTCTTGAGAAGCCATTTGTTCTGAGGGAGATAAAGGTCTTTCATCAATATTATCCATATTGCTAATCTCCTCTTCTATTGGCTCAGCCATTACAGGCCGTGCTGACACTACCATTGTGTGAGAATGAACTATAGGATAATCAGCGTCTGAAACCCTATAATCCTCAATTCTATGATAATGGTTCATCTTATGCGAAGCATAAGTGGTTACTCCATTACCTCCATCATCTATTTCATAAGTATGATAGTGATCGGCAACTACGTCGGTTATCCCAACCTTAATTCCCATATCCTTCTCACGAGTGTCAATGTTAATTTCGTTGTCTTTATTTGCAAATTTTTCTATAAACTCAGCATAATCTTGCTGATTATCATCAAAACTTTTTCTTATACTAAACAATGACTCTTGATTAGCAGGTACACTTACCACACTAATCTCTAATAATTCTACATCCGTAATTGTCATTGAATCAGTTTTATGATCGTATTTTCCATCTTTGACTTTAAACCCAACTGAAAAACTTTTTAAAGCACCATCCTTAATTAAAGATTGAACAGCGTGAAGCTTTTCGGCAGCATCACTTACATTTGCCTCAACAAAAAGTCCTTTTTTATCAACAGTAACTTTATCGACTCTCCCAATAGGACAATCATGTTTATGTTGATAAAGAAGGACAGGGTTTTTTCTAAAATTAGTTATACCTTGTGCCCACGCCTTAGCAGTGACTACATCTCCTACTCTATCTTTGTCGGTAGTATTAGCATAACCTGCAATCCTTAATCCTCTAGTTCCACGAGTAGTTGATACTTTTTTAGTTTCAAAGTCACTATGAAAATAAAATGTTTTATTCATTCGCTAAATCCTCATTATCTTGTGTACTTATTTGAATTTCATCTTCGCTAGGTCGGCCACCTTGGCTTGGGTCAGTTGCACTTCCGGTAATGTTTTGAGGTACTCTAATACAATTAGTTTCGTCTACATTCATTTCTCCCATACCTAATCCGCCACGGGCTTCATCGGGAGTAATTATACCTGTATTAACTAAGGTTGAATAGTACTGAGCTTGGGTTCTCAAATCAGGTTGTAAGGCACTTACTGAACGTTTATCTGGGGTAATCAAAGTTAAATTATTAAAGAAATGTCCAAACGCACTACAAAATTGTTCAAGTATTGGGAGAACAGTATGGTTGTAAAATAAAACTTCGTTAGCTGCTATATTTGCGTTATTTCCACTTTTTAATAAAACATATGGAACACCAATAGCTTTTGCGATATCCATCTGAATACGTTCAACACTATTTTCAAAATCTAGTTCATTAAATTTAACTTCACTAAATCTATCTATATCTAAACCACCGTCTAAAATAGCAGGGCTGCGAGCACCATTAAAAATATTAGAATAACTCGCTCTCCAACTTTCTAACATTCGTTCTTTAATCTTACTACTTAAAACATTATCTGTTTTTAGGACTAATCCTGGAATAGCGTTATTTTTAAAGAACTGACGCTGGAAATCTAAAAGTTCATAGTATAATTCAAAAAGTCTTTGTAAATTCTTAAGTTTACTATCACCACGAAAGATTGATTGATCGTTATCACTTTTTACTTGAACAATTTCATCTGGAGTAAATGTTATTTTTGCATCACGAGTAGTTTCTTTAGCAAAACCGTACCAGTCTGTTTGTTGATCATATATTAAATAATTGTAATGACTTATAAACGTTTTTGAATCAGCAACTACCTCTACATCATTCGCGGGTAATAAATATAAACTTTCTTTATCATAGTAGAAAAATGCATTTCCGTCAAGGTAAAAATCTAAAAATGCTCTTCTAAATAAACGGACTCTATCCTCAAAAGGATTAGGTTTGACGTTAAGTAATTTGTTAATTTTTTTAGCTGCCCCACCATCAACTACAAAGGGAATAGATACCAATGCATTAATAACCATCTCTATGCTTCGGTGAACTACCTCAATCTCACGAAATGCAGTTTTATAGTCTACAATAGACTGGGGGACATTATAAGGGTCCTGCGATGCAATATAAGGTTGTGCAGGATTTAACTTCTCTGCAATCCAACTTTTAAGTCCCATTTATTTTTCTCCTGTTGTCATTATAATACATTAAAAGTAATTTTGGGTCAATATTTTATTTTTCATAATCAAGCATAGACGCTAACACGGGTTCTCTGGTAACTATAAACTGCATATCGTATCGCGTCGCTACAATGAGAAGACCAGTCATGAAGAGGTTTTTGAGTTTCGGTTCGATGATTCCATCTGTAGCTACTTAGTGAAGAATAAGTATGCCTACATCGATTCACATCAAATTCCAATCTTTCAGTATCTACTAACACTTGGATTGCAGCAATTCCATCATTAACACTTTTTAATGCATTATCACAATAAATATCATAATCATAAGCTAAATCAGCTTTTGTTTGTTGTGCAGCACTATCAATAAAAATTGTCTCAATACCCCACCTATCAATCATTTCTTGTATATTTTCAGCATGAGCCGAAGTTGTACCTTCTTTAGAAATATATTCATCAATTGCGTAAAATTTTTCACTATCAGTAGCTAATACTACAAAAGCAGTTTCATCCCGGTATCCTATATCTAATCCTGCTACAAAATCAAATCTCTTATCTTTTTCATAAATATCACTTAAATCTTTTAAATGAGTTTCTTCAGCTAAATCATATATTTGACCTTCAGTAGTAACCCAATCACATTCATATTCTTGACCAAATAAATTTTTAGTCATAGTTTTACGAGCTTCTTCAATATCCGTTTCATTAAGTAAAGGATTGGATCTCCAATCAAATACAGTACTACCCCACTCTAAATAATCATCTGTATCTTGACCTCTTAAATAATAGTCAAATAAATAATTACCCTTTCCACGAGGAGTAGAAATCCATAAACATCTGGAATCTGGATATGTTGAAAGAGCAGGTCTTAAGTCCCGAGTAAAATATTCATCGTTATTAATAACTGCTGCCTCATCCACAATAAGTAAATGAGCGGCTCTACCTATAAGACTGTCTCTATTATTGGCTGATAATAATCTAAAAGTAGAATTATTAACTAATTGAATAACTTTATCTTTTTGATTTAATCTCTGACATTCAATTTTTAAATCACGAATAATTTGAGTTACATAGTCCCATATTATAGAGGATAAACTAAAATTGGGAGCAACTACCATTACTTGAGTATTAGGTTCTAATAATTTAGCAAAAGCTAATAAAGCAGCTGAATAGGACTTCCCTGTTCTCCTAGCTGATATATGAACCCAAAAACGATTATCTTCTAATCCCTCAATCATTCCCCATTGACTGGAATTTAGTTTTAAATCTAGTTGATTTACCATTGGAATTTGTTCCAAAAGTTTATCTAAGTTAATTTTAAAAAATTTTTCTTTAGTCATTCCGTAATTTTCATTATTGTATAAATTAAACCTGCAACTCCTGAAAATAAAATTCCTAAAAATATAGCAGTTTTCAAACTAAATTTTCCTTGAATTGCAAGTGTCTTTAATTCGCTCATTTCTTTTTGAACTACTCCCAGATGTTTTTCAAATCTTCCAAGAGCTGACATTATACTTTGATACCTTTCTTCACAAATAGCTTCATGAGTAGTAATTCTAGCTTTTGCTTCTTGAGTCCGAGAATGTAATCTATCAATATCTTCTTTATAATGATCAAGTTCTCTTATTAGTTTTTCATCAGCCATTTTTTTATCCTAATGCTATAGCGTAAGCTAACGCTAAACCCTCAGAAGCTACTGCCTCTCCATCATTTATAGACATCGCTCCTGTAACATAAGCATTGCCTTTAACATCCAAGTTTGCTTGGGGTACTCGATGGGCAGTATAACCAACTGCAAGACTTCTACTAACAGAAGTATTACCAGCTAAATTAGCTCCGAGTCCAGAAACTATAACTCCAGTACCAGTTGTTTCTAATTTCTTAGTATTATCAAAATAAAGATCTATAGATCCGCCGTTATTAGCATCGAGATATGTTTCATCATCAGCTTGATTCTTAAGGAGTATACTATCACTCTTTATTCTGAGATCACCAGTTTTATTTTTTATAAAACTGTGAGTTCCACCGTGGTACATTTCGAGATCGCTGACGACGCCGGTGGGATCGTGACCCCATAGAACTTTAACATCATCAGGAAAATGGCTGTATGAGGCATGAGTAGTCTTCCCTGTAATATAAACATTACCTGCAACATCTAAATTAGCTTGTGGAACTCTACCATCTACATATCCTACTGCTAGACTTCTATTTATGGAAGCGTTACCTGTTACATTAGCTCCGTAAAACTGAGGAGTATCTCCAGTACCAACTCCAACAGATGTTCTAAGAGTAGCACCTGATTCGGCCACAGGGTCAGTAGTACCATCCCCAACAATCATTTGACCATCGGTTAAGACCCCCATTGCCGTAATAGCACTGGTACCACTTCCTAGTAAGACTCCACCGTCTGTAAATGATGACGCACCAGTTCCTCCATGTGCTACCGCTAAATCGGTATCAAGCGTCAACGAACTTACTGCCATTGCTCCTACATTAGCATTACCTCTAACATCAAGTTTATAAGGACCTGGTGAAGCAGTTCCAATAGCTACCTTAGAAAAATTAGTTTTCTTAGTATCACCTTCAACTGCAAGAATAGCGGAGTTTGCACGTAAAGTTGTATACCCCGCAATGTTAATTGTTGTAACTCCAGAAGGATCAGCTGTAAAAGCGACAGCCACCTCATCACGACTTTCATCAAACCCGATAAAAGCATTAGAGGCAGAACCGCGATTCAGTAATATTCCTGTATCTAAAGTAGGAGCTGAACCTTGTGCTATATTAGCACCAAGTTCAATAACCGGATCATCAACTATAAGGTGCTTAGTATCAACAATATAGGTATTACCTTTAACAGTTAAATTACCATGAATAATAGTATTACCTCTAATATCTAAGTTCATTAGAGGATTAGTAGTACCAATTCCAACAAATCCAGTATGTTGATTAACAACAATACTATCTCCACCAATTTCTAACCCACCAATAGATTTAACATTAGAACCAGCGATTACGTCATTAGCTACTCTAAGGGTAGTCCATTGAGAACCAGTAGTACCAATAGAATAAGTAATATTAGTTCCAGGAATAATATCTGCATTAGCGATTAAAACTGTATGTCTATTTAAAGCATTAGCAACAAGTAATTTACCAGGACCACCCGAAGTTCTATCGTAAGTTATTAATCCTTCATAGGCTTTGGGCTTAGGCATTGACACTTCATCATCAAACCTATTAGCAAATAGAATTCGTCCCGCAGTATTGATAGCAACATTATTATACTTAGCTTTAATGTTAATTGTAGGAACACGGTAATCTAAAAGTCTATTTGCAGAGTAGTTATTACTTTTAAGAGTAATAACTCGTTGAGTTGCTAAATCATGTATACCAGGGGTTTTAAACTGTGCCCCTACAACAGTAGTGCCAGGAGATTCAAATGTAACATTTGCTCCTGCCTTTGATAACATAACGTTACCTGTATTAATAGTAACATTTCCACTTACATTAGATGATTTAATTTGTGCGTTACTAACAAATATACCTGAGTAAGCTCCTCCAGAAGTATTAGAAGAAATACCTAAATTAGCTCTTGCATCAGCTGCGTTATCAGCGCCGGTACCTCCTAATGCTACAGGAACTTTTATTACTGCCATTTTATTTCCTCCCTCATTATCCTAGTGCGATTGC
>Ga0315338_1003175_pt1 | contig 14756 bp, 16 predicted proteins | sample ASW8metaG_FD_204518 | JGI IMG/M metagenome (GOLD analysis project Ga0315338, IMG submission 204518) | Ammonia-oxidizing marine archaeal communities from Monterey Bay, California, United States - ASW #8 | ecosystem: Environmental > Aquatic > Marine > Coastal | place: USA: California | collected... | reverse complement strand
ACCAAGAGAAATTGCAGCACCGTAAAGTAATACTACACCCCAGTTAACACCCGAATTTATATCTTCCCAATTTACCAGTCCTGCTACGAGAAAAGCGGCGGCTCCCAATAAGGCAATGGTCCCCATTCCAACCTTGTCAGAGAGGAAAATCCAACCCAACAACACGATAAAAAACATGACGATGGCAACCCAATCGGTCTTTTTCATAGCACCTTCCGCCTCAACCTGTTGCCGGAGTTTAACTACCGCTCGAGACAGGTCTCGAAATTCTGGACGAAATGTAACGAGAAGGATCATCGTTACAAAGGGTACCTGGATTATAAACATCGGATAGGCAAACAACATCCAACGGGCGTAATCGATAATAAATTTACTTGTTTCTGGGTTGCTCGGGTCATAGAAAAATTCTTTCCAATAACCGATCATAATGGCATTTCTTGCTCCTCCGGAAGGGGTTCCAATTCCCGCTACCGAGGCCCCATAGGCTATTGAAAAAAGTACGACAGCAGCAAGATTTCGAACCTTGCGAGGATCATCAGACGTCAGGGTAACCAAAGTGATTCCTACTGGCAGCATCATTGCCGCAACCGTATGTTCACCAACAAATGACGCTAACAGTCCGGATATTACCGAGATTCCAAAACATACTCGAGACGTTTTCGTGCCCGTGATCCGAACGATCAACCAGGCGATTCTCTTGTCGAGTTTTTGTTTTACGACAGCAACAGCAAGCATAAGAGAACCCAGAATAAAGAGAACAGAATCATTCCAGAGGCTCTTAGCAACAATAGAAGAGTCATGACCTAGTAGGAATACTTGGCCTAAAATTATCAACAACGCCACGCCTGGTAATGGTATTGGCTCGGTGATAAACATGATGGTAGCCATGACCGACATGGCCAGGACAATTTTCCCATCTTGGATAAGACCTTCCGGCAATGGAGCCATTAAAATCCCAGCTCCCGTGCCTAGCGCTAAAAAAAACCAACGTTTTTCCCAGAGATAATGAATTACAAAATGAGACAATAGCGTAACGACGCTACCAAGAACTCTAACGTTGACACGACCCAAATTTTCTTCGGTGCTGAAAGGACGTAATTTCATTTGGTATTTTGATACCCTGTTACATCATCGAAGGAGAATCAGCACCTAACATATTCAAACTCAATTATTAATTGCTTCCCTAAGGGCACCGATAGTTTCATGATAATCATTACCTTTAAAAATCGCACTTCCCGCAACAATAACATCCGCTCCCGCATCAATTACAGATGCCACATTTTCAGCATTCACGCCGCCGTCAACTTCCAGTTCGATTGGACGATTTCCAATCATATCGCGAACCCGTCGGATTTTTTCAAGCTGAGAGACAATAAACGTTTGCCCCCCAAATCCTGGGTTCACCGACATCACCAATATTAAGTCGACACTATCTAAAATATTCTCGATGACTGTCTCAGGTGTCGAGGGATTTAGTGATACACCAGCTTTTTTACCTAAGCCTCGGATAACCTGCAGGCTCCTATGTAAATGAGTATCAGCTTCAGCGTGTACAGTGATTAAATCCGCCCCAGCATTCGCAAATTCATGTAAATACGGTGCAGCAGGATTAATCATCAAATGTACATCAAGAGGTTTATTTGTAACTGGTCGAATATCCCTTACAACAGGCGCACCAAAAGTAAGATTCGGAACAAAATGACCATCCATTACGTCTACATGTATATAATCTGCTCCGGCCTCATCAACAGCTTTAACCTCTTCAGCTAGCCGAGCACAATCGGCCGACAAAATTGATGGAGAAATCTTAAATGCACTCATGTCAAATTTTCACCGATCTTAAGCTTCTTCCCCGACGTATTGGGCAGCACATGCCGCGCTATTAAGGTGCGCTCGCTTCAAAAGCTGGCCTTGGGCAACCAGACTATCTTTTTGGTTCAGCCCCCATGACTTCAAGGCACTTTCTTGCAATGCCCGTCCGTAAGAATAGCTTAAGACCCAGGGACAAGCATCGCCGGCATTCATCGCATTTAAATGAGCTGTGGCATCCGCCTCGCTCTGGCCACCAGAGAGAAACATGATCCCTGGTACTTCAGCCGGTACGGTTCTTTGAAGCCCCAAAATCGTCCTAGCTGCAACTTCCTCTAGCCCGGCCTGTTGGGGGCAATCCTTTCCTGAAATTATCATATTGGGTTTCAGGATCATACCTCCAAGCTCCACACCCTGAGCAACCAACTCACGAAAAACTATCTCGAGCGTATGTTCGGTTACCTCGGAGCAACGATCAATGGTATGCCCCCCGTCCATCAGCACTTCTGGCTCTACAATTGGTACCAATCCCACTTCCTGACAAATGCGGGCATATCTCGCAAGAGCATGGGCATTAACATTGATGCAATAGTTCGATGGAAGCGAAGCGCTAATTGATACGACCGCACGCCATTTAGCAAACTTTGCTCCCAGTTCTACATATTCCGCCACCCTATCATAAAGACCATCTAGCCCTTCTGTTACCTTTTCACCGTCTGATCCAGCCAATGCTTTTGCGCCCGTATCCACTTTAATTCCGGGTAAAATTCCTTGATCGATCAATAGCCTCGTTAAAGGTGCTCCGTCTTTGGACTGTTGGCGTATAGTCTCATCATATAGAATTACACCACTTATATATTGCCCTAAGCCTTCAGTACGAATAAGCATTTCACGATAATCTCGACGACTTTCTTCTGTCGAATCCAAACCGACGGATGCCAGTCTTTGTGCAATAGTTCCTGTGCTCTCGTCTGCAGCTAACAGACCCTTATTAGCTGAGACCATTTTCAGAGCTATAGATGCCAATTGCTCCAAGTTCATAGCCATTCCTCCAAATTCAATTTGCCTCCTAAAAACTCCAATACTTATTTATGAACAACTATAGCAGGTCCATTACTGTCGCTGCTACAGCTTCGGGTGTGATACCAAAATGCTGGTACAACGTATCTGCGGGCGCCGAAGCACCAAATCCTGTCATTCCCACAAATCCCCCATTTTCACCTAAATATTTTTCCCATCCTTGGACAACTGCTGCTTCAACAGCAACACGGATACCACTACCTAAAAGTTCCATTCTATATTCTTCATCTTGTTTATCAAATAATTCACAACAAGGCATTGAAATTACACAGGATTGAATCATTTTTTCTTGAAGTAATTTTTGCGCTTCCAGAGCAATCCAGACCTCTGAACCTGATGCTATTAGCGTTACTTCACTTTTGCCTTGAGCTTGAGATATTAGATAGCCACCCTTTCTTGAAAGATTTTCATTTGTATGTATGGTTCTAACCATCGGCACACCTTGACGGGTCAGGGCAATGATTGATGGGGTCTCTTCGGATGAGAGCGCTAAGGCCCAAGATTCTGCCACTTCGACTGCGTCTGCAGGTCGAAAGACATTAAGATTGGGAATAGCACGCAAAGAGGCCAAAGTTTCAACCGGTTGGTGAGTCGGTCCGTCTTCGCCTAGGCCAATAGAGTCGTGGGTTAAAACGTATACAACTCTTTGTCTCATCAATGCAGATAAACGTATTGCGGGACGCATATAATCAGCAAAAACAAGAAAAGTGCCCCCATATGGGATCACACCCCCGTGTAGCACCATACCATTCATTATTGCACCCATTCCGAATTCTCTTACGCCATAATGGATGTACCGACCATTGTAATAGCCAGGAGAAATAATCTCAGCGTTTGCAGTTTTTGTATTATTGGAACCTGTTAAATCCGCTGAACCACCCGTTAGTTCCGGAATTATATTAATGATGGCTTCTAATAATTCACCAGATGCCTTCCGGGTTGCCCACTCTGGCGCTTTTTCAGTAACAATTTTCTTATGGTCATTGATTACGTCTAACCACCCCGCCGGTAAATGCCCATGAATGGCTGCGTCAAATAAACGGCGTTCATGATTACTCATTGTTTCCAGTTGTGTATACCAATTGTCACGCTTGGCACGACTGCGGCGACCAACTTTCCGCCATGTAGACAAGATGTTATCTGGGATTTCAAACTTAGCCGAAACCCAGTTCAGCCTTTCTCTGGCTCCAGAAATTACATCTTCCCCCAGCGGAGCCCCATGAGCAGCAGCGGTACCCGCTTTAATTGGAGATCCAAACCCAATTACTGTTTTACAGGCTATTAAAGACGGGCGACTGCTTTCACGAGCGGCAGCAATTGCCGATGCTACATCTTTCGGATCATGCCCATCCACAGCCAAAACGTGCCAGCCACTCGCTTCAAATCGTCCTAACTGATTATCGGACACTGATAATTCTGTTGCACCATCAATAGAGATTGAGTTGTCGTCAAATAAAATAATCAGTTTGTTGAGTTGTAAATGTCCAGCAAATGAGATGGCCTCATGGCTGATACCTTCCATAAGACAACCATCTCCAACCAAGACATAGGTAAAATGATCAACCAAATTTGAACCAAAGCGAGCATTTGTCATCCGCTCTGCAAGTGCCATCCCTACGGCCATAGTCAGCCCTTGCCCTAGTGGACCCGTCGTTGTTTCAATACCTGTGGCGTGGCCAAATTCTGGATGACCAGCCGTCTTAGAACCTAATTGGCGAAAATTCTTTATGTCCGCAATGGTCATATCCTCATACCCGGTTAGATAGAGGAGCGAGTAAAGTAACATAGATCCATGGCCCGCCGAGAGTACAAACCTGTCCCGATCTGGCCAATTTGGATCGGAGGGGTCAAACTTCAAAAATTGCGAAAAAAGTACTGTCACCACATCCGCCATCCCCATTGGCATCCCAGGGTGACCAGATTTTGCTTCCTCCACAGCATCCGCTGATAAAAAACGGATGGCGTTAGCCATTTGTCCATGAGTGGGATCGGATTCTATATTGGAACGCTGATGGGCCTTAGTTACAGCTAACTCAGATTGGTCAGGTGTCATCTATCCTGGCTCCAAAAATGTTCCGCACTACCTGTCGTCACCTGGCAAGAAACGATTATCGGCATCGATGTAATCAGGTTGTCTAACATGCCTCAAGAGCAGCGTCTAATTTGGAGAGAGAAGCGAAAAAAATACTCAGTAATCCGGGTCTTTTAGAGCGTGGGTATACGCCTCGATAGTTGCCACCGCAAGCCTTATACTCGAATCAACCCCTGAAACTAATTGAGATTTTTACATCACTGATTAATTCTATAAAAAATGGACCGATTTAGTAGATCCAAGACCCATAAATATCATTGTCTATTGGCATGCTAAAGGATGAATGTGTGCACGTAGGATAATAGTGGGGCGTGTTAATCAAGATTATCCATAGCAATTTCAAACAATCTACATTAAAGACCCTTATTAAAATCAAGTCTTTAACTTTTGGAAGTTTTATATTTACGGAGGGCGCTGTCGACGAAAGTGCTAGCTACTGATACAATCGACTCGAAATTTGTAAAAATTTTTTGGGCGCTAATAATTAAGGATTGTTTAAATGGCCACAAGCCAAGCACTTTTTTCTTTAGGACAGTTAGTTCATCATAAACGATTTGAATATCGTGGAGTAATCCTTGACGTTGACCCGGTGTTTCAAGGTACAGACGAATGGTATAGCCAGATGGCCAAATCAAGACCACCAAAAGATAAGCCATGGTATCATGTCATCGTTAACGATGGTGTTTCAAAAACCTATGTTGCCGAACAAAACTTGGAAACAGATGTTGTTGGCGGCCCGATTGACCACCCGGAAGTGAAACTTTGGTTCGAACCATTTAAATCGAATGGCTACAATATCCGAGTTAGAAAAAATTAAAACTATATTACGAGTATGAAATTTATTTTAATAGTTGCTGTATTCGGCTTACCAACCGCAGAAATTATAACTTTTATAGAGATTGGTAGCATTTTAGGTCTAGGGCCAACCATCGGGATCATATTGTTGACCGCAATAATTGGCGCCGTTCAACTCAAGTTGCAGGGATCAGCAACTCTTTACAAGGTCATGGAGTGCTTAAATCAAGGCCGTTTCCCTATCAATGAAGCGTTTGATGGCTGTTGTTTGATCTTGGCGAGTACTTTGTTGTTAACGCCTGGGTTTATTACGGATGTCGTCGGCCTTTTATTGTTTGCTCCGTTATTCAGGGTTAATTTACGTCGCCTTCTTGCCCGCTACATTTTCGCACCCAATCACATTAACACAAATAATTCTAATATTCATAATACCCCAACCCCCCATGAGGGAATGATACTCGACGGCGAGTTTGATGACGTGACAGCAACCCAAGAAAAAAATGAATGTCTCCCCGCGAGAGATTTAAAATTGCGAGGGCGTTAAACTCCCGATTAACGAGGTTTAAGGCTAATCTTGTCCTTTTGTGCCCACCCAAACAACTTAAATTTTCAACCTCCAACTAGATCAATTAAATGTGATTAACTTTTTCTTGGCTCTACGTCTATCAGTTTTCAGTTTATTGATCTTGCCAGTATTTTTTGAATCAAAATTCGATACTTTGCCTCAAGCATTGAAAGTCTAGCTAAATCTTTGATCTTATTAATTCATTGTTAATACAACCTCCTAAAGAATGTAACTCTTCATTCAAGAAATCTTTTAAGGAGGACAGAATGTTCCAAGTTTTTCAGTTGTCGATAGGACTAATGTTCATAGGTGGAATGGTTGCAGCAATGGCATTGGCAGCAACCCCATTTTAAGAAGCTACCTATTCACAAGCCTTTTTCCTTGATTGAATGAATTCGTTGCTGTTAAATTAGCAGCCCGGTAAGGAGGACAGAATGGTCCGATTTATGCAGTTTCCATTAGGCATGATATTTTTTTGGTTGGGCATGATGGTAACGGTTTATATCCAGTAAAATTTTTGTCTCGTGATTGGAGTAGGTTTCCGCATGAGATGGTTTGTCATCGACTTAGTTCTACTTTCCATGGTCCTAGGTGGAATTGCGTGGCTTTTTCCTTTAGCAGAATTGCTAAACCATTAGTAGTGGTCCCGCCATGAAAATTACCATAGTCGACCTACTCCTGATAGCCATAATCCTTGGAATAATTACTTTTGTTCTACGCCTAAACGTCGGCCAATTACTTGGATTTTAAGCGGATCTCCTTGGCGTGCACAACTTTACAATCGAGCAGCCTTGCACCTTACAAAAAATTAGCTATGGAACAATTATTTAAATCTTTCATACCTTAATCACCCTAGAACTATAGCAGTACACTAGAAGACAAAAATATTGCTAGAAAAAAAAGTTATTACACTCAACTTGAGCAAAAACCTACAATCCCATACATTCCTCTCTGGTTTGGCCTAGTCATTAGAAATTTATGAATATTAGCTTTTATTTGAAATAAGGACGTTTGCTTGAGAACCCTATTTAACCGCGGGAATCGAACAGACTCAGGAGCACTAATGATTAACATACAACAGTTTGATCATATTGGTATTCGAATTACCGAGAGACCGAGATCGGTCCTGTTTTACGAAACTTTAGGCTTTAAGATTACTTTCGAACCTGATTTTGATGATGTAATTGTTATGAAGAATGATAATGGTGTTGAAATAAACTTGGTGATAAATGGCGTTGATTTGAATAATAATAAAAATATTCTAATGGATGTTCCGGAAAAATACCCGGGTCTAACACATGTCGCTTTTCGGATTAATTCCATCATCGATACATTAACTGCATTGGAAAAACATAATATTCCCATAAGCCAAGGACCTGTTACCTTTGGACGCGATGGACATGTATCTGTATTTATTCGCGATCCCGACAAAAACACTATTGAACTACGTGGACGAATTGAAGATGAAGAAAAGGTTCCTGGTCTAGTTTTTTACGATCCCAAAGCTTAGACTGTAATATTCCTCTCGGCGCAACTAACCATTTTTCGCATTTATAAAACGTAATGCCGGCATAGGTGAGAAATGTGGCATTAGGCACTCGAACCATCATCGTTGCCGCCGGACTGGGAAGCTATACCGATGACAATCCCAAATGCATGCCGGAGTTTGGCATTCCTCTCTTTATATTTATCACTATCTTTATCTTCGTACCTAGGTGATGACCGGCGTTTCCGCAAATGTTTGTGTCCAATCTACTCTACGAGATGGTTACTTCAACTGCTATTACATCGTAAAGCCAGAAGATTGTGTAGATGCATACGAGCGAAATCTACACGATACAACGCTTTTGAACGTCCGAACGTATTTTGGAAATGTTGTAGGAACCGGTGCGGAAATCATCGAAATATGGGTTGTCTATTCTAGGTCAACGGCGTCGCCTGTAGGTTAGAAACTCCACCGACTCATGAAGCTCCGCACATTTGGTTAATTATGGCATTTCATGTTACGGTTAGGTTGACGAAATGGCGCTCTGTCCCCGGAACGGGTTTTGGCATTGGCACTTGCCGAATTATTTGCGTTCGGCCTAGGGTCAAGTGAGCCGATCTCACACTGTACCCTTGATCAGGGATATTATGAGGAAAACTACAGCGCTGGTGACGTCGAAAGCCATGAGAGGGAAAAAGCTGGATTCACTGACACGTAACTTCGAGCCACTGCACATTGATTCATAAACTGCCTAACGTTGGGGTATTTGCTCTGACATTGCAATTAGTCTGGCTTCACACTTATTCTGGATGGCCAGTTCACCAAATGTTAAACGAGTTTGCGTTAAGAGGTGTAACCATGAAGTGGGTTTTAGCCATAGCGTTGGCTTTGATCACGACGCCCGTCGATGCGTTTGATGCAGTTCAACTCACCAAATTCAAGGTGCTTAATACCTGCGAGAAGTGTGATTTGAGTTCGGCCAATTTAAGTAAAGAAAATTTGAGTGAAGCAAATTTGAGTATGACTGACTTGAGTTGGGCCAATATGAGCGACGCAAATTTAAATTGGTCGAACTTAAATAGGGCCAACTTGCGTGGGGCCAACTTAAGAGGGGCGGGGCTATTTAAAGCCAACTTACGAGGTGCCGATCTTAGCGGAGCCAACCTAACAGGTGCAAGGTTGAAAAATGCCAAACTCGAAGGAGCAACACTTTGCGAAACCTTCATGCCTTGGGGCGTAGAAAAACCGGACTGTGAGTGGCGAACGAACAAAAGTTGGTGGCAACGATTATTCGGTGACTGACCAAACATAAAGTTAACTTAAATTTTTAATTGGACGACCGAGATAAAAACGTGCTTTCTCAACGTCCATCAACGGATTACTTTTATCTTGGCATAATCATTGTCATCGTGGCGGTGGTTTGAGGCGTTTATTTTATTATCGGCCCTCTTATACTTTAACACACTAGCGTGCACGCTTAGGAAACCAATATGAAGTACCTTCTTGTCGTTAGTATGGATATTACGTCTCCTAAGGAAGAGCTATTCAATGACGTATACGATACCGAGCATATACCAGCTATTCTAAAGGTGCCTGGGGTGGTACAAGTTTGGCGCCATAAGTTGGAGCCAATGAGAATGAATTTTGGCAGTGAAATTGTGGAAGTGGACCAATCTTCTGAGCCCAAATATACGGCAGTTTATGAAATCGAAGGTCCCCATGTTCTGGAGACTGCGGCTTGGGGTAAAGCGGTTCAGTTTGGAAGATGGCCAAACGAGGTTCGGCCCCATACTTCCAATAGACAATTTGCACTTCGTAAACTTATTGACTGACTATTGGTACAGACTAACGCCGTCGGAGAGGAGTGGAAAATTGGAATGGCTGGTGCGGAATTACCGTGACGTTGGATACACGCAGCCGGGCTGGCCTCGCAGTCGCGGATCAGAGGAGTGGATGATGCTTTTCCCGGCCTTCCAGAATGTCCACCACATGTTGAGCTCCGCCTGAAGAGGGGCAAGAGAGACGCCTCGCATGCCCTCAGTGGACTCACCAATGCATCCACTGCGGTCCAATTCGTCCCAGTTACATTGAGAGCTATCGACGTGAATATCACCGAACATTATTACCTGACAGGCACATTTGTTTTCATCTTTATAGGATTGAGATCACGGGCGTCCTTGGCTTTCTTACGAGTGAGGTGACGTCTTTTGATATGCTTGATTTGCTCGTCGCCTAGTATTTGGCGTGCTGGTAAATTGGGTACTGCAAAATCGTCTAGAGGTTCACCGGTATTGGGTTCATAACCCCGCAAACGAATTCTGGTGGTTTCTAATCCATGTCTATAAGTTCCATCAATATCCCTGACGCGATCAAGGCGGGTAAATCGTAGGGTTTCATTATCGGTAAATACGCATAGTGCTGGCAACTTATTGGTGCCAAGCAAGGAGACCTGTGAGCAAAATACATTTCTGCCCGTGTTTGATAACCTTGTACCGGCTGAGACTACATTGTCACGAATGGACTGCCATACGTGGGCCATATTTCAACCTCAATGGTGCCTTTTTGATTTCAGATACTTTGGACCCCTCATAATAACTCCCAAGGCAAGGGAATCGACAGCCTCTCCGTTCCCCAAAGATTCGACTTCTTTGCATTTTTTTTTATTCACTAAATTTTAAAAGGATTAGTTCAAACTTTGGTCAAATAATATAGATGGCAAAAATGTCGCTACAAAAAAGGAACCAGTGGATGTTCTACCCATATATCGAAATCGCAGTTGGTATTGCGCTGATAAGCGCCCTGATCGTTGCCTTATCGCCCCAAGCACAACCTTTAGCCAACTTAGTGCTGTAAGCTAATCAGCTAGACGATACCGGCAGCGTTTAATATCCTCTGTGCTGTTGGCATCTCAAGAAATTCGAGAAAGTCCTTGATTTCGTCTGAAGCTTACAGGTTTGTTATTGCAACGACATAAGTCATCGTATTGCTAAGTTCTTGAAGCAATGGGCCCACCACGACCACCCCGTGCGCGAAAAATCTCCTTATCGCATGGATTTGTCCGAAACCAATCTGATTACCCTCCCCAGCACCGACTCTTTCCATAAGAGCCGCTGCGCTCGGATACCGTTCAGTTTTATATTTAACCTCATTCGCTATACCTAACTCCTTTACCATTTTCTAGATATAGATCCCTGATATAGCCTCGTAATACAGCACACAATCTGCTTTTAGAACGCCTCTCTGACATCCGCCGGCGAATCAATGTTTGGTTTTTTCACGCCCCTCTTGGCAAGCATCCCCTATAAATTTCTGTAACTAGTAAACGATTGCCATCGCGAAAAACCTGCAATGGATTGCCGAGAAAGGACCCGCACTGTTAAAGTGCCACTAAGACAAAACAACGGAGAACACGCATGACCCGGATTTCCATTCTCACCGAAGACGATATGAACGATGAGCAAAGATCAGTCATCGAAGATTCTAGGGCGTCTGGCCAGCCCCACGGCGGCCCATACTGGGCCTATATCCGTAATCCCAAACTGATGCGGATTGTGCAGGATATGAACCGTGTCTTGACCGAAGGCGCACTCACGGCCAACGAACTGAGCATTATCGTCTTGACCGTGGCTCGTCATTGGAGCGCCAAGTATCCTTGGGCGGTTCAGGTCCGGAATGCCCTAAATGTCGGACTGGACCAGAACGTGATCGATGCCATTAATCGCTGCGCCGCTCTACCAACCGAAGATGCCCGCGAAAATCTGGTCCATAATCTCGCTAACGAGCTGCTAGCCGATCAGGGTTTGAGCGATGCCAGATTCGCCGAGGCGGAAGCGACATTTACCACCGACGAACTAATCACCGTTATCGCCCGGATTGGGGCTTTTTCGATGACCTGCTGTACCGCAAACGGGTTCGATATCACTCCGCCCGACGAAGTCCCGGCGCGTCTTCAATAGGGGGGAACAAGCCATAAAACTGATCATCCTGATAGCTACGCTAATGGCAACAGTGGCTCAACCAACGGTTGCTCAAACTTCTAAAGCACCAAATATTTTTGAACAGCCTACTATCCTGTCGGCTGCCCTTCAGGTTATGGGCAACGTCAGCAAAGCTTTGGGTGTTATTAAAAAGAGTTGTAACGCCGACCCGCCAAAATTTGATTCACTAAGTAAGAAAAACCAACTTGTTTGGCCATTAGCTAAAAATCCAAGGATCATGAATTGGGTTACCAACTGCAAGCGTCAGCTAAAACAAAAAGGGGTAAACACTAAGGGTACTGATGCTTTATGGCTTATTGTTAACAAATTTCTCCGTTTAACAAAAAATGAGTGGCTCTTAATAACGTCGTTAGGTCCAGACGATGAGACTAAAAAAAGACTTTTTAAGAAGAAGCGATAACTACTTAGCAGATCGCAACGCCCCACCAATTAGAATTACTTGCTCCATAAGAGCTTGCTGCCATTGACAATTGGTGGAGCCATTCTAAGGGGCAAGAAGTTGCAACCTCCATTTCTAATACCTAGGGTTCGCCCTAACTAAATGGTTGCTTGAACTTAGGCCGTCATGTGCGGGGCTTCCCTTCTCATGGAGGTGCGGATAGAAATCTTGGCTTTGTCAAAATCGATGCCGCCTTTGAACGAATGTTTTTAACGACAAACCTTGAGGGCAATCTGCTCACCTTGCATAGCTGCTATGAGGGATCGCGCTGCTTCGGAGTGGTTCGCTTGCGGGGTCTCTTTGGCATGGCTGCTTAATGGCCTTGTTTGTCTTCTTGCAACATGACCCTGTATAGAAAACGTTCCTGGGCACGGTCGTAATCGCCATTAGCTTTATGGAGTAAACATCGATTATCCCAAAGAACCATGTCATTGAGTTGCCACTGATGCCGATACTGAAATTTCTTTTGCGTTGAGTGCTCAAGCAGATCGTTCAGCAGCACTATTCCTTCATGCTCCGACATTCCGATAATACTTTGTATACGAATAGGGTTAATATATAGGGATTTTTTGCCTGTCTCCGGATGGACACGTACTAGCGGGTGAACTGCTGATTTGGGGACAACACCGGGGTTGTCTTTACTCAAGTCCATAAGTTTACGCTGACTATGTGTACTTTGATAAACATGTATAGCCCGAAGATTAGAAAGTGTCTTTTTTGTTTCTGACGCCAAACCTTCGTATGCAGCATGCATATTCACAAACTGTGTATCACCACCTTTGTTAGGCAGGCGGATTGCCAACAAAACGGTCGCCTTTGGAGGCATAATATCATTGGAATGATCTGTGTGAAATCCAGCCCCCGGAATATAGCGGGTTCCATCTGGGTAACTCTCTTGGTTCGAGATATAATGAATTTCTGGACATTCGGGTATGGAGAAACGTTTATTTTGCTGTTCAAAAATCGATCCAAAATAGCCCACTGCCACAACCATCTGTTGTGGAGTTAACTTCTGATTCCGGATTACCAAGACAGAGTGCTCCACAAAAGCTTGGTTAAGTATTTTGACTAAATCTTTTTCAACGGGTTTACTGAAATCAACACCCGTAACCTCCGCACCACAAGGTGCTGAAAAAGGAGATATTCTGCCGCTTATCATGTTCTCATACAGGAAGATACCCACAATTAGGCTGGGTTAGTATTGCCTGACTCTAATTTAAATTTATTTTATGGAATACTCCAGACATCATTTCCCACGCTTCTTGAGGCTCGGCAAAGCAACTTAAAGAAGCCCGTTTCAGTATCGGCACTGGGATCAAATATGGCGGTGATGGTATGACCCAGCTTTTCATGCTGATCGCTTAACGAATTATTCATACCCGTTGTTGATTCTAGATGCGTATTGAGGACGTTTTTAGCGATGCTCAAATTATTTGAATTTTTCCCATTTCATAAACGAGACCCTTATCAAGGTAAGGAGCTTATCAAGGATCGCATCCATCGCTTATTCCAAATCCCATCGAGCGAAACGAGAGTAAACCCGACCATATCCAATCGATATATTTGGGAGCATATCCATCAAGTTACAAATGACGTTCCAAAACGTTGAAATTCTCTTTAGGAAACTATGCTTGATCCTCAGGTATTTTCGGCTTTTGAGGCTTATCAATCGCGCTGGGCTTCTTTTTGGTATCGTGTTTATCAATGCAAAGCGCCTGAGTATGGGCAATGGGGGTAAATTTATTCGTTAAGCTAACAATATCCTTAATCATCACTGAGCCACGCTGTTAGCATTGAGTAATTTCTGGGTATGGGATTCGTTGGTCATCCAGTCGAACCAAGCCTGACATTCCGGCTTCGATCTCCACGCAGATTGTATCCAGAGAGGTATCGTGATTACTCACCGCCGAACATAAATTTCAGTAACAATGTCTACAGTGCACTCGATACCCCTTGTACGATCAAGGCCGGTAAATTCGACGGTTTCACTATCAGTATAAACGCATAGTACTGTCAGCTTATTGGTGCCGAGCGGGTAGACATTTGAACGAAAAACATTGGTGCCAGTTGTCGATAAACCTGTGACTGCCGTCACAACGTTATCCCTAATAGATTGCCTTACGTGTGCCATATTTCAACCTCAATGGTGCCTCTTTGATTGCAGATACTTCACGCTAACTCCTAAAATCTCCCTAGGGCGAGGAAGTCGGAACCTCCATCCGTTTACCAGACGGCACGATGACCTCGCCGTTTTTTTTTGGAAAAACTATGGGCTATATCTTTTTGAATTTTGGAATTGGAATAGCGGTCCTAAGTGCTTTGATCGTATTATAATCAGCTTCCAATACTCAGTCCCTAGGGCAGAGAACAGACACTTATCAACAGATAACGTGAATATTCGACCGCATCGGAATCGTTTTCCCCATGTTCCACAGGGATGTGAATCGAATCCCTATTGCCATTGGAATTTGGCTTTCGTAAGGTAAATACAG
>Ga0315338_1003174_pt1 | contig 14758 bp, 10 predicted proteins | sample ASW8metaG_FD_204518 | JGI IMG/M metagenome (GOLD analysis project Ga0315338, IMG submission 204518) | Ammonia-oxidizing marine archaeal communities from Monterey Bay, California, United States - ASW #8 | ecosystem: Environmental > Aquatic > Marine > Coastal | place: USA: California | collected... | reverse complement strand
CCAGACGGTCCGTCTTGTGGCGCCGCCACTTGGCACCGAACTCGGAGTCTGTCCTGGCGAGGTCTTCTCGCAGGTCCGGCGGCGTCTGCGTCGACTCCCAGAGCAGGGGGAAACGCAGCCGGAGAGGCTGGTGGCGTGGAGTGCGCTTTGGCATAAGGGTGGATCTCACTGGTTGGACAGGGATTGGGTTGGAAAACTGAGTATAGCAGTAATGTTTTGTAAATTTAAAATGTCAGCATTTACATGTTGACAATTAATAATGAAGATGGGTCCAACGGCATCGGAGGTTGACATACAGCTGACTTCCTGCTACGTTGCTGGCCCATGGACACCACAAGCACCCCCAACCCCCGCCACCTGGTGGCGATCGACCTCGAGAATCTGGCCGGAACGCCCCGTGTGCCCCCGGCCTGGGCGAAGGAGATCGGCCCGTTCCTTGCGGGCCTGCTCTGCCTCCGTGCAGAGGACCTCGTCTACGTGGCGGGGTCGCCCAACAACGGCATGGCCGTGTGCACGGTCGCTGGTGACCTGCACGGCCAGGCCCGCACCAAGCGCGGGAAGAACGGAGCCGACCTGGTCCTGCTCGACGCTCTCGAGACCATCCCCGAGTCGGCCTTGAACTCGCCAGATGCGCCGATCGACGTGGTCGTGATCGCCTCGGGGGACGGGATCTTCACGCAGGTCGCCCGTCGTTTCCGTGACCAGGGCCTGACGGTCGTCGGGGTCTCCCGTCGCCGTTCGATGCACAAGGCGCTGGCCGCCGCCTGCACCCGTGTCGTGTACCTCGACGACCCAACCACCGACGACGACACACTCGCCCTAGCGGCCTGACCAGGAGGAAGCGAACGTGCTCTTCGAAGAAGACGACATCCAGCGCCAGCGGGGCGCCATGGCCCGCGGCGAGTACGTGGACCCCGACCCGTTGCCCGAGGACCTTGAGATCCCCGACGGTGTGTTGCTGGTCTCCCAGCGACAACTCTTTGCCGAGGCTTATTGCGTTCTGCTCCGGTCCTGCGATTTTGGCGAACCCGACGAGGAGGCGGAGCTGCTGATGCGCACAGCCAACCTGCTGGTCATCGACGACGAGGACGACGTGCCGCTCTTCTGCCCCATGCGGACGCTCGACCTGTTCTCCGTCATCAACTTCGTCTTGGTCTTGCTGCTGCGCGGGGTCGAGGTCGACAACCGCGAACAATTCTACGACTTCCTCGAGGCGATGGCCGCCGAACAGTTCAGCGGTGAGCTCACCCCCTGGACCGACCAGGACAGGGAAGACGACGCCGAAGACCAGACCACCACTCCCGACGACATGAGGAGCGACTGATGAACCGGCCATTGTTCGATGACAACCGACTCCCGCCGAAGCGCCGAAACCAGACGGAACATCGACCGGATCCACCCACGCCCAGGCAGCGTCGCCTTGTCGTGGAGGGGCCGAAGCCCGAACCGTGCAAGGCGTGCGGCCGCTTTCCGATGCCCAACGGCTTCTGCGGGTGCTCGTGAAGTCGCTTTGGAGCGTCTGGCCGACAACCACCGCTTTCAGCAGGCCGAGTCCACGCTCGACCCCGCAATGAGGCTCCCCGAAGTGACTGATTCCAAGACTCGCTGAAGCAGATGGGACTGAGACCAGGGATGAAGAAAGCAATCGTCGTAGCGAACAAGGGGGAGAGGCAATGAGAACTGAACGTGTTGTGATGTGTGCCGGTTGTGGTTCCAGATCACATGAATCGTCGTACGCGAGATACAGAAACAAGATGTGGTGTGGTGGCGATGCCTGCAGGTCGATCATCGACGTCAGGCGAAGGGCGCAGAACCAGCGAAAGAAGATGAGGAGGAAGGAAAGGGGCGTTGCCTATAAGGGTGCTTCACCTCGAGCAAGGCACCATGTATTGAGAAGAGACGAGCGCAGATGTGCCTTGTGTGGATGTTCAAACAGGCATCCCCTTCAGGTCCATCACATCCGTCCAAGGTCAGAGGATGGATCAGATCGCCATACCAACTTGATCACCTTGTGCAAGGAGGACCATGACATGGTCCATCGCAACATGGGCAGGTATCGGGAGTTGTTGTCCGGGATGGCGATCAGGAGAGAAGCCGGCCACCTTCTCAGTGCCCGAGAAGTTGCACGGCGCCAGGATCAGGCAATCCGTGGCCGAAAGAGGGAACCTGAGGCTCTCCGACGATGTGTGCGATGAGCGTCGACAGCCCGGTTCCCGAGCACGTGTCACAGAAACGCGCGACCATTGAGGTGCGGTGTCGAACGACTAGAGGGGTCCGACCATGAGAATCCTGCATACCAGCGATTGGCACCTGGGACGGTCGTTCAAGCGCGTCCCCCTTCTCGAGGAGCAGTGCCGGTTCACCAACCAGGTGGTCGATCTGGTCGGCACCGAGGGGATCGACCTCGTCGTTGTGGCCGGCGACGTGTTTGACCGGGCGCTGCCTCCGGTCGAGGCCGTCGAGGCGTGGTACGGGGCGCTCGAGCGGATCGTCGATGCGGGGGCGCAGGTGGTCGGCATCGCCGGTAACCACGACCAGGGAGAGCGCATCGAGATTCCACCACGCTTGTTGCGCGAGGGCGTCGTGATCCGTGGGAGCCGGGAGCCCGGTGTCGTGACGCTGGAGTTCGGCGACGGCCCCCTCCTTGTCGCGCCCATCCCCTTCCTCGATCCGTTCCTTGCACGAGGGCTTTCGGAGGGCGAGGGTGCGGCGACCCACCAGTCCGTTCTCGAGGGGTGGCTTGCCCGTGTCCAGAAAGATGTGGAGCGCAGTCCTCGATCCCTCGTCGTGTCACACGCCTTCGTGCGTGGCGGGCTGGAAAGCGAGTCCGAGCGGTCGTTGCTCCAGGTCGGGGGAGCCGAACTCGTCGATGCCAGCGTGTACAAGGGGATTTCGTATGTGGCGCTCGGTCACCTGCACCGTCCTCAGGTCGTGGGCGACGACCGCGTCGCCTACTGCGGCTCACCGATCCCGTACTCGTTCTCGGAGACAGACCCCAAGACGCTCAGACTCGTCGACCTGAGCGCTGATGGCACGGACCTCACTGTGGAGTTGATCCCGGTCGAGGCCGGCTGGCCGGTGGTGACGATCGAGGATTCCTTCGAGAACTTTGTTTCGGGCAAGCGCTACGCCGAGTATGAGAAGCGCTTCTTCGTGCGTGCGATGCTCACGGACCCTGTGGTGCAGCCGGGTGCAATGGACCGTCTCCGGAACCGCTTCGACGGCATCATCCAGCTCGGGTACGTGTTCCTCGACGAAGCCGGGGACACCCGGCGAGTCGACCTCGACGTCGATGGTGGTGCCGATCCTCGAAAGTTGGCCGATGAGTTCTGGGAGGACGTCACCGGGCGGTCTCCGACGAATCCCGAGGGACTGCTCCTCGACGAGGCGATCCGGGTCGGCTTCCGCGACCAGGAGGTGCCGGCATGAGGCCGCTGAAGCTCGAGTTGGAGGCCTTCGGACCGTTCGCCGCCAAGGAGGAGGTCGACTTCGCGGCGCTTACGGAACTCGGGCTCTACCTGGTCGCCGGGGACACCGGCGCCGGCAAGACCTCGGTGTTCGACGCCATGGTCTACGCCCTCTACGGGAAGGTGCCCGGGGCCCGAGGGGACGGGGTCGTGAGGCTCCGATCCGACTTTGCGAAGGACGCTGCAACGACCTCGGTGACCCTCGAGATCGAGGTCAACGACGCCAGGTGGCGGGTGCATCGCACGCCGACGCAACAGCGGGCCAAGCAGCGGGGCGAGGGCACGACCGAGGTCCCGGCCAAGGCCACGCTCGAGCGCCACGACGGGCGTTCGTGGCGGGAAGAGGTCTCCGGGAAGAAGCCGGTCGACGCTCGGATTCTCGAACTCCTCGGCCTCGACCACGAGCAGTTCTCCCAGGTGGTCCTGCTCCCCCAGGGGAAGTTCGAGCAGGTTCTCCAGGCGGATTCCGGTGATCGCGAGAAGTTGCTCCGGACGCTGTTCGCCACCGAGGGTTTCATGCTGGCGGCCGAATACCTCAAGCGGCTTGCGGCGACGCGACGAGGCGAGGCGAGCGAGGCCGAGGCATTGTCGAACGAGGCGGTGGGTACAGCGGTGGACGCCTGGGATGAAGCCCTTGACGGCCTGGAGGAGGTCCTCGACAGCACCGGCGTCACCGTGACCCCATGGAAGGACGACGGCCAGAACGCGGTGGCCGCCAGGGCTGCCCGCCTCACCTACCTCGATCGCTGGAAGAAGGCCGTCGACAAGGCACGTTCCGCTGCGGACAAGGGTGTTACCGAGGCGCAGGACCGACTCCGACTGATGGAGGGGGAGGCCGACCGGTTCGACGAGGCGAAGGAACTGCGGGAGGCGCTCGACGAAATCGAGAAGACGAAGTCGCAGGCCGAGAAGGACGCCAAGCTCCTGGAGGACGGGCGCAGGGCCGCACCGGTGGTCGAGGCCCTCGACGAGTTGGGCAAGCGGGCCGGCGCGCTCACCGAGGCGCAGTCGGGACACTCGTCGGCCGTCGAGGGGCTCGTCGGTGCCGGCCTTCCGGCCGACGAGGTGCCGACCACGGTCGTGGAGGCGAACGGCCTCAGCACGACGTGGTCGAAGCAGGAGGAGAAGTGCAAGGGTTACGCCGCCGATCTGGAGGCTGCCAGCCGGCACGCCGATTCGGCGCTCGACCTCCGGGAGCAGGCCGACGATGCTCGGCAGCAGGCGGCGGACCTCGCAGAGGCGGCGACCGGGCAGGGCAGCGACCTCGAGGGCCTCGAGACCGAACACAAGGAAGCCGCCGGGGCGCAGGCCGAGCTCCCGGGCGCACTGAAGCAGGAACAGAAGGCGGAGACCGGCCACGAAGCGGTCACCGACCTCCGTGAGGCACGCAAGGACCTCACGGCCGCCGAGAATGCAGTGGGCACGGCGAAGAGGGCGCGCCAGACAGCCCAGTCCGAGGTCGAGGCGCAGCGCCGACGCGACCTGGAGAACGTCGCCGCCCACCTGGCCCGGGATGGTCTCGTCGAGGGCGAGCCCTGTCCGGTGTGTGGATCGCTCGAGCATCCGAGCCCTGCGTCACCAGCGAAGGGCTCAGGCGCATCACGCCTCGAGGCCGCTGAGGTTGCTCTGACCGGTTCGGTAGCCGCTGAGGCGTCAGCGGAGGCGGACCTTCGCCGGGCGACGAAGGATCTCGACAAGTCGGAAAAGGCATTCGTCACGGCAGGCATCGGGAAACCGGTGAGCGACCTTCGTCCGATCATCACCAAGGCGAAGGAGGCGCTCACGAAGACGACCGCCGAGGTCAAGCGGTTGCAGAACCTTGCCGGACGCGTCTCAGCGTTCGAGAAGAGCGTCAAGAAGGCCCGGAAGGACCTCCAGGCGTCGAAGGACGAGGGGGCGAAGCAGCAGGCTGAGGCCAAGCGCCTGGACGGTCTGGCCGTGATCGACGAGAAGGAGGCCAAGCGACTGAGGGCAAAGGTCGAACGGGCGTTGGGCAAGGGAGTCGATCCCGTTGCCCTGGCCGAGGAGGCGGGCCGGATCGTCGCGGCACTGGTGTCGATCGTCTCGACCCTGAGCATCGTCACTGAGGTGTCCGCCAAGCACGATGCACAGCAGGGTCTCGTCGTCAAGATGCTGAAGTCGACGGGCTTCGCCGACGAGGCCGCCGTGCACGCAGCCGAACGCCCCTCGGGGGAACTCGACGATCTCGAGGAGCGCCTCGAGAAGCGCCAGCAGGCCGAGAAGGGAGCGAAGGCACGCCTCGGCGTGCTCTCCAAGGAAGGTGTTCCCAAGGCTCGCCCTGCCGTGGAGGCGGCGGCGACCGCTGTGGATGACGCGGTGGAGCGTGTCGGGTCACTGCGCGAGGCCGGCCGCCTGCTGAGCGAACGTCATAGGGCGTTCAAGGGTGCTGCCGATGACGCCGAACGGAAGCGCAAGGTGGCGGCGAAGGCCAGGGCCGACGCGGACCTGGCCGAGCAGGTTGACAAGACGTGTCGGGGCAAGGGTCCCGGGTCGAAGCAGTCGCTCGAGCAGTGGGTGTTGGCGCATTTCCTTCGCGAGGTCTCCGCCGAGGCGACGGTCAGGCTTCGTTCGATGTCGGACAGTCGCTTCGGCTTCGTGGTCAGCGACCAGGACGAGAAGGATCGGGCGGTCGGCCTTCGCCTCGACATCGAGGACCGCTACACCGGGAAGAAGAGGTCGGTCAACTCGTTGTCCGGGGGCGAGACCTTCCTGGCGTCTCTCGCCCTGGCGCTCGGCCTCGCCGACACGGTTCAGCGCCGCAACGGGGGCGTCCGGATCGACTGCCTGTTCGTGGACGAGGGCTTTGGCGCCCTCGACACGGAGGCGCTCGACCTCGCCATCGACACGCTGGCCGAGTTGCGTGCCGGCGGTCGGACCGTCGGTGTTATCAGCCATGTCGAGGGAGTCAAGCAGCGCCTCGACCTCGGCCTCCGCGTCGTCAAGACCGACCGAGGCTCCCACATCGTCCCGGGCCGGGAGTGATTGCATAGAATCTTGCAATCAGCGTGGATGCATCAGGTGCCGAAGACCAGAAAGTCGGTTGGGTCAAGGACCACCATTGCCCCGCGGACCAAGCTTGGCTGGGCAGTACCTTCGGGCCTCTTGAGGGCTTTGTCCTGAGGCAATCCTCTTCTGATGGCCAGTCTTCTCGGAGTGGTTGCAGATCAAGCAACTCAGTAGCCGAGGTGGGTACGGACGAGCGACGAGAACAGCTTGCCGTGGCTCTCGACCTTGCCGAGGTAGTCGATCTCGAGCGAACTCTTGGAGGCGCCATCCTTCCAACGTTCGTACATCTCGCGAAGGGTCGCTTTGTCGATCCCGTAGTCGTCCAACGAGGCCACTAATTCAACTGTTTCCTCAGGTTGTCGAGAGTCAAGGCAGGGCGTTCCCGGTGAAGCATGGCGTGGCAATTGGGGCAGACGGGCCGTAGATCTTCGGCACCGTCGATTTCGTACTCCTTGCCGATGGTCGAAAGGTCTACAAGGTGGTGGACGTGGATGAAGCCCTCGCCCAAGTCGCCGTACCGCTCACCGAAGTCGAAACCACAGACGGTGCAGGCCGTGCCGTGAGCATTGAGGCAAGCCTGCCTGGCGGATGCGCTGCGCTCATAACGGTTGACCATGATGCGGGTCTTGGCCCCCTCTCGCACCTGCTCATTGCTGCCGACCTCCTCGGCGGGCCGAGCCCCTCGTGCAGCGGGGACCGCGTCATCGAGGTGCGAGCGCCACGCATTCCAGACGACCGAAGCGTCAGGTTCAGGGACTTGGGTGCCTGATCCCTGAGGCGTCCACTCCGCGTCGGGGGCGATCCTCTTCAAGTCCTCGATTGGAAGCCGTTCCTCAACCGTGACGGTGTCTTCCCAGGCGACATCGACGTAGTTGGCCATATCGTCCCGTTCAGGTTCCCAGTGGTCGTCCTGAAATATTTCGCCAGCAGCGACACCGCTAGCGACAATTCCCCTTTTTGACACTTGTCGAAGGAGCAGGAACCGATCACCCGGGGATACACCACGCTTCCGACTGCCCGTCGACCACCTCCAGGACCCAGATGAGTCGAGCCACTGAGCACTCTCCTCTTCCCAGTCCATCTTCAAGCGCTCAGGATTCCATGTAAGTAGGAAGAGTCTTGGCATATCAGCCTCTGAGGTCTAGTTGGTTGGCAATGCAATCCACTGCGGGAAGCCAGATGCGTGAATCGAGTTCTGGAAACAGATTGTCTGTCGTGCATCGGTCGACGCCGCAGACATCGTGGAGTACTTGCGCATCTGCTCAGGATCGGCCCCGGTGGTCCAGATGCGCAGGGTGCCCACCGGGTCGTTTCGGTAGAGGCTCTGCATGAGGCTGCGGACCTGACTGCGGTTCCACACATAGCCGCGCTGGAACTCGGGCAGCGCCAGCTCTTTGTTGTCGATGTAGTCGAGGGCTGTTGAGATCTTCATGGCAAGTCAGTCTCGCGCAGTGTGGGGGTTCGCTGCCGGAGAACTCGACAAACCTGGTATCTGTCTGCTGCAACGGGCAGTACCAGCCGTCGCTGGGTACACCACGGCAATCGCGCGCGATGATGTGCGTCCGAGTGTCACAGCAGGGGCCTACGAGGAGGCGGAATGGGGATCGCGCAGCCGTTGCCGGAACCGACGCCCTTGTCGAGCGTCGGGGGAACCCGGGTCCTCGCGCGGTCCTGCCGATCACCGCAAGGCTAAGCACTGTGAGCCTGGCGTTCTCGGATCTCGTTGCCGGCCAGCGGCTCTCCGGCGTCGTCGCCGACGGCGATGTTGTGGTCGTGGCGGTCGAGATGCACGGCCCCGGTTCGGCGACCCTGACCTACCGGTCGGGCGACCGGCTCGGTGAGCGGATTCTCAACGTCGACGATCTCGCCACGATCACAGAGGTCTCGGACAGGCGTTGGACCTTCGACGCCGACGGGGCGGATTTCCGGCTCGCCTCCGAGGCCCGGAGGATGAAGTGGGCGCACCTGTCGGATCCGTTCGCTGCCGTCGACACGTCGAACATCGAGCCGTACCCGCACCAGATCGACGTGGTCTACAACCGCTTTCTCAAGCAGAAGCCCCTGCGGTTCCTGCTGGCCGACGACCCTGGTGCCGGAAAGACGATCATGGCCGGGCTTCTCATCCGCGAGTTGATGCTGCGTGGTGATGTCGCCCGCTGTCTGATCGTTGCCCCGGGCAGTCTGGCGGAGCAGTGGCAGGACGAGTTGTGGGACAAGTTCGGCCTTGAGTTCGAGTTGATGTCGCGTGCAGCCGTCGAGGCGTCACGCACCGGCAACCCGTTCCTGGAGAAGAACCTGCTCATCGCCCGGATCGACCAACTCGCCCGCGCCGAGGACCTGACCGCCAAGCTCCAGGTCACCGACTGGGATCTCGTGATCGTCGACGAGGCCCACAAGATGTCGGCCCACCAGTACGGGAACGAACTCAAGAAGACCAAGCGCTTCCTGCTCGGCGAGGTGCTGCGTGACCGGACGAGGCATTTCCTGCTGCTCACGGCCACGCCGCACAACGGAAAGAACGAGGACTTCCTCGCCTTCATGACGCTGATCGACCCGGAGCGTTTCGCCGGGCGGTTGCGCAACGATGAGGTGCCTGATGTCGATGATGTCATGCGTCGGTTGGTCAAGGAGAACCTCCGCACGTTCGAGGGGAGGCGCCTGTTCCCCCAGCGGTTCGCCCACTCGCTGAACTTCAAGTTGTCGGACGCCGAGACCGAGCTCTACGAGGCCGTCACGGACTACGTCCGCACGGGCATGAATCGGGCCTATCTGATGCAGGAGGAGGGCGACAAGCGGCGGGGCCTCGTCATCGGCTTCGCCCTCGCCGGACTCCAGCGCCGGCTCGCCTCCTCTCCGGCGGCCATCTACCACTCGCTGCGTCGGCGTCGTGACCGTCTCACCAGTCAGGCCAAGGAGTTGCGACGACTGGCGGCCTCCGGCGAACAGGTTCCGGTCACCGAGTTGCCGAAGGGTGTCCGGATCGCCGACCTCGAGGATTTCGACTTCGACGACTACGACGACGAAGAACTCGAGGCCCTCGAGGACCTCGTCATCGACGCTGCGACTGCTGCGGCGACCGCAGACGAACTCGAAGCCGAGGTGCTCGAACTTCAGGTGCTCGTCGACATGGCCGATGCCGTGCGTTCCAGCGGAATCGACACGAAGTGGAACGAACTGCGCGACCTGCTCCGTTCCGATCAGTTCCGCAGCAGCGATGGCGGCGGCAAGTTGATCGTGTTCTCCGAGCACAAGGACACGCTCACGTACGTGGCGGAGCGGATCGCCGCCGAACTGGGCCGACCGGAGGCGGTAGTGATCATTCACGGTGGCATCAAGCGCCATGACCGCAGGACCATCCAGGACCGTTTCCGTGTCGATTCGACCGTGCAGGTCCTGGTTGCCACCGACGCGGCCGGCGAGGGCATCAACTTGCAGGTCGCCAACATGATGGTCAACTACGACCTGCCGTGGAACCCGAACCGCATTGAGCAGCGCTTCGGGCGGATCCACCGCATCGGCCAGCAACGGCCCTGCCACCTTTGGAACCTGATCGCCTTTGAGACCCGGGAGGGCCAGGTCTTCAAGCGCCTGTTCGAGAAGATCGAACAGCAGCGGAAGGTCTACGGCGATCAGGTCTACGACGTGCTCGGTGCCTCGTACATCAACATGTCGCTGCAGGACCTCCTTATCCGTGCCATCCGGGAGGATGCCGACCCGGCGCATGTCGCCTTCATGGAGGAGGTCATCGAGGGCGATATCGGTGTCCAGCTCGAGGATGTCCTGATCAATCGGGCGCTGGTCGGCGGGCTCAGTGATCTCGCCGCCAACGACAAGATCCGTGATCTCATGGAGCGTTCCCGGGCCCGGAGGCTGCAGCCGTGGTTCGTCGAGGCGTTCTTCTCGGCTGCGCTGCGCCAGTATGGCGGTCGGATCTCCGAACGCGAGACGGACCGGTTCGAGATCACCCGGGTTCCGGCGTCGGTGCGGTCTCACGCCGACCCGCGTCTAGGTCCGGTTCATGACCGCTATGCGAGGGTGACCTTCGACAAGGCCCACGTCAACCTCGAGGGTGCTGACCGGGCCGACCTCGTCTCGCCGGGGACGCCACTGCTCGCAGCCGTCGTCGACAAGGTCCTCGCCGACCACGGCCACACCCTCCAGAAGGGAGCGGTCCTGGTCGACCCCGACGACCTCTCCACCGAGCCCCGGCTCCTCGTCTACCTCGACCACGCCATTACCGACGGACGCCAGGTCCACGGGAACCGCCAGGTCGTGTCCCGTCGCTTCCAGTACGTCGAGATCGACCGGCATGGCAACGCCGTCGATCCCGGCGGTGAGCCCTACATCGGCTACGGGCCGGTGTCCGACGACCAGCGTGCGCTGCTCGACCGGCATCTCGACCTCGACTGGGCCGACCACACCGCAGAGTCGGCCGCCCGTGACTGGGCGATCGAACACCTCGCCGGACCGCACTTCGACGAGATCACGGCGGTCGTCGAAGAACGCGTGGCCAAGACCCGCATGGCCGTCCGCGAGCGGCTCGAGGCCGAGATCCGGTTCTGGGACCAGCGGGCCGAGGAGCTCAAGGCCCAAGAACTCGCCGGCAAGAAGCCGCGCCTCAACTCGGGTCGTGCCCGTGCCCGTGCCGACGAGCTCGAGGCGCGTATGGCGCGTCGCCGGATGGAACTCGACCAGGAGTCCGACGTCCACAACAGCCCCCCGACGCTTGTCAGTGCAGCGATCGTGGTGCCGCAGGGGATGATCGACCAGATCAACGGGGCGCCGCCCGATGAGCAGGCTGTCGCCGACAAGATGGAGACCGACCGCCGTGCCGTCGCCGCCGTGGTGGCCGCCGAGCAGGCGCTCGGCCGCAACCCGGAGGTCCAGCCCCACAACAATCCGGGGTTCGACGTGCTCTCCATCGACCCGGCCAACGGTCACCATTTCTTCATCGAGGTGAAGGGGCACCTGCCCCAGACCACCGAGATCGGCGTCAGCGCCCAACAGGTCCAGAAGGCCAAGTCCAATCCCGACCGGTGGCGCCTGGCCGTAGTGTCGGTCCCCATCGAACCCGCCGCCGAACCCGTGGTCCACTATCTGGTCGCACCGTTCCAGGACACGACGCTGCACTTCGCCCAGACCAAGGTGGTGCTCAACGTGGCCGGCCTCCTCCAGAACGCCGGGGAACCCTGTTGAGCACCTACAAGCCCAAGTTGATCGAGGTGGCGTTGCCGTTGGCGGCGATTAGTGCTGCTTCTGCCAAAGAGAAGACGATGGGTGCTAGACCGCATCCGCAGAACATTCACCGATGGTGGGCGAGACGTCCGTTGGCGGCAGCCCGCGCGGTGATCTGGGCGTCGCTTGTTGACGACCCGTCCTGTGATGACTCGTTGAGTGTTGAAGAGCAGGAACGGGAACGCCAACGCCTCTTCAGGATCCTGGAACGTCTCGTGGTGTGGGAGAACTCCAACAACCCGGATGTGCTCGCCGCCGCCAGAGCCGAAATCGACCGGTGCTTTCCCGACGGGCCACCACCGATCCTGGACCCGTTCGGCGGCGGTGGCGCCATCCCACTCGAAGCCCAACGCCTGGGTTTGACAGCGCTGTCTGGCGACCTGAACCCGGTCGCTGTGCTGATCCAGAAGGCAATGATCGAAATCCCGCCCCGGTTCGCCGGTCGGCCACCAGTGCATGCCGACATCGACACCGAACTCACCACATGGGAACGCGCTCAGGGGCTTGCTGCTGATGTGGAGGCGTACGGGCAGTGGATGCGCGACGAGGCCGAACGACGCATCGGCCATCTTTACCCGGACGCCACAGGCCCTAACGGCGAAAAGCTCACATCGATCGCTTGGATTTGGGCTCGAACAGTCGAATCACCGGACCCGACCTGGAACGGGCACGTGCCGTTGGTGGCGTCGTGGGTGGTGGCAAGGGCACCCAACAAGCCGACGCTGTGGGTCGAACCGGTTATTGATCGCGACTGTCAGAATTTTAGTTACGAAATGCGTAAGGGGGGCACACCTGGCGAGCGCACAATGGGCAGTAGAGGCGGAGTTTGTCTGGCTACGGGAGCCGCCATCTCTCTCGAATATGTCCGGAAGGAGGGAAAGGCAGGACGGATTGGGCATCAGCTATTTGCTGTTGTTGGTCAAGGGACTTCTGGCCGGGTTTACTGCAGCCCAGCTTCTGGCGATGAGACCGCCGCCTGCGTTGAGCCCCCACAGTGGATGCCCGAGGAATCGCTACCTGACGGGGGGTTGGGGTTCCGTGTCCAGAACTACGGCCTAGACGAGTGGTGGAAGCTGTTCACACCCCGTCAGCTCACCGCGTTGACGACGTTCTCGGACCTGCTGTCTGAGGTTCGTGAGCGGGTGATTGCCGACGCGGCTGCTAATAGCGTCATAGATGACAGCGTCCGATTATGTGACGGCGGCTCTGAGGTGACTGCCTACGCGGACGCAATCGTCACCTATCTGGCGTTTGCTATTGACAAATGCGCCGATCACTGGTCAAGCGTCTGCGGATGGCACAACAGCCATAGCCCGCAGATCCGTAATGTGTTTGCGCGTCAATCAATCTCGATGACATGGGATTACGCCGAGGCAAATCCATTTTCGGGGAAGCTAGCTAGTTGGAAGTCGATGATGCGCGGACTGGTTGGTGCAATCTCGGAGTTTGGTAGTCCGTCTTTCAACAGTGGATATGTGAGCGTGGTTCAGCGTGATGCTCGGGCCCGGGTTCGGGACGCCGTTGGTGCTGTGGTGTCGACGGATCCTCCCTATTACGACAACATCGGCTATGCGGACTTGTCGGATTTCTTCTTTGTCTGGTTGCGTCGGAACCTTGCCGAGGTGTGGCCTGACGAGTGTGCGACGTTGAAGACGCCGAAGGCTGAAGAACTGATAGCGGACCAGACGCGGGCTGGTTCTAGAGGAGCTGCTGAAGAGCATTTCGAGTCGGGGATGGCGGAGTTCATGGCGGAGGTGGCTGCCGCTCACCACCCTGAGGTGCCATCCACTATCTATTACGCGTACAAGGCGACTGAGACCAAGGATGGTGAGGTCCGCTCGACGGGTTGGGACACGTTCCTTCAAGGAGTCCTGGATGCTGGCTTGCAGGTCAATGCCACGTGGCCGATGCGAACCGAACTATCGAACAGGATGCGCAGCCTTGGGTCGAACGCTTTGGCGTCGTCGATCGTGTTGGCTTGTCGTCCTCGGGAGGAGTCGGCGGCGTTAGCGACTCGTGGCGAGTTCATTGCCGCGCTCCGCGACGAACTGCCGGAAGCCGTAAAGATCCTGCAGTCCGGCAATATCGCGCCGGTCGACATGGCCCAGTCGGCGATCGGGCCGGGCATCAAAGTGTTCTCCCGGTTCGCGAAGGTTGTCGAAGCCGACGGGTCAGCAATGCCGGTCTCAGCCGCGTTGGCGATCATCAACGACGTGCTCGGTGAGATCCTCGACGGTGGGGAGGCCGAACTCGACGCTGACACCCGGTTCGCGGTCACGTGGTACGCCCAGTACGGATACAACCCGGCCACGTCGGGTGACGCCGACACGTTGGCACGAGCCAAGGACACGTCGCTGTCAGGGATCGCCGACGCCGGTATCGGCGAGGCTCGTGCCGGATCGTTCCGACTTTTCGAACGTTCCGAACTAGACGCTGATTGGACACCGGTCGGCGATGATCGCCTCACCGTTTGGGAGGCCACCCAGTATCTGGTTGCTGCCCTGGAGCGATCCGAATCAGAGGCGGCTGAACTGATGCGTCTGCTCGGTGGGTTCGCTGATCGTGCCCGCCAGTTGGCGTACGTGTTGTTCCAGAAGGCGACCGACAAAGGTTGGGCCGACGAAGCGTCGGCCTACAACGGGCTCATCACCGCCTGGCCGGTCCTGCAAGCCGCATCGTTAGAGACCCCGGGCGGCACACCGGACCAGGCAACGCTGCTATGAACCCCAAGCCCAAGTTGATTGAGGTGTCGTTGCCGTTGGCGGTGATCAACGCGGAGGCTTCCCGGGAGAAATCGATCCGTCACGGGCATCCGTCGACATTGCACCTGTGGTGGGCGAGGCGACCGTTGGCGGCAGCCCGCGCTGTGATCTGGGCGTCGCTGGTCGACGACCCGTCCGGCGATGACTCGTTGAGTGTCGAAGAACAGGAACGGGAACGCCAACGCCTCTTCGGCATCCTGGAGCGCCTGGTGAAATGGGAGAACTCCAACGACCCGGATGTGCTCGCCGCCGCCAGAGCCGAGATCG
>Ga0315338_1003173_pt1 | contig 14763 bp, 12 predicted proteins | sample ASW8metaG_FD_204518 | JGI IMG/M metagenome (GOLD analysis project Ga0315338, IMG submission 204518) | Ammonia-oxidizing marine archaeal communities from Monterey Bay, California, United States - ASW #8 | ecosystem: Environmental > Aquatic > Marine > Coastal | place: USA: California | collected... | reverse complement strand
AGGGAGGGTAGTTGCTAATAAAATAACTACCGACTTCGGTTTTGGTTGGTTCGTTAGTCATAAAAATTTTTACGATTGCTCGCGTTGTTATTTTTTACCGAAGCAGTACAGGGTGCCATCGTTATTGCCAATAATCATTCGCCCCTCGGCTACGCTCGGCGACGCAATAAAGCTACCGCCAGCTTCGTATTCCCATTTTTCTTCACCCGTGGTTACGTCGAGCCCATAGAGGCGGCCACGTTTGGTGGCAAGAATCACCCGGTCGGCAGCTATAATCGGCGAACTCTCGATGCTGCTGCGAGTTTTAAACTTCCACCGTGGCTTACCTGATGCCGGGTCGAGTGCAAAAATCTGCTTGCCTTGCGAACCATAAACAGCTACCTGACTGTTGACCGCTGCTGCCGTACGTATTGATTGGGGGCGATCAGGATCTTGGTATTCCCAACGGATCGCCAACGGATTGATCGAAACCGAGTAAAAAGTGCCCGACTCGTTGCCGAAGAGAACCTGCCCTTCAAACACAGCTGCGGTTGATCCTGTGGGGCCGTTAAGGTCGACGCCCGCAACTTCTTCGCCCGTAGCAACGTCAACCGCGTGAAGCCGATCATCACATCCGGCCAGCAGCACCTGCCCATCAACCACAGCAGGCCAGCAACGCAAAGGGGCAGCGATCTCAAACAGCCAACGTCGTTTGCCAGTTTCTGTATTCAGCGAAACCAATTCCCCGGCCTCGGTGGTCACCAATACCTGTCCTTCGTAAACATTGGGGGCGGCGTAAACTTCGCCATCGGTTTCATGGGTCCAAATTTCCCTGCCAGATTCCGCATCCAGGGCTCGAATTACCCCGTTGAAATCACCAACATAGATCTGTCCATCCACCACAGCGGCGGCAGCAAGGAAGCCGCTGTCTTCGAACGTTTCCTTCCAGATCGGTTTGCCGTCCTTCAAGCGGACTGCATGAAACGAGCCATCAACATCGCCGACGTATACGACCCCTTTGTCGATGACAGCTGTTGCTTCGAAACCGCTATCATCAATGGTGTACTGCCACAATATGTCTAACTCGTCTGCAAGTGGCGAACTGGCAACCCCGGTCGCCTTAACATCACCACGGACAAAGGGCCATTGTGCTTGAGCGGTGGTGCCACCGATTGCGAGCACCATAGCGATAAAGCATTGCACCAAGGTCATTTGAATTACAGATTTACCAAGCAAGTTCATACAATTGCAACATTTCCTGAGCGGAAACCGGAACCGGGTTGAAAGTGGCCGTCCATTGCTGGGCGGCTTGATCGGCTAGTTCGGGCAAGCTCTCACGGTGGATACCACAACCATCAAGTTTAGCAGGAAGACCTGCCTGACTGGCGACGTATCGCAAAAAATCGGCCAGCGACTCAGTACCGCCGGCGGGGCAGTTCGGCTCGTTCTTTGTTGATTCTAGCAATTCACGATACCAGGTATCGCATTGGGCTCCGTTAAAGCGAACCACGTGGGGCAACATCAATGCGACAGCTTCTCCATGAGTAATCCCATTAGCCGCAGTCAGCGGGTTTGCCAACGCATGAGCTGCCCCAAGCATCGAATTTTCGATAGCCAGACCGGCAAAGCACGCGCCCAATTGCATTTCTCCCCGAGCAGTCAGATCGTCTGGATTTTCCAACACGTGTAGAAAGTTGGGCGCTAAGTGTTGCCAGGCTTCGCGGCTGAACTGACATGAGATCTCATTACGCTTGCTTGTGACATATGTTTCGACCGCATGCGACAAAGCGTCGAACCCCGATAGTGCCGTTACGCGTGGGGGTTGTGTAAGTGTGAGTTCGGGATCGAGTATCGCCGTGCGGAATGCAGCCCGTTTGTCGCCGCAGGCCATTTTCTGTCGGGTCTCTGCATTGGAGATAAGCGCAAAGGATTGTGTTTCACTACCTGTGCCGGCGGTGGTTGGCACCGCGATCATTGGCAACATTGGCCCAGTAGCCTTGCCGACCCCCCAGTAGTCCTGCATTTTCCCTCCGCAGGAGTAAAGGAAATTAATCCCTTTGGCGCAATCCATCGCACTACCACCGCCGAAACCGATAATCAGATCGGGGCGAAATTCATTAGCAATCGCAAGCCCTTCGTCGACCTGCTTGGTGGTTGGGTTTTCGATCACTCCGTCGAAGAGTTGCGTCGTGATGCCAACGGCTTCGAGAGCTGCTAAGCCGCGTGCCGTATGTCCAGCCGCGATTACCCCGGCATCGCTCGCCACTAAAACTCGTTCAGCCGACAACTCTTTGGCAGCGTCCCCCAGCTCTTCGACCTTACCAGGTCCGAAGAGGATGCGTGTGGACGATTGAATATCGAGAACCGACATAATAGGCAGTGCGTTCCGAGGGGCAGGGGACTCCGACCACGATTGCTAGGCGATTTGCAAAGCTCGACTTCGATAGAGAAATTCTATCAGATTGCCTTCGTGGGGTTGAAGCCAATCGAGCTTAGGTGTGGGCACCGCCCCAAAATTCAGGCGATCGATATCGAGGCTAGAAATCAGGTCTCGTCGGAAATTTTCGTCGTTAGTGATGGCAGTTCCGACCAAAGTAGAACCAATTGCCCCGAGCATCTTCTCTTGCGGGCACTCCACCACACTAACAGCGGGGAACATGTATTCTCCATTAGCCGCAGGTGCTTCAGGACTAGCACAGTGCAGCACCACTGGGCGAATATAAGCAACCGGTGGCTTTTCAACGAGTCGATCACCATAGCCAGCCGTCATGTGGGTAGTCTGAGGGTCTTCAATGTCTTGCTCAAGAGCTCCCCAAATCGCAGCGGCTGCTCCTTCGATGGTAAACGCAGCCAATCCGGCTTCCGGATTGTCGGGGGGCAAGACTTTGATGGGGCCAAGTTTTTCGGCAAGGGCTTGAGCAATTTCTTGTGTATGTCGCGAGGCGTAGATACTGCTGCAGTTAATGCAGCTCCGGCCACCATTACGGTAAACACTGTCCGCCATCAGATCAACATACTGTTGCCAATCGTCAACGCAGTCGTCTCCCAACAGAATCTTACTGAACCCAGGACCATGCACCTGAACTTTGGGATTGCCCGAGTATTGCTCAATCGTCTGAGGCCCACCAAAAATCATACTACGTCGACAACTGGCAAGAATCGCTCCGCCGATGTCAGCGCCGGCTCCCGGGTACAGACAAAATGCTTCGCGAGGAATTCCGGCTTCGACCATCGCTGCGAACACGCGGTAAGGAGTCCAAGGCTCGCTGCTGCCAGGTTTTAGTACTAAGCCCATCTGCAACGCGATCACTGGCAGCCAAAGTGTGTGGACACCTGGTGAGTTACTGGGGAGCACGGCTCCGAGTGCGTCGCATTGAGCTTGATAGCTGATCGTGACGCCCCGACCTTCTTCTCCATAGCCGCGAGCCAATGTATCCAGACTCAGCCCACGTGTTAGGCAATCGAGGATCTGATCAATATTTTTCAGCACGAAAGCGTTCTTGACGACATTGGCCTGACACATCGAGATCGGCATGCCTGTGGTTGCCGACTGTTGTTGGATAAAATCTTCAGGCGACTGCTGGCTATCACCAACGCTTAGCGTGCCCGACTCAAACAATTCGCCAGCCGCTTTGCATTTTTCGATCAACCCGGCAGGCGATATCGCCAGCAATGCCTGTCGCGCCCGTTTGGCTTTCTTGGCATCGCGACGAATGATGCCCGCCCCCACAGCATGCACCCGCGCAACAGGTTCGCCGGTATAAAAATGAGTAACTTCGTCAACGTCGAGCGACCGATAAGGCTCGCCCCAACGGATAGCAGGTAATTCAATCATTTAACTTTGATTCTTATTGAAGCCACAAATAAACGGCGAGCTAGTAGACACCTACAGTTCCAGCGGATGCCAAGCGATGAAAGGGTCGCACGCCACTCATGCCGTCCCAGGGGTATTTCTCAAAAGGCTGTTCACGTTCGCCTTCGTCGCGTTCGAGGAAGCCGGGAACGAAGAATTCTTTAGTCAGGGTGGTTAATTTTGCCCGACCGGTTTCGCCGTACCCCACAACACGATCAGTTTCGTCGAAATCGACCACCTCGATCACCGCCCGTGGCTGCGGGGCGTAGTAGGTAATTTTGTAATCGTTATCGGCATTACATGGCCCCGAGGCAGCCAGTCCCATCAGCGTATTACCGTAGGTGGGCGTCATATAGATACCACTCTCCTCAGGCGGGCCGCCGAAGAGTTCCTCAACACAAAACTTGGTCCACTGCGGAGTAAACTCCGTACCGCCGGAGAAAATACCAGTGATACCTTGCTCTGCCAAACTTGTGCCGCGTTCTTCCAGTTCTAGACAAAGCGATTCGATGAGCTTGGGCGTCCCAAACATGCACTTCACGTCATGGTCTGCTCCAAGAATCGTGATCGCCTGATCGATGCAATGTTTTTTGTATTCTTCCAGATGGTCCATCCAGCCCTTTTTGATGAGCTTGACGACCCAACGGGGATCGAGATCGATGCAAAACGAAATACCGCCCCTATGTTGGGCGAGATGCTCGACTGCCAGGCGAAGACGTCGGGGACCAGAAGGTCCCAACATCAGCCAATTGCCACCGCGAGGGAAGTACTTGTCTGGCAAGGTGTCGCTAAACAGAGAGTAGTCGGTACGAAAATCGTCAATCGCGATACGGCTTTTCGGAACACCTGTAGTACCGCCGGTCTCAAAAACATAAACAGGCTGATCGGCCAAGCCCTTGGGAACCCATCGCCTGACTGGCCCACCACGGAGCCACTCGTCTTCAAATGGGTCGAATTTTTTTAAATCGTCGAACGATTTAATCTCGGTGAGCGGGTCGAATTTCAGTTCCGACTTTTTCTCCAGCCAAAACGGGCATCCGGTAGATTCGTGAAAGTGCCAAGCCACCATCTCGACAGTATGCGAGTCGAGCAGTTCGCGTTGGGCGGCGATATCTTTTTCAGCGGCGATTTGAGTTGTGTTGCTCACGATTTCCACACATCAATGGACAGTTGCAATAGTCAGGCCTGTTCAGGCTAAATTAACTAGGAGAGGCACACCTCTCCTAAGCAACCGACGATAACGTACCTCGAAGATCGTGGCAACCATTCACGAAATCATCAAAGCGATGCTTAGCTCTGAGGATTTGTAGTAGATGGGGTGCTTCCAAGCTGGGCGAGTACTTGGATAACTCCATTAAGGTGGGCAAGTCGCGGTCCGAATCGGTCGACGAATTCGTTCAACATAAATTCGCCATCTACCATGTCGTCGGCGGTATCGGTAATTTCTTCGGTCAGACGTTCCAAGTATTCCAACTGTACACGACTGAGCGATTCCGCAGCCTGATGGCATGATGTAGCGAGGCGTGGGTTCGCGTTTCGCCATTGGTGCAGTTCTTGGGCACGTTGCTTGTGCGAGTTGGCCATCACGCCAACTAACTCTTCAAGAATTTCGTTCGTTCGATCTTGTGCGGCTAAAACTTCGCGAAGCAATTCAGACTGCTCAATCTGCGAACCATTAGAAACTTCATTGGTGCTTCCTGCGGTAACGTCCACCTGAGAAAACATGGCGGGTGTCGGCTGATGACTTTGGGACATCGAACGATCGTATCCTTTCTCAACGGGTCAAAGCTCTAGGGCAACAATCGCCCCCTGAACCTATTAATAACACTTCTCATTGGTCCCTTGCAAAACCGACAACCTACAAAATCACGCCGCCAACCAACGGTATTCCTTAGCCAAGGGTTGGTAGTTCAAATTGTGTTACAAGCTGGTAACTTGGTATCGAACAGCAAACGAATGCTAGCAAGATGACAAACCTGATCTACTTCTATTCTAATAAAACTTGAGCAAATTCCTAGCGCTCAGCCCAAGCTTTCCTAGTAAACGCCGGGCTAAAGTTGATACTGGTCTGCGCTCGATTGAGGGGATACTGGTCCAAGATACTGCTACAAACGATTCCTACCGCCTGACCAACCTATCCCGTCTGATTGAGATCTTTGAAATGGGCAAAAACGAGGCTAAACCCTTACCAGCCTTCGGCTTTCTTACTGTGCTGGAAGACCCAAAACATGGGTATTTCGGCGGCTATCTGCTGCTCTCCGAGTTGGGACGGCCCTTAGAATTCCACTGTAGCACGCCGGTTTTGCCCAACGAAGCTCAGAAAATTTTGTACGGCGATAGCTTACGACCGTACGTTTTGGGTGAATTAATCGGGCAGACACTCGTCGAAAAAGCAGAGCTACCAGTGCAAGCAATCCTTACTGATCTTGATGAAATGCTGAGCCTGACGCTGCTGAGAGAAGAATCGATCGTTTGCTTAGCAGAAGTCGACACCGAAATTGTGCCTGCCTCAGCTGATGATCTGGTACCCGCGTTTGTGGTTGGTAACCACCGGCTGTATGGCTCTTCAACATGCAATTGGCAACCAGAAAAATTACTTGCGGCAATTACTCTGTTAGCATCTCGAGTTGCCCTCACCGAACCTTTCCAGCGCATTCACGAAGCAATTCGCGAAGCACAACGCATCACCGAACACCCCAGCGACAACGACCATGAATCTTCCGCAGCAGCCTGAGCCGCGGTCAACGTCGCAACGACGCCCTTTGGTGCACTCATCCACAACAGCAGAGCTTGCATTCGCTGCACCGTCGGCTCAGACCTTCAATTTACATTTCGTGCAACCTTACGCCGTCGCCGTACCGTTGCATACGCCTGAAGTCCGTACCGTGGGCTGCTTGTTTCCGGAGGGTGCTGCTGCACTCCGCGGTGACAAGCCTGTCGAAAATACAAATCTGAAATCAGCAAACACAAATGATGTTGCACAAACATCAAGCGTCCCACCACAGGCAACGGCACCAGCTGAACCACTCGATGAATTTGATACCGAGGCATGCACCAGAGTTCGCCCACCGCGTGACGTGGTGAAACTTGAAGACCGCCTCTTCTACTTACTTCAGCCACCGCTTGAAAATATATTTTCCTCCGAGTCGCTATCATTCCCGTTTCGCCCTTTTCCTTACCAATACGACGGCGTAGCATTTCTATACCCTCGCAACGAAGCAGTCCTAGCCGACGAAATGGGGCTGGGTAAGACGATGCAGGCGATTGTTGCCATGCGACTGCTGGCCCACCAAGGCCATGTACGTCGCACTTTATTGGTATGCCCAAAGCCGTTGGTGACAAACTGGCAACGAGAAATCGCGATGTGGGCACCGGAATTACCAGTCACGATAATCGAAGGCAAGCAGTCGCGCCGCGAGTGGCTCTGGAAAAACGCATCGACAGGCGTACTGCTAGCCAATTACGAATCCCTGGTACGCGATCAACGCCATGCCGTTGCCGTCGACCAACCATTTGATCTCATGATCACAGACGAGTCGCAACGGATAAAAAATCGTTTGAGCACCACCAACCAGGCTATTTGCTCAATACCACGGCGACGAAGTTGGGCACTGACCGGCACACCTATAGAAAACAGCACCGAAGACTTAGTGGGCATTTTTCAATTCGTATCTCCAGGACAATTACGACCCCAAATGAAAACCGCCTCGATTCGCAAAGCGGTAGACGATTATGTCATCCGGCGAACCAAAGACCATGTTCTCACTGACTTACCTCCCAAGATGTTTCGCGACGCGGATGTCATCCTAACACCCGAACAGCAACAGGCGTACGATTTAGCTGAGAACGAAGGCGTAATACGACTAAATGAATTGCATAAAGGGCTGACCATTCAGCATGTGTTTGAACTGGTATTACGACTAAAACAGATCTGCAATTTCGATCCGGTCACAGGGGCCAGCACAAAACTTGATCGACTGGAAGCCGACCTGGAAGAATGTGCCGCAAGCGGCCGTAAGGCTATCGTTTTTAGCCAATGGGTCGACACAATCGAAAAAATAAAAAGTCGCCTCGAACGATTTGGTCCCTTAGAATATCACGGCAAGATCCCCTCCAAACAGCGTGATGGCGTAATCAACGCTTTCCGCAACGACCCTAACCATCATGTCATTCTGATGAGTTACGGAGCTGGAAGCGTCGGGCTAAATTTGCAATTCGCAAGCTATGTATTTCTATTCGACCGCTGGTGGAACCCGGCAGTTGAAGATCAAGCAATCAACCGGGCACACCGCATCGGTGCAGCGGGCCCGGTAACGGTGACACGGTTTCTCGCCTCGGGGACCATCGAAGACCGAATCAACCTGGTACTGGAAGAAAAGCGAGAATTATTCAATTCCGTGTTCGATCCCGATGCAGCCACAGGCAAGCTAGGCCTCTCGCGAGAAGAAATATTCGGACTGTTTAAGCTACAATTCCCTGATAGTAGCGGAATCGCGGACGCTGCTTAGTAGACCGGACTGCTAAATCCGCTTACATTGATATTCACCTTGCTAGCGAATTCAATGTAACGGAGATACTTAGGATGCACCCTCTCAAGCACTCAGTGTTGGCTTGCCTACTCGTCTGCATGGCACTTACTAATGCCTCATCTGGAGAATCGTCTTACGAGCAACACAAAAATATTGTTTATGCAGAGACCGACGGCATCGGCCTGGTGTTGGACGTTTTTGTGCCTAAAGAAAATAAAAACGGCCTGGCAATTATCGACGTAGCCAGTGGTGCCTGGCACTCAGACCGGAGCAAAATCGGCGATCACAAACGGGCGCAGATATTTGAATTTATGTGCCAGCGAGGATTTGTGGTATTTGCTGTTCGCCCTGGCTCGATCTCGAAGTTCAGCGGCAAGGAAATGCTATCGAACTTACGCACGGGCATCCAATGGGTAAAAGCACATGCCGACGAATACGGAGTCGCAGCAGACAACCTTGGCCTGATCGGCGCTTCCGCCGGTGGCCACCTGGCAAGTCTGGTGGCAGTGACGGCAGACGACAACACGCGGGTTGCAGCCGTATCGGTTTTCTTCCCGCCCACCGATTTTCTTAACTATGGCAGCTCAACCAATGGTAAAGGTGGCAATCCGCGCATTAACAAGCTGTTTCCGTTAATGGCTTTTGGCGCGGGTGATAATTCTGAAAAAACGGACGAAGAGCTGGTTGCCGCACTGAAAGAACTCTCGCCGTTCTACCATGTAAGCGAATCCGCCCCGCCATTCCTGCTGTTTCATGGCGATGCCGACCCGGCTGTCCCCCTCGAGCAATCTCAAAAATTACAGGAAGCGCTCCAGGAAAAAGGGGTCTCTGCCCAGCTAATTATCAAGCCAGGTGGAGGGCATCCTTGGCCCACAATCCACGAAGAAGTCGCTGTAATGGCGGATTGGTTTGTGGAACAGCTCGCCAAAAAGCAATAATTTGGGGCGTTTTTTGCTATTTAGCGTAAAAATTGCCTCTGGAAGTACGGTTAAGGCTCCGCTAGTATTTCCCCTGGAGGTTTTGCCCGAAAACCTTCATACTAGTTGTGAAACTACTACGGTGGAACAGTTGGAAAATTGGCATGTCTTCGTTTACAATAGGGTTAAACCTCGTCACTCCACTGGACCTTAGCTATGAAACAAAAACCACACTTAACACCCAGACAAACCGAAGTCGTCCGTCTCTCAAGCCTTGGTTGCACCAATGATGAGGTAGCACGGATCCTCGGCATTTCAGAATCTACGGTCGACAACCACCGCGACCGCGCCATGTCTGCTTTGGGAACCAATAAAGCCCCGTTAATGGCCCGTCTGGCAATTAAGCACCGCATCACTACTCTTAACGATCAACTCACGACCGCTGAGAAACGTAAAAGTGGTCGCAAAAGAGATGGCTGGAACGGTTAATCGACTCGCAGTAGAGAGTCGTACATACCGCAACCACTTGTATTGTGTTGGTAGTGACCTGTTAGTATGACATAGCCAACTCAAGGCCATTGTTCTAGCCCAACTATGGGCAGCGCAAAGTTAAAGGCAGCTTCCCATTGATCGGTATCAGCCGCCCGAAAGCAGTCGTAGATCTTTTTCTTCGGCCTCTCGACCGCTGCGCCCGGTTTGTATCCCCGTAGACCAAGGTGTAGCCCCCCTTCATGCGGGTGGTCAACATGTCTGTGCAGAATAAATGCGTCGATGGACTCGTTGGCTTCAACATTCTTGTAGGCATAACAGTAGGCGGCTGCTTGAATCGTGTCGCCTTCTGGTCCGTCTGGCGTATGGAAACCTTGTTCGCTCAGGATGACTCTTCTTGGAGTTGATTTATAAAGCAACTCCTCTCGCTGGATATAATCTGTTAAGACATCCAAATTTTTGAACGTGATTCGTGGCGTATCCGCCGAGGGCAATGCAGTTTTATCGTTCCAAAACTGGGGTTCAAAAAGATTTTCAGGGTACGGGTGAAACGCGATATGCCAATCGAAATCACCCTGTTTGTCTTCTCGAGCACGACGAGCGAAATAATCGAGGAAAGCTTTGCCAGCAAACGCCTGCCCCTCGTCGCCTGCCGGATATCGCATATTCCAATGATGTTCTAACGAGATGTAGACCCTCGCCCATGAGGATTGCATCCGTACCGCTTGATAGGCCAAACGAACTGCCTTGTGGTACTCGTCAGCAAACTCTGGCATGCTGACTCGCCCCATATTGCTCCACCACCAGTGAGAATTGACTTCGTTGCCGATGATGTACCCCACCACGCGCCCGTATTCACGGTCTGGTCGCGACCAGCGCTCTGCCATAAATCCCATCACGGCAGCCAGCCACTGCTGCCCCTCGATTGTCACGGTATTAAAGGCACCTAATTGGTTCGGTGCACTCGGATCGTACTCTGGATGCAGCATCACGCGATCCACAGCTGCATCGCCTGATTGGTAAACCAGAATGATTAGATTAACCAGCACGCCCTGGCTAGAGAGTTCCCGAATATCGCGATCCAGTCGCGTCACATACCCATGATTGAAATAAAAATCCCGGTCTCCATAACGCCACTTTAGATGGCTCTCTGAAACTTTATCGACATTGGGTGCTACAAGTTGACTGAGGTTGACATTCAATGCAGCATGTTTGACCCCCAGGTCCAGTGCATCTTGGACGATTTCAACTTGCAAACCTTTCTTCGAAGCAACCTCGGGATAGGCTTCGACATATCGCGATGCTTCCTGCGCAGCTGCAGGAGCAGTCAAGACAAGCAGCCCCAGAACGGAAACAAACCAACAGCATTTCATAACGGCACATCCAAATGCGATCACTTCGAATGGAACCCCTCTAAGGGTTGGACCGCAGTTTAGCCGACAAAGGCACCACTTGTCAGCAGCCTACTACCAGCAACTTCTTTGCAGACAAGTCGATAGCTGACCGTTACTTCCCTTTTAACGATCGCTGCAGATGAATCACTTGCGCCCGAATTTCTTCCATGCTGGGGTTCAGCCGTAATGCACGTCGGAAAGCTTCCAAAGCTGCAACAGGGTTTTCTAGCAACAGATAAGCCTGCCCCATGATCGATGCTGCTTGGAAATGGTAAGCGTTGATCTCCAGCGCCTGATGACAATCGCGTGTTGCCGCTTCGTATTGGTCTAACTGAAAGAAAGCTTTGCCTCGGTAATACCAACCCTGTGCAATCCAAGGTGCATCTTGCACTAAGGCTGTCGCGAGTTGGGCAGCACGGTCGTATTCTCTCTCGTCAAGATGCTCGCCAATCGCAGCCAAGTGCCGCTGTTCTGAAGGGGTGCCGATACGCATCCATAGTCGCAGGATACCCGTCTCCGCCAAAGTACGAACACCGCGATCGCTGTCGACAAGGCCACGCCCAAGGGTCATATTGGCACGATAATCGGCTAAACGACCAATCGCCAGGACAGCGCCGCGTCGTGCGATTCGATCACCAACCGAAGCAAGACGCTCCAGACTCCCTACCGTATATATCGAGGAGACACTTCGCACATATGCGCTGATGTTTTGATCGACAAGGTATCGCTCATAATGAAAAGCGAGTGCCGGTCGTTGAAGGTGTTCGTTACTCATACGGAGATTTGCCTACGAATCTAGCTATTACCTTGGGGGACTCTCAATACCGATAATAAGCAGGATGCACTTTCAAAAGCAGAAGATATCCGCGGCGACTCTGTTATCGTGCCACCCTGTTGCCGTGCCATAGCAGGCACATCCCTCACAAACGGCCGGTACACTCATCTTATAAAGACGAAAATCGCGGCCCTAATCCCAGTGTAATTGCAATCTGAATTATCTCAACGAAAATGCAAACTGTTTCGGTTTTCCCCATTTCTTCCCAACACCCCCTATATGCAATGCGTATTCACAAAATACATGTTAATAAAAGACTTGAAAGCTAGAGCCTAATTGTGCAGCAGCGTACTAGTATTTTTATATTGACGGCAACATTTTTGGTGTCTATGACAGCAGCATCGCTGTATGCCCATAAACCAATACCGCAACAACGCATTTCAGCAACTTGGCGTGGTCAGCAACTGGGGACGATCGTCTCTCGATTAGCAGACACGCAAGGCATTTCTATTTGGCTTGACCGTCGAATCGATCTGCAACAGGAAATCAATTTGCGTGTGGCAGATACTTCCGTCTTGCAAGCACTAACATTGCTCTCTGAGCAACAAGCAATGGGAGTCACGGTGCTAGATACCGTGATTTATGTTGGACCAAAAGCCGCTGCACAAGAATTGCAAACCCTGTCGCAACTGGCAAACGCCCAACTCTCCAAAGCGTCGAAAGAAACCAAAAAGTATTGGCATCGCAGCACCCCCTGGCAGTGCGAAAATCTCAGTAATCCGCGTACACTCCTAGTCGCCATGCTGCACGATGCCAATATTGAGATAGCCGGCGAGAATTTGATTCCCCACGATTTGTGGGCTGCCAAGCAACTCCCCCCCCTCTCATTGGTCGACCGAGTCGTGCTCATCCTTGCTGGATTTGACCTGACATGCGACATCTCTCAGGATAGCAAACGGTGCGAGGTAACTCCCATCGAGCGACCAGTCGTTATCGAGCGCAAATATCGACTACCAAAAAATGCCAAACCGTCATTCACCCAATTGCAAAAATCTGCTCCCAACGGATCTTTCGTGGCGACTGAAAAGTCATTTTCATTCACAGGTCGCTGGGAGGAGCATCAACGTATTCAAGAATTATTGAACATGCGGACGACTCCAAAGCGCCAACCTTCGAGACGCCCAGCCACCAAGGCTGAAAGAAAATTCAGCTTACAACTCGAAAACCAGCCCGTTGGAACCGTCATCAATCAGCTTGCAAAACAATTGAGACTCGAAGTGCAATGGGATGAAGCGTCGCTTACGAAAGCCGGCATAAGCCGAGACGCCCCTGTATCGTGCCGTGTGAAAAACGCGAGCCTGGACGAATTACTAGAGAGCATCCTTGCCCCCGTTGGACTGTATTGCGATCGTAAAGCTAAGCGAGTTGAAATTCGAGCCCGCGAGTAAAACTATTTGGGAACAACGCCCACTTCCAAATCGGCAAGCGTATTATCAAGCAAACGAGCGATATACTTGTTGTAGCGAGGGTTATTGGTCGATGGCTCGCGGGGCAATTTTTTGATACTACCCAGTACTGGCAGCACTTTGTCATCAAGATCGTCAATCGCCCCTAATGCCGATATAGCGACATGGGTCGACTGCTTAGAGACATCGGCCAACTCGACTAATGCTTTGAGCGCCTCTTTCGAATCCACCGGCTTTCCAAATTTTGCGATCGCATTAGCTGCAACGATACGTACACTGGGCGATTTATCGTTAACCAAGCAATTTCGCAATTGCATACGGGCACTGGTCACCGCCGTTTGACCACGCATCAAAAGCCCCATCGCTGCCCAGTACCGCACCGCAGGCGTCGGATCGCCTGACAGTCCGACTAGCCCTTGAATATCTTCGTCGAATGAAGATGCCAGCTCGGCCGCCGCTAGTATTTTTTCTAACGGATAGGCCGCTTCGTCATGCCCAAGATCATAAGGCGCTAGTCCATCGCTGCGGCCCAGCATCTCAGGCTCGGGTAAAAAGCCAAGGTCGCGAGTGGCGAGCAAATGATCACGATTGGCTTGTCGCAACCGTTCGAGCACCTGACGATGCTCTCTAGACCTCGAAATATCATTTACCTGGTGACGATCTTGGCTCAGGTCGTAAAGTTCTTCTGGCAACTTTCGCTCCCAAAAAAACGTCATCGGCGGTTTCAATTTCCCTTGATCGTAGAGATTCTTCCAAACCACCGTCGAAGGCGTCTGAAACATATAGGCCAGGTACTGACCGCGTGGCTTGTGGGGCATGTAATTGCGAATATAAAGGTACCGCCCATCACGCACGCACCGTGAAAGATCCACCCGCTCGTCCATCCGACCACGAAAGCCATACATGTATTGAGGCGCAGGCTGTTGATACTCGCCCATCAAGGCACGCCCTTGAAAGTTCGCCGGTGGTTTAATGCCGGCCAAGCTAAGCACTGTCGGAGCCAGATCGAGAAAGCCCGCGAGCTGTTCACTTTTCCCTCCCACTGAATAATCCGCCGGAGCCAGCTTGCGATACTTCTTAGGTACATAAACCACCAACGGCACACGCAACCCCGACTCGTACAACCAGCGTTTACCACGAGGCATCCCGGTGCCATGGTCGCCGTAATAAAAGATGATCGTGTCGTCCTGCAGTCCTGCTTCCTGAAGTTCCTTGAGACGCTGCCCAACCTGAGCATCCATCTCTGTAATCTTGTCGTAATACTGAGCCCAATCCTGCCGTATTTCAGGAGCATCGGGGTAATACGGCGGCAATGTCGCTTTCGCCGGATCGTGAACAGGAGTGTGGGGGCGCTTGCGGAT
>Ga0315338_1003172_pt1 | contig 14764 bp, 12 predicted proteins | sample ASW8metaG_FD_204518 | JGI IMG/M metagenome (GOLD analysis project Ga0315338, IMG submission 204518) | Ammonia-oxidizing marine archaeal communities from Monterey Bay, California, United States - ASW #8 | ecosystem: Environmental > Aquatic > Marine > Coastal | place: USA: California | collected... | reverse complement strand
TGGAGGTGAGTTCTCTGCTCTTTATCTACATGCTGTTTAATTTCTTTTTTTCCGGACACATGTTTCCACTCGATATTCTTCCGGAGCCCTGGAGCTACCTCATCGAGGCGATACCACTGCAGTATCTCGCATATTTCCCGGCGGCCGTCTGGCTGGGAAAGGTGGAGGAAAGTCGGCTCATCGCTGCCCTCTGGCTCGAAGCAGCCTGGGTCGCTTTTTTCATGATAACCTGTCGCATTGCATTTAATCGCGGCGTCAAACGGTACAGCGGATTTGGTGGCTAACAGCACCGACCGAAGAGAAACAAACGCGAACATGCATTCACAACCGGCTACCAACACGGCTCCTGATCAAGCACACCACCCCTCGTACCTGCGAGTCTTTTTGACCTTCGCCCGCAACAGTCTCGTGCGCGACATGACATTTCGGGCCAATTTCCTGATCGAGGCGGTATCTTCTCTTTCCTGGATGTTTATGAATTTGGGATTCTACCTTTTGATTTTCACCTACACGGATGTGATCGGTGTGGCCACGGGATGGACACAATATGAGTTTTTGGTCTTCTTTGCGACTGTTGCTATCGTCAATAGTCTGGTTCAAACATTCTTTATGCCCAACATGGAAGAATTTAGTGAACTCATTCGAACTGGAAATCTCGACTTCGCACTACTCAAGCCGATTGACACCCAGTTCCTTGTATCCCTGCATAAGATCCATTGGTCCAGTCTGAGCAATACCGGTTTTGCTATTGTGTTGCTGGTTGTTTCTCTAAGTAAATTGCACCAGGAACATCCGGAGAATGTGCTTCATCTATCGCAATTACTACTTTACCCCGTTTACATCCTCTGCGGTGTGGCGATTCTCTACAGCCTGATGATCGCACTCTCGTCCACCAGCATTTGGTTGGGACGCAATCAATCGCTTTACAGTTTCTGGTTTTACATAACAAACTTTTCGCGCTACCCCATGGAGATTTATAGCGGCCCGCCCGGGGCTGCCCGTCGCTGGATCGGCGAATCCTTGAGAATGTTTTTTTCGTATGCCATCCCGGTGCTGATTGCAGTGAATGTGCCTGCTCGCCTGCTGGCCAAGCCCTTGGATCCAGAAAATACAACACTGGCAATCTTCGCGATCTTTGCCACTTCCGGTAGTCTGCTGGCCTCCCGCGGCATCTTTTATTGGGCCCTGCGGGGTTATCGTAGCGCGAGCAGTTAGGTACCTGCTGGGGATTGTCAGTAGCAGATGATTGATGCACCATATAGCCTCCCCTGAAACTACAACGTGAGAAAATGATGAAACTCGCCTTCAGCAGCAATGCCTACATGCATTTCTCTATTGAGGAGACGATGGCCAGAATTGCCGACTGCGGTTATAGCGGTATCGAAATCCTGGCCGATGTCCCTCACGCCTGGCCAGCCGGATTGCTCCAAGAGCGCAAAGACTCCATAAGAGAATCACTTGCCAAACACAATCTGACGATATCGAATATCAATGCCTTCATGATGAATGCGGTTGCCGATCCGAGGCAGCCGTATTGGCATCCCGGTTGGACCGACCCGGATCCCCATTATCGCGCCATTCGCCGGGAGCATACAAAACGGTGCCTGCAGTTGGCTGTAGACATCGGGGCCAAAAATATCACTACAGAACCAGGGGGATTTCTTGCACAAGGACAATCTTGGCAGCAAGGTGCTGATATTTTCTACGAAGAACTGATGCCCTGTATGGAATTGGCGGAACAACTGGGCATTGACCTACTGATCGAACCTGAGCCAGAACTTTTGATCGAAACGTTTGGCCAATACCTGGAATTCGTTGACCGCATCGATTCAAAGCGCGTCGGCCTTAACTTCGACATTGGGCATTCATACTGTGTGGGGGAAGATCCACAAGAATGGATCGCCAAGATGCAATCGCACACACGCCATTACCACTTTGAGGATATTGCAGCGTCGCGTGTCCATGCCCATCTCATTCCGGGACATGGTGCAATCGATTTTGCAGCCACTTTACGTGAAATTAGTAAAACCGATTACGACGGATGGGTCACAGTCGAACTCTATCCCTACATCGACAATCCAGATCGTGCCGCTCGAGAAGCTCACGACTATTTACAAGCATTGATGAAACAGCTTGATATTCCTATCCAATAGGTTTCATGGCCCCCTCCAACTCAAAACTTCACGCCTATCTTGAACTTCTGCGACTGCCCAATGTCTTTACGGCAATTGCCGATGTGATGATGGGCTATTGGTTCGTCACGTGGTCCCCTATTCGAAAAGATCTGCCACCGGCAGAGATGGGTATCCTGTTGCTGTTGGCGATAGCTTCAAGCTGTCTCTATCTGGCTGGCATGGTGCTCAACGATTACTTTGACCGTAACAAAGACATGCGGGAAAGGCCCACACGGCCAATTCCGTCACGAAGGGTACCGGAATCAGCAGCTCTCTGGATGGGAAGCGAACTCGTGATCATTGGTGTGGCGATTTCCTGGCTTGTCAGTTTTTTCGCAGCAACACCGCTGACAGGGCTGGTCGCTTTTGCTTTGGCCTTTGCTGTTATTTTCTACGATGGATTTCTCAAAAAAACATGGCTTGGTCCGATCGGGATGGGGGCCTGCCGGATGCTCAATATCTTGATGGGCATGACCGCAGCGGGTGCTGGATTGTCACCTGCCGACTCTACGGTGCACTATGTTGTTGCCGGGGGCATTGGAATCTATGTGGTTGGCATTACTTGGTTTGCTCGGACCGAAGCGAACCAGAGCCATCGTGGCCAACTTCTGGCAAGTTTGGTTGTAATGCTTCTGGGAATGACAACGCTTGCCGCGTTTCCTAATATGCTGCCACAAAGTGAAACCTTTGTCGCAACAAAGATGAATGTCTGGTATGCATTCTGGTCGCTCATCGCCCTGCAGATTACCTGGCGATGTTCTCGTGCTATTTTTCGGCCTTCGCCAGAGCGTGTCCAGTTTGCCGTAAAGACGTGCTTGCTGTCGTTAATTGTGCTGGATGCTACAATAATGTTTGCTGTGCAAGGTCAAGACAAAGCCTTCCTCCTTCTCGCCCTTCTAATCCCAACTCTGTTTTTAGGACGGTTTATTCATTCGACATGAGTCGCTCTGTGGTCTATCTATCAGTTCCGGGGTTGCGTGCCGTCGACTTGGCGGCTATGCCAAATCTCCAAAAGATTGCACAAAGCGGATCGCAGGCAACCCTGGTGCCAAGTTTTCCCTGCGTCACCTGGCCCGTTCAGTGCAACATGCTCTGTGGCTGCCTTCCCGATGAACATGGTGTTGTCGCCAACGGCTTCTACTGGCGAGACTCTCATCGGGTAGAAATGTGGACCGCCTGGAACAAAACAATCCAGCAGCCTCAAATCTGGGATACCCTCGTGGAACTCGGAAAGTCGAGTGCCGCTTGGTTTCCCATGCTCAGTAAAGGGTGCGGCGCCGAAACAGTCTGCATGCCAGCGCCAATTCATAATCCGGATGGTTCGGAATCTCTTTGGTGCTACAGCAAACCAACCCAACTCTATGGCGAACTGGTCGAAGCACACGGACATTTTCCGCTACAACACTTCTGGGGCCCCACTGCCGGGATTGAGTCCTCTGCATGGATTGCTAAGTCGGCCGTGACCGCAGCCGCCCGCTTTAAACCGGACTTTTTTTACATCTATCTGCCACATCTGGACTATGCCGCACAGAAATTTGGACCGGAAAGCCAAGAAGCTGGTTGCGCGATCATCCAATTAGATGGCTTGTTGGGCAGTCTTGTGACCGACATGCAGGCAGCGTATGACAAAGAACTCCTTTGGCTCCTCGGCAGTGAATATACCATTGCGCCTGTGGACCACGTCACATATCCCAACCGGGTATTACGTGAGGCAGGCTTACTGAAGATCCGGGAAGATTCTGGGGAGTGGATTGACTTTGCTGCGAGTAAGGCCTGGGCTCTGGTCGATCATCAATTTTCTCATATTTTCTTGGATCACCCCGAATCCGGAGACACGATCCGTCAGGTGGTGGACCTCTTCACGGGTATGCCGGGAATAGCAGAGATTCTCGCAGGACAGGACCGCGAAAAATACAGGATGCATCATGAGCGAAGTGGCGAGGTTATCTTAATTTCTGAACCCCGCAGTTGGCAGGCGTATTACTACTGGCTCAATGATGCAGATGCCCCGCCGTTCGCTAGAACGGTAGACATCCACCAAAAACCGGGGTATGACCCAGTGGAGTTGCATTTCGATCCCGTTCGTCGGGACATTCCATTAGATGCAACTTTGGTTAAAGGTTCTCACGGTGCGCCAACGACTGCGACATCGCAGCCAGGGATTCTGATTTCCTCTCACGATGGAATACTGGAGTCCCATTCCATTCGGGACCACGAGATCGCCAATCTGATCCTTAGCCAATTCGGAGCCTGTTAGCGGCCACACCTTGGTGTTCTTTCGGCATGCGAACCGAGCAAGAACCGCTTCTCCGAGCGATGAGGTCATTGACCGACCACATTCTTCTCGTCGGGAGGCACAAAATGAAAATTACGGCTCTGGCCAAAAAACGCTAGTGGATTTTCGTAGACAACCCGACGAATCAAACTCTCTGGATGTCCTCGGAGACGCATCGCTAGAATAAAATCGGGCACTGCCGTTGGTTTAGAAGGCCCCCAATCGCCTGCCGAATTTACCAGCAGTCTTTCCGGACCATACCTCTCAACGATATCGACCGCACGGTCGGGAGTACATTTGCTCACGGGATACAGGGTCATGCCGGCCCAAAATCCCTCTTCCAGAACTTGTCGCGCTGTGTGTTCTTCAACATGGTCGACACACACCCGTGATCGATTCAAGCGAGCGTCATCACAAAGCATGTCCAAAATCATCCGGGTACCCTGATACTTATCCTCCAGGTGTGGGGTATGGATCAAGATTTGTTCATCCGTTCTGGCCGCTAAATCTAGATGTTCAAGAAAAATCGTCGCCTCATTTTTTGTATTTTTGTTTAAACCAATCTCACCAATTCCCAACACACCTGGCCGATCGAGAAATTTTGGAATCATCGCGATAACTTCACGAGAAAGTTCGATATTCTCCGCTTCCTTTGCATTAATACACAACCAAGTGTAATGCGCAATCCCGTACCAACCCGCCCGCTTGGGTTCGAACTCCGTGAGTTGGCAAAAGTAATCCCTAAAACCGTCAACACTACCCCGGTCAAAACCGGCCCAAAAAGCAGGTTCACTCAGACCAACACATCCCATCTTTGCCAACATCTCGTAGTCATCCGTGGTTCGGGAGACCATATGGATGTGGGGATCAAAGTAGTACATAAAAATATTTCACTCCGCCTCGGCCTGAAGTCCTATTTGCAACGGCTCTATCGAAACCAGACACCTATACATTATCTAGATGGCATCTCCAGTGTTTTTGTCCACTGATCGTCGTAGGGCCGCGAAAAGATCAGTTGAATCTGCTCAGCCCGATTGGCATTCTCTTTTTCGGAAATAAGCACCTCAAGCGCTTGACGGATAACAAGCATCTCTCGGTTTGCGACAAGATCACCGCGAGAGCGGTCAATGCGATCAAACGTTGCAGCTACTTCCAGAATCTTTGCGCGGATGCCAAGATATTCGCGTTCGAGTAACTCTGCTGCGTCAATCGGAACTTCCATAATGATAAAGACCCTTTCAACCGGATGAATTCACTATCAATACCAACCCGGAAACCAATAAGAACTCAAAGTTGTGACACTGTTCTTTACTGGAAGGGCCACCACAGTCTCGCAATGACTGGCGTATGGATCAAGCGGGGAAATTCAGAAAAGGGAACCTTATTTTGGCACCGTGGAGATTGGCACCATCGATATTGGCGCTGCAATGGAGTCTAGCGAGCGAATCCCAAATAGTCGCATCCCGGATGTATTATTCTATTCGCTAAAATCAACTCGATGGGCGTCGACGAAATGGAGATGATCCTTTATTTTTCCCAGGCAGAAAATCTTCCGATTTTGCGCGTCTTCCGAGACCAATCGATCCCTCGCGGCCCGTATATCCCATGTAGTTAAGCAAATCTTTCAAATCCAATTCCTTAATGCCATACTGTTTCGCACTCTTCGTAATTTTACCGTGTGCGTCCGTCAACTTCTTGGAACTCTTATCGTCCGGAGGCGTGCCCAGTACGAGAAACTTTGTCTGCGAGGAGAGCCTGCCCATTCGGTTGCCCTCACTGTCCACAAAAGCATCGACCAAACCTCCATTGCGTTTGATCAGGCTTATTAACATTTCAAGATCATTCATTCCGTCACTATCAATATCGATAAAACCTGAAATAGCAAATCGCTCCGGACGCCCCCGATGAAAAATGGCTGAAATCAGGCGATCCCCTTTAACAATCGGGGCTTTAGACCCATCATATGTCGGTTCAAACTTATCGCTCTTTATCTTGGCGACGGACAAATGCGGTTCATCGATGCGAATCACTTCGATGGTGCCTTTTGGTTGAGCACCTACTGCGTTTACTACATCATCTTCGTACACGTTGAAGGTCGTCTGCCGCCTCAAACCATCTCCATATCCTAAATTGATATAGACAGTTCGACTCGGCTGATTAACCCATATCACTTCACCATCTGGAGCTTCAAGATTGACTTCTCGAGACTTCGCTAACTCGCTGATAGCCCCCTTCAATTTGATCTCTTTTGACTCGATCAGGCTGTCACGGTCGGCAATCTTTTCCTTTTTATCATCAAGCTCTTTGTCTTTGCTATTTAATGACGTCTGAATTCTTTTGTCGTCGTCTTCTTGTGCCGCAAAATGCTCCTTGAGGCCCTTGTCATACTCCTCATGCTTCTCCTTGATTTGCTGGGCTTGATCTTGAAACTGCTCTCTTAGTGCAACAATTTCTTTATCCTTTTCATCAGCGATGTTCTTGTGTTCTGTTTTAAGAGTTTCAATGTCGCTCTTTTGATCGTCAAGTTGATTGTAGAGATCCTTGTTACCAATAGTCAAAAATGTCAACATCTCAGGATAGTTCGCTGCCTGAGGATCCACAGCGCTATTGTTTGGATAGGTCTCTGCAAATTGCTGTTGATCGCCCTCGAACTCCGCCATAATATCGTCAACGAGGTCGCCGCTACCCTTGCCAACCACACCCTTTAGTGTGTTAATCTCCTTCTGGATCTCCGCAGTCTCATCTTTAGCCTCTTGCGTTTCTTTCTCGGCGACATTCCGCGATTTTACCGCTTCTTCTTCCGCCTTATAAAAGATAAACGTAGTGACACCCAGAATGATTGTCAGAACGATGGAGACGATCAAGCCGATCTGATACGCAGTCGTCTCTCTTGTTTTAGCCATGAAACCTCTCCTCAAACAGAATTACATTGGGAATGGTTCCAAGTAGTGTCATTCCGGACCATCCCACAGGCACCGCTAGCCTTTCCCTCAATAATCTTAGCTCACAGAAAGAAGCGGGAGTCGCTAAATATCATTTTTCGACACAAAATAATCACTTAAGTCCCTTTTTTGATTGGAATTATGGCAATTCAATGTATCCTATTTTAGTGGGTGTTGTAATGTGCTTTCGAGTGAAGCCCTGGGGATGACGTAGCATCCACTTTTCTGATCATTGCGGAAATATTCAATCGCGGCGGGGCAGGAAAACTCTTCAAACATTCAAGCGTTTTGCCCTCCGCTAGCAGAATGTACTGATTCGCTAGCAACCCGCTACTGATCTGGACGCTCTATCCACAATTCAGTAGCCTCCCCGCCCTCATCTGACAAACGTTCCTTTAATGTATGGCTCGATGCGGGTTCCGTCCGTGATCTGAGCGTCGACTGAGAGTCATATGGCGATCCCTCTGCCATCACAATCGACGTCCCCCCGTTCTGTGGGCCGCGCCACTGAGTTGATTTTACCGGTGGGACTCATTGCAGGCCTACTGGTAATTTTCATTCCTTTACCAGCTGCCATCATTGATGTGCTGCTAGTAGGAAGTATTACTTTTTCGGTCATCGTCTTGTTGACCACGATCTACATACGGACTCCTCTAGAATTCAATATTTTTCCCTCTCTATTGTTGGCAGCCACATTAGGCCGTCTCGTATTGAATATTGCAACAACACGACTCATCCTCACACAAGCAGAGTATGATGGGGCACGAGCAGCAGGTGGCGTCATTGAATCGTTTGGCAATGTCGTTGCCGGTGGCAATGTTGTGGTTGGTATCGTCATCTTTTCCATTATCCTATTAATCCAGTTTGTTGTGATTACCAAGGGAGCAACACGTATTTCAGAAGTAGCGGCCAGGTTTGCCCTCGATGGAATGCCCGGACGTCAGGTGGCGGTCGATGCTGATTTAAACGCAGGAATCATCGACAAGGGAACCGCCCAAAAACAACGCCATGAAATTCATCAGCAAGCGGACTTTCTCGGTGCAATGGATGGGGCCAGCAAGTTTGTCCGAGGTGATGCGGTCGCCGGTCTGATCATTACGATTGTAAATATCGTTGGCGGACTAGTGATCGGCATCTTCCAACTTGGGTTCCCTCCGTTCGAAGCAGCTAATCTTTTTACCCGTCTAACGATTGGCGACGGATTGGTGAGCCAACTGCCGGCATTGCTCATTGCACTTGCAGCCGGCCTTTTAGTGACCCGTAGCAGCGCTTCTACAAATCTACCCCTGGAACTTGTCGGCCAGTTGTTCTCTCGGCCCAAAGCACTGGTAGTCGCAGCTGTTTTTCTCAGCTTGTTACTACTGACCAACCTTCCAAGAATGCCTTTAATTCTGCTGGCGATGATGTGCATCGTATTTTCATTGATTCTTACACGATCAAAGAACAAGGAACCATCCCATGAGAGCAACGAAACAGCCAAAGACGAAAAGCCGAACATTGAGAACTTGCTAGCTGTCGATCCTCTGGAAATTGAAATCGGAGTGGGATTGATCCGTCTTGCAGACCGTTCGCGGGGAGGAGATTTACTTGAGCGGATCCACCATGTGCGCGAAAACGTTGCCTTACAACTCGGTTTGGTGATGCCCAAGGTCCGTGTTCATGACAAAGTGCAGCTGAAGGCCAACGAGTATCAAATCAAGATTTCTGAGGTAGTGGTTGCCTCAGGGACCATCCATTCGAGTACAGCTTTGGCAACTGCTCTCATGGAAAGCATCTATAACCATGCAGCTGACCTCTTAACCCGTGATGCCACCAAATTTTTAATTGACCGACTGAGGCAGACCCATCCCGTCATTGTGGAGGAACTCATACCAAATAAAATTTCCCTTGCAGAAATCCAACAGACCCTGCAACTCCTATTGCGCGAACGCTTACCTATTCGACAAATTGGATTGATTCTTGAAGCTCTAGGAGATGGACGTTCCTTCGAGGACAACCCCATCCGACTTACAGAATATGTGCGTCAGCGCATGGCGAGGACTATAACAAGTCGCTACCGCGATGAGACTGGTGAAATGCAGGTCATGCAGTTAGAAGCAACGTTCGAGGATTCGATCCGAGAAGCAATGCACTACACCCAATGCGGGCTGTCAGTCAATATTGCACCATCAATTGCTGAAGAATTATTGGACCAAGTCGAGGTTGCTCTCGACAACCCAGATAATCATCAGCCAATCTTACTAGTGCCAACGGACATCCGGCCTGCTGTCCATCAATTGACCACATCACGATTGCCCCAACTCATTGTGTTAGGTTTTGGAGAAATCACACACGACACCCAAATTCATACGGTAGCGATGCTTGGAGAAGCGGCAATGTCCATCGGCTAAATGAACCTCTCACAAATGTCCAACATCGACATGCCCTATCATCAACACTTGCGGATTATTGACTTAGTAAAACAGGACCCTGACTCGGTTTGGGTACACTCGCATCGTATGCTCCGATGGCGTACGGAGATTGACTGCAGAGGAAAAGATCCCCTTGGTTTCGAAACAAAAAACAAAAAATCCAAACAGACTTGATCTGCCATCGTGCAAGCACCGCCTGCTGCCAAAGCCAGTCGGGAGGGCAGTGCTCGTGCAGGCTCGATCTGTGATCTGGAAACCCCTGCCAGTGGAAACCAGGGCGAAAAGCTGTTACACGGATCAACCTCGAATTTGGTCTATTCCCGAGAATGGCTCTCTAGTAGACTGCCACGCCAAACATCAGAACCGTCAACCACCTTTTTGGCATAGAAACATGTGCTGGCTGCCTCTTTCCAGATCATCATCAGATGGATGGGCTGTTAAAAAAGGCAAGTCACCAAAAAGAAAAATGACATTTCAGCTCAATTGTCCATCGGAAGTCGCCGATTGAAAGATTAGTCTTCGGCACGCACTGCGCCGTTAAAATACAGAAAATACGTTGAGTCTACCGCCGATCAGGGAGGATCGCATGGCAACAAAGACACAGCTGCGCCAAGAGGAAATCCTCGAAATCTGGAAGGTTTATAAAGCCGATCAGACGAACAAGGAACTTCGAAATTACTTGGTAGAGAAGTACCTACCACTCGTAAAATACAACGGGGAACGGATTTGGGCTCGGCTCCCCGATGGCGTAGAACTTGACGATCTGATTTCAGCCGGTGTCTTTGGCCTCATGGACGCCATTGATGCCTTTGATTTGTCCCGTGGTGTCAAATTTGAGACCTATTGTGTTCCGCGAATCCGCGGCGCAATGCTCGATGAACTAAGGACGATGGACTGGGTCCCGCGCCTCGTTCGGTCCAAAGCAAGCAAACTCGGAGAGGCTATACGAACGTGTGAATCTCGGTTCGGTCGCCCCCCCACAGAAATTGAACTTGCAGAACATCTACAGATCAGTACCAAGGAACTCGACAAACTGATCAGCGATGCAAACGCTGTTAATCTCGTAAGCCTGAATAAAAAATGGTACGAAACCGACAGCTATAAGGATGTTCGTGAAATTGATATCCTGGAGGACAAAAAAGGGGAAGATCCGACTCGGCGCATTCAGAAGACGGACCTGATGCGACTTGTAACCAAAGGACTGAATCGCAACGAACGCCTCATTATCATCCTCTACTACTACGAAGAGTTGACCATGAAAGAAATTGGGGCGACTTTGGACCTATCTGAAAGTCGCGTGAGTCAAATGCACAGTTCGATTGTACAACGACTCCAGGGTCAATTGGGGCGAAGACGTCCTGAGTTCAGCCACTCATAGGAATGGATGCTGCTGCCCGCAGCAAGCTGCGGGCAAAACCATCAGTAGAGGTCAAGAGACACGATCGCTTTTCACACGCGCGATCCGCCCCGTAGCAGGGCCAAAGCTTTTCCAGGTCGAATAGCGATCAACGAGCTTTTCCAGAGCGACCTCAAGCTGCTTCTCAAGGACCTGAAATCCAGGTAATCCACTAATCCGCTGTTGTTCGTGGTCGGCAACTCTGCGGTCGAGTGCGTGTGGATCCTTTTCCATGGTCTCTGCTCCTGTCTATTGTTACGTGCAGAATGTCTCTGCACATTGTACGCAAGGAGCCGATCGAGGGTTTTTACCCCCCCAAAACCAAGTTTAAAAGAGCCTTTTCTGGCGTCACGACGATGATCTCATCACCCACACTCTTCGAGCGGAGGCAGCGGCCTGACCGAGCGGCCTACATTTGGAGAAGGGAGTGCGAGGGCGGCCAGATATATTCGGTTCCTACACCCGATCAGCAACGACACGCTACTCGCAGCGGTCCTTCTATTACTGGGTTCTTCACTTTGACATTTCCGTCTGTGTCCAACAAGGAAAATTGAAAATATGGGAGCGAAACCAAAACAACGAACTAGGGCACAACAATATCCGAAGACAAACCGGATTGTGCCAGCAATGCCAGCAGGCGTATGCATCTGTATTGAATATCTGCATACATCTATTTTTGTCCCCGCATTTTGAGGCTAATAGCAGACCGATTCGAATCATTTCAATCCCTCACCTGATAATGTATCTCTAGAGAAAACGAAGAAGAAGACGATTGCTGCACTGCGAGCATCTTTTTTCAACAAAACAGCAATCCCATCAGACCCTCAGGCGGTGTTGCCCTCACCTAGGGCAAATTCTATAATCCCCCGCCACTGAATTAACCCGTGTCATCCATACATTCGCGATAGTTAGAAAAATACCACCCCAAGACAGCCAGAACCTCAAGCTTTTCGTATGATTACAAAGTGATTTTTTATAACCGACTAAAACGAACAAAGGTGCATGCAAGAAACGCCTAATCGGCGAAGTGCCTCCGCACCGCCAAAGCCGTTATAAGTGCAATAGTAGTTATTCGTTACGCAAGGAGTCCTGAAATAATTTTGGTGCAAAGTCTATAGCCAAGTTGCCGAAGAGGGATGTACGTCTCCACCGTGCTCGCAGAGTCGGACGACATGGAATGCGGCAACGGCACCAAGTTATCGTTATTTTGAAAGCAACATCCACATCCCACAAAGAAAATCGTGCCGAGCGAATGTGTTGTGGATAAACTTTCAATACGTCATGGCATGCCGGAATAATGCCAATAGTTTCCACAATAGAATTTATTTTACAGCGAGAGAACAATTCCCTATTTGTTTTAATTTTGTTGTTTCACTTCGGCAAAACAGAAGCTAGAATAACAACAGAAATCTAGAACCTTATCGGGTTGTTCACGGGGAGAAACAAGTTATGCAGATTCATGGTTCTGCCAAATTATCAGGGGCTCCATCCGTCGATGCTGCCACTCCAGTTCGACCAACAGAAGCCGCGGAAGCAACGGAACAGACAAATTCGGTTGCTGCCAGTCCAACGGGTGGCGTGGATGAAGTCTCCATCTCCGAACAAGCAGATCTGCTCTCACGGATCAATGACATTCCCGACATCCGTCAGGACCGCGTGGATCAGATTCGTGCCCAGATCGCTAACGGCACTTATGAAACTCAAGAGAAAATCGATATCGCCGTTTCGCGACTTTTGGACGAAATTGCCTGATCTTCGGGTTGGATAAAAGAGGGGCAGCACCGCGGGCGAATTTCGCGCGGTCAGTTCTTGCTCTCTGGCTGGGAGCCATCGTACAATAGACCGCATGAAAGATCATTTCTCTCTCACGGGTGTCACAGTCGCGATGACACCAATGGCCCGGTTTGAAGAGTATCTTCAGAGCCGTGGAAAGCGGATTACCCAGCAACGGCGAACGATTCTCGATCAGGTTTTCAGCCATCACGAACACTTTGATGCGGATGATCTTCTGGAAGAATTAGCATCCAGAAAAATCGGCGATCGTAAAGTTAGTCGTCCCACAGTCTACCGCACGCTTGGTGAATTGGTTGATTCTGGCCTGCTCCGAAAGATGAGCCTGAACAACCGTTCGGTGTACGAACATGACTATGGTTATCCGCAGCATGATCACCTCTATTGCGAAGATTGCAACCAGTTGATTGAATTTCAGAGTCAAGAGCTTTCCACGATCTGCGAGACCGTAGCGAACCAGCAAAGTTTCCGACCAACCGGTCACCGGCTGATCATTACCGGTGTTTGCAACGATTGCAACAAAGCTCGACAACGACCGACGCGCCGCCTAGAAATGATTTAGGCTGTGATCAAATGGTCATTCTCTCCGCAGTGCCACATGGAGAATCGCCTCTTCGGCCTTTAGAAATGCCATGAATTTTTCAGAAGGTTCTTGGGAAAGAAGCAGTGTGCAACAGGCAGCATGCTCGCCGTCAAAAATGACATTGTCCATTTGCTCCACATTAATCTCCTGCGATCGTAGCCCATCAAGAATACTGGCAAGAACCCCTACCCGATTGTAATGACGCACGACCAGATGGCAGGTCGCGTTAGAACGGGCACAGAGGTTCACTGTGACTGGTGGATGTCCTGTTTTTAAATAGACCTCCACAATGTGGACGACCTCCGCCGCAATTGCTTCGGACGCCTCGCCGGTCGATGCACCGATGTGGGGAGTACAGACAATGCTTCGAGCAAGGTCGGTCTCGGCAAAATCAGCCGTACCACCAGAGGGTTCCTCTTCAAACACATCCAATCCAACCCGTAATTGTTTTGCAGTCAATGCCTCAAGTAATGCTGGCGTATCGACCAGTTCTCCCCGAGCTGTGTTGACAAATATCGCACCCGGTTTTAGAGCCGCAAAGAAATTCTTGTCAATCAGACCCCGGGTCTCTTCGCAGAGTGCTAGATGAACACTCACGGCGTCTGACATGCGGGCAACTTCGATCGGTGAATCGACGACCTCAATGCCAAGATCTTGTTCTACCTTCGAGGAAAGGCTGCGTGACCAGACACATACCTCCATACCCAACCCTGCGGCCCGCGCAGCCACTGCCTGTCCAATCGCCCCAAATCCCAAAATGCCCAACGTGCGCCCGCGTAGACCTCGGGAAGCACCGAATCGCTTTTTCTGCCACGATCCCTCGCGGAGGGTGATTGTAGCGTCAACAATCTGCCGATCTGCTGCGATTAAAAGACCAACCGCCAATTCTGCAACGGCCGCTGTGTTCTTTCCGGGACAGTTGGTGACGTAAATTCCGCGTGCACTGGCACTCGGGAGATCAATCGTGTTGACCCCGGCACCGGCACGAATCACAAGCGCCAGATTATTTGCCTGCTCCATAGCGGCAGCGGTCACGCGTGTTGAGCGAACAATGAGAACCCCAACACCATCGAGTGCCTCCGGAATATCCTCAGCAGACAGTTCTGGCCGGGACTCTACTTCCAACCCCAGTGCCTGCAGGCTGGACGATACCGTTTCAGATAATTTATCAGCAATAAGAACTTTCACGGCA